>Ga0068877_10001308_pt1 | contig 20678 bp, 18 predicted proteins | sample NOAtaG_FD_66437 | JGI IMG/M metagenome (GOLD analysis project Ga0068877, IMG submission 66437) | Freshwater lake microbial communities from Lake Erie, under a cyanobacterial bloom - NOAA_Erie_Diel6S_1000h metaG | ecosystem: Environmental > Aquatic > Freshwater > Lake | place: USA: Ohio, Lake... | reverse complement strand
CTTGATAAGCTCTTCTTCGAAACTAACATTGAGCAACTTGGGGTTGGCTGGATCCGGAGGGACCTCGCGATTCGCTTCCGCTTGGCCTGTCATCGGAACGAAAAGTGTCGGCTGCAACGACTCTTGCTCGAGCTTTCCATTTACTTTTTTCATCCGACAAAGCATTTGCTGATAACGCTCGCCCACAGGGATGATCATCAAGCCACCTTCCCGAAGCTGGTCCTGCAAAGGTTGAGGCACTTTTTCGGGCGAGCAGGTCACAATGATTTTGTCGAACGGAGCGTGTTCCGGCCAGCCTTTGAATCCGTCGCCGATCAAACAGTGAACATTGGTGTAATTCAAATCTTCTAACAGTTGTTTCGTTCGAACTCCAAGCTGCTCCACGATTTCGATCGTAAAAACATCTTGAACTAACGGGCTCAAGATGGCTGCTTGGTACCCACTGCCCGTTCCAATCTCGAGCACTTTATCCGTCGGCTGAGGTTCCAATGCTTGGGTCATCAACGCAACAATAAATGGACTGCTTATCGTCTGACTTTCGCCGATGGGAATGGCTATATCTTGATATGATTTTGCTATTTGAGCCTTAGGTACGAACTGATGCCTGAGCGTCTGCTTGACAGAGTCGAGCACACGTTGATTCGTGATTCCCCCGGGAATAAGCACGTTTTCAATCAACTGTTCACGGAGAACTCGGAATTGCTCTTCTGGGTCGACACCACGCGAACGCCCAAAGGTCTGTGCCTCAGCGCGAAAGGGAGACAGCAAAATGAACAGCAAGAAGGTGGCAAAACAAATTCGCATAGCGTCCGCCCTTTCCAAAAAAAATGCACCGATCACTCGGTGCATTATCCACTAGATGGTTGCCACGCACAACGAAAGACTATTCCATACTGACGCGTTCGCAATATTCGCCAGTACGGGTATCGATTTTGATGACATTTCCTTCTTTGATGAATCCAGGCACGTTGAATTCGCCACCAGTTTCCACTTTGGCAGGCTTGGTGACGTTTGTTGCCGTATCCCCCTTAACGCCTGGCTCGGTCTGAATAACCTTGAGGGTAACGTGCGAGGGAGGAGTAATCGTGATGGGGTTCCCGTTGAAGAGAACCATGGCAATTGGCATTCCCTCTTTCAGATACTTCCAATTGTCATCGACTTGGCTTTCCGTAAGTTCGTACTGCTCAAAGGATACGTTGTCCATGAAGACAAACGTTCCGGTCTGGTTGTAAAGGAACTGTGCCTCGATTTCCTCGACATCAGCCATCTCCAGCTCATCACCACCCTTGAGTGTCCTATCGAGCATGGTATTCCGAACGAGATTCTTCATTTTGCAACGATAGAGGGCATTTCCTTTCCCCGGCTTAAAGAAATCCACTTCGGTCAATAGGTAAGGCTCGCCATCGATTTGAACCTTGAGCCCCTTTTTCAAGTCGCTAGTCTTGTAAGATCCCACGGAAAACTCACTAATAGGGAATGGGGAGTACGTCGATTGGCCGCCAGTCCGCTGGGCCCATTCCGCCCTAACCCAACATCTCAGCCGCAAAGGCGAAATTTTAGGCGATTCCACAAAAGCCGGCTACCGCATATTAGTTTCGCCGAACTTCCTCGTTTTTCTGAACCCAAATCATGACGCAGATTGTGCCTCTGGACGCCCTAGGAATCCTACCGTTGGTGATGCCCGAACGATTTCGCAGGGAAATCGTCTATTTCATGACGCCTGCGGATCGAACGGGGGCCCCAACATGCGGAAACCAAGAATACTGGATTCGCTTAGAAGACTCCAAAAAGTGGCTTGACGACGGGTTTTTCACACTCGTCTCTCCACTCGATGCCGAGTCGGTCGCCGAGATCGAGCTATCCGAAGATCAAGAACGATGGCTCGAATGGATGGTCCAAAACCAAATCAGTCACGTTCGAGTTCAATAGTTGTAAAAGTTGCAATGCCAGCATTGCAACTTTTACAAAGTCACGCTGACACTGGGCAACAAAAGCATCGATGCCGGCGAGTTTCCTCAGTTTAGGCAGGATGGGAAAGATGAAAAATGCATTCGCAGAAGAAAAAATTGGCTGCTGCGTCTATTCCCGACTTTTGGCACGACGAATGCACTATTGCAAATTCGAGCAGCCAGCTCAAAGGGACTTCGGTGGAACCGGAGTAACATCGAGCGAAGCGAGTCAGCTTCGATCGAACCTGAACAAGGATGTACCGTGATCTAAGTGGCGTCGATGTTCGATTCACCGAACTCTTTCCGACAGACCTACATGCTAGGTTAGGCCCGTCTTTCACGGTTGAAAGGGCCTGCCTGAGGTGTTTGAAAAGACATCCAAGGCAGGCCCTTTTTCGTTCCAGCCCTCCATTTGCAACCAAAAAGTTGCGGAGGAAAAACAACTGTTATCTTTCCATCCGGATAAGCGGATGATACAATCGCGTAGACGAGTGCGTTCGTCGAGGAATCCAAACGATGGGTTTACGGTTCCCCAGGACAGTTAATTTTCTTTAGGAGTTTCGTGAATGAGTGCGGTTGCAGCAGCTTCCAAGGGTAAGGCGAACGTCGCCGATCCGTCCCGACTACCTTTCAAGGTAAAGGCGTTCGATCTTTTGGCGCAAGGAAATCGTGCAGAAGCAGAAGCTTTGGCAAGCTTGGGCCGGAAAGAAATTCAATTGGCCGAGGACGAAATGCCAGGACTGATGGCACTTCGAAAACGATTCGGTGCAGAAAAACCATTGGCAGGCGCCAAAATTATGGGCTCGCTCCACATGACCGTTCAGACTGCCGTTTTGATTGAAACACTGGTCGATTTGGGTGCGGATGTTCGTTGGGTTAGCTGTAACATTTTCTCGACCCAAGACACTGCTGCAGCAGCAGTGGTTGTCGGTCGAGGCGGATCGCTGGACAACCCAATCGGAACACCTGTGTTTGCGTGGAAAGGTGAGACACTTCCTGAGTATTGGTGGTGCACCGTTGAAGCGTTGGTATGGCCGGACGGTAGCGGTCCAGATTTGATCGTGGACGATGGAGGAGATGCCACGATGTTGGTCCACCTTGGAACGAAGTACGAGCCGACTGGCGTCGTCCCAGATTTCGATCCAGAGTCAGAACCAGAAGAGTGGGGCGTCATTCTCGATACACTTCGAAAGGAATTGCTCCTCCATCCAGGTCGCTATACAGAGATGGGCAAAGCGATCTATGGCGTTTCAGAAGAAACCACCACCGGTGTAAAGCGTCTTTACAACATGGCGAAGTCTGGCGAATTGCTATTCCCAGCGATCAACGTCAACGACTCAGTCACCAAGAGCAAGTTCGACAATCTTTACGGTTGCCGTCACTCACTAATCGACGGATTGAATCGTGCTTCGGACGTCATGCTCTCTGGCAAGGTTGCTGTCGTATGCGGGTTCGGTGATGTTGGAAAGGGTTGCTGTCAATCGCTCCGTGGCCAAGGATGCCGTGTCATCGTGACTGAAATCGACCCGATCTGTGCATTGCAAGCGGTTATGGAAGGTTACGAAGTCAAGACGCTCGAAGACTATTTGACAACAGCAGATATTTTCGTAACAGCCACAGGAAACTTTGACATCATCACCGCGGACCATATGTCCAAGATGAAAGACAAAGCGATCGTTTGCAATATCGGTCACTTCGATAACGAAATCGACATGGCTGGATTGGAAAAGATGCAGAAGTCTGGCAAGGTTGAGCGTCGAAACATCAAGGCTCAATTCGATCAGTGGTATTTCCACGATTCGAAGCACAGCATCTTGGTACTCGCCGAAGGGCGACTCATGAATCTCGGTTGCGCAACAGGGCACCCAAGCTTCGTGATGAGCACGAGTTTCACCAACCAAGTGCTGGCACAACTTGAACTGTGGAAAGAGCGGAAGTCCGGTCGTTACGAAAAGCAAGTCTACACACTACCGAAGCACCTCGACGAAGAAGTTGCCCGATTGCACTTGGAAAAGCTTGGCGTCAAATTGACCAAGCTAAGTCAGGCACAAGCGGACTACATCTCGGTCGAGCAGAACGGTCCTTACAAGTCAGACAACTACCGATACTAAGTCGAGACGTGAATCCAACAGATCGTGAAGGCTGACGATGCATCACGTTCAAACGGATAAAAAAGAGCTCTGATAAGGGCTCTTCTATGGACGGGAGGTGAATAAGATTCGCTTCCCGTTTTTGTTTTGCTAGAAGGTATCCTGACAGGTTCCACCCGTAGCCGAATCGTTTTTCGATAGCTCGTGTTTCATGTTTGACAAGTGCAATTTTCCCTGCAATTTCTGCATGTTTGAAGCTTCTGTTTCGACTTGGAAGAGTTGGTGCTTTGTGGGATACTCTGCTGTTGTATTGAGGGCTCCACCCGCAGAAGCGGATATCGCAAAGTCGTTTGCGAAACGTGAGCAAGATTTCAGGACGAATGAGTGAATGTCCTGAAGAAACACTGGGCGCTGTCGGATTGAATTAGTCACCTGCATCGCCGCTTTTAATTGGGAGATTGTTTATGTACAAGAATTTGAACGCGACAGTTCTCGGGGTTTCTGGTCGTCAAAGCGAGCTCATTGAGCTAGCCATGACCTACGGATTTCGCGGGTTAGATATCGATATCGTTGATCTAGTGAAACGAACGCAACGCAGCGAGTTTGACAAAGCATCACGCTATCTCTTGAGCTCGAAAATGTTTGTCAGCGGATTCGATGTGCCGATCGATTTGGACGCGGATGATGCATCGTTTGAAAAGACTTTGGCGACCCTACCGACTACGATTGAAATCGCTGGCAAGGTTGGAGCGCGAGCTGGTTTTGTAAGATTACCGGCAGCGACAGATCGTCTGCCATTTCACGAGTATTTCGATGTGATGCGAAAACGGATCGACAAGATCGGCGCGATATTTGAAAAGAACAACGTGATGGTCGGCCTTTACTTCTCGACAGCACAAGAGAACCGAGAAAATCGACAGTTCAAGTTCGTGCAAGACGTGGAAAGCTTCTTGGCCTTCTTCAAGGCCTGCACGTCGCCGAGCGTGGGTATCGTCGTCGATTCCTTCAATTGGGTCGTGGGCGGTGGAACCTTCGAGCAATTGGAATCGATTCCAGGCAACAAGATCGCAGCACTCCGTTTGGCAGATGCTGAGTCGCTACCGTCGATCAACGATGCAAGCGTGAAAATGAGACAAACGGCTGGTACAACAGGCGTGATCGACAATGTTCGGTTCGCTTCGACCGTAAGCAAGGCAGGTTACCAAGGTCCGATTACTAGCTTTGCCCATGCCAGCAATTTTGGTGGCATGACTCGAGACTCCATCGTTGCGAAAAGCCAAGATGCTCTCGATCACGTACTCGCTTCCGCAGGATTGCCGACCTTTACACGTCGCCCCGAGATGATCGTAGAATCCGCTTCCTCGGTTTCCGAAGACATCGGCCTGGAAGCATAGTTTGATAGCATTGGTTTAACGGAGGCTCTATTCTATTGCCTCTTCCATAATGACTCAAAGACAGCGAATTCCTTCGCTGTCTTTTTTTACGTCACTGTAGAGTTACGAATCGTCCGATATGGAAGTTGTTTCTCTGCCGGAAATCTCCACTTAACCGTTACGAATTGATTCGTATCGCAATCCGTGGACTAACCGTCTTGCTTGGGTCGATTGACAACGAGTAACTCGGTTTTGGTTTTCATGGATTTGGGTAATCATGGACATCGATCGCAATCGCTATTTCATGTTCGGAGTCATTCTTTTTCTATTAGGCTTGCAGTTCCGACTCGTGGACTCCTTTGTCCTGAACGAGAGCAGCACTCGCGCTCTGCATAAATTTGCACAGAGCTCCAAGATCACCGACAGTAACTTAGCCACAAACATCTTAATGGATGTAGGGAGCCCTCGAAAGAGCGTCAAGCCTCCCAATTGGGTCGGCTTCGTGCTATTGACGGTGGGTGGCGTGATGTCGCTTCATGCAATGGTGCTACCACCTCGAGGTTCGTAAGCCTTCTCGAAACTTAACTCTCGCCATAACCGATGAAAATGAGCCGCTTCACTAGCATATTTCGGTCTCCTGCCTTTTGGGTTGTCGCCGTGGCCTCGGGGCTTGCGGCTGCTGCGAACTGGACACCTAATGGAAACCAATATGAAAATCTTCGCGCGGATGAGCCGCCTAAGAGTAGCGAGGATGATCGAAAAAAACTGCTTCTTCGCGAGGGGACCCAGTTAGATGATGTGAAAGGCCGATTTACCCAAGCGGGAGATCGGACTCTGTTCATCGAAGAAGGCACGAATCGAACGACCAAGTGCCTTGAGAACCTGTGGCTACAAAGAATCGTTTCGTCTCAGAAAAACGACCGTAGTATCACCTGGCAAGTGACAGGCAAAGTGACTGAATTCGAAGGCGAGAACTTTTTGATTATCGAACTCGCTTCAAAGAATCGGTGAATCATTGCTTTGGCGTATCGGTCACGTCGGAGCGGTTTGAATTGTTTGGTTTTTCGGTAGGCTTTGCAGGTGCTTGGGGTTCCTGCTCGGCATTTGCTGGCGGAGTAGTGCTTTCCGCTGCGTCTGTTTTTTTCGAGAGTTGACTTTGTTGTTGTATCGCTCGCAATCTTTCTTGAACTAGCTTTAGCATTTCTCTTTGCTTTTGAGCTTCTTCTTCGTTTCCTGCGTCCACGTAAATCGACACCAGTTTTTCCCGAGTGGTTAGACGTTCCGGGCTCTTGGTGAGCGCTTCGATGTATGACTCTTTTGCTTTATCGAAGTTCTTCGCTGCCGCCTCAATGTCTCCCTGCGAGTCTAATAGCTCAGATGAACCCGGGGCAACAGCAAGTGCTCGCGAAATATAACCTCTCGCTCGATCAAGATTCGGATTGTCAATCTTTATACAAATCATCGCCGCATTGTTCAAAGCGATAACCATATTAGGAAGATCGGACAACACGACCTCGTAGTGGGCGAGAGAATTCGCATACTCTTGATTCATCAGCCCGGCTTCGGCTAGTAACAGCCGCGCAGTATGTGAGGCCCCTTTCTGCGCGATCAATGTCCGAAGATTTCTAAGATTGGCCTCTCCTCGAGAGATGCCTAGCTCTCTTAGAATGGCGAGTTCCGACTGAATGTCGAGATTTGTGGGATCGGCGACGATAGCCGCATTGAGGAAGTCAATTACTACTTGCCCTTTTCCGTTTTCATTATTGAGGCTCATACGAAACTTCAGCCGAAATGCATCCGAGAGACAGCGCCGAAGCTGTGGTTCTGACTGGTTTTTGCGAAGTTCGTTCTGCAAAAAGGGAATAGACTCATCCGGACGATTCGTCAGCTGAAACGCGCGAGCGATCGTAAGAACAGCCTTCACTGATTCTTCATCTGGCAGGTTGGACTCTGCCAGAGACTTTTTCAGTCGCGAGATTACCAAGTCCGCAGCAAACTTCGCTTGGACCTGCATACTATGCCTTGTGTAAACCAAAACGGGCTCGAGTGCCAGCAGTGGATCTTTTTCAGAGCCCTTTGCAAGAATGCGTGCTGCTGCATCGATTTGATTCTTTTGCTCTAGTATTTTCGCGTAAAGTGCGTACATCAGTGGCGAGTACTTTTGCCTATCACTCGCAATCGCGTTGGATAGATGATGTTCTAGTTCTTCTATCGAGACAGATTCACCCGTTTGAGAACGACGGAAGAGGTCTTCTGCGAGCCAAGCATGAGCCAGATCGAGACCGGCACGATCCTTCGGTGCCAATGTTTCCATGGTCGCTCGCGCAGCGGACGTTTTTCCCATTCTCGCATTGTTCCAGGCAACGAAATACCTCGCGTCTTGATCTTCGTTGCCTAGCTGCAAAATCCGCTTGAAAAGCAAATCGATCTTTGATTCTTCTTCGGGGGTTCGACTTTCAACTTGCAGAGGGGCATTCTCTTTCGGTAGACCGTCCGGGCCTAGACCAACCGCCTCAAAAGCCTGTTTCTTGTACCATTCACGAAGTGACTCCCGCGACTTTAGCTTGCCAGCCAAAATGAAGCCACCTAATGTGAACAGCAGCAACAACGGCGGAATGATAAAGGAGATGGCTCGCCAATTTCTGGTTTTTCTCCAAAGCGAAAAAAAATCCCAAAGCTCTCCGGCCAGCTCAACGGGATTCAGATACCAAAGGTTTCTGACACGTTGCGTGCGTTCGATGTCTCGCTCGAATGCGACATCGTCCTCTGGCAATTCATCTTGCGGTGCTTTGATAGAGTCAGCTTCGTCCAAGGCGCAATTTCTTTTTTGTGAGACGGCGGAAAATAATCAATGGTGCCAAACAAGCACACGGTTCTTGTCAAACCACTCTTATCCTACCATATTATCGAACGCATTTTGTCTTATTGAAACAAGTTCTATTCTTGCGAGAATTCCGTCGCATGCAAACGAGAAATCCAAAAGCGCAAGAAATCCGCAAGGAGCACATTCCTCAAATTTGACACAATCGACCATTTCTACTTGCGTGGGCTTTCCCACAGAACGTCGGCTACCTCCAGCGTGTGATTCGAAAATCGAGCCATCACGAAAAGGAGATCGCTCAATCGATTCAAGAAAATCACAATGTGCGATGCATCACTTACGCGAGCGGAATTTCCAAAGCTCACGATTTCCCGCTCCGTTCGCCTGCAAACGGTCCGGGCAATGTGCAATTGAGCAGCCTGAACGCTCCCACCAGGCAAAATAAAATTGCGCAACGGACTGAGGTACGATTCCAATTGATCGATCCATTGCTCCATTTGAGCAACGTAGTGCTCCCCATGCCACTTGAGTCCATGCTCTTCGGGGTTCGGCGTTGCTAATTCAGCACCGATCGAAAACAACTGATGCTGAACCACACTCAACATTTCGTCTAGTTCACCAGGCAATCGGTGCGCTCGGGTCAATCCCAGAACCGCATTCAATTCGTCGATGGATCCGTAAGCGCAAATACGGGCGTCATTCTTGGGAACTCTCGGTCCACCGAACAAGCCCGTTGTTCCTGCATCGCCAGTCTTTGTATAGATCTTCATTAAACTCTTCCTTCTGACAGATTTTCTGCCATTACGCGATACAAATCCAATTCCTCTCGACCCACGATAACGGCGAATAACTTTCGAATCGAATCGAACGCATGATCGAGCCCCGCGCCGGCATTGAGCCCCAGTCGCTCCCCGCAATCATTTAAAGTCGCAAATTCTAATGGACAGGCTCGTAATCGGTAGTATCCAGGCTCGCAAGTGAAAAAGTCAGGGATGTCACCCCATTCAGGATTGCAATTACGATCATCGATGGAATGCGAAAGAGTCATCGGCCTATTTGCCGGGAACGCCACAAACAGGTCACAACGAAAATCGACGGCGGTACTATCCGACATCAGCACGTTCAAAAGCCAGCCTGCTTCTTCTTTTTGAATTTTCTCAATTCCCAACAGTTCATACGTTTGTATCTCGCTAACACGACAGCCTTCAACACGCCCAATGGTCTGTCGAAGCTCATTGCTCCAATGAGCATGATCCGCGGGAACGATCCATGTCAGTCGGCCGCCTGGGTTGGCAGGATACCATTCCAAATACTCATCCACGAATTGGCATGCACGCGGGCCTACCCCCGTGATGCAAATATGCTTGCCCACGATCTGCTTCGATTCGAATTTACGATCGAGTACGGAATGACCGTAGAAGGCATCCTTCACAACCGACTCTCCGATCGCAACCCCTCCACCTGGTCCGATTCCATCGGTCATTTGATGATGGCCACGGCAATCGATGACAATGTCCGCGCGAGAAGACCATGTTCCTCGATGACGCCCCTCAACCACTAGACGAAATTCGTCATTGCATCGCTCTTGAGGCTCGATAGGTTGGTCCCGGAACGTTCTCAATCGAGAAACATTTGAGACCGGACTTAGAAAATGGATGTCATCAAAAAGCAAATCCGTTTTTGCGAGTGGCAACAGGTACGACTCTGCGTACTCTTTCCCACTCCATACCGCCGAACGATCCGGAATTTGGTAATCGGGATACTGTGCTTTGATAGCCGCAATTCCAAGCGGAGTTGTACATTGCGCGACACTGACTGCCAGTTTGCGATGATGCCAATCCAGCATGCGATGGCCGACGCGACGCGATTCGAAGATTGACACAAAGTAACCTAAGAACCTGGCGTACAGTGCCGTTTCAATACCGACCGGCCCACCGCCAATCACAGCAATGGTTGCTGGCGATTCAACCTCTGGATCCCAGGGAAGCTCGATCATGGCAAAGGAATATCTACGAGTTCAAAATCGATCTCTTCTTCATTGAGGCTGCCCGGGGCGCGAAATATAAATTTGCAACCCTTTAGGTCCCCTTCTTTTTCAAACACGTACGACATACCCACGTCATTCTCACCCATTCGAGTCGTCGACCAACCGACATTCTCTATCCGTTTCAAATCTTTATCGAACATAAACACATCTTGTAACGAAGCCCAACTCTGGACAGAGCCTTTTCCGTCTTCACTCGCCTTTAACGAAACACCCACAAGCACTTCGTAAATATCACGATTCTTTCTCGCTTGCTCTAACGTGACGGAAAGCATTCCATTCGTCAATGTCTTGTTGTTCGTATTCACCAGATCGGTGAATGCGACTGACGCTAACTTACCTGGTAATGTTGCGAAAACTTTTCCATTCCATTTCGCAATTCGTTTCGCTTCGCGCGTCGGCATCTGAACCGTCAAGCTCGCTTGCATCTGTGAGCCACCTACCGGAGCAAACTCTAATTCGGCATCGGAGCTTGGTGTCAAAATCTCTCCGTTGTCGCACACCAATTCCATCCCTTCTACTTGAAATTTGATGAGAGAGGGATTGAGCCGAGGCTCCCATGAAAAAAGAATATCAATGGTCAAATAGCTGTTGGTTGGGTCTTGTAGATTGCTAACCTTGCTGATCATCATGGGCTCTAAACGAAACACACCGCTATAACCAGCCGTCTCGATGCGTAGCGGAGCTGCTTCTGGCAACGGGATCAATCGAATGTCCTCTCCATCGCCACTCGCTACCGTAAGCCCGAGTTGATCCAACACTTCATCGAATGCTTCCCAGAATGGGGTCTTGTCAAATGCAGCAGTGACTGATTTGGTGAGGCTGGCAACACCCTCCAATTCGATTTTGTTGCCGGTCATCTCCGAGATCTTGGTTAGTGCATCGGCGCCGGTCATGACTCCAGAAAGCGTCACATACGAAGGTGTTGTTAGTTGCGATTTCTCTTGTTTCTCAAGCTGCGTTCTGACCCTTTCGATACGCATGCGAAATTCTTCGGAGTCCGCGTCGCTAACGGGTGGCAATAAATCGATAACTTGCGGTCCAAGTGCGACGATAGCGGCCTCCGATTGATCGCGATCCCTTAGTTTATTGGAGTCCAACTCCTTGACTCGTTGCTCCAGCATCTTGCCAAGAGTCTGGCTGTCAAGCTTCTGCTGCTTGGGAGACGAGGCTTCCTCTTGTGCAAAGCTTAACACGGATACGTGGAGAATAAGTAGCGAAACGAGTGCAGTCCAAGCTTTCACTCTCTCAAAGAAGGGAGGCATCAGTCGCATTTTCTAGGGATCTTTCAGGCAATTTGGATGTTACTAGCGTTGATTTTAGCAGATCAATCCCCATCCCGCTTCTCGCAATATTCGTTCTTCGTTTCACGTCCCTGCTCGTCCGATCAAGTTTGGGCTGATCTACTAAAAAGCGGGAGCTGTGGATCCCCATACGCGTCGATCAACTTTTACGTTCAACTGTCGGATAGGAGCGAAGGGATGAGCAGTGCAGAGAATCGAATGCCCATGACATTGGCCGAGTACCTCGAGTGGGGGCCTTTGCAAACCTTGAAACACGAGTTTTGGGCGGTGTAAGTTTTCTCGCAAGCCGGTGGAACGCGTCAGTACAGCTTGATCGGCTCGAACTTCCTCGGGGAAATACGTTTTCGATTGAAGGGCCATCCCTGCCAAGCCCATGGAACCAACATGCGAGTACACGTCGAAGCGACGGGGTACCAAGCGTATCCCGACGTGTCGGTTGTTTGCCCGCCCGTCGAAGGGGACACGGAACATACGAAAACCAAGGAGGGTTTCTGGCTGCTGCTGGAAATCATCGGTACTGAACAATCGATCCGCTTGGAGAGCCTCGCTGGCGCGATCCTGAAACTGTCGGATATCTACGACAAAGTTGAATTTCCTGCGTAGTGCTCTGTTCAATCAATCATTCAATGTGTCGGCTTCGATTTGCTGCGTAGCAAGGTGGCTTTAGCTTACGCATCGTTTCCGGAAGCTTAGGCATCGTTACCAGATTTTGAGGCAGTACCCGCCGTGAGGGATGCAATCATTTCTTCCATCCTGGCCCTCCCTATCTGTTTCAAGGTGGCAATATTCGATTCGTAAATCGCCGCAGTATCGGGAAAGCTATCGACTGCTCGCGTCACACTTGATTCACGAAGCAGATGAAGCGTCGGAAATGGAGATCGATTGCTGTAGTTCGTGACATCATCGGCTTTCGTCCCTTCAAATTGATAGTGCGGATGAAAGCTTGCGACTTGAATAATCCCATCCAACTCCAACTCTTCAAGTGTGGCATCGCAATCCACAAGGAAATGCAGATAGTCTTGAAAATCCGCAAGCACTTGGGGATGGATTAGAAGTGTCGATTCAATTTGATCGGGACGGGCCGCAACCAACCCCGTCAACTCTCGTTTCAAGTCTTCACGCAAAGCCTCGCTGTTGTTGGCAAAACTTACGGAATAGCGAATCTGGCGTTTGACGTGGATCGACTTCGCAAACGGACAAAGATTCAATCCAATCACCACCTTTTCTAACCAAGCGGTTGTTGCCGCAATCACTTTTGTCTGGAAAGTATTTCCCTCATTTGTACTCACAATAGATCATCCTAACGTCCACGGGCTAAGGTTTTTCTCGGGTACCACAAACCACACTCGCCCGCCGGAAAACCCCGACAATACATCAGCATGAATCGCTTCTTGAACAGGCGTCCCTTTCCAATAGTCCACGTAGAGGAACTGTTTTCCGCTACTGAGCATCAGCGATCCCTCAATCCGGGATGGTCGCACGTCGTTAGCGTTGCCTGTCAGATAGTATTCAACATCATCGGCAGCCGCCGCATAGCAGCAATGGTGGCCGTATTGCCATCCGACGGAAAGAATCAAAATGCCAAGGTATTTGAGTAAGTGCATCACCCCAATATAACCTCGCGGAAGTATCACGTCGCGGGAGCGATCTTTAGTCGCGTATACGCTCGTTGGATCTGGCTTCGTTGATTCGATTGCAACGCGAGCTTGCAGCTTTAAACCCGGTAGCCTTCAGCAGGTTTGCGGCCGGGAAACTCGAGGGTGAGGGACTGAATCACGGGTTACTCGCGTTGGTAAATAATGCTCGCAACCAATCGACTCGGCTTATACTGCATCGACTAGAACACATCGAGATAGCCGCGTCGCAAAATCATTCCATAGGTGAAGTTTGGTTGGGGTGAATTTTGGTTGGAACAATCACAGCCGATGGTTGCCCCTGAAACACCGGACGGAACTCCGGATTTTGCCGAATTGCTAGAACACGATCCATTAAGACCTGCGGGTTTTTTAGTCTTTTTCGACAAATTCAAAGGCGATATGCTCCCAGAATCTATAAATTAATGCCTTATGCGAATACGAAATTGCCGGCTTTGCCCAACCACCTTTCTTGCCATCGCCACGTGGTCTCTCTTCGGGTTCACGTCACTACTAGCGGAAAAACCGCTTACCTCGACCTCGATTACTGCTAACGAACAGGCGAAGGAACCGTTGGAGCTTTCAGATAGCAAGGCACTTTTTGTTTCTGGGACCGAGGGAACACATACCTATCGAATCCCAGCCATTATCACGGCAATGAATGGGGACTTGATCGCAGCGTGCGATGCACGGCGGAAGTCTGCTGCAGACCTCAAGCCGCAACGTTCGATCGATATTGTCTTTCGACGGAGCTTTGACAATGGACTCAATTGGACCCCGACCGAGTTGCTAGAACAAGTCGACGACGGCGGATGTAGCGACCCATCCCTATTGCTCGATGCTAGCACCGGGAACATCTTTTGCTTTTACAATTACATGGTTCGCGACATTGCCAACCAGGAGTTTCGGTTTTACGTTCAGAAGAGCTCCGATCATGGCAAGACGTGGGACAAGCCGATCGATTTTACCGACCAAGTGGCTGGCCCCGAATTGAAGAACAGCTTCAAATTCGTAACCTCAGGTCGAGGCATTCAAACACGCGATGGCATGTTGCTTCACAACTATGTTCGCGTCGGCAAAGGAGTCACTTTGTTCGCAAGCCTCGATCATGGCAACACATGGAAGTCGTTTTGCGATGTAAGTCCTGGTGACGAATCCAAAGTCGTGCAATTGCACGACGGTTCCTTGATGGTCAATTCCCGAATCGTTCCTGGCAAGCGGTTCGTGCATCGCTCCTCGGACAACGGACTTACTTGGAAGGGTTCCGACGAATTGCATTTGCCCGACCCGCAGTGCAACGCTTGTATCCTTCAATACACTTCGCAGAGAGATGGATACTCGAAAGATCGGCTGATCTTTTGCAATGCTGCATCGATCAAAGGACGCAAGAATCTCGCGGCTCGAATCAGCTACGACGGTGGTGAATCCTGGAGCGAAGGAAGGGTGATCGATCCTGGCGCATCAGCCTATTCTGAAATCACCATACTTCGCGATGGTAGTTTCGGCGTGCTATACGAACCTGGTCATTCGGAGATTCGATTTGTACGCTTTACCCTCGAGGCGTTGACAGGTGGAGCAGACAAACTCCAGGAAACATACAGACTGCCATAACCCAGTTCTTCGCAGAAGTCTCGCCAGAGATCCCTGAGTTACGGGAAGTCGGGCGATTTTCAATGCATTCTTTGAAAGATATGGGCTTAACGCCAAATGTACTTGAGAGGATTGGCGATAAACGACGGTTCGTCGGGTTCTACTTCTTCGCCATTCATGTATTTTTTCCATTTCGCGACATCACCACCCAGGTCTGTACCTGTATAGTCACGAAGCGCGAGGATCGCATGATGCTGAGTTGCAGGCGATGGTGCACTGAGTTGTTTAGTCAGGAATGCTTTGACATCGTCCGTTTTGTGGGTGCCTAAGGATTCGATCGCTAGTAGCTTCACGGCATTGCTCTTATCCGTAGTCGCCATGGCAAGCAATGCATCTTTCGATTTTGCCGTCCCGCTACCTCGAAGCGCTTTAGCGGCTTCCATTCGAACTTTTTCTGTCTTGTCTTGGGACAACCGGAGAACGCCATCCAATGCGTCTTCTCGGTCAATCACCTGAGCAAGAGTCAGTGCGATATTTCGCCGAATCTCAGGGCTGGTTTCTGTTTTGGCGGTATCGGTCAATACTTGAACGTAGCGAGCTTTTTCTTCGTCGGAATAATTGCGAATCGACGATTGCAAAGTTCTATAGTCTTCGAGTCGATCGTGAAAAAGAGGAATGCCGCGTTCGCGATCTTTTCGCCATTGCTCTCGAATGACAGGATTCAGCTTCTTAAGCTCATAGAAAGGACCGTCCATACACCCAGTACAGTACATGGAGCACGCAATAGCGATCCCCGAAACTGTCCGAGATAGTTTTGTTTTGGAGGTTTTCTGCACGGAGGGTAAATCCATCCTCAGATCGGTACCGGACTTTGCAATCGAAATGCGTTCTGCGTACTGACATCGGTCACTACAGGCCCTGTGACGATATCAAAGTACAGACCCGAGATGCTAGAGCAAAAATCGAATGCCAGAAAGTGTTGGAAAGCCAGCGATTCAGTCTCGTGGTCCGTTGCACGTTGTACTTTAATGGACGACAATTTCCCTTCCGCGATCGATTGCGGCTGATCCATGGCAGCACTGGCTGCACCCTACCAAAACGTTTCCGTCAGCGTCCCCTCCGGCGAGTCCTTTATGAGAACTATCTTCTGTTTCGCGTTCGTTGCTTCAGTGTTGCTACCGTCTATCGGTTATTCCCAATCAAAACCCAAGAACATTGTATTTATCGCGGGCAAACCCAGTCACAATTATGGCTCGCATGAACACTTTGCCGGCTCAAAAGTTCTGGCCGAAGTCGTACAACGCACTGACCCAAATGTTCGTTGCGAAGTGATTCGAAATGGTTGGCCCGAAGACGATTCTGCGTTGGACCGCGCGGATGCGATCGTTATTTATTCCGATGGTGGTGAACGCCATCCTTCGTTGGCTCATCTGCCACGGCTCAAGCAACAGATCGATCGAGGGGTAGGATTCATCTGCCTCCATTATGGAGTCGAAGTTCCGAAGGATCGTGGTGGCCCGGAATTTTTACAATGGTTGGGCGGATACTTTGAAACACACTGGTCGGTGAATCCGCATTGGGATGCCAAGTTTGAGAAGCTACCTGTGCACCCCATCACCTCTGGCGTGAAGCCGTTTGAAACGCGCGACGAATGGTACTTCCATATGCGGTTCCCAGAAGGAATGAAGAATGTGACTCCCATTCTTTCGGCCGTCCCTCCTGCGAGCACCATGAACCGCCCGGATGGACCTCATAGCGGTAATCCGACCGTACGCGCGGAGGTTGCACGCGGAGAATTGCAGCATGTCGCTTGGGCAACCGAGAGACCGAACGGCGGTCGATCTTTTGGTTTTACCGGAGGACACTTTCATTGGAATTGGGGACGAACCGAGCAAACGAAATTGGTCGCCAACGCGATCTTATGGGCTGCCCATGCAAATATTCCTACAGAAGGCGCGTTGGTTGCACCTCTTACCGTCGAGCAGTTGAAAGAGAACCAAGACGAATCGGTACCCGCGAAGTTTGATGCAAAGCAGATTGCCGAAGAATTCAAGCTGATATCCACCAAATCGCAACCGAAAGAAGAGGCGAAGGGAAAAGTGCTTTTCACCTCGCAAACGATCAACAACAAAACGTCGCGACATCAGATCGATGTTGAAGCAGATATCCGTGGAGTGAAGAAACTCTATTTGATCGTAACGGCTGGAAGAGATGGCATGGGATTCGACTGGGCCAATTGGGTCGAACCGAAACTAATAGGTAAAAAAGGTGAAAAGTCGCTTCTCGATTTGAATTGGTTTGAAGCGAGTTCTGAATGGGGCAAAGTCCACAAAAACGCAAATGCTGGCGGCGGTCCTATGCTCGTTCGCAACAAACCAGTCAATGGTATCGGAACCCATGCAACCAGCGTGATCGGTTTCGATCTCCCCGACGGATATGACAAACTCACCGCATCGTGCGCGCTCGATGATGGTGGCGTTTCCCAAAACGATGGATCTGTCACATCGGTGCGATTTCATATTGCTGCTGAAGGTGTTCCGCCTGGACTCAATGATTGGGGAGGAGACGTCGCAGCACTTGGACACGCTCCAGAAAACGCAGTCGCAGGGCTAGCCGTTGCGCCAGGATTGCAAGCATCCTTGGCTGCTTCGGAACCGATACTAAAGAGCCTTACCAATATCGATATCGATCATAAAGGCCGGATCTGGGCATGCGAGGTCGTCAATTATCGACGCCACAAAGATGATCGTAAGGAAGGGGATCGCATCCTGATCTTGGAGGACACCAACCACGACGGCGTTGTCGATACGTCCAAGGTTTTTTATCAAGGACGAGATATTGATTCGGCTTTGGGTTTATGCGTGATGGGCAATCGAGTACTCGTGAGCGCTGCTCCGTATGTCTGGGAATTCGTAGATGAGAATGGCGATGACGTACCAGACAAGAAGACCGCTATCCTGACAAAAACAGGAGACCCGCAACACGACCATTCGGTGCACTCGTTTGTTTTTGGTCCCGATGGAAAACTTTATTTCAATTTTGGAAACACCGGACATCGACTTTGCGATGCGAATGGAAACCCCATCAAGGATCGTTGGGGGCGAGACATCAACGACTCAGGAAAACCCTATCGACAAGGCATGGTGTTTCGTTGCAATGAAGACTTGAGCGATATGGAAGTACTCGGCCATAACTTCCGAAACAACTATGAAGTAGCGTTGGATTCCTTTGGCTCGTTGTGGCAAAGCGACAACGACGATGACGGAAATCGAGCCACACGCATCAACTATGTCATGGAGTTCGGCAACTATGGTTATGTGGACGAATTGACCGGCGCAGGTTGGCAAGCCGATCGAGCGAACTGGGAACCGGAGATCCCGCGACGGCATTGGCATCTCAATGATCCAGGCGTCGTTCCCAATCTCCTCATCACCGGGGCAGGCTCGCCGACAGGAATCACCGTCTATGAGGGCTCGCTCCTCCCCGAGAAATTTAGGAACCAAGTGGTTCATTGCGATGCCGGTCCCAATGTTGTTCGCGCGTACATTGCAAAGCCAGAGGGGGCTGGTTATTCAGCAGAGATCGAGAACATTGCAGTCGGTGAATTCGATCGATGGTTCCGGCCAGCAGACGTATGTGTCGCTCCCGATGGATCGTTGTTCGTTTCCGATTGGTACGATCCAGGGGTGGGTGGCCATGCTATGGAAGATATGGAACGAGGGAGACTCTTCCGCATTGCTCCACCAGGCACCAAATATGATGTGCCAACATTTGACTTCACCACGGCCGCCGGCGCGTGCCTTGCACTGAAGAATCCCAACAATTCGGCGAGGTTCATGGCGTTTCAAGCGTTGGTCAAGATGGGTAAAGCTGCTGTGGCTGATCTACAGAAACTGGCTTCCAATTCCAACCCGAGAATTCGCGCCCGAGCCCTATGGGTTCTGGCAAAGATCATGACTCCATCCGAAGTGGCACAACAAGCGATGGCTGATGGCGATCGAGATGTTCGCATCACCGGAATACGAATCGCACGTCAAGCAAGAATGGCTCCAGCCAGTTTTGCTTCGAAGTTGTTACAAGATAAAGAACCCGCCGTTCTTCGAGAACTTTGTGTAGCTCTCCGAGAAGACAAGTCCGAAGAGATGCCCACGCTATGGGCGAGCCTTGCTACCAGGCATGATGGAAAAGACCGATGGTTCCTGGAGAGCCTAGGCATTGCCGCGATGGATCGTTGGGATGAATGCATGGCAGCGTGGCAGAAAGTCAATCGCTCCATGTCGCTCGAAGCCAAAGAGCAAGTTATTTGGCGAGCAAGAGGAAGTAAAGCGGCGCAGTTGCAGGCTGACGCTTTGCGCAATCCAAAGATTCAAGCGCAGTTGGTCCCTGCGTTCGTCCGAGCTTTGGATTTCCAAGCCAAAGAGTTTAGAGAGCCAGCTTTGAAGAGCCTACTGAGTCTCGCTAACAGCGAGGAACGACAGACAAACGATAAGATTGTCGTCGAAGCCCTGATGCGTCTCGATGATGTGGATATCAGTACCGACCCAAAGCTCAGCGCGGCTGTGAAACGATACTTGGCCACTATTCCAGAGGATCCAAATCAACTGAAAGTGATCAGCAAACTGAAGGTACCTGGACTCTCCGAGCATTTGACCTCGAAAGCTCTAGCGTGGGGGGTGTCGACCAATGCAGTTCAAGCTATTGACTTGGCCGCATCGGATGCTGGTATGCGATCGCAATGGAAGCAACAGCTTAGTATCAAGGAACCAGATGAAACAACGTTGGCGTTGAGTCGGATCATTGCTTTGAGCAATCGAAAAGATCTGCTTGAACTTCAAGAATCCCTATTGGCTTCGAACCATGCTAGCAAGTCGATTCGAGTGGAGGCGGCTGTCGCCTTGTCTCGCAACAAAGGCTTTCACGAATCGCTCATTTCGTTAGCCAAACAATCCAAGCTTCCGACGGACGCGATGATTGTCATCGGTTCCAGTCTCCGCAGTTCTGCGAACCCGGCGATCAAGAAAGCGGCTGAAGAATTGTTTCCGACAGTAAAGTCGACCAACAGTCCGCTTCCACCTGTCGACGTGTTGGTGAAACGCAAAGGAAATGTTGCCGAAGGAAGAAAGTTATACTCCGGTGTTGCCACTTGTTCGCAGTGTCACGTTGTCGGTACTGAGGGAAAGAATGTGGGCCCCAGTTTGACGGAAATCGGAAGCAAGCTATCCAAGGATGCTTTGTACATTTCGATATTGGCCCCCAGTGCTGGCATCAGCCATAACTTTGAGTCGTATGCGGTAAGGACTGACGATGACGAGGTCATCACAGGGCTGAAGGTATCCGAAACAGCGGAAGCCATCACCCTCAAGGATGCGAAAGGAATTGATCGTTCGATTCCAAAAGCCCATGTTGCCGAGCGGAAGAAATTGGATAAATCGCTCATGCCCGAGAATTTGGCAGAGCTCGTCAGTGAGCAAGGGCTAGTCGATATCGTCGAGTATTTGTCCACCCTCAAAAAGAAATAGCAAGCGGAAAAGGAAACTTCTCGCTGATTGCCGCCAACATCACCCTCCCGCCCCTAGGGAAACTGCTAATCGACTGAGCCGATGGGCGCTACTAGCCATGGTTTCTGTCTTGAACGCGAAGCGTTGGCTTGAACGCGACGCGTTCGTGAAAACCTGGGCTTGCGCCCGTCGGCTCATCATGAACCAACAAGCCGAGGCAAAATCTGCAAAGTACTTTTGCACCAGTGCTTTTCACTAGATAGTTGACGTACTGTCTGTCAAAATGATTCGTTGGGCAATGGTTTCAAACCCCTAGAAACTTCAAGGAATGCTGAAATGAGATTGATGCAAAGACGAACGGTCCTGGCTGCGATT
>Ga0068877_10001307_pt1 | contig 20681 bp, 17 predicted proteins | sample NOAtaG_FD_66437 | JGI IMG/M metagenome (GOLD analysis project Ga0068877, IMG submission 66437) | Freshwater lake microbial communities from Lake Erie, under a cyanobacterial bloom - NOAA_Erie_Diel6S_1000h metaG | ecosystem: Environmental > Aquatic > Freshwater > Lake | place: USA: Ohio, Lake... | reverse complement strand
ATCGAAGCTACTCCGTATGCAGTGCTGGCCAAACAACCGCTCTCTAATGGAGAAGTATTACCAACCTTAGCCTCTTATTTGAGAGCGGGTCAACAAGACAAGCCAAGTACACGTTTGATCCTCGAAATAAAACCCTCCGATATCAAGACGACCGAGCGACGGGATCTTATTGCCAAAGCGGTATTAAATGCGGTCCAGGAGGCGGGAGTAGAGGCCTATACTGAGTATATCAGCTTCGATTATGACCAGCTGCTCGTTTTAAAGCAGCGTGAGAAAAAGGCCAAAGCACATTACCTGAACGGAGACCGCTCGCCCGAGCAGGTCGCAAAAGATGGGATCGAAGGGATCGACTATAATTTTTCGGTCTTTCAAAAAAACCTCGATTGGATCGCACAAGCCAAGCGGCTAAAGCTGGTCTTGAATGCGTGGACGGTAAATGATATGGCCCAACTGGACTGGTTTTTAGAGCAGGGCTTCGACTTCATTACTACCAACGAGCCCGAGTTGCTCTTTGAAAGGATCAAATAAGGGGTTCAATTTTCTTTTGGCTAAAAGGCCCGATTAGCTTACTTTTGTACCTGAATCGAAGTAGGAAGGGAACGGAATCGTTCCCTTCTTCTTTTTACCTATGGATCAGATATCATTGATAACCAATCTACAAGAGCGTGCGGCCACCCTGATCGGGGCCGAAAAAGACCTTTTTGTGGTAGAGGTGCGGATAAAGCCGACAAACAATATAAAGATCTATATTGATGGAGATCAAGGAGTTAGTGTTGATAAATTAGTATCATATAATAGAAAGCTCTACCGTCAGCTCGAAGAAGAGGGGTTGTTTCCAAACGGCGATTTTTCGCTGGAGCTCTCTTCGCCCGGACTGGATGAGCCGCTAAAACTGCATCGCCAGTACGTTAAGAATATCGGCCGGCCGGTCGAGGTGACCTTGGTCGATGGCGCCAAAAAAGAAGGGGTGCTGCAGATGGTGGGTGACACACAGATCGAGCTGACAGAAACTAAAGGAAAAGGGAAAAAGATGGAGACGCATACCCATGTGATCGCCTTCTCGGAAATAAAAGCGACAAAAATTCAAATTAAATTTTAAAACAGAAACGGATCAAAAATTTGCCTTATGTCCAGTATTAACTTAATTGATGCTTTCCAGGACTTCAAAGACGCGGAAAACATTGACAGGCCCACCATGATGAAAGTGGTAGAAGACGTATTTAAGACCTTGCTCAGAAAGAAATACGGCAACGACGAAAACTTCGACGTTATCGTTAACGCCGAAAAAGGTGACCTCGAGATCATTCGTCGCCGGATGATCGTGGAGGACGGTGAGGTAGAAGATCCGTTGGCACAAGTGGCTTACAGCGAAGCGGCCAAGATCGAACCCGACTTTGAAGTGGGCGAAGAACTTTACGAAGAGATCGACCTGCTCGACTTCGGTCGTCGCGCTATTTTAGCGGCCAAACAAACCTTGGCCAGCCGCATCAGCGACCTAAAGAAAAATGCATTGGCTAAAAAATACGGCGATCGCGTAGGCGATATCATCAGCGCCGAAGTTTACCAGGTCTGGAAAAAAGAGATCTTATTGCTCGACGAAGAGGGCAACGAACTGATCCTTCCCAAGAGTGAGCAGATCCCACAAGATTATTTTAAGAAAGGCGAGAGCATTCGCGCGGTGATCAGACGCGTAGACATGAAGAATAACAATCCTGTTATCATCTTATCTCGTACAGCCCCCGAATTTTTGGCCAAGTTGCTCGAGATCGAGGTGCCTGAGATTTTCGATGGTCTCATCGTGATCAAAAAGATCGTTCGCGATCCGGGAGAGCGTGCCAAAGTAGCGGTTGAGTCTTACGATGATCGTATCGATCCGGTGGGCGCCTGTGTGGGTATGAAAGGTAGCCGCATTCATGGTATCGTGCGCGAACTTAAGAACGAGAATATCGATGTGATCAACTACACGGCCAATATTCAACTGTTGATCCAGCGTTCATTAACGCCGGCTCGTATTACGAGCATGGAATTGGATAACGAAAGCAAGCATGCCAATGTCTATCTGGCGCCCGATCAGGTGTCGTTGGCGATCGGTCGTCGCGGGGTCAACATTAAGCTGGCCTCCGAGCTTACCGGTTACGAACTCGACGTGTATCGCGATAACGAAGGAGACGAAGAGGAATTCGATATCGATCTCGAGGAATTCAGTGACGAGATAGATGGCTGGGTAATTGATGAGCTCAAGCGCGTGGGTTGTGATACGGCTCGCAGTGTATTGAATCTTACCGCTGATGAGTTGGAGCGTCGTACCGATCTCGAAAAAGAGACCATCAACGAACTCCGGAAAGTGTTGAAGACAGAATTTGAAAAGGAATAACGATCTCTAAAAAGGGGTCACACAAACGAAACAATCGATCAGAATGGCAGAATTAAAACTTCCTCGGTTACTTGGAGCAAGTAAGGAATTCAACATCGGACAGGAAACGTTGATCGCTTTCCTGGTCGCCAAAGGTTTTCCTAAGGATGATTTAAAGCCTACATCTAAGCTGACAGAGGAGATGTACCGTGCGCTCCAGCAGGAGTTTCAAAGCGATAAGGTCGCCAAGATGAAGAGCGACCAGCTAGAACTCCCAAAGGCTGCACAAGGTGAGGCGCGTAAAAAGAAAGAAGACGAGGAGATAACCTTTAAGGCAGCCGATAAACCTTCTTCTGCCAAGGCTACTAAGAAAAAAGAAGAGCCTGCAGAAGCTCCGGCGCAGGTAGCGCCCGTTGCTCCCGAAGCCGTGGTAAAAGCCGAGGCGCCCGAACTTGAAGGGCCCAAGGTGGTAACAAAGATCGATTTGGATGCCATCGATTCATCAACCCGTCCAAAGAGAGGTGCAAAGGCTAAAAAAGAGGATACTGCCGAAGAAGTAAAGCCTGCTAAATCCAAAAAAGAAAAAGCAACCACACAAGAAGCCCCGGCTCCTGTAGTCGAGGCAGCGCCTGCGGAAGAAGCGCCTCCTGTTATCGAAAATATCGAGGTCGAAAAATTATCTGGTCCTAAGATCTTGGGTAAGATCGATCTGCCTACCGACAGCGAAACCCGTCCGGTGCGCGACGACAAAAAACCTCGTAAGCGAATACCGATCGCCAAAAAAGATACCACGCATCGCGAGATCTTCATCAATAAAGATCAAGATGGAAGAACCGGTGGTGGGTTCAATCGCGGAAGAGGAGGTGCCAGACCGCAGCCTCGTGGGGCCAAGCGCGAAGACAAGCTGATCGATGAAAAAGAAATTCAACGCAAGATCCAAGAAACGCAAGCCAAGTTAAGTGGCGGTGGAACCGGAAAAGGAAAAGGCGTTAAGGCTAAACTGCGTCGCGAGAAGCGTCAAGAAATGGCCGACGCCATGGGCGAATCGGTCGATGACAACAAGTTGCAGTTAACTGAGTTTATCAGCGTAAGCGAATTGGCTAGTCTGATGGATGTGAGCTTTGCCGACGTGATCAGCAAGTGTATGAGCTTGGGTATAATGGTGTCGATCAATCAGCGATTGGATGCCGAGGTGATAGAGCTGGTGGCCAATGAATTTGGATTTATTGTCGAGTTCATCGACATGGAGAAGCAAATGGAGATGGAATCGGATGGGGATGACGAAGATGACGAAGAAGATCTGCAACCACGCTCCCCGATCGTTACGATCATGGGTCACGTTGACCATGGTAAGACCTCGTTACTCGATCATATTCGCAGTGCCAATGTGGTAGCGGGTGAGGCCGGCGGTATTACCCAGCACATTGGTGCGTACCGGGTAGCGATTCCCAATGGAAGGGAGATCACTTTCTTGGATACGCCCGGTCACGAGGCCTTTACGGCCATGCGTGCTCGTGGAGCCAAGGTAACCGACATTGCGGTGATCGTAATTGCAGCGGACGATGCGGTGATGCCGCAAACGCGTGAGGCGATCAGCCACGCACAGGCGGCGGGTGTTCCTATGATATTTGCCATCAACAAGATCGATAAGGACGGTGCCAATAGCCAGAAGATCTACGAGCAACTCTCGCAAATGAATCTGTTGGTCGAAGAATGGGGTGGTAAATTTCAAAGCCAGGAATTATCGGCCAAAAAAGGATTGAATGTCGATAAGCTGTTAGAGAAAATATTGCTCGAAGCCGAGATGCTCAATCTCAAGGCCAATCCCGATCGCGAAGCATCAGGTACCATCATTGAGGCTTCACTCGATAAGGGTCGCGGGTTCGTGGCTACCTTACTGGTAGAGAACGGCACGCTCGAGCCCGGCGATCTGGTGGTGAGTGGTCAGTTCTACGGCCGTGTAAAGGCCATGTTCAATGAGCGCAATAAAAAAGAGACCAAGGCGGGTCCTTCTGCACCGGCTGTTATTTTAGGATTGAACGGTGCTCCACAGGCCGGAGAAAAATTCAAGGTATACCAAGACGAATCAGAGGCCAAGGAGATCGCTAACCGTCGTGCCCAGATCTTGCGTGAGCAGGGTATTCGTACCAAAAAACATATTACCCTCGATGAGATCGGTCGTCGTCTCGCACTGGGTAGCTTTAAGGAACTCAATGTTATCATCAAAGGTGACGTGGATGGATCGGTCGAGGCCTTGAGCGACTCATTGCAGAAGCTTTCTACCGAAGAGATCTTGGTCAATGTAATTCATAAAGGAGTAGGACAGATCAACGAAAGTGATATTGTGCTGGCAGAGGCCTCCGATGCCATCGTAATTGCCTTTAACGTTCGTCCTTCGCTGCAGGCATCGAGGCTGGCCGAGAATGCCGGTATCGAGATCAAGATGTATTCCATCATTTACAATGCTATCGAAGAGGTCAAGAATGCGATGGAGGGAATGCTCGAACCGAAGACGCAAGAGAAGATCGTGGCCAATGTGGAGATCAGGGAGGTATTCAAGTTCGACAAGGCCACGGTGGCCGGTTGCTTCGTACGCGACGGAAAGGTCAAGCGCGATTCAAAGATCCGCCTGATCCGAGATGGTATCGTCGTTTACCCGACAGCCGAAGGAGTGGTCGCAGAACTAGGATCGCTGAAACGCTTTAAGGATGATGCCAAAGAGGTACTCAACGGTATGGAGTGCGGTCTCACCATCAAGAACTTTAGCGACATTAAGGTGGGCGATGTGGTAGAGGCCTACGAAATAGAAGAAGTAAAACGAACGCTCTAAGCTTTTGTTAAACCCCGGCGGCCTTCTGCAAGAAAGAAGGAGGTCGCTTACATTTGAGATTATGTATAGGTGTCAAATCGCAATTAGTTTTTTGTGCAGTGTGCTTCTTTCGTTAACCGCGCAGGCACAACCTAAAAAAGTAGTGGCCGATAAGATCGCAGGCGTCGTGGGAGACCGCATTATCCTTCTCTCCGATATCAAGAACTCGGTGGCCGATATTGCCCGCAGAGGCGAAACGGTTCCGGACAATGCCGAGTGTCTGATTATGGAGCAGGCCGTGGTCTCTAAGATGATGATGCTGCAGGCGCAAAAGGATTCCTTGCCTGTTACCGAGGATGAGGTCGAAGCCGATCTCGATAATCGCATTCGTACCTACATCAACCAATTCGGTAGCCAAGAGGCGGTCGAAGAAATTGCCGGTAAGACCATCTACCAGATCAAAGATGATGCCCGTGAGTCGGTGCGCGAACAAAAGCTGGCTAGTGCCATGCAGCGTAAGATCGTGGAGAATGTGCGCATTACCCCTGTAGAGGTAAAGGCTTGGTATGATAAGATCCCCAAGGATAGTCTGCCCTTTTACGAATCGGAATTGGAGATCGGACAGATCATTCTTTATCCAAAGGCTTCACGCGACCTCGAGCAATACATCGTTGGAGAGATGAACAATTACCGTCGTCAGATCGATCTTAAGTTGACATCCTTCGAGCAACTGGCCAAGCGTTATTCTGAAGATCCGGGTAGCAAGGATCGCGGTGGGCAGTACCAGTTAAATCGCGCTGAGAAATCGTGGGACCCTGTCTTTTTATCTACGGCATTCCGTTTAAAAGAAGGCGAGATATCACCTCCTGTTAAATCAAAGTTCGGATTTCATATTATTCAGATGGTGCAGCGAAACGGAGACGATGCCGTGGTGCGTCATATCTTGCGTATTCCACCGGTAACACAAGAGGAGATCGACCAGGCTAAGCGTAAACTCGATTCGGTCCGTTCTAAAGTAATGGCAGCAACGCTTACATTCAACGAGGCTGCCACTAAATATAGCGACGATGAAAATGCCAAATACACCGGCCCTTACATTACCGGTCGCGATGGGTCTACGTTCGTGACCATCGATCAGCTAGATCGTGATATGGTCAATATGCTCGCCAAAATGCAGCCCGGCGATTATTCGATGCCTACTGCTTTTGAGAATGAGCAGGGTAAGAAAGGCGTTAGGATTGTACATCTAAAATCAAGATCTACGCCCCATCGAATGAATCTAAAGGATGATTATAGCAAGATCGCCCAGTACGCATTAGAGGAGAAAAAAGCCAAGGTAATGGAGAAGTGGATCCAGACTCGACTGTCCACCTATTATGTGATGATCGATCCGGCAACGGGTGAGGAGTGCCCCCAGCTTAAAAAGTATACGTCGGTCAACTGATAGCTTATGAGCGACCCTATCAAACACGAATGCGGATTGGCTTTTATCCGCTTGCGCAAGCCATTTTCTTATTATCAGCAACAGTATGGCACCGTGCTGTGGGGGCTCAATAAACTATATCTTTTGATGGAGAAGCAGCATAACCGCGGCCAGGATGGCGCGGGAGTGGTTGCTGTTAAGCTACATACGGAGCCGGGCTATCCGTTCATGAACCGGATGCGCAGTAACGCGCAACAGGCGATCGCTGATATTTTTCAACGTATTGGTCAGGAGATAAAGGAGTTCGAAAAGTATAACCCCGATGTGCGAAAACATCCGGGTCTCATGAAGGGCAACCTTGATTTTGTAGGCGAGCTATTGCTGGGACATCTCCGTTATGGCACGCAGGGTAAGAATAAAGTGGAATATTGTCATCCTTTTATAAGCAGAGATGTGATCCCGGCCCGTAACATAGCGTTAGCCGGTAATTTCAATATTGTGAATGCCGATGAGCTCTATGCGCACATTGGCAAAAATCCCGACGAAGAGGTTCGCTTCAGTGATCTGGCAGCCCTTATTGAACTCATGTCTTCGCTGCTGCGAAAAGAAGATGAGAACAGTCCGGAGAAATTGAACATTGTCAATGTGCTTCGTAAGACTATTCCGCTTCTCGATGGGGGTTTTCATGTTGGTGGTATTACGGGCAACGGAATAGGATTTGTCTTCAGAGACCCACATGGTATTCGTCCGGCCTACTATTATGTCAACGACGAGGTGGTAGTCGCCGCTTCGGAGCGAGCAGCCATTCGCACTGCTTTTAATGTTCCCGAAAACGAGGTGCAGGAATTAATGCCCGGACAAGGACTCATCGTAAACGAGGATGGTACCATAGAACTGGAGCAACTGGTACCTGCCAAGGAGCGTAAGGCTTGCAGTTTTGAACGAATTTATTTTTCGCGTGGCAGTGATGAAAAGATCTACCGCGAACGCAATAAGTTGGGTTATCAGCTAAGTGAGCCGGTGCTCAAAGCCATTGACCATGATCTGAGAAATACGATCTTCTCCTTTATCCCCAATACGGCCGAAACCGCTTTTTATGGCATGCTCAAAGGCATGGAAGATTATTTGAATCGTATTAAGGTAGAGAGGATCCTTAGCTGGAACAAGGATTTTGACGAGGCGAAGCTAAGTGAGATGATCAATCGTCGCATTCGGATCGAAAAGATCGCTATTAAGGATGTAAAGATGCGCACCTTTATAACCGAAGACGTAAGTCGCAATGAAATGGTGCAGCATGTTTACGACATTACCTACGGTACGGTTAGGGCTAACGAAGATACCCTGGTCGTGATCGATGATTCTATTGTGCGGGGTACCACCTTAAAGGAGAGCATTATTACAATGCTTGGTCGTTTATCTCCTAAAAAGATCATTGTTGTTTCTTCTTCGCCTCAGATACGCTATCCCGATTGCTATGGAATCGACATGAGCAAGATGGGCGACTTTATTGCTTTTAATGCTGCGGTGGCCCTGTTGAAAGAAAGAAAAAAGGAATCATTTTTAGGTCAAATGCTCGAGCGTTGCCGGTCGCTGGAGGCTGCAGGTCAGCTACAGCAAGAAAATGTGGTCAAAAGTTTATACCAACAGTTTACAGCGCTCGAAATCACCGATAAGATCGCACAACTTATTACGCCTCCTTCTTTTCAAATACCGGTACAGGTGATCTTTCAGACCATCGAAGATCTGCATCTTTCGTGCCCCTCTAATTTGGGCGACTGGTATTTTACTGGTGATTACCCGACCCCGGGGGGCAATAAGGTAGTCAATAAGGCCTTTATGAATTACATGGAAGGCAAAAATGTGCGGGGCTATTAATACGGCACCAGTACTGCTTTTACCGAGCCCGGCTTCCCAAGTAGACTCCTCCAAAGATGAGGGCCCCGGCTAGCGCTTTTTCGAGACTGAATCCTTCTTGTAAGAATAGAGCCGCAATAATGGCGGCAAAGATGGGTTGCGTATAAATATAACTGCCGGTAGTGGCGGCGCCCAGGTGTTTTAACGAGTAGCTATTGAATGAGTAGGTCAAAAAAGTACCACAAATAACTACTGAGGCCAGCGCACCCCATTGTGATAAGGTGGCGCTTTGCCATGCCGCTTGTTGCGCATCTTGCCAACTAAATGGAACGATCAGCACAAATCCAAATGTAAAGACCCATCTTATTACATGCAGCGGTGTGTAACGACCGGTAAGCGGTTTTACCAGTATGAAATAAATGGCATACGAAATGGCGTTGACCAAAATAAGCAGGTCGCCTCGTACACTAGCAACCCCGCTGGCATCTCTCGATAAGATCAGCAGCAGGGCTCCGCCGATACCTAAAAAAAGTCCCAGCAGTTTTGTGTAGGAGAATTTTTCGCGAAGCCACCATAATGCCAGTACGCTAATGAGTAGCGGGGTGGTCAACATAAGCAAGGCGGCATGTATGGTAGAGGTAAGGGTCAGTCCTTTGATAAAAAGCATTTGGTTAATGACCACACCGGTAAGTGCGCATCCTACAAAGCGAGGGATGTCTTTTTTATCGATGCCAGCGTCTTGTTTCGAAAAAGCCCACAATAGCCAAAATAAAACAAGTGTAATGCCTACTCGCAGCAGATTGACCCCGTACGGTCCGATCATAGCGGGTGATATATGCTTTACCAAACTTAGATTGGTGGCAAAGAAAAAATTAGTGAGCAAAACAGCAATATGAGCTTTGGTAGTGGCGCGCAAAGTAAAAGGTTGCATTACAAAGAACGCAAATCTTAGTCAGAATTGTGGTGGCTGCTTTTGAGCGCCTCGATCCATTGGGTAACCGTATCCCGATGAGATTTTTCGCTTAAATGTGTAGGAAGCCGGTAGCAATAGCGACGGGCCACCTGCAGTGCTTGAACGATCGAGAATCCGCGTTGCGAAAATTGTGGCGCATACTGCAGGCGATCGGCATGGGCCGCCAGATACGTCTGCTCGGGTTGACCGGGCGTTGGAATAAGCAACAGTTTTTTTTGAAGGGGGATCATTTCCATCAGCGTAGTATAACCGCTTCGGCAAATAATATAGCTTACGGTAGGCAGCAATGTTTGTAGGTCGGGCGCACTCAAGTGATCGAAAAGCTTGACCCGCGACACGCCATATAAAAGGGCCAATGAATCAGAGGCAATGTGTTGCGGAGTTTCAACAGCGCCATTATTCTTGGCAGCAGTCGGCAATCCTCTGACCACTATTAGTTGTTCGCTAAACGTGGCCGCTTGTTCCAGGATGATCTTTTCTAGTATCGTTCGCTGGGGTTCAGGTCCCGAGAGCAGCACTAGTACAGGGCCATCGCCTGGCGCAGGTGAGGGCTCGGCAGTGGCTAACCTGTTCAACATTCCAATATAGTGCAGTGGAATACCAGGGGCTTTTATTGGGTGAGAAAGGGCTCCGGCCAGTGAGGGTTCTTCGGCTACATCGGGCACCCACACCTCCTGAAATCTATCAATGTAGCGATACAATATATGCCGTGCTAACTTGTCTGCCATCCGGCCATATCCGCTACGAATGTCCAATTGGTGCGTGATGATGACCCCCGGTACCTTGGGGTGAGCCAGTCCATAACGATTGTCAGAAACTATGGCATTGATACGATACTTGCGTACTATTTTCTTGATCCAGCGTTGCTCTCTTTTTAGCTGTATCCAAAAACGGGGCAACAGTTGAAGCATGGCCCATCCAAAAAGCCATTTAAAGCGGCTGTAGCGTATGGTTGTATGTGGAGAGGACAGATGGGTCAATAAGGGGAATTCTTCTACAAGCAGGGTTCTGCTGGCACCATCCGATGCCGTGATTACCTCGCATCCCAGTTGTTGAAGCGTATGAATAAGGGGAATACAGCGAGTGGCATGCCCCAGCCCCCAGTTTAAAGGGGCGACCAATACAATGAGCGGGCGGGCGGGGCTTGGCGGCATAGGGGATTAATAAAAAAGCTAAAATCGGAACCTTTGGGCAACAAAAACGTTTGTAAAGTAGTTTTAATTCATGATTTTTAGGTCATGAAATTAGTCCGTACCCTCTCTGTGTTAGCTGTCTTGCTGTTGCTGCTAAGTTCTTGCAGCCGTAATTTCTACAGCAGCAAGGCCTCTCGCAATTGTGGCTGTCCCGGACAACGTGTTCGCTGATAATATGTAGGTATGGCTACTAATAATTTTTTTGTACTGCTCTGTTGTTCCCCTTATGTTTCTGCTGTAACCGTAGAGCAGGAGCGGCTGGCCCTTGCCCGTTTGCTGTCTACTCCTTTAATGAAAGAACGATTTTTTCAGGCTACCGAGTTGGTAGATCGTAATCACATTACCAATAACCGGGCGCGTATTAAAGAGGAGTTATCCAAGCGCCCCATGCGATCCTTTCGCTTTGTGATCAATAAAAATTAAGGCTTCATTTAGTGCAAGGGCGCTAAAGCGTTTCTAAGTTGATGCAGCATAGCTGCGATCTCCTCTTTTTTGCAGGTTCCTATACTCATTCTGTACCACGGCGAAGAAGTGCTTGCGCCAAATGCATAAAAAGGTACCAGAGCCAGACCAGCGGCGTCGAGCAAGAATGCCGTTACATCGGCTTGTGAGGAAAGCAATTGGCCGCCAGGGGTGGTTTTGCCCGCGGCATCGATCTTTACGGTCAAGTAAATAGCTGCTTCCGGCTTTATAGCGTCTACGGGTAATCCTGCCTGCTTTAATTCCATGAGGCCATTGTAGATGGTGCTGAGTCTCTCTTCGATCTCTTTTTTGAAGTGACTCAGATAGTTTTCAATGGCAGGTTTGTTTTGTAAATAAACCGCTAGTGCCTTTTGCTCGGCCATGGGCGCCCAGGCACCTATATGCGTCATGATCTGCTTCATTTTTTGAATCACGGGTGAAGGGCCCAGTGCCCAACCAACGCGCACCCCGGTGGCAGCAAATGCCTTACTGATCGCATCGATAAAAATGGTATAGTCTTTCATCGCTGGTCGCAGTGATACAGGGTTGTGATGTTGAATATCGCCGTAGGTCAGATGCCAGTACATCTGATCGAACATCACGTATAACTTTTTTTGATCGGGGCCTCTGCTATTGTTCTCATCGAGTACCAGATCGCAAATTGCGGTCAGTTCTTCTTTGTCAAAAGTAGTGCCGGTAGGATTTTGAGGAGAGCAAAGCGAGAGCAGGGTAGCCCCTTTCAGATGGGGGGCCAGTTGCTTTGCCGTAGGCATAAAGCGTGTTTCGGAGCCGGTCTCTATAACGGCATGCTCACTATCGGTAAAATGCGTGTAATGGTTATTGTTCCAAGAGGGTACCGCATAGACTACTTTGTCGCCCTTATCACAAATGGTGCGAAAGACGGTATAGATAAGGGGTCTTCCGCCCGAAGCAATTAAGATCTCGTCGGTAGAATAGCGAAGCCCTTCTTTTTCGAATACAAAGCCAGCGAGCGCCTCTCGCAAATCGAGGTTACCTTCTGCCGCGGGGTAATTTGTATGGCCTTGCCGGTAGGCGGCAACGATAGCTTCTTCTAGTTCTTTTGGAATGGGAAATAGCGCGGGGTCAAAATCCCCAATGGTAAAATTGTAGATACGCGCTCCTTGGCGAATTTTTTCTTTGATCTCCCCTCCTAGTTTTACTATTTCGGAGCCGATCAGCGTAGAAGCCAGCTGGGAGAGTTTCATAGGAGGACCATTTGCTTCGGCAAATGTACTTTATTTCTTTGCCCCGGACGATTTCTCAAAATCAAGAATAACGCCGTTGATACAGTAGCGAAGTCCGGTAGGAGGCGGGCCGTCGTCAAAAACATGACCCAGGTGGGCTTTACAGCGTCCGCATTGTACTTCGGTACGTTGCATGCCGTGGCTGTTGTCGGGGGTATAGAGGATACTTCCTTTCGAAATGGGCTCAAAAAAGCTGGGCCATCCGCAGCCGCTTTCAAATTTAGCCTCACTTTTAAACAACGGTTTACCACAGGCCTTACAGTAGTAAGTGCCTACTTCTTGAGAGTGTTCGATGGGGCTGGTCCAGGGTCTTTCGGTGCCTTTTTGACGGGCAATGTAATAGACATCCGGGGTCAGGATCTTTTTCCATTCGCTTTCCGAAAGATTGACCTTTGCGGTATCGGTTCGAGAATAGACCGGATTATCTTTTTTTGTGGTATCCATGCTCATTTGATTTTTGGGGGTAGAACGGCTGGGGTCTTTTCCGGTGGCCTGATCGGTATGGGTAATGGGGTCGGTGCTGCATTGCAGCAAGACTACTGCCACCAAGGACCAATTCAAAAGAGGAAATGCCATCATCACCCTTTTAACAAGAGGGCATTCCAAAGGTTCAAATGCGCCCCATACGGCTTTGAGGCTTATATTTGCCTACTGCTCAAAATGACTGTTTATGTTTAATCTGGTGCTATTTGGCCCGCCCGGCAGTGGAAAGGGAACCCAGTCGGACAAGCTGGTGGCTAAATACGGGTTGATTCATCTCTCTACCGGTAATCTGCTTAGAAAAGAGATAGCGGACCAAACTTCGCTGGGTATGTCTGCCAAGTCGTATATCGATTCGGGTAAGCTGGTGCCTGATGCTGTAGTGATTGGTATGGTGGATTCTTTCTTTGATCGGCACAAAGGAGCCAACGGATTTTTATTCGATGGTTTTCCAAGAACGGTAGCGCAGGCCGAAGCGCTCGATGAGTTGCTGACCAACAAGAACACGGCTATTTCGCTGGTAGTGGCTTTGGAAGTATCGGAAGAGGAGTTGGTCAAGCGATTGTTACACCGCGGTCAGACCTCAGGTCGCTCTGACGATACCGACGAGTCTGTCATTCGCAAACGCTTTGCGGTCTATACAAATGAAACCAGCCCGGTGGCGGCCCATTACCAACAGAGTGGCAAGTTCAGCTCCATTGCGGGAGAAGGCAGCATCGATGACATCTTTACTGGTATTTGCGCCCAAATTGATAAGGCACGCTGATCATTGATTTGATTGGCTGGCCCGCTCTAGAAATTCTTTTTCTTCTTTAGTGAGGGAGTCCATTCCCTGGCGATGAATTTTCTCTAACAACGCATCTATTCGGTCTTGTGTTAGCTTGGGCTTTTTATCGTAAGGTTGGCGGGTGGCTTTGTAAAAGTGCATGTCCCGAATTCCTGATTTTTTTTGCCGTGTCTTTTCCGGATTGAACAGATTAGTGGCGCTGTCAAAGAGGCGCGTCATCCAGTCGCTTAGGTCGTAGCCCATCCTAATTAGCTGCATAAATAAAAAACCCATGGCGCCCCCGGCCAGCAAGGGCAGATAGCTGATCGGTTGTTGCAACGGTTTAGTAGCGATGCTAACCAGTACATATATCACCGTGAGTATCCATAGTGGAAAGCCTCCCATCAGTTGAGGAAACAAGCGGTAGTAGGGTGATAGCATGGTGGTAGCGATTGCGATAGCCATCACAGAGGGACCGGCTCCAAAGAAAAGAGCTGCCGTAGTAGAAGAGGGTAGCAAAGAGACGGCCAGTAAATAACCCAACGAACCGGCCAAACCGCCATACAGATAGAGAGCAACGATCTTGCGATTGCCGCTTAAATCCTGAAAAATAAATCCGAAGGCCCATAACCATAGCATATGGCCTAACACCATCCAGACGCCTACATTAGTAAACATGGCACTCAGCAGCGTCCAGGGTCGGTAGAGTATTTGTTGCCAATTGCCGGGTAAGGCAAACCATTGTAAGATCTGCTCACGAAAGACCACTTCGATCTGCGAAGTATCTTGATAGAAAAAAAAGAAATAGGCTCTGCAAAGGGCAAGGGTGATGAATACGACCAAATTGATGATCACCAGTCGGGTCAGACTATTTTGGCTGTCACCTAACGAATATCCCATAGACACGTTTCCTTGTTGATTACTAGTATAACGTCTGGCGATTGGTTTTGTTCCAGTACAGTACCAGTAGAAAACCTGTGAGTGCGCCCCCCAAGTGGGCAAAGTGCGCAATATTGTCTCCGCTTACACCGGCCACACCGCCAAACAGGTCAATGGCGGCAAGCCCTAGCATGGCCCACTTTGCCTTGACGGGTACGGGAATAAACATAATGTAGAGCTCGGTATTTGGAAACAAGTAGGCAAAAGCGGCCATTACACCCATCACCGCACCGCTGGCACCTAGCGCGGGGGAGACGGCACCGAGTTGTTGTTGCACGGCTACTGCGTCTGCGGCAGTAAAGGCGGTCAGTAATTCTTGGCAGCGCAGGTATTGAACGGTCAAATGCAAAGCGGCCGCACCTAAGCCGCTGGCAATATAAAATAGTAAGAAGCGAGGTCCTCCCCAAACGGTTTCGAGAACCTTTCCAAACATCCACAGGGTAAACATATTAAAGACAATATGAAATAAGGTCTGTGGCGAATGGGCGAACATATGGGTCAATAACTGATAAGGCCTGAACTGGCTGGCGCTGTTTATGACTCCGGCCTCTGCAAGTAGGCCTTGTAATTTTTGGGGCATCAGTGGCCACAGCATGACCCATTCCGTAAATGGAAAACGACTCGCCAGGGTTAGCTGCGCTACATACATCAATACGTTGATGATGATCAGATTTTTGACAATGGGAGGAAAATTATCCGGTCTCGTAAATCGAAACTCACTCATTGCACGAAATTACGTTATCTGCGGGTCAACCGGACAATGTTTTCGATGTGATGCGTGTGTGGGAACATATCGACGGGTTGCACCAGGCTCACTTGGTAAATGCTATCGAGCCGTTGCAGGTCGCGGGCTTGTGTGGCCGGGTTACAGCTAACGTAGACCAAGGTGGGTGCGGCGATCGTGAGTAGGGTATCGATAAGCGCCTCGTGCATACCGGCACGTGGGGGGTCCGTTACGATCACATCAGGGCGTCCCTGCTCTGCAAAAAAAGATTCTGTACAAATATCAATTACATCTCCTGCAAAAAAAGAGGCATTCGAGATCTGGTTGAGCCTTGCATTTTCTTTGGCATCGTCTATGGCGGCGGCTACTTGCTCTACCCCTACAATCCGACCGGCTTTACGGCTTAAGAAGATACCGATACTACCCGTGCCGCAGTAAAGATCATAGAGGGTCTCTTGCCCGGTAAGCGCAGCTGCTTCTGCGGTCAATCGGTAAAGGGTTTCGGCTTGTTCGGTATTGGTCTGAAAAAAAGACTTGGGGCCGATCTTGAAGCGATAGGATTCATCTTTTTGTTCTCCCCGTAGGATCTCCTCTACATATCCTTTACCTGAAAAAATAATGGGTTGCAGGTCTTGAATACTGTCGTTCCATTTTGTATTGACGGTATAGAGCAGTGTGGTGATGCTTGCAAAACGATCGAGCAGGGCCTGCAGCAGCTCCTTTGTTTGCATGGGCTTGTCCTCTCCTACGATCATATTGACCATCAATTCGCCGCTGCGACACAAACGCAGTTGCACATTTCGTAAATAGCCTTGATGCGCCCGGCTGTCATAGAAGGTCCATCCTTTTTGCAGGGCCATCGATTTTATAAATACCCGTATCTCGTTGGTGGGGGATGCTTGCAGATAGCAAGTATCGATATCCACTACCTTATCGAAGAATCCCCGGGCATGAAAACCTGCCACGTTCGACTGCCCACTGATCTCTTCGTTGCCCAGCTCGGAGGGTAGTAGGTAACGTTTATTCCCAAATGTATATTCGATCTTATTGCGGTAGTGAGTGGTAGAGGACGCACCGGCAATAGGTAGTATGGGCGAAAGGGCTACTTTTCCGATGCGTTGCAGGGTTTGTTCTACTTGTTGTTGTTTAAATTGAAGCTGTTTGGCATAGGGTAGCATTTGCCATTGGCATCCTCCACAAACCCCAAAATGCGAACAAAAGGGATCTACCCGTTCGCTGGCCTTTTCTACAAAGGCCACTACTACACCCTCGGCCCAGTCTTTTTTGCTTTTGATGATCCTGACATCGACCCGGTCGCCCGGTACCACGCCCTCAATGAAAATTACTTTTCCATCTTGTCGTGCAATGCATTTTCCTTCGGCGGCATAATCTTCGATCAGCAGATTGGACAGGACTATAGAGGGTCTTTTTTTTCGCACGGGGCAAAGATAGTTTGCTGTCGGTCTTGTTCGGGATTTTAATAACTTTACTCCATATTTTTATTGTGTATGAAGCCTCTTTTTAGCTTATTGTTTTTACTATATACTCTTCTTTCTCAGGCCCAAAATGGCTACGAGATCTCCGTCACCTTTAAGCCTTACAAGGACCAATATATTTACCTGGGCCACTATTTTGGAAAAACCTATCCTATTATTGATTCCGTTAAGGTTGACCAGCAATCCAAAGGAGTCTTTAAAGGAAAACAACCCCTACAAGGAGGCATCTACCTGATCGGTTTTCCGAACAAGTCCGGATTTTTCGAAATGTTGGTAGACAAGCAACAACAATTCTCTGTGTTCGCCGATTCTGCCTTGTTGCCGGCCGGCATCACCTATGTTAACTCACCCGATAACGAGCTTTTTTCGCAATACCAGCGAATGACGGCTGAAAAGGGAATGCGGATCAACAGCCTAAGGGAGCAGCTAAAAACGGCTGCGAATAAAACTGACTCTACCCGGTTGATCGATACGCTCAATGCGGTCGATGCGGACCTGCGTACCTCGCGAGATGAGCTGATCGAAAAAAACAAAGGCAGTTTTCTGGCCGCGTTATTGCAAGCGATGCGTCAACCTGTATTACCGGCCGAGTTGCAACAACCTGCGAATCGGGCAGATTCAATAAAGGCCTTTCGTTATTATAAGGACCATTTTTGGGACGGTGTAAATTTTTGGGACGGGCGGATGGCCTACACCACTTTTTTCGAGGACAAGCTCGACACTTATTTCAATCAACTGGTAACGCCCGATCCCGATTCGGTCATTAAAGAGATCGATTATATGCTCGGCTATGCCTCTGCCAATGCCGAGATGCAGCGTTTCTTGCTGCTGCGTTTCATTAATCGCTATTATACCCAGCGCTACATGTGGGAGGATGCCATCTTTGTACACTTATATGAAAAATATTTTTCGAATAAGACCTACTCGTGGCTGGGGGAGCAGGGCAAAAAGACCATCACCGACAGGGCGTATAGTTTAATGGCCAATATTCTGGGTACGCCTGCATCGGATATTGAATTACCTGATTCAACGGGCCGAACGGCAACGCTTTACGGATTAAAGAAAGATTTTACGCTGGTGGTATTCTGGGACCCCACTTGCGGACATTGCAAAGAGACGCTTCCCAAGATCGATTCTGTCTATGTGCAGCGTTGGAAAAAAGAAAATATAGGCATTTATGCCGTGGCCAAAGAGACCGAAGGCACGCGGGCGGATTGGCTTCGTTTTATTGCCGATAAGAAGATCGGTAATTGGAGCCATGTGTATTATAGCAAAGAGGCCGAAAAGAATCGGGTAGAAAAGGGTATTCCTGGTTATTCGCAGTTGTACGACGTGCAGTCTTTCCCTACACTTTACTTGTTGGATAAGGACAAGCGCATCATTGCCAAAAAGCTATCTTACGAGCAAATCGATGAAATAATCCAGCTCAAGAAAAAGGACAGTAAATAAAGGTTAAGCGTTCTCTCGGTCAGGCCCTGCTTTGATCGGCATTTCGTTGATCAAATATCCTTTACCACATCGGCTACCAGCAGCGGGCGGCCCAATGTATAATAGTGCAGTACGGGTACACCGGCTTTCTTTAATTCGCGCGATTGCATCAACAACCATTCTTTTCCTACCAATTCCACATCGGCATCGGTCTTGCATTTTTGAACGGCATTGGCCAGCTCGGGTGGAAGATCGATATGAAAAGTCTTGGGAAGTACGGTCAATTGTTTTTTGGAGTAGATGGGTTTTAATCCGGGAATGATGGGCACGGTAATGCCGATTTCGCGGCAGGCCTTTACAAAACCGTGGTATTTGGCATTGTCGAAGAACATCTGGGTTACAATGTAGTCGGCGCCTGCTTCTACTTTTTGTTTTAAGTGACGCAGGTCGGTATCCATATTAGGGGCCTCGAAATGTTTTTCGGGATAGCCGGCCACTCCAATACAAAATCGTGTCTTTTGCGTATCCTTAAGTTCCTCTTCGATATAGATGCCATTATTGAGGGCAGAGACCTGTTGCAACAGATCGACCGCATAGCGGTGACCTCCCGGTTCAGGTTCAAAGGCCGATTCATTTTTGGCGGCATCTCCGCGCAGTACCAACACATTATCGATTCCCAGGTAATGTAAGTTGATGAGGGCATCCTCGGTCTCGTTGATGCTAAATCCGCCACAGATCAAGTGGGGTACCGTATCAACATTGTATTTGTTCATGATGGCCGCACAAATACTTTCTGTACCCGGACGTTTGCGCACCACTACTTTTTCGAAACTGCCATCGGCCCTTTTTTTGAACACATGCTCCGAGCGGTGATAGGTAACATTGATAAAGGCCGGTTTAAAGGCCATCAGCGGGTCAAGATGTTTGTACAACGCCCCAATACCTTTACCCTTGAGCGGGGGTAACACCTCAAAGGAAATGAGCGTGTCTTTGGCCTGGTTGATGTGTTCGATGACTTTCATAGGTACGGGCATGCAAACTTAGCGTACTCGATCTTTATCACAAAGAATCAACCTGCATTTGTTAAAAGAGCAGGGCCGTTGGCTGGTGCCGTGCCGATGGCTTACATTTGTTGTATGCAATTGACCATTAGCACCCGCTCTCTGGTTAAACGATATGGAAGCAGGACCGTTGTAGACCGGGTATCTTTTGAAGTTCGGCAAGGGGAGATCGTGGGTTTGCTGGGTCCTAACGGAGCTGGCAAGACTACCTCTTTTTACCAGGTGGTGGGATTGATCAAACCCGATGAAGGGCAGGTCTTTTTAAATGATCAGGATATCACCGCATTACCGATGTACAAAAGGGCCCAGATGGGGATCGGCTATTTGCCGCAAGAGGCTTCGGTATTTAGAAAGCTGAGCGTGGAAGATAACATCGCCGCCGTGCTCGAAATGACCCGTCTCAGTAAACAACAACAAAAAGATAAATTGGAGCGCCTGCTCAGTGAGTTTCGACTGCAACATGTGCGTAAGAGCAATGGGGATGTGTTGAGTGGAGGGGAAAGAAGAAGGACCGAAATTGCCAGGGCCTTGTCGGTCGACCCTACCTTTATTTTACTGGATGAGCCTTTTGCGGGTATCGATCCAATTGCAGTGGAGGACATTCAAGCCATTGTAGCCAAGCTTAAGTATAAGAACATCGGCATCTTGATCACCGATCATAATGTAACGGAAACGCTTTCGATCTGTGATCGCGCCTACCTGCTTATTGAAGGCAAGATCTTTAAGCACGGTACGGCCGAGGAACTGGCGCAAGACGAGCAGGTACGCAAGTTGTATCTGGGTCGCAACTTTGAACTGCGTCGCAAGGATTGGATTCACGAAGAGGCCCAGCAACAATCAGGCATTTCCATTTGATGGCCCATGAACTACGCGCAGCTTCCAAAAATAGAATTACACCTGCATCTCGATTGCAGCCTGAGCTATTCGGTGGTTCATGCCATCGATAACACCATTTCCGAAGAGCAGTATCAAAAAGAATTTGTGGCTCCGCCCGTGTGTGCCGACTTGCGCGATTATCTGACGCGTGCTGTTAAGGGTTTTTCTTTAATGCAAACGCCCGCACAATTGCGATTGGTGACCCTCGACCTATTGGCCCAGCTTGAAGCAGATCAAGTGATCTATGCCGAGATCCGTTTCGCCCCTTTGTTGCACACACAACAAGGCCTGTCTTCTGCGCAGGTGGTCGAAGCCGTGCAAGCTGCATTACAAGAAGGTGTCGGCAGATACAAAGTGACCGCAAGGTTAATTCTGTGCACACTTCGCCATTTTACAGAGGAGCAAAGTCTGGAAACAGCCTTATTGACTCGGCAATTTTTTGGAAAGGGCTGGGTAGCCGGCTTTGATATGGCCGGAGATGAGGCAGGTTTTGGAGTGCTCGCACACAAAAAGGCATTTGCCTTGATAAAGGAAAGCGGGATACCGTTTACGGTTCATTCAGGAGAAGCAGCCGGACCG
>Ga0068877_10001305_pt1 | contig 20707 bp, 12 predicted proteins | sample NOAtaG_FD_66437 | JGI IMG/M metagenome (GOLD analysis project Ga0068877, IMG submission 66437) | Freshwater lake microbial communities from Lake Erie, under a cyanobacterial bloom - NOAA_Erie_Diel6S_1000h metaG | ecosystem: Environmental > Aquatic > Freshwater > Lake | place: USA: Ohio, Lake... | reverse complement strand
GCGCACGGGCCAGTGCCTCGTCGGCCTGCGCCGCGCCTTGCAGGCGGCCGACCAGCGACCAGGGGCTGCCGCCCCACAGCGTGCGGTCGCTGCCCACGTGCTGCAGGTGCAGGCTGGCGACGCCCTGCGCCGCCACGTGGCGGCCGAGCCAGCTGTAGCCGCGGCGCGAGCCGCCGATGCCGTGCGAGAACACGATCAGCGGCATGCGCTCCGCCTGCGCGGCAAGCTGCGGCAGGTACAGGCGCACGGGCACCGGACGCTGGCGGGCCGGGTCGACCCAGTCGAGGTCGAGCGTCTCGAAGCCGCTCTCGGCGCGCAGCCGCCAGGGCGCGGCCAGCGCCAGCGCGACCGCGCTCTGCAACCACAGGCGGCGCTTCACGACAGACGCTCCACGGGCGCCGCCGGCACGGCCGGCTTGCCCCGCCGCAGCAGCCGCTGCAGCGCCGCGATGCCGTCGTCGACATAGGTGAACAGCACCGGGATCACCAGCAAGCTCAGGAAGGTGCTGGTGATGAGGCCGCCGATCACGACGATGGCCATCGGGCTGCGGAAGCTCGGATCGGTGCCCAGGCCGATGGCGATGGGCAGCATGCCCGCGCCCATGGCGATGGTCGTCATCACGATCGGCCGCGCGCGCTTGTGGCAGGCGTCGAGGATGGCCTCGAAGCGCGGCATGCCGTGGTCGCGCCGCGCCATGATCACGTAGTCGATCAGCAGGATCGAGTTCTTCGTTGCGATGCCCATCAGCATGATCAGGCCGATCATGCTCGGCATCGAGATGTCGGTCTGCGTGATGAAGAGCGCCAGGAACGCGCCCGGGATCGACAGCACCAGCGCGCCCAGGATGGTGGCCGGCTGCACGAAGTCCTTGAACAGCAGCACGAGCACGATGTAGATGCACAGCACGCCTGTCAGCATCGCCAGGCCGAAGCTGGCGAAGAGCTCGCCCATGGCCTCGGCATCGCCGATCTCGGTCTGGATCACGCCGGCCGGCAACGCCTGCAGGCTGGGCAGCGCCAGGGCCGCCGTCTTGACGGCACCCAGTGGCTGCTGGTTCAGCTCGATCTCGAAGTTCACGTTGCGCTGGCGGTTGTAGCGGTCGATGGCCGCCGGGCCGCTGCCCAGCTCCAGCGTGGCCACGTTGCCGAGCATCACCGGGCCGTGCGTGCCGGGCACGGGCAGCCGCGCCAGCAGCGCGAGGTCGGTGCGCGCCTCGGCCGGCAGGCGCACGACGATGGGCACCTGGCGCTGGCTCAGGTTCAGCTTGGGCAGGCTCTGGTCGTAGTCGCCCGCGGTGGCGATGCGCAGCGTCTCGGCGATCGCCGCGCTCGTCACGCCCAGGTCGGCCGCCTTGGCGCTGTCGGGCCGCACGATGAGCTCGGGCCGCACGAGGCTGGAGGAGCTCGTCACCGCGCCGATGCCGGGCAGCGTGCGCAGTTCCTTCTCCACCAGCGCGGCGTGCTGCTGCAGCACGTTGCCGTCGGCACCGGCCAGCACCAGCACGTACTTCTCGGCGCTGGCGCCAAAGCCCACCTTCACGCGCGCACCGGGCAGCTCGGCCAGCGCGCTGCGCAGCTCAGCCTCGATGTCCTGCTTGCTCGTGCTGCCGCCGAACAGGCTGTTGCGCTCGCTGCGGTGTGTCAGGTTCAGCGTCAGCGTGGCCTTGGTCACCTCGGGCAGGCCGCCACCGGGCGTGAAGGTATCGGCGCCGGTGCTGCCACCGCCCACCGCGGTGTAGACCAGCTTCACGTGCGGGTTCTTCTGCACCAGCACGCGAGCCTGCTCGGCCGCCGCCAGCGTCTGCGCATAGGTGCTGCCCGGCGGCAGCGTCACGGTCACCTGGGTCTGGTTGATGTCGTCGGGCGGCATGAAGCCGGTGCCCAGCAGCGGCACGAGGCCGAAGCTGCCGACGAAGAAGGCCGCCGCCGCGAACATCGTCGCCACGCGGTGCTTCAGGCACCAGGCGGCCCAGCGCATGTAGCGCGTCATCCAACCGGCCTCGACCTCGTCGCCCTTGGGCGGCTTCAGGATGTAGGCCGCCATCATCGGCGTCAGCATGCGCGCCACCACCAGGCTGAAGAACACCGCGATCGCCGCCGTCCAGCCGAACTGCACGAAGAACTTGCCCGGCACGCCGGCCATGAAGGCCGTCGGCAGGAACACCGCGATCAAGGTAAAGGTGGTGGCGATCACCGCCAGGCCGATCTCGTCGGCCGCGTCCATCGCCGCCTGGAACGGCGTCTTGCCCATGCGCAGGTGGCGCATGATGTTCTCGATCTCGACGATGGCGTCGTCGACCAGGATGCCCACCACCAGGCTCATGCTCAGCAGCGTGACGACGTTCAGCGTGAAGCCAAAGGTGAAGTGCATCACCGCGAAGGCCGGGATGATGGACAGCGGCAGCGCCGTCGCCGCCACCAGCGTGGCGCGCCAGTCGCGCAGGAAGAACCACACCACCACCACCGCCAGCACCGCGCCTTCGAGCAGCAGGATCATGCTGCCCTCGAAGTTCTCGACCGTGGGCTGGACGAAGTTGAAGGCCTCGGTGATGACGATGTCGGGGTGCTCGGCGCGCAGCTTGTCCAGCCCCGCGCGCACGCCGTCGGCGACGTCGGTCTCGCCGGCGCCGCGGCTCCTCTGGATCTCGAAGGCCACCGCCGGCTTGCCGTCGATCAGCGCGCCGCTGCGCACCTCGGCCACGGTGTCGGTGACGGTGGCCACCTGGTCCAGGCGCACGCGCCGCCCGTCGGGCAGGGCCAGTTCCAGCTGCGCCAGCTGCTCGGCGCTCTGCACCGTGGCGATGGTGCGCACGCTCTGCTCGATGCCGCCCACGTCGGCGCGGCCCCCGGGTGCGTCGGCCTGCACGGCGCGCAGCTGGCGGCTGATGTCGGCCGCGCCGATGCCCAGCGACAGCAGCTTGCCCGGGTCAAGCTCGACGCGCACCTCGCGCGTGACGCCGCCCACACGGTTGACGGCGCCCACGCCGCGCACCGACAGCATGGCCTTCTTGACGTCGTTGTCGACGAACCACGACAGCGCCTCGTCGTCCATGCGGCTGGAGGCCACCGTGTAGGTGAGGATGGGCGCGCCGGCCAGGTCGAGCTTGGTGACGACGGGGTCACGCAGTTCGGCCGGTAGGTCGGCACGCACGCCGGCCACGGCGCTGCGCACGTCGTCCAGCGCCTCCTGCGTGGGCTTCTCGAGGCGGAACTCCACCGTGACGATGGCCACGCCGTCCTGCACCTTGGTGTAGATGTTCTTCACGCCGGTCAGCGAGGCGACGGCGTTCTCGAGCTTGCGCGCGACCTCCGTCTCCATCTGCGCCGGCGCGGTGCCGGGCAGGCTGGCGGTGATGTTGATCGTGGGCAGGTCGATGTCGGGGAACTGCTGGATCTTCATCTGCTGGAAGCCCAGCAGGCCGGCCAGCGTCAGCATCACGAACAGCATCACGGCCGGGATCGGGTTCTTGATGCACCAGGAAGAAACGTTCATGGGTGGGCTCCGCCGTCGCTCGTTCGTGGGCTGTTCACTTCGTGGCCGCGGCCTTGAGGGCCGGCGTGGCGTCGACCACGCGCACGGTGTCCCCGTCGGCCAGGAAACCGCCACCGCTGGCCACGACGCGGGCCTTCTCGTCCAGGCCCTGGAGGATCTCGACGCGGTCGCCGCTGCGGCGGCCGGTGCTCACCTTGCCCTGCGACACGCGGCCGTCAGGCGCCACGGTGAAGACGTAGCTGAAGCCGTCGCGCAGCAGCACGGCGGTCTGCGGCAGTGTCAGCGCGGTGCTGCTGCCGGTGGCGAACTCGCCGCGCGCGAACATGCCGGCTTTCAGGCGGCCGGCGGTGTCGGGCAGGTCGACGTAGACGAGGGCGTTGCGCGTGGCCGCGTCCACCGTGGGCGCCACGATGCGCACGGTGCCGGTGACGGCGGCACCACCGCCGTTGACCACGACCTTCTGGCCGGGCTTGATCTGCGCCAGCTCGTTGGCCGAGACCTCGCCGCGCCACTCGAGCCGGCTCTGACGGATCAGGCGGAACAGCTCGCTGCCGGCCGGCACCACGGCGCCGACGGTGGCGTTGCGCGCGCTGATGACGCCGCTGTCGGGCGCCAGCACCTGGGCCTGCTGCAGGCGCAGCTGCTGCACCTGCTGCGCCGCCTTCACGGCCTCGAGCCGGGCCTGCGCAGTGCGCTCGGCGGTGAGCAGTTGTGCCACCTGCTGCGCGCTCAAGGCGCCGCTGGGCTGCAGGTCGCGGGCACGCTGCGCATTGGCGGCGGCCTCGGCCAGCATGGCCTCGGCTTCGGCCACGGCGGCGCGGCTCTGGGCCAGATCGGCGTTGACCATCTGGCTGTCGAAGCTGGCCAGCACCTGGCCCTTGCGGACGTTGTCGCCGACGTTCACACGCACCTCGGCCAGGCGCATGCCGTTGGCCTCGGCGCCCACGATGGCCTCCTGCCAGGGCGCGACATTGCCGTTGGCGGCCACGCCGGTGGCGACAGTGGCGCGCAGCGGGGTTGTCACTGTCACCGTGAGCGCGGGGCGGGGCGCGGTGGCGGCCGAGGCCTTGTCGTCGGCCGCGTGCACCAGCAGCGTGACGGCGGCGCCACCGGCCAGCAGCAAGGTGGCCACGGCCAGGGCGATCGGCTTCTTCAGGATCGAGACGTTCATGAGCGGTTCCATCGAGATGGGCAAATCAAGGGTTCGGTGTGCGGGTGATTGCCGGGGCGCCTTGACGGGCCGTCACGGCGTCGGCCGGGTTCCAGCCACCGCCGAGGCCGCGGTACAGCGCGATCCAGGCGCTGGCGCGCTCGCGCTGCAGTTCGATCAGCGCGCTGCGCGCCTGCACGGCGTTGCGGCGCGCCGCTTCCAGGTCGAGCAGGCTGGCGAGGCCGCCGCGCTGGCGCGCCGCGGTGGCGGTGAGCGAGGCTTCGAAGTCGGCAGCGGCGCCCAGCACATCGCGCTCGCGCTCGGCCGTGGCGTCGAGCGTCACCAGCGCGCTTTCCACTTCGCGCAGCGCCCGCCGCGCCGAGCCCTGCAGCTGCGCCACGGCCTCGTCGTACGCGGCCTCCGAGGCGGCCGTGGCAGCGCGGCGGCTGCCGCGGTCGAAGAGCGGCAGGCTCACCACCAGCGGGCCCAGCGACCAGGTGTTGCCGTTGCTGCTGACACCGCCGCTGCGCACCGAAGCGAGCGCCAGCGAGCCGCTGAGCGACACGCGCGGCAGTTCGTCGGCGCGCGTGGCGGCCACGTCGGCGGCGGCGGCCTGCACGGCGGCACTGGCAGCGGCCAGGTCGGGGCGCTGGGCCAGCAGTTGGGCCGGCAGACCCGCCGGCGCCAGGGCCGGGGCCGAAGGCAAGCGCGCGCGGCCGGCGGCCAGTTGCGTGCGCAAGGCGGGCTCGGCCCGGTCGGTGAGTTCGACGAGGCCTTTCACCAGCGTGTCGCACTGCGCCTGCTGCGCCCGCGCCTGGCTGCGCGCCTGGGCGGCACCGGCGCGGGCCAGCGCGGCATCGGCCGGGGCGGTGAAACCGGCGCGCGCCGACTGGTCGGTGAGGCGGGCGCTTTCGTCCCGCGACTCGGCATCGGCGCGCGTCTGCGCCAGCTGGGCCTCGCAGGCGCGCAGGCCCACGTAGGCGGTGGCCACGTCGGCCGCGAGCGACACCCGCGCCTCGTGCCAGCCGGCCTCGGCACCGCGCAGGCGCTGCACGCTGGCGCGCCCGGCTGCTGCCACGCCACCGAACAGATCGAGCTCCCAGGAGGCCTGCAGGCCCAGGCTGGCGCTGGCGCTGGTCGGTGTGTCGGGCACGTTGCGGCCTTGCAGCACGCTGCCCACCGCATCGAGCCGGGGCACGGCCTGCGCGCCGCTGGCCACCACGCCAGCCCGCGCCGCCGCGATGCGCGCCTGCGCCGAGGCCAGCGTGGGGCTGGCGGCCTGCGCGGCGGCGATGAGCTCAGGCAGCAGCGGGTCGTCGAACTGGCTCCACCAGCGCGCCAGGTCTTCGCTTCGGCCGCCATGCGGCAGCGGCGCCTGCCAGGCGCTGGCAAGGGCCACCGGCGGCGTGCCGGCACGTTCAATGGTGCTGGGGGTCGCGCAGCCGGCCAGGGTGGCGGCGGCCAGCAGCGTGGGCCACAGGGTTCGGTTCATGTGGGGGTCCGTTCGGGAGAAGGCGCCAGCGCCACGCCGCGGTGCGCGGCCTCGGCCTGCACCATGGCCAGCGCGGCGCGCAAAAGCGTGTCGTGCCAGCGGTCGATGGCGCCGACAGCGGTGTTCACGCCCGGGGCGAGCGCCTCGTTGATGTCCAGGCCCACGTGCAGCTGCACGCCCAGGCCTTCGATGCAGATGGCCAGCCGCTGCAGTTCGGCGTCGGCTTCGGCCAGGCCGAAGTGGCGCACCAGCAGCGCCACCAGCGCGTCGTGCAGTGGCTGGATGCTGCTGGCAAGGCCGTTGTCGATGAGGCCGGTGCTCTCGAGCATCTCGCGCAGGTGCAGCTTGGTGCACAGGCGCGCCTCGTCGCCGTGGCGCAGCGGCTCCAGGAAGCCGGCGTAGAAGCCGGCGAGCGCGTCGCGCAGTGGCAGTGCCGGATCGGTGAAGCGCGCCAGGTCCTCGGTGGGATCCATCGGCTCCAGGAAGGCCGCGCGGTACAGGCCGGCCTTGTCGCCGAAGTAGTAGCTGATGCCGGCAACGTTGACCTGCGCCGCCTCGGCCAGCTCGCGCGTCGAGGTCTTGGCAAAGCCCTGCAGGGCGAACAACCGGATGGCCGCCATCAGCAGCCGACTGCGGGCGTCTGCGGCGTCGGGGGCGCCGGGGGGGACGGCGGAGCGCGAAGAGTGGGCGGTTGGATTCACACCGCGGACTCTAAGGCATGAATCAAACGTTTGTTTGAAACACCCGTTTTATTTAAGGGTCAACCCTGAGAAGGCTAGAACAATTCGGCGTCGCTGTTGTCCATGGTCGCCTCGGTCAAGAGGCCGCGCGCCACGAGATCGGCCTGGTGCGCCACCTGGTTGCGGCCGTTCTGCTTGACCCAGTACACGGCCTTGTCGGCGCGCTCGAAGGCGACCGAGGGCGTGTCCTCGGGCCGCAGCGAGGTGTAGCCGATGCTCACCGTGATGTGGCCGACCTGAGGGAATGCATAGCCCGCGACGTTGGTGCGCAGTCGTTCGAAGGCACTGGCGGCATCGGCTTCGCTGCCGCAGCGCATGAGCACCACGAACTCCTCGCCGCCAAAGCGGAACAGGTGGTCGTTGAAGCGGAACGTGGATCGCATGAGGCGCGACAGCAGCAGCAGCACCTCGTCGCCGATCAGGTGGCCGTGGCCGTCGTTCACGCGCTTGAAGTGGTCGATGTCGATCACCCCGAGCCAGGCGCTGCCGTGGCCGCTGCCTTGCAGCGCGACGCGACGGCCGTCGCCGGCCGCCGGAGGTGAGTCGGCGATGGACGGGGCGGCCATCGCACGGCCCACCAGGCGCAGAAAGCTCTCGTCGAAGGTCTTGCGGTTGAGCAGGCCCGTGAGGGTGTCGCGTTCGCTGTAGTCGAGCAGCCCCTGGAAGTTGCGGTAGATGCGCAGGATGCTGCAGACCAGGCGCACCTCATCGGGCCGCAGTTGGGCGTCGGTGTGCAACTCCAGCACGCCGATGGCCTCGAACTCGTTGGCCAGCGGGAAGTAGGCCCGCGCCGGCTTGTCGTCAACGGTGAAGGCCTCCTGCCGATGCAGGCAAAGGGCCCGGTCGGCGTCCACGTCGATCATCGGGTAGGTGGACAGGTCGGCCCACATGGAATCGCTCTGCGCCGAGACGTCGCCGTCGGCGAGCCGGGCGCGTGTCATCCAGCGGCGGTCGGCGCCTTCGCCGACGACGCGGTAAATGGCGGCCAAGCGCAGTTGCATCAGGTCGCGCAGGGCGCCGACCAGGCTGACGTCAAGCACGTCGCGGTCGCGCAGGCCGGTCAGTTCGGCAAGGTGATCGACAACGCTGGACATCGAAGACGCTTGATCAATGGGTCAGGGGAGTGGCGCTGGCACGCGCAACGTGCATCGCGATCAGGCCGAGCAGTTCCTCTTCAGAATAGGGCTTGCCGAGGTAGTGGTCGACACCCAGTTCCGCCGCATAGTCACGATGCTTCTGCGCAATGCGAGAAGTGATCATAATGACAGGCAAGCCCTCGAGACGGGCATCATTGCGCACATTTCTCACAAGATCGAAGCCGTCCATTCGCGGCATCTCGATGTCGGAAAGCAGCACCGCCGGGCGCTCCTCGGCCAGGCGCTCCAGTGCATCGAGGCCGTCCTTGGCCGTGACCACGCGGTAGCCTTCGCGCACCAGCAGCCGCTGGGTGACCCGGCGCACGGTGAGCGAATCGTCGACCACCATCACCATCGGCGCGCGAGCCGGCTCGGCCGGGGCCAGCGGTGGCGTCGCTGCGGCAGCGGCACCATCCGGTGCAGTGGCCACGGGCCCGGCGCCCTGGCCCGCGGCGTGCGCCGGCGCGGCGTAGACCGAGGCCAGCGCCACCGGGTTGTAGATCAGTGCCACCGCGCCCGAAGGCAGCAGCGTCACGCCCGCCAAGCCCGGCAGCCGCGACAGCTGCCGACCGACGTTCTTGACCACAACTTCCTGGTTGCCGACGACCTCGTCGACGTGCACGGCCACGCGCTGGGCCGCGCTGCGCACGACGACGATGCTTTGCGTGCGCCCGGTATTGCCGCCGCGCGTGCCGGCCTGCAGCAGCGCCGCGAGCCAGAAGAACGGCAGCGACTCGCCCTGGTAGGCGAGCGTGCCGCTGGCGTAGGCGGCCTCGACCTCGGGCGTCGGAACGCGGCGCACGACCTCGATCAGCGGCGACGGCACAGCCACCGCGGTGGCGCCGCAGCGCAGCATCACGACCTGCGTCACAGCCGTCGTCAGCGGCAGCAGCAGGCGGAATCGCGTGCCGCGGCCCGGCTCGCTGTGGGTCTGCACCCGGCCGCCCATGGCCGTGACTTCGGAGCGCACGACGTCCAGGCCGACACCGCGGCCGGCGAGCTCGGTCACCGTCTCGGCGGTGCTGAAGCCCGGCGCGAAGATCAGCGCGGCAAGTTCGTCGTCCGACAGGCTCGCGTCGGGCGCGATGAGCCCGCGCTCGAGGCCGCGGCGGCGGATGCGCGCCAGGTCGAGGCCGGCGCCGTCGTCGGCCACGTCGACCGCGACCTCGTTGCCCGACTGCGCCACCGTCACCGTGATGACGCCGCCCGCACTCTTGCCGCTGGCGCTGCGCTCGGCCGGCGACTCGATGCCGTGGGCCACGCTGTTGCGCAGCAGGTGCTCGAACGAGCCGACCATGCGCTCCAGCACGCCGCGGTCGATTTCGATGCCACCGCCGACGATGTCGAGCCGGGCCTGCTTGCCGGTGTCGCGTGCGGCCTGGCGCACGCAGCGGTACAGGCGGTCGGCGGCACTCTCGAACTCGACCATGCGCGTGCGCAGCAGGTCGTCCTGCAGCTCGCGCGTCAGGCGTGCCTGCGAGGCCAGTTCGTCTTCGGCCGACTGCAGCGCACGCTGCAGGCTGCGCTGAAGCGTGGCGACGTCGTTCACCGACTCGGCCATGAAGCGCGTGAGTTCCTGGAAGCGCGTGAAGCGGTCCATCTCGAGCGGGTCGAAGCCCTCGGAAGACGACTTGGCCGCCTCCACGCGGGCGGCGATCTGCGTCTCGGCCTGCAACTCGATGTCGCGCAGCTGCTTGCGCATGCGCTCCAGGCTCTCGGTGAGCTCGCCGAGCGAGCCTTGCAGCTGCGCCACCGTGCTGTCGATGCGCGAGCGCGTGATCGACACCTCGCCGGCGTTGTTGACGAGCCGGTCCAGCAGCGAGGCGCGCACGCGCACCGCGGCGGCAATGCCAGGAGCGGAGGCGCCGGCCTCGTTGGCCGCGGCCGGCGTGGCCGAGGCGTCGCCGACGAAGCGCTGCCAGTCGATGTCGGCCACCACCTCGAGGGCCGGCCGCTCCAGCGGGAGCTCGAGGTCGGCGGTGACGGGTTCTTCGGCCGTTGCTTCGGCGGCGGCTGGCGCAGCCTGTTCCGGAGTGGCCTCGGCCCCGGCGGACTCCCGTGTCGCGACGACCGGCTCGACAGCGGACTCCGTGGCCTCGGGAACGTCGAAATCGAGCGCGAAATCGGCATGCGGCTCCGCGGCCAGGGGAGTCTCGGCAACGGCTTCGGGAACGGATTCGGCGGCCTCTGCGCTGTCCCGCCCCAGCTCGACGTCGGCCAGCGCCACGGGCTGCAGCTCGGGCAACGCTGGCATCAACGGCAGCGCGGCAGCTGACGGCACCATCGTCGCGCCGCCGCGGCGAAGCAGCTCGTAGGCCGACGACATCGCGTCGGCCCGCATCAGCAAAGGGTCGACATCGGCAGCAACGACCTCGTCGCGGGCCATCAGCTCCTCGACAGCGGACTCCAGCAGGTGGGCCATCTCGCCCAGGCGCATGGCTCCGGCCAGACGCGCACCGCCCTTGAAGGTGTGCAGCGTGCGCATGCAAGCCGCCGGTGCCGAAGGGTTGTCGGGATGGTCATGCCATTCGCGCAGGCGCTGCTGCAACTGCGGCAGCAGCTCGTCGGCCTCTTCCTCGAAGATCGGGAACAGCTCGGCGTCGATGGCATCGACGGCGTCGATGTCATCGGCAGGCCCTGGCGCATCGACTTCCGGCGGCGTGGCGATCGGCATCGCCAGGGCCAGGGCCAGCGGCTCGTCGTCGGCAAGCTCGGGTTCCTCGGTCGGCATCGGCAGCCGCTCGTGCGCCGCCAGCTGCTCGGTGAGCGCCGGGTCCACGGGGCGCAGGAAGCCGGCGGCAAACTGGTGCAGCAGGCGCCGGATCTCTTCAGCAGCCGCGTTGAACAGTTCGGGCTCGCCGGGCCGGCCGCGGCCCGCGGCAGCCGAGCGCTCCAGCGCATGTTCGAGCGAGCGTGCCAGCGCCGACAGATCGGCGTAGCCCACGGTCGCCGAGCTGCCGGCCAGCGAGTGCGCAAGCGCCACGGCGGTATCGGACACCGGCTGCGCCTGCGGCTCCAGGGCCCATTCGGCGAGTTCGTTGACGAGCCGGCGCGACAGCTCGTCGGCCTCGTTGAGGTAGATGTTGAACAGCGGAATCGGGATGCGCAGATCGCCGATCAGCTTGACCGGGTCGTCATCGACAGGGGCTTCGGCGTCGATGTCCGCAGGCTCGGCAGCAGGCGGCGGCTCGGCATCGAAGTCGAGCACCAGATCGGTGTCGGCCAGTGTCTCGGGCACCGGCAGGCCGGACGGCAGCGCCGCGGCGTCGCCGGCGGACTCGTCCACGATCGGGATCGGCAGCGTGCGGTCGGCGAACGGGTGGTCGTCGTCGAGTTCGCCGAGGTCGATCTCGAGCGCTTCCACGCCCTGGCTGGCCGGCTGCGGTGTCGTCGTCTCGACCTCGCTGGCCGGGGCGTCGAGCGGCAGGTCGATCAAGTCGTCGGCGGCGGCCTCGTCGAGCACCGGCTCGACATGCGCCTCGGCCACGGGTTCGGCTTCGGCTTCAAGCTCGGCATCGCCGAAGGCGAGATTCAGCTCATCGGCTGCGGGCAGGTCGGGCACCCGGTCCATCAGCGACGGCGCGGCCGGCGCGGGTGCCTCTGCCTCGGGCTCGTCGAAATGCAGCTCGAATTCGGCTTCGCCTAGCGCCGGTGTGGCGGGTTCGCCTTCGAGGTCGCCACGCACCGAGACCGAGCCCAGGCCGCCGTGTGCGGCCGTCGGGACCGCCGGCTTGCGGCCCGCCACCGGCATGAAGATGGTCGGGCCTTCGGCAGACGGCTCGGCCGGTGGCGTCCAGACCACCGTGCGCGGCTCTTCGTCGACCGGCTCGGGCGGCAGCGGCGACAGCAGCGGCGTGCGGTCTTCGGGTGCCGCCGCCAAATCGAACTCGGGCAGGGTCAACTCGCCGAGGTCGATGCCGGCCCCGGGCTCGGGTGCCGGTTCCGGCGGGGCCACGTCCGGGACGGGCACTTCCTCCAGCACGGGCGTCTCGAGCACGGGTGTCTCGGGCATGGCCGGCTCGGCCTCGAGCGCTGGCTCTTCCAGCGCCGGCGCCTCCGGCGCCGCCAGCGGCAGGATCGGCATGCGCCGGCCTTCGAGGCGCAGCGCGTCCGCGGCGCGCGACACCGCCGCGCTCTCGTGCCCGGCCGGCGTGCCCGTCGCGATGGCCTCGACCCAGTCGCCCAGGTAGGCCAGGGCCTCGGCGGTGAGCTCGCGCAACGGTGCGTCGAGCCGCGCCTCGGAAGCCAGGCGCGCGTTGTAGAGCTGCTCGCACGACCAGGCGGCCTCGCCGAAGTCGCGCAGGCCGATCATGCGCGAGCTGCCCTTCAGCGTGTGGAAGGCGCGCCGCACGGTCGTCATGTCGGGCAGGTTGTCGGGCGTGGCCAGCAGGCGCTCGACCGCGGCCTGCGCGTCGGAGACGACCTCGCGCGCCTCCTCGACGAAGATCTCGCGCATCTCGACGTCGTCTTCGAGCCCGGTGCCCCCCTCGGGCGCGGGCTTCGGCGGCGGCACCGGGGCCGACGGGGGCAGCGGCTCGGCGACGATCGGCGCGCTGAGCCCGGCGATCTCGGCCAGCTCGCCGCGCATGCGCGCCCGCGTGGCGGCATCGTTGCCTTCACGCAAGCCGAGGTGCGCGGTGGACAGCAGTTGCGCCAGCTCGCGCTGGTCGGCGGCGGTGGCGGCTTGCGCCAGGCGCTCGGCGTCGCGCGCGAGTTGCGCGTCGGCCACGCCGACGTCGGCGGCGGCCCGCGCCAGCGCCTGCACCTGGTCGACGAGGGGCGCCGCGGCCGTGTCGGGCGCCATCGCCAGCGCCATCGGCGTCGTCGGCTCGTCGAGCGACGCAAAGGCCGTGGCCCGTTCGGTGCGGCCCATCACCGCCGTCAGGCTGCCCGTTTCGGGGTCGAAGCGGAACAGGCTCTTGGCCAGCTGCGGCTGCACGCTGAGCATGTCGATCAGGAAGCTGAGCGCGCCCAGGTTGTCGGCCAGGCGATCGAAGGTGCCGGCCTGGATGGCGCGCTGCCCATCGACCTCGGTCTGCGCCAGCTCGTCGACGGCATCGCGCATGTGCAGCGCGGCCTGCGAGGCCTGGTCCATGCCCAGCACCGAGAGCACGCCGCGCATCGAGCCCAGCTGCGCCGGCACGGGAACAAGCACCTGGCGGTCGGCCGGGTTGCGGAAGTACTGGTCGATCTGCTTTTCGACTTCCGACAGGCTGGCGCGAAGCTCGGCCACGACGCTGCCCATGGTCTGGCGGTCGGAGACGCGGCGGTACAGCTCCTCCATCCAGATCTCGAGCGGCTGCGGCTCCGCGCCCTGGCGCACGGCATCGATGCGGCTGGCCAGGTGCGCCAGGCGCTCGGGCAGGCCGGGCTGGTCGAGCTCGCCGTCCTCGAGCGAGGCATCGAGGAACAGGATGCCGGTGGCGACTTCCATCGCCAGCGCGGGCGGCGGCGGTGCCTCGGCGGCCAGCACCTGCGCCGCGGTGGCCCCGAGCGAGGCGGCCAGCACGTCGCCGGCCGGGAACAGCTTCTGCAGCGACTCGCCCACCAGGTGCATCTGGTCGGCCAGCGGCTGCAGGCGGTGAAGCTCGCCACCGGCCACGGCCGACCAGGCGTCCTTGGCGGCGTTGACGCGCTTCTTGGCCTGCACCAGCAGCGCCGGATCGAAGCGGCCCAGCCGCGAGCTGTCGTAGTCGGCCAGCGGCTGGTCGGTCAGGCGCCAGGCCTGGCGCACCGCGGCCAGGCGCGGCGCACGGCCCGGATCGGGCTCACGCGCGCGGGCGCAGAAAAACAGCAGGTCCTGGGCCAGCCGGTCCGATGGCGCGGTGGCTCCCTTGGTGCTGGCGCGCAGTTGCGCAAGCAGCCGCGAGGTCAGGCGCTTGGTGTAGACATCGGCCTGCAGCAGGCCCGAGGCCTGGGCCTCGAACACCGCCGCGGCCAACTGCCACAAACTGCCTTCCTGCGGATGGCCCAGGCGGCGTGCGCCGGCGCCGAGATCGGCGCACAGATCGCTCATGCGGGCCAGGGACGGGCCCGGCTCGCGCATCAGCGCCAGCACCTCGGCCTCCATCAGGCCGCGCGCGTCGTCGTCGGCGTTGCGCGGCTGCGCGGCGCCGTCGTGCGGCATCTCGCGCCATTGCCAGTCGGTCTGCCAGAGGTCGGCCGGGTGCACGCGCTCGGCGCCCGCAAGCTGCAGCGCGTCGCGGTACTGCGGGAACAGCATCACCGGGCTCACGCTCTTGCGTGCCAGCAGTCGCGCGAGGTAGTCGAGCAGGCCGAACGAGACCCGTTCGATCACGTCGACCGCCTTGGCGTCGATGAGCGCCGGCTTGGCCACCAGCCGCTGCACCGCGCTCTCGGCGGCGCGCAGCACGGTGGCCACGGCCGGCAGCCCGACGAGTTCGAGCGCGCCCACGCCCTGGTGCAGTTGCGTGCGCGCCGCGCGCAGCACCGACGAATCGACGGCGTCGATGTCGCCGCCCGCGGCAGCCTCGTTGTCCTTGAGGTAGCGCCGCAGCGCCTTGGTGGCGTTCTCGAGCGAACGCCGCAACTCGCCGTGCACCCAGGCCAGAGCGCTCAGGTCGTCGCCAGCGGTCGCGTCGAGGTCGACCGGGCCGGAGTCTTGGGGATCGCGCATGGGCTGGGGGTGTCGGCAGGCCGCGTCAGGCGATCTTGAACCGCGAGACCGAGGTCTTCAGTTCCTCGGCGGTGCGCGAGAGCTCGCGCACCATCTGCGCCGTCGAGCGCGTGCCTTCGGAAGTCTGCTCCGTCACGGCGAAGATGTGCTGGATGTTCGCGGCCACTTCGTTGGCCTGCTTGGCTTCCTTCAGCGCCTCTTCCGAGATGCGCGAGATCAGGTCGGCGAGTTCGCGGGTCACGCGGTCGATGTCGCCGAGCGCGGCACCGGCGGCGTCAGACAGGCGCGCCCCCTCGACCACGCCCTGCGTGCTGCGCTCCATGGCGCCCACGGCGTCTTGCGTGTCGGTCTGAATGGTGCGCACGATGGCCGCGATCTGCCGCGTCGCATCGGCCGAACGTTCGGCCAGGCGCTGCACTTCCTCGGCCACGACGCTGAAGCCGCGGCCTGCTTCGCCGGCGCTCGCCGCCTGGATGGCGGCGTTCAGGGCCAGCACGTTGGTCTGTTCGGTAATGTCGGAGATCAGCTCGGTGATTTCGCCGATCTCCTGCGAGCTTTCACCCAGCCGCTTGATGCGCTTGGAGGTTTCCTGGATCTGGTCGCGGATGGAGTTCATGCCGCCGATCGCGTTGTTCACCGCCGACAGGCCCGACTCCGAGGCCTTCAGCGACTCGCGCGCCACGGCCGCGGTTTCCTGCGCCTGCGCCGACACGTCGTTGATGCGGCCGGCCATCTGCAGCACCTCGTCGCCGGTGTTGCGGATCTCGCGCAGCTGCTCGGTCGAGGCCGCCAGCAGCTCGATCGAGGTGCTCTCGACCTGCGCCGTGGTTTCCGTGACGCGGCCCACGGTCGTCTGCACCTGTTCGACCAGCGTGCGCAGCTCTTCCACGGTGTAGTTCACCGAGTCGGCAATGGCGCCGGTGATGTCTTCGGTCACCGTGGCCTGTTGCGTGAGGTCGCCTTCGGCCACCGTCTGCAGCTCGTTCATCAGCCGCAGAATGGCAGCCTGGTTGGCGTCGTTCACGCGCTTGGCTTCCTGCTCCTGGCGCTCGGCTTCCTGGCGCTGGCCGTCGGCGGCGCGGGCGCGGGCCGTCTGGTCGATCACGAACAGGCGCAGCAGGCCGAAGGCGCCTGCGGCCAGCGCCGCCAGCGCCGCCAGGCCCAGCAGCAGACGCCAGCCGCCGAAGCCACCCGCACTGGCGAGGCCCTGCTGCAGCGTGTCGAGGCCGCGGCGCAGCGGCTCGGAGTCGACGACGATGGCGCCCTGCGCCTCGCGCGCGGCCACCAGGCCCTGCAGGTTGGACAGGATGGCGCTGGCCTCGGTGCGCGTCTTCTCGTACTGCTGCAGCAGCAGCTGCAGCTTCTCGCGCGTCTGCGCGTCGCGCGTGCCCGGCAGGCGCAGCTCGGCGTTGCCCTGGATCACGCCCTCGGCGATCTCCTTGAAGGAGTTCAGGTCCTTGCCGAGCAGGAACACCGCCTCGGCGCTGACGCCTTCGCTCGTCAGGAACTCGTTGGCGCTCTTGCCGATGCGCTGGGTCAACATCACCAGCTGGCCCACCGCAGACAGCTCTGCTGCCGACGCGCCGCTCTGCAGCTTGAGCGAGCTTACCGTCTCGGCGGTCTCGAGCAGGTCGCCGCTCTGGCGGTTGATGGCGCGCAGCGCAGAGCCGACCTGGGTGAGCGTCTGCTGCTGCGTCAGCACGATGGCCGCGTTCTTCTCGGCCTTGTCGACCAGCGGCAGCAGCGCGGCCACCTGTTCCTGCAGTGCCCCGGGCGCGGCCGCGACCTCGCCTTCGCCGGTGGACAGGCTGCGCACGTTCTGAGTCAGCACGCCGACGGATTCGCGCACTTCAGGGAACGATGCCGCGCTGCCGACGATGGCCTGCGACACCGACTTGGCCAGCCGCTGCGACTGCGTGGTGGCCTGGCCGGCCGCCGCCACCTGGCTGGCGCTGCGGTTGGCCGACGTGATGGCGAGGATGGAGGCCAGCAGCAGTCCGGCCAGGCCAGCGCCGAAGAGGATGACCATCGCGCGCTGCTGGCGCTCCAGCGGCCAGGCGCCGACCACGGGCAGGCCGCTGTGGAAGGTGTCGCTCTCGTCATTGCCGCCGGCCAGGCGCGTCTCGCCGAACTCGGCCGCCAGTTCCGACGGGGCGGCCTCGCTGATGATGGAGTTGCCGTCGTGGCCGTCGCGCTCGCCGGGCGTGATCGTGCTCTGGCCCAGGCGCACCGTCACCTCGCCGGGTGCGGGTGGCGACAGTTCGTCGAACGGCTCTGACGCCGCGGGCTTGTCGGACTCTGGCTTGGCGCGACCGGCACCCTTGATGCGATCCAGAAAGCTCATGGCGTCCTCTTCATTGCTCGTGTGTCGGTTCGAAGTCGAGCGGCACCGTGACGCCGCCGATATCCATCGGAACCCGTTCGCGCGGCGCGTTCATGCCGCGATGGCCAGGAACAGCTCGTGGCGGGCCAGCGCCGCGAGGTCGATTTCCTGCCACAGGCGGCCGTCGGCATCGCGCCAACTTCCGCCGGCGGCGAATTCGGGGCGCGGCGTGGCTTCGGCCGGCTCGCGCTGCAGTTGCTGCTCGCTGCGAAGGCCGGCGAGGCGGTCGACCAGCACTGCGCAGTGCGAGCCCAGCTTCGGATTGAAGGCCAGCAGCCGGGCCTGCTCGCGCACCGCGTCGCGGGCCAGCGGCGGGCGCAGGCCCAGGAACGCACCCAGGTCGACGACGCCGTGAAGACCACCGCGCAGGTTGGCCACGCCCAGGAACCAGGCCTGGGTGTGCGGCACAGGCAGCAGCGCGCCGGCGGGAAAGATCTCGCCGGCAGTGGCCAGCGGCACCAGCAGCCCGGCGCCGGCGCATTCGACGGCCAGCCACGACACCGCCCGCGCTTCGGTGCGGGCCGCCTGCAGCCGCTCGGCGAGCCGGCTCTGGAGTTCGCGCAGCGCTTCGCGGTTGGCCATCAGTGACCGCCCGGCCGCGCTGAAGGCGCGGGTTCTCCCCCGCTGCGCCGCGAATCACATGAGCCGGCGACCCGCTTCATCAGTCGAAGGCCTTGATCTTGGCGATCAGCTCATCGGCATTGACGGGCTTGACGATGTAGTCGCGTGCGCCCTGCCGCATGCCCCAGACCTTGTCGGTCTCCTGGTTCTTGCTCGTGCACATGATCACCGGCACGTCAGAGAAGCGGGGATCGCGCGTGATGCTGCGCGTGAGCTGGAAGCCGTTCTGGCCCGGCATCACGACATCCATCAGGATGAGGTGGGGCTTTTCCTCCTCGAGCCGGCGCAAGGCCTCTTCGCCGTTCTCGGCCGTGCGCACGGTGTAGCCGCGCTTGCCGAGGATGTCGGAGAGGTGATGCAGTTCGGTCTTGGAGTCGTCGACGACGAGAATCTTCTGGATGGCCATCGCGGTTGCGTTCCGGCGTTCGGATCAGGCTGCGGCGCGGCGATGTGACTCGACCGCTTTCAGCAACTGTTCCTTCGTGAAGGGCTTGGTGAGGTAGTCCTCGGAGCCGACCATTCGGCCCCGGGCCTTGTCGAACAGGCCATCCTTGCTCGACAGCATGATGACCGGCACGTGCGCGAAGCGCGGATTGCGCTTGATGATGGCGCAGGTCTGGTAGCCGTCGAGCCGCGGCATCAGGATGTCGCAGAAGATGAGTTCGGGCGCGTGGTCATTGACCTTGGCGAGCGCGTCAAAGCCGTCCTCGGCCAGAACGACCTCGTGGCCGCCCTGGCGGAGGAAAATCTCGGCGCTGCGCCGGATCGTGTTGCTGTCATCGATGACCAGCACCCGCGCACCCACGGGCGCCGGGGTGGTTGCACCTGCGCCCGCAGCGGGCCCTTGCATGTCCAAGTGCGGTCCTCCTCAATGAACCTTCAGGGCCGCGGCCAGGTCGACCCGACGCGGCGGTGGTTCAGATCTGCACCATCTCGAAGTCTTCCTTGCGGGCACCGCACTCGGGACAGGTCCAGTTCATGGACACGTCGGCCCAGGCGGTGCCGGGGGGAATGCCGTGTTCCGGATCGCCATCGGCCTCGTTGTAGATCCAGCCGCAGATCAGGCACATCCAGGTACTCGGTTCGCTCACGATGGCTCGGTCACCTCACTACAATGGTCGGTCATTGTAGCCACGCACATCCGGCGATTTATGCGGATTTGTGAGGGCCTGCACGACGTTCCTCAGATTCTGCTGGAGGTTGGGTCCGGCCCCATCCGAGCCCGCGCTGCCTCGCCGGGCCAGCCTTCGCGGCCGGCCTTCCCGCCCTCCATGCCCCATCCCACATGAACCCCGTTCCGAATCCGGCCGAAGGCCTCGAAGGCCCCGAAGGCGCTGCCATCGAGCCGCCGCCGCCTGCCGCGGTGATGTGCTTCAACGCCAGTGAGCCCAGCGGCGCCAGCGGCGTGGCCGGCGACGTGGCCACCGTGGCCGCCATGGGCGCGCATGCGCTGCCGGTGGTCACGAGCATCGTCATGCGCGACACCGCCGACATCTTCGATCAGCACGACATCGATCCCGACGTCGTGGCCGAGCAGGCACGCACGATCCTCGAAGACGTCACGATCGCCGGCTGGAAGGTCGGCTTCCTGGGCTCGGCCGACAACGTGAGCGCCGTGGCCGAGGTGCTGTCCGACTACACCGAGATCCCGCTCGTCACCCACCTGCCCAACCTCGGCTGGATGGACGAGGACCAGCTGCAGCCCTACCTCGACGCGTTCCGCGAGCTCATCCTGCCGGCCACCGAGGTGCTGGTGGGCAATCACAAGACGCTGCAAGACTTTCTGCTGCCCGAGTGGGACAGCGAGCGCCCGCCGTCGGCGCGCGAGCTGGCCGTGGCGGCCTCTGAACACGGCACGCGCTTCGTGCTCGTCACCGGCATCGCACTCGTGGCCAAAGGGCCCGAGCAGTTCATCGACAACGTGCTGGCCTCGCCGCAGGGTGCGCTGGCGGGCGAGAAGTTCGAGCGCTTCGACACCAGCTTCGTCGGTGCCGGCGACACGCTCAGCGCCGCACTCGCGGCCTTGCTGGCCACCGGCGTGGAGCTGCAGGCGGCCGTGTCCGAGGCGCTGAGCTTCCTCGACCAGTCGCTCGACGCCGGCTTCCGCCCCGGCATGGGCCATGTCGTGCCCGACCGCTTCTTCTGGGCGCTGCCGCCCCCTGAAGAAGGCGATGACGACGGCCACCCCGGTGGCGATGGCGGCGAACCCGATCCCGAACCCGAGGCACCCGCGCCCAAAGGTGCGCCGCGCCGAGTCCACTGAAGAATCACCCGATGTCGACCACCAACCAGGCGCTGTTCGAGCGCGCGCAGCGTGTCATTCCCGGCGGCGTGAACTCGCCCGTGCGCGCCTTCCGCGCGGTGGGCGGCACGCCGCGGTTCATCACGCGCGCCGAGGGCCCCTACATCTTCGACGCCGAGGGCAAGCGCTACACCGACTACATCGGCTCCTGGGGCCCGATGATCCTCGGCCACGGCCACCCGGCGGTGGTCGACGCGGTGCAGCGCGCGCTGCTCGACGGCTTCAGCTTCGGCGCCCCCACCGAGCGCGAGATCGAGCTTGCCGAGGCCATCATCGCGCGCGTGCCCGGCGTCGAGCAGGTGCGGCTGGTGAGCAGCGGCACCGAGGCCGGCATGAGTGCGCTGCGGCTGGCCCGCGGCGCCACGGGCCGCTCGAAGTTCATCAAGTTCGAGGGCTGCTACCACGGCCATGCCGACCCGCTGCTGGTGAAGGCCGGCTCGGGCCTGGCCACGTTCGGCTTCCCCACCAGCGCCGGCGTGCCCGAAGACGTGGTCAAGCACACGCTGGTGCTGCCCTACAACGACATCGCCGCGCTCGAGGCGGCCTTCGACGCGCACGGCAAGGAGCTCGCCTGCGTGATGATCGAGCCGATCGCCGGCAACATGAACTTCGTGCGCGCCTCGGTGCCCTTCATGACGCGGCTGCGCGAGCTGTGCACGTCGCACGGCGCGCTGCTCGTGTTCGACGAGGTGATGTCGGGCTTCCGCGTCGCGCTCGGTGGCGCGCACAGCGTCTACCAGCGGCTGATTCCGGG
>Ga0068877_10001304_pt1 | contig 20710 bp, 18 predicted proteins | sample NOAtaG_FD_66437 | JGI IMG/M metagenome (GOLD analysis project Ga0068877, IMG submission 66437) | Freshwater lake microbial communities from Lake Erie, under a cyanobacterial bloom - NOAA_Erie_Diel6S_1000h metaG | ecosystem: Environmental > Aquatic > Freshwater > Lake | place: USA: Ohio, Lake... | reverse complement strand
CGCGTGCTGCTGGCGCGGCTGAAGGCGCTGATGCGCCGCGAGGCGGCGCCGGCGCCGCCTGCCGGCCCGGCGGACACGCCCGGCATGCCCGCCCCGGCGGGCCAGGCTGCGGCCGCCCCGGCGGTCCTGCGCTTCGGCACGCTGGAACTGCACCCGGCCGCGCGCGAGGTGCGGCTGGCTGGCCAGGTGCTGGCGCTGACCACGGCCGAGTACGAGCTGCTGCACTTCCTGGCCGTGCGCGCCGGGCAGGTGGTCTCGCGCGACGACATCATGCAGGGCCTGCGCGGCCTCGAGTTCGACGGCCTCGACCGCGCGATCGACGCGCGCGTCTCGCGCCTGCGGCGCAAGATCGGCGACGACGCCGAGGCGCCCGCGCGCATCAAGACCGTGCGCGGCAGGGGCTACCTGTTCGCGCCCGGATGAGCGTGCCTTCCACGCGCGAAGGGGAGGCCGCGCCACCCGCTCTGGCGCCGCAATCGCCGATGCCGCCGATGCCGCCGGTACCCCCGGTACCCCCGGTACCCCCGGTACCCCCGGTAGCGCCAGCGCGGCCGGTACCGCCGAAGCCACCGCAGCCGGCCGTGCGCCGGCGGGCCCGCGTGGCGCGCGTGGCCGCCGGGCTCGCGCTGGCGGTGATGGCGGCGATGCTGCTGGTGCAGCTGGTCGTGGCGCTGGCCGTGCGCGAGGTGACCGACGACTACGTGCGCCGCTTCATGGGCGGCACGGTGCAGATGCTGCAGCACGAGCTGGCCCCGCTGGACGACGCGGCGCGCGCGCAGCGGGTGCGCGAGCTCGACGAGCGTTTCGCCTATCCGGTGGCGCTCGCGCCCGCGGCCGGCTTCGCGCCCGCCGACCGGGCCCGGCTCGCGGCCGGCGAGCTGGTGGTGACGGGCCTGCCCCGGCGCGTGGCGGCGGCGCTGCCGCCCGCCGCGGGCCTGCCGGCGGGTGGCGCGGCGCCGGCCGCCGAACCCGCCGCCGGACCGACGGCCGAGCAGGTGCTGGTGCTCGGGCCGCTCGACCCGGACTGGAACCCCGAGCACCGGCTGCACGTGCCCGCCGAGCTCTGGCTGCAGCTGGTCGCAGCAGCACTTCTCGCGGCGGCGGTCGGCCTGGCCGCGTGGGCGCTGCTGCGGCCGGCCTGGCGCGACCTGCGGGCCCTGCAGCGGACGGCCGACGCGCTCGGCGCCGGACGCTTCGGCACGCCGATGCCCAGTCTCGGCAGCCGGCTGTTCGCGCCGCTGGGCCAGGGCATGCGCGCCACGCTCGAGCGCCTCGGCGCGGCGCTGGCCGCCCAGCGCGAGCTCACGGGCGCGGTCTCTCACGAGCTGCGCACCCCGCTGGCGCGGCTGCGCTTCGCGCTCGACGCACTGGTCGACGAGGACGACGTGGCCGCGCGCGCCCGGGCGGTGGCGGCCTGCGAGCGCGACATCGAGGAGCTCGAGGCGCTGATCGACACCAGCCTGACGCTGGCGCGGCTGGACATGGGCGCGGTGGCCGCGGCGCCGCAGCCGGGCGACCTGGCCGCGCTGCTGGACAAGGAGGCCCGCGCGCTGGCCCCGCTGCTCGAGGGCAAGGCGCTCGCCACGCACTGGGCGCTGCCGGGCCCGGTGCCCTTCGACGCGCGGCTGCTGCCCTACGCGGTGCGCAACGGCCTGCGCAACGCGGCGCGCCACGCGCGCTCGCGCATCGGGTTGTCGGCCTGGGTTGAGGACGGCCGCGTCTGCGTGGCGGTGGACGACGACGGGGCGGGCGTGCCCGCAGCGCAGCGCGAGGCGGTGTTCGAGCCCTTCCGGCGTCTGGAGGGCGAGCGCGAGCGGCGCAGCCGCGGCTGGGGCCTCGGGCTGGCCATCGTGCGCCGTGTCGCCGAATCGCACGGCGGCCGGGCCTGCATGCAGGACGCCCCGCTGGGCGGGGCGCGTCTTCGGATCGACTGGCCGGCGTCCTGAGGCGCCGCCTGCCGGCGACAGCCCGGGCCGCTCCCGGCCGGCGGGGCACGGTTCGTCGCACGGGGGCTGGTCCCGGAGCCGTTGCCCGCCGACCGCGGGCCCGGCTCACATCGCGTGCACGGTGTGCGACGTCGAGACCCTCAGCCACGCGCCCGGGTGCTGCGGCAGGTTGACCACGTGCTCGCGGCCGTCCCACTCGTAGCGCACGGTGTAGTCGCGCACCTGCTCGCGCACGCTGGTCACCGGCTGGCAGACCTGCACGGTCTTCACGCTCGTCGTGCTCCTCTGCTCGGCCATGTTGCGGGCCATGTGTGCGCCCACGGCACTGCCGGTGGCCACCGCCACGGCCTTGCCGCTGCCCTTGCCGATCTGCGAGGCGAGGGCGCCGCCGATCAGCGAGCCGGCCACCGTCGTGCCCAGGCCGGCCTGGCCCGGCGTCGTGACGACCTGCTGCTGCTGCGTGCACTGCTGCGACTGCTCGCTGATGCGGTCCACGTTCGCGGTGACGGCGAGCACGCGGGCCAGCGGCGCGGCGTGGCCGCGGGTCTCGGGGCCGTACACGTCCTGGGCCAGCGCGGCGGTGCCGGCAAGGCCGAGCGCGGCGGCGATCAGGGCGGGGCGGACGGTGCGGGTCTGGAAGCGGCTCATCACGTTTCTCCTGGGGGTCTGGTGGGCGACACACCGTGTGTCGATGGAGGCCATTGTGGAAACCGCGGTCGCTCCTGTCTGTGGCGACTCCGTGGGCCTTTCTTGACGGTCTGTGACGGGCCCTGCCGCGTGACCGGGCCGGGCCGCCCCTGGACGCGCGTGCCGGCTTCGGCCATGCTCGCGGCCATGACTGTCGGACTCCCTGATCTCGTGCCCGCCTTCCTCGCCGGCCTGTCGCTCGGCGCAGCGCTGATCATCGCCATCGGCGCGCAGAACGCCTTCGTGCTGCGCCAGGGCGCGCGCGACGAGCACGTCGGCGCGGTGGTGCTGTTCTGCGCCACGGCCGACGCGGTGCTGATCGCGGCCGGCGTACTGGGCATGGGGCGGGCGCTCGCGGCCTGGCCTGCGCTCGCCTCGGTGCTGGCCTGGGGCGGCGCGGCTTTCCTGGCGGCGTACGGGCTGCGGGCGCTGGCGCGGGCGCTGCGCCCGGGCTCGCTGCAGGCGCCGGGCACGGCCGCGCCCGCCACGCGGCGCGCCGTGCTCGCGCAGGCGGCGGCCTTCACGCTGCTCAACCCGCACGTCTACCTCGACACGGTGCTGCTCGTCGGCTCGGTCGGCGCGCAGCAGCCGCCGGCGCTGCGGCCGGCCTTCGTGGCCGGCGGCGCCCTGGCCAGCGCGCTGTGGTTCACCGCGCTCGGCTACGGCGCGCGCCGCGTCGGGCCCTGGCTTGCGCAACCGCGGGTGTGGCGCTGGATCGAGCTGGCCATCGGCGCGACGATGCTGTGGCTGGCCGCCGGGCTCGTGCGGCTGGCGCTGCGCTGAGCGCGGCGCTGCTAACCTCGGGCCGATGAGCCCGCTGTTCACGCCCACGCGCTTCGGCGCGATCGACCTCGCCACCCGCATCGTGATGGCGCCGCTGACGCGCAACCGTGCGGTCGAAGGCAACGTGCCGTCGCCGCTGGCGCCGGCCTACTACGCGCAGCGCGCCGACCCCGAGACCGGCGCCGCGCTGATCGTCAGCGAGGCCACCCAGGTGTGCCGGGAGGGCCTCGGCTACCTGCACGCGCCGGGCATCCACACCGCCGGACAGGTGGCCGGCTGGAAGCGCGTGACCGACGCCGTGCACGTGCGCGGCGGGCGCATCGTGGCCCAGCTGTGGCACGTGGGCCGCGTCTCGCACGCCAGCCTGCAGCCGGGCGGCCTGCCGCCGGTGTCGAGCACCGACGTCGCCGCGCGCCGCAAGGCCTACACGGCCGAAGGCCTCGTGCCTTGCTCGCCGCCGCGCGTGCTGCGCGCCGACGAGATGCCGGGCGTGGTGGCGCAGTTCGCGCACGGCGCGCGCTGCGCGATGGACGCGGGCTTCGACGGCGTGGAGGTGCATGCCGCCAACGGCTACCTGATCGACCAGTTCCTGCGCGACAGCGTGAACACGCTGCGCGAAGGCTGGGGTGGCTCGCTCGAGGGGCGTGCGCGCCTGCTGCTCGAGGTCATGCGGGCCGTGGCGGCCGAGGCCGGCGCCGACCGGACCGGCATGCGCATCTCGCCGGCCAACCCGCTGCCCTGCGGCGCGCCGGACAGCGAGGCGCAGGCGCTGTTCGGGCACGTGCTGGACGCGCTGGCGCCGCTCGGCCTGGCCTTCGTGCACGTGATCGAGGGCCAGACCGGCGGGGCGCGCGACGCCTGGCCGTTCGACTACGCGGCGCTGCGCGCGCGCTTCGCGGGCGGCTGGCTGGTCAACAACGGATACACGCAGGCGATGGCCGAGGAGGCCGTCGCCGCCGGCCGCGCCGACGCCGTGGCCTTCGGCAAGCCCTTCATCGCCAACCCCGACCTGGCGCTGCGCTTCCGCCTCGCGGCGCCGCTGGCCGCGGCCGACCCGAAGACCTACTACGAGAGCGCGGGCGACCCGGCACGCGGCTACACCGACTATCCGGCCCTGGGCGAGGCGTCGCCGGCCTTGCCGCCGGCACCGCCGGTGGGCGATGCCTGAGGCCGGGCGGCGCGCCGGGCGCGCACGGCGGATCGTCGCCACCCTCGCCCTTGCGCTGGTCGCGGCGCTCGGCTGCGTGGCGCTGGGCACGCCGCTGCCGTGGATCATCGGCCCGCTGCTGGTCACCGCCGTGCTCGGCATGGCGGGCGTACCGCTGGCCGGCTCGACGCGGCTGCGCAACGCCGGCCAGTGGATGATCGGCGTCGCGCTCGGCCTGTACTTCACGCCCGAGGTGGTGGTGCTGCTCGGCCGCCTGGCGCCGGCCCTGGCGGCCGGCATCGCCTGGGCGCTGCTGATGGGCTACGGCTTCTACCGGCTGCTGCGGCGCGCCTTGCCTGGCGCCGGCGACGACCGCGCCACGCCCTTCTTCGCCGCCGCCATCGGCGGCGCCAGCGAGATGGCGGTGATGGCCGAGCGTGTCGGCGGCCGCGTCGACCGCGTCGCGGCCGCGCACTCGCTGCGCATCCTGATCGTCGTCGTGACGATCCCGTTCGCGTACCAGGCGCTGGGCATCCACGGCGTCGACGTGGCGGCACCGGCGGTGCAGCAGGTCAGCGCCCCCGGCCTGCTGGCGCTGCTCGCGCTCAGCGCCGCGGGCATGGCGCTGCTGGCGTGGCTGGGTGCGCCCAACCCGTGGGTGCTGGGCGCGCTCGGCAGCACGGCGCTGGTCACGGCGCTGGGCGTGGAGCTGTCGGCGCTGCCGCGCTGGGCGTCCAACGCCGGCCAGCTCTTCATCGGCGTGGCCCTCGGCGTGCGCTTCACGCCCGACTTCGTGCGTGCCGCGCCGCGCTGGCTGGCGGCGGTGGCGCTGGGCACGCTGGCGATGATCGTCGCCTCCGCGGCGTTCGCGGCCGCGCTCGCGCGCGGGGCCGGCCTGCACTGGGCGACCGTGCTGCTGGGCACTTCGCCGGGCGGCATCGCCGAGATGTGCATCACGGCCAAGGTGCTGCAGCTCGGCGTGCCGGTCGTGACGGCCTTCCACGTCACGCGCTACGTCGCGGTGGTGCTGCTGACGACGCCGCTGTACCGGTGGGAGGCGCGACGCGGCCGGCGCGCGTGAGCCGCGGCAGGCCTTCCCGTGCACCGGCCGCGGCGTCCGGGCCGGGCGCTGCCCGACGCCGGCCGAACGAGGCTCAGGCCCGGGCGCGCGCCTTGAACAGTTCGCGCAACCCCACCTCGCGCGGCCCGGCCACCAGCTCGCCCTGGTCGCCGGCGCGCACGTGGCCGGGCTCCAGCACCGCCAGGTAGGCGCCGCAGAAGCCGCTCTGCACCATCAGCCGCGCCGCCTGGCCGAAGCCCATCGCGGCCGCGAACTTCTGGCACGGGTAGCGCGGCTCGCTCACCACGAGCACGCAGCCGGGCAGGCGCAGCCGGTCGCCGATCCACAGGCGCTCCTCGGTCACGCCCTCCAGCGTCAGGTTCTCGCCCAGCGCGCCCGGCGCCAGCGTTTCGTCCCACAGCGACACGCGGGCCTGGGCGCGCACGGTCTGCCAGAACGGGTAGTGCTCGGACGGGTAGGCATAGACGGCCTTGCTCGTGCCGCCGTGCACGGACAGGTCGGCCTGCTCGTCGCCGTCGAGTCCGAGCGGTCGCACCGCCACGGCACCGTCCACCGGCCGCTTGCCGATCGCCGAGCGCAGGCGCCGCCCCCCGACCATCAGGTCGCGCGCCGCGGCGCAGTTGACGCTTTGGACGCGGATCCGGGCCGTTGCCGTCATGTGGCTGCGTTTTAGCACGCGCTGTCGGTCCGGGAGCCGACGTTTGCATCGAGCCATGCGGAATCCGCATGACCCCCCGCCGGGCGGGTGGTTACCGCGCGGTTTCAATCGGCCGAGAATGCCGGTCCCCCTGGCGAGACCTTCGCCGGGGCGGCCCCGGTGCACGCCGACCGATTCCCGTCGACGCGGCATTGGGCGAGGCCCGGCCGGTGCGCCGGCGGGTCGGCTGCGGTCGGCCGCTCGCGCCGCCGTCCGTCGGTCCGGGCCTGGCCCAATCCCGCCTGTTCGATTGCCATGATTGGAGCGTCCATGAACCGTCCCGTGATGGAAGGGTTGCGTCTGAACGTCCCTGCCTACGTGAAGCACGCGCGCCTGGTGGAGTGGGTCGCGCGCATCGCTGCGCTCACCGAGGCCGCCGAGGTCTACTGGTGCGACGGCAGCGAGGCCGAGTACCAGCGTCTGACCGAGCAACTGGTGGCCGCCGGTACCCTGATGAAACTCGACCCGGCGCGGCGCCCGCGCAGCTTCCTGGCCCGCAGCGACCCGGGCGACGTCGCGCGCGTCGAGGACCGCACCTTCATCTGCAGCCGCCGCCAGGAAGACGCCGGCCCCACCAACAACTGGATGGATCCGGCCGAGATGCGCGCGCTGCTCGAGACCGGCCGCCCGGACGGCACGCCGGCGCTCTTCAAGGGCGCGATGCGCGGCCGCACGATGTACGTGGTGCCGTTCTCGATGGGACCGCTCGGCTCGCACATCTCGCACATCGGCGTCGAGCTCACCGACAGCCCCTATGTCGCGGTCAGCATGCGCGTGATGACGCGCATGGGCCGCGGCGCGCTCGACGTGCTGGGCGCCGACGGCAGCTTCGTGCCCTGCGTGCACACCGTGGGCGCGCCGCTCGCGTCCGGCCAGAAGGACGTCGCCTGGCCCTGCAACAAGACCAAGTACATCGTCCACTACCCCGAGACGCGCGAGATCTGGAGCTACGGCTCGGGCTACGGCGGCAACGCGCTGCTGGGCAAGAAGTGCTTCGCGCTGCGCATCGCCAGCACGATGGGCCGCGACCAGGGCTGGCTGGCCGAGCACATGCTGATCCTCGGCGTGACGAGCCCGCAGGGCCGCAAGTACCACGTCGCCGCCGCCTTCCCGAGCGCCTGCGGCAAGACCAACTTCAGCATGCTGGTGCCGCCGGCCGGCTACGAGGGCTGGAAGGTCACCACGATCGGCGACGACATCGCCTGGATCAAGCCGCATGCCGACGGCCGCCTGTACGCGATCAATCCCGAGGCCGGCTACTTCGGCGTCGCGCCGGGCACGAACCGCCACACGAACCCGAACTGCATGGACTCGCTGCAGAGCGACGTGATCTTCACCAACGTCGCGCTCACCGACGACGGCGACGTCTGGTGGGAGGGTATGACCGACGCGCCGCCGGCGCACCTGGTCGACTGGCAGGGCAAGGACTGGACCCCCGCGATCGCCAGGGAGACCGGGGCCAAGGCGGCGCACCCGAACGCGCGCTTCACCGTCGCGTCGACCAGGAACCCGGTGCTCGACCACCAGTGGGACGACCCGAACGGCGTGCCGATCGACGCCTTCGTCTTCGGCGGCCGGCGCAGCACGACGGTGCCGCTGGTGGCCGAGGCCCGCAGCTGGGCCGAGGGCGTCTACATGGCCGCCACGATGGGCAGCGAGACCACCGCCGCCCAGGCCGGCGCGACCGGCGTGGTCCGCCGCGACCCGTTCGCGATGCTGCCCTTCATGGGCTACCACATGAGCGACTACTTCCAGCACTGGCTGGACCTCGGCTCCAGGCTCGAGCGCGAAGGCGCGACGCTGCCGCGCATCTACTGCGTCAACTGGTTCCGCAAGGGCGCCGACGGGCGCTTCGTCTGGCCGGGCTACGGCGAGAACATGCGCGTGCTGGAGTGGATCCTCGGCCGCCTCGAGGGCAAGGCGGGCGGCGAGCCCAACGCCTTCGGCATCAGCCCGCGCTACGACGACCTGCGCTGGGACTGCCTGCCGTTCACACGCGAGCAGTTCGCCAGCGTGATCGGCATCGACAAGGCCGCCTGGCGGCAGGAACTGGCACTGCACGACGAGCTGTTCCGCCAGCTCGCCTGGCATCTGCCGGCCGAGCTGCCTGCCACCAAGGCGCACATCGAGGAGCGGCTGGCGGCCTGAGCGCCGCGCGGCCGCCCCGATGAAGCTGCAGCTGCTGTCCGACCTGCACCTCGAGACCGAGGACTTCGAGCCGCGGCCCGCGCCGGGTGCCGAACTGCTGGTGCTGGCCGGCGACATCGACACCACGTGGGCCGGCTACGAGCGCTTCGCCGGCTGGCCGGTGCCGGTGCTGGTGGTGGCGGGCAACCACGAGTTCGACGGCCGCGACCTCGATCGCGCGCCAGCCGCGCTGCACGAGCGGCTGCACGCGCTCGGGCTCGTGCTGCTCGAACGCGCGAGCGTGGTGCGGCAGGGTGCCGACGGCCGGCGCATCCGCTTCGTCGGCACGACCCGTTGGAACGACTTCGACCTGTTCGGCCCCGAGCGGCGCGAGCGCTGCATGCGCGCCGCCGGCTACTTCCTGCGCCTGATGGGAGCGCGGCGAGGAGGCCGTGCGCTGGACGCCCAGTCAGTGCGCCAGGAGGCCCTGGCTTGCCGCGCCTGGCTCGAGTTGGAGCTCGCGCGGCCTCCAGGCCGCGATTGGGATGCCACCGTAGTGGTCACGCACTTCGGCCCCAGCCTTGCGAGCGCCGACCCGCGCTACGGCGCGCAGCCCGGGACCGCGAGTTTCTGCAACGCGGACGACGACCTGATCCCGCGGGCGGACCTCTGGCTGCACGGCCACCTGCACTGCCGGCACGACTATGCGGTCGCGCGGTCCGGTCGGGCACCGGCGCGCGTCGTGTGCAACGCCCGGGGCATGGACGCCAAGGGCGAGACCCTGGGTCACGACGCGCTGCGGACGATCGACGTGTAGGCCCTCGCCGTGCGGGGCGGCTGCGCCCCCTCAAGGGCGCAGCGCGGCGTCGGTGCGACACTCTCGCAACAGGAACCCTGTCAGGAGCATCCATGAAGATCCTCGCCGCCGTCGACGGCAGCCCGTACACCAAGCGCATGCTCGCCTACCTCTCGGCGCACGACGAGTGGCTGGGTGCGCAGCACGAGTACACGATCGTGCACTCGGTGCCGGCGGTGCCGCCGCGCGCCGCCGCCGTGCTCGACAAGTCGATCGTGCGCGGCTACTACGAGGACGAGGCCGAGAAGGTGTTCAAGCCGATCCGTGCCTTCTTCGCCAAGCGCGGCATGAAGGCGCAGTTCGTGGGCCGCTTCGGCGCGCCGGCCGATGCCGTCGTCGCGCTGGCCGACAAGGGTGGTTGCGACCTGATCGTGATGGGCTCGCACGGCCATGGCACGCTGGCCAACCTCGTGCTTGGATCGGTGGCCACCAAGGTGCTGGCGTCGACCCGGGTGCCGGTGCTGCTGATTCGCTGATCAGGAGCGGGCGCGCAGCCCGTCGAAGCAGCTGCCGAGCACCAGCTCGACGATCTGCTCGTCGCCGAAGCGCCCGCCCGCCTTCAGGAAGCCCGGCACCGGGTCGCAGGCGCGGGCGAAGATCGTGAACAGCACCAGCTCGGGCGGCAGCGCGGGGTCGATCGAGCCGTCGCGCTGCGCCGCGGTGATCCAGCCGCCGAGCCGGTCGCCGACCTGCGTCAGCAGGTCCAGGTAGCGCGGGTGCGCCGCCAGTTCGGCGCGCAGCGACGAGTTCTGCGACGGCAGGGCCGGCATCTCCCCCGAGAGCTGCTCGGTAAGCGCCCAGCGCACGACCGCCCGCAGCCGCGAGAGCGGCGTCGCATCGGCAAGGGCGCCCTGCTGCTCGATGACCGACAGCGTGCGCTCGAGCAGCCGCACGAGCGCCGCCGCGGCGAGCGCTTCCTTGGAGGGGAAGTGGCGGTAGAGGCTCGCCTTGGCGATGCCGACCTCGGAGGCGACCTCGTCGACCGTCATCAGGTCGAAGCCCTTGTCGGCCAGCAGCCGGTTGACCGCCTCGAGGATGGCATCCTCGCGGACCTGCAGGATCCGTTCTCGGAATGCCAAGCGTGCCACGGCGCGGATTGTAGGCGCTGCGCCGGTTCCGCCTCGGGCCGATGGCTTTGCCACGGCGACAGGGGCGAGGCCCGCCGGCTGGTCGGCGGGGCCAGCGCGCCGGCCCGGCGATGCCGCCCCGGGGTGGGGCTGCGGGTGCAAGGGGAGGGCGGCAGGCGGCTCCGGGGCCGCCCGCGGGGGGCTCAGCGGTAACGCAACTCGTCCGCGGCGCGGCGGCGGTCGTCGGGCCGCTCGTCGTGCGGCGTCAGGCTGAGATCGAGACCGAACGCGGTGCCCAGGCCGGCCGGATCGTCGCGGTCGGTGGCGTCATCGATCGACGGAACGGTGGCGCCGCGGCGCCAGGGCATCAGCCAGCTGCGTGCACTACTCCAGCGTTCCATCGGTGCGCTCCCGGTCATCGATGGTTACGAGTGTCACTCTGCGTGTGGCGGGCGAACCGTGCAGGAACGGCGACGCCGTGCGGCAATTCACGCGCCATGCGGCCGTGGCAGGACGGTGTGGCGGGCCCGCCGCAATGGGCCCGCCGCAATGGGTCCGCCGCAATGGGTCCGCCGCAACGGGCCTGAGCCGGCCCCGGGCCTGGCGAGTCAGGGCCGCCCCGCCGCCCGGAGCGCAGCGGGTCAGGGCTGCCAGCGGTTGCCGTTGGCCTTGAAGCGCGCGATCCCGCGCTCGAGGTCGGTGCGTTCCTCGCAGCCGCTGCCGCAGACGCGCACCAGCACCGCCAGGCGCGCCTCGGCCGTCGGCAGATCGCCCTTCATCAGCGCGAGCTCGCCCGCGTACTCGAGCGCGCCCCGGTGGTTGGGGTCGATGCGCAGCGCAGCGTCGTAGTGGCGCTGGGCGCCCTCGAGGTCGGGCGTGGCCTGCTTGCGCAGCGCATAGCCCATCAGGTTGTTCCAGTCGGCGCTGGAGCCTGCGTTGACCTTGCGCAGCTCGGCAATCGCGGCCGGCCAGCGCTTGGCGGCGATGGCCTGGCGTGCCGCGGCCAGCGGGTCGGTCGCGCGCGGCGGGGCGGGCTCGGGCGTGTCGGCGGCGAGCACCGGGGCCGGGGTGGCCACCAGCGCGAGCGCGGCGGCGAGTGCACCGGCAGCGGCCGGTGCGAGACGGAGGAATCGGAGGATCATCAGAGGGCTCCCTGTCGGTGCTGCGGGTCGGAGGTGCTGAGATGCGGAGGTTCGGCGCCCGCGGCGACGGGCGAAGCCTCGGGGCCCGGGTGCCGCTGCGCGCCACGCCGCCCGCCAGTGTGCGCCGCCCGGCTGCATGTTGCGATCAGGATCTGCGCGCACCGGCTTGCCGCGCGCGGCCGCGGCCCGCGGCCGGCGCGCGTGGCCGCGTTGCATCGGCCAGCCGCAGCACTGCAGTCACGACGTCCTCGGCGGCCTCGGCCAGGTCGGCCGGCGGCTCGAGTTCCTCGATCGCCTCGGCCAGCCGCTCGTCGTCGACATCCTCGGCGTCGAAGTGCAGGTACAGCAGCGCGAGCGGCTCCAGCTGCGCCGGATCGTCGCGCTCCATCAGGGCCGGGAAGCGGTCCATCGCGAGCGCGAACCCCGCGACCCACGGCAGCACCGCGTCGCGCGGGGGCTGGCTCTCGGCGAGCGCCTCGAGCCAGGGGTCGAACCAGGTGCGCCCCGCGATCGCGCGTTCGAGCGCGGCGTGCCGTCGCTGCACGAGCGTGGTCACCTCGTCGCGCCAGGCACCGGCCGGCGCCGCGCGGCCCTCGATGTCGAACACGCCCGCCAGCCATTGCGCCGCTGGCACCCGCGCGGGCTGCAGCAGCACCCCACACAGGTAGCCGTCCAGCGCGCTCAGATCCAGCGGTTCGAGCGGCGCCGGCGCCGACTCGAACAGGTCCTGCAGGCGCGCGATCGTGGTCTCGTCCTGCGCCGATGACGCCTCGGGCGACGCGGCCGCGGGGGCCGCAGCAGACCGCGACGAAGCTCGGGGGCCGGGTGGGCGGGTGGGGCTCATGGCCACATTGTCCTGCAGCGGCCCTGCCAGGCCCCACGCCCGAACAGGAACGTGCGCCGGCAGCCCGCTTGACGAATCACCTGTCGGTGACTAGAGTCGAGTCACCGTCAAGTGACTTCTTCTTGCGAGACTTCCATGACCACCACCACGGACCGCCGCTCCTTCCTGCGCCTGCTCGGCGGAGGCGTCGTCCTGACGGGCGCGGGCGCGCTCGGCGGCTGCGTCAGCGACGTGCCGCCGGAGGCCGTGGCCGCGTGGCGCAACGCCGGCAACGAGACCGACCCGCGGCGCTGGGTGCTGGCGCACGCGATCCTGGCCCCGCACTCGCACAACCTGCAGTCCTGGCTGGTCGACCTGCGCACGCCGGGCGAGATCGTGCTGCGAGTCGACCTCGAGCGGCTGCTGCCCGAGACCGACCCGTTCTCGCGCCAGATCGTCATGAGCCAGGGCACCTTCCTCGAACTGCTCGACCTCGCAGCCCGCGAGCGCGGACTGCGCGCCGACATCGCTCTGTTCCCCGAAGGCGAGTTCGGCCCCGACAAGCTCGACGCCAGGCCGGTGGCGCGCGTGCGCCTCGTGCCCGATGCGGGCATCGCGCGCGACCCGCTGTTCGCCCAGATCCTGCGCCGCCACACCAACCGCAACGCCTACGACACCGCGCGCCAGGTGCCGGCCGAGGCCTGGAACGCGATGGCCGCGGCGGTGGCGCCGCACCCGCTGCGGCTGGGTTTCGTCGGCCCGGCGCAGGCGGCCGCGCTGCAGCGCCAGCGCGAGGTGGCCAGCGCCGCCTGGCGCGTGGAGGTCACGACCGCGCGCACGATGCTCGAGTCGGTCAAGGTGCTGCGCGTGGGCTCCAGCGAGATCGCGCGCCACCGCGACGGCATCTCCATCACCAGCCCGATGCTGGTGGCGCTGGACCGCGTGGGGCTGTTCGACCGCAGCCGCGCGCCGGCGCCCGACTCTGCAGCCGTGCGCAGCCAGATCGAGGACTTCGACAAGAAGATCGCGAGCACGCAGCACTTCCTGTGGATGGTGAGCGAGGGCAACACGCGCACCACGCAGATCGCCGCCGGCCGCGCCTACGCGCGCGTGCAGCTGGCGGCCACCACGCACGGCGTCGTGATGCAGCCGCTGCAGCAGGCCCTGCAGGAGTACCCCGAGGTGGCCGGTCCGTACGCCGACATCCACCGCCTGCTGGAGGCGCCGCGTCCCACGCACACGGTGCAGATGTGGGCCCGCGTCGGCTTCGCCGCGCCGGTGGGCCCGGCACCGCGCCGCGGGCTGGACGCGCACATCGTCCGCACGTGAGGCAGGCAGGCGCGCTCGCACCCCAGGCCGGCCTCGCGCCGGCCGAGGCGGCCGAAGCAGCAGGGGCGGCCGCGACGGCCGCCCGCCCGCGGCCGCGCGACCGCGAGGCCACCGCCGAACGCCTGCTCGCCGCGGTGGGCAGCGTGCTGGCGCGCGACGGCTTCGGCGCGCTGGGCGTCAACGCCATCGCGCGCGAGGCCGGCGTCGACAAGGTGCTGATCTACCGCTACTTCGGCGGCCTGCCCGAGCTGCTGCGCGCCTGGGGCGGCAGCGGCCGCTTCTGGCCCCGCGTGGCCGACCTGCTCGGGCCCGACCCCCAGGCGCTGCTGGCGCTGCCGCCGGCCGAGCGCTGGGCATGCTTCCTCGAGCACTTCATCGACGCGCTGCGCGCGCGGCCGCTGACGATCGAGATCCTCGCCGCCGAAATCAGCGAGCGCAACGAGCTGACCGTCATCCTCGAGGCCGAGCGCGAGCAATGGGGCGAGGACGCGGAGCGCGTGCTTGGCGGCCCGGAGTACGCGGCCCGGCCGCACCTCCAGGGCGTCACGCTGCTGCTGGTGGCCGGGGTGCAGCGCCTGCTGGTGCGCGGCCGTCGGCTGCGCGTCTTCGGTGGCATCGATCTGCAGGCCGACGCCGGCTGGGCGCGCCTGAAGGCCGACCTGCGTTGCCTGTCGCACCACCTGTTCGCACCCCCGCCCTGACGCCGGCGCGGCGACGCCTCGCGGCATAGACTGCGGCTTTCGCCGGCCGCTCAGGCCCGAGGAGACAGACGATGGGCGCCCCCGAAGCCTTCACCCAGACCACCGACGTCGGCCACTGGATCGGCGGCCGCCGTGCGCCCTCGACCGGCGAGCGCTCGCAGACCGTGTGGAATCCGGCCACCGGCGCCGCCGCGCGCCGCGTGCTGCTGGGCACGGCCGCCGACGTCGATGCCGCGGTGGCCGCCGCGCGCGCCGCGCAGCCGGCCTGGGGCGAGATGCCCCCCATCCGCCGCGCGCGCGTGCTCAACGCCTTCCTCGCGCTGCTGAACCAGCACCGCGACACGCTGGCGGCCATGATCACGGCCGAGCACGGCAAGGTGTTCAGCGACGCGCAGGGCGAGGTCACGCGCGGCATCGACATCGTCGAGTTCGCCTGCGGCGCGCCGCAGCTGCTCAAGGGCGACTACACCGACCAGGTCTCCACCGGCATCGACAACTGGACGCTGCGCCAGCCGCTCGGCGTGGTGGCCGGCATCACGCCCTTCAACTTCCCGTGCATGGTGCCGTGCTGGATGTTCCCGGTGGCGCTGGCCTGCGGCAACGCCTTCATCCTGAAGCCGAGCGAGCGCGACCCCTCGCCCTCGCTGTTCATGGCCGAGCTGCTCAAGCAGGCCGGGCTGCCCGACGGCGTGTTCAGCGTCGTGCAGGGCGACAAGGTGGTCGTCGACGCGCTGCTCGCGCACGCCGACGTCAAGGCCGTGAGCTTCGTCGGCAGCACGCCGATCGCGCAATACATCTACGAGACCGGCGCGCACCATGGCAAGCGCGTGCAGGCCCTCGGCGGCGCCAAGAACCACATGGTCGTGATGCCCGACGCCGATCTGGAGCAGGCGGTCGACGCGCTGATCGGCAGCGCCTACGGCTCGGCCGGCGAGCGCTGCATGGCCATCAGCGTGGCCGTGCTGGTGGGCGACGTGGCCGACCGCATCGTGCCACTGCTGGCCGAGCGCGCGCGCGCCCTGAAGATCCGCAACGGCATGGAGCCCGACGCCGAGATGGGCCCGATCGTCACGCGCGAGGCGCGCGACCGCATCGAGGGCTACATCGCGCTCGGCGTGCAGGAGGGCGCCACGCTGGTCGTCGATGGCCGCGGCTGCAAGGTGAGCGGCCACGAGGCGGGTTTCTTCACCGGCGGCACGCTGTTCGACTGCGTGACGCCTTCCATGCGCATCTACCGCGAGGAGATCTTCGGCCCGGTGCTGGCCTGCGTGCGCGTGCCCGACTTCGCCGCCGCGGTCGACCTCGTCAACGCGCACGAGTACGGCAACGGCGTGGCCTGCTTCACCAGCGACGGCGGCGTCGCGCGCGAGTTCGCCCGCCGCATCCAGGTGGGCATGGTCGGCATCAACGTGCCGATCCCGGTGCCGATGGCCTGGCACGGCTTCGGCGGCTGGAAGCGCAGCCTGTTCGGCGACATGCACGCCTACGGCGAGGAGGGCGTGCGCTTCTACACCCGGCAGAAGAGCGTGATGCAGCGCTGGCCCGACGGCACGGCCAAGGGCGCCGAGTTCGCGATGCCCACCGCGCGCTGAGCGGGCCGGCCGGCGGCCGCGGCCGGCTCAGCGCTCAGGTGCCGATCGGGCCGCCGTCGTCCTTGCGGATCACGACGGTGGCCGAGCGCGGCCGGCCGTCGGGCTTGAACTCCGGCCAGTTGCTGAAGCGGCGCGGCTCCTCGGGGTTGCTGCGCTCGCTAGGCGTCTCGCCCGGGTGCTGCACGTTGATGAACAGCGTGCGCCCGTCGGGGGTCCAGCAGGCGCCGGTGATCTCGCAGTTGACCGGGCCGGTGAGGAAGCGCCGCGTCTCGGCGGTGCCCGGGTCGCAGGCCAGCATCTGGTTGTTGCCGATGCGCTGGAACTCGCCGCGGTTCATCTGGCTGGCGAAGACGTCGGTCTGGATCCAAAGCACGCCGCGGTTGTCGAAGGCGATGCCGTCGGGGCAGCCATAGAGGTCGCCCTTGATGTTGCCCTTGGCCTCGGGGCGCTCGTTGGCCGGGTCGCCCGCCAGCACGAGGTGGTTCCACTCGAAGCCCTCGCCGTCGAAGTCGCCGTCCTCCTTCCAGCGGATGATCTGGCCCATCGTGTTGTTGGCGCGCGGGTTGGCCGCGTCGACGCCCGGCTGGCCCGGCTGGCCGCGCGCCGTGTTGTTGGTGAGCGTGCAGTAGACCCAGCGCGTGGCGGTGTCGATGGCCAGCCACTCGGGGCGGTCCATCTTCGTCGCCCCGAGCAGGTCGCTCGCCTGCCGCGACTTGATCACGACCTCGCCCTGGTCGGCGAAGCCCGCCGCCGCGGTGAGCGGACCCTCGCCCGCGCGCATCGGGATCCAGCGCCCGCGGCCGCCGGCGTCGAAGCGCGCCACGTACAGCGTGCCGTGGTCGAGCAGTTCGGCATTGGCCTTCCCACCGCCGGGCCGGATGCGGTCGCGGCTGACGAACTTGTAGATGTACTCGAAGCGCGCGTCCTCGCCGCTGTAGACCACCGCGCGGCCGTCCTTCGTGACGGCGACCCAGGCGCCCTCGTGCGCGGCGCGCCCGAGCGCGGTGCGCTTGACCGGCGTGCTGGCCGGGTCGTACGGGTCGATCTCGACCACCCAGCCGTGACGGTTGGCCTCGTTCGGGTTCTTCACCGCGTCGAAGCGGTCGTCGTGCTCGTGCCAGCGGTAGCCCCAGCCGTTCTTGCGCATGCCCCAGCGCCGCTCGTGCGCGGTGGGCTGGTCGGCGCTGGAGAAGTAGCCGATGAAGTTCTCCTCCCCGGACAGGTAGGTGCCCCAGGGCGTCATGCCGCTCGCGCAGTTGTTGAAGGTGCCCAGCGCCAGGCGGCCGGCGGGGTCGGCTGCCGTCCGCATCAGCGCGTGGCCGGCGGCCGGGCCGCCGATGGCGAAGGGTGAGCTGGCCGTGAAGCGCCGTGCATACCGCGACGGCCGCACGGCCTGCCAGCGGCCGTCCTTGAGCTCGACCTCGCTGACGCTGACGCCGTGCGCGGCCTGGCTCTTGCGCACCTTCTCGGCCGTCCACGGGACCATGCCGCCTGCGTGCAGCAGGCCGTCGTCGGTGTACTCGTGGTTCATCACCAGCAGGCCGCGCCGGCTGCCGTCGAGCGGGTAGTAGTGGATGCCGTCGTGGTGCATGCCCATCTGCACCGCCTGGTCGGCGGCGCTGTTGCCCGCGTCGTCGCGGAAGGCCGGCATGTTGCCGGGCACGCCCACCGGCTCGCCCCACAGCAGGAAGGCGGTGGCCGTGTAGCCCGGCGGCACGGTGATGCGGTCGGCCGCGCTGGCCGCGATCGGCGTGAAGCCGATCCGGGGGCCGCTGCCGGGCATCGTGCCGCAACCGGCCAGGCCGCCGGACAGCCCGGCCGCCATGGCCGCGGCCAGCGGGGCGAGCATCGGCGACAGCGCCGCCGCGGCGCCGCCGCGCAGCACCATCCGGCGCGCCGGGTCGGAAACGTCGTGGATGCTGGGGTTGGAGGAACGGTTGCTGTCCTCCATCTGGCTGAAGTCCTTGGCCACGCGGCAGCTCCTGCAGGGTCGGTTGCGACCCCCGCATTCTGCGCCGACGGTGCCCCGGCCGAAGGCGCACGGCCGGGCCAGGCGGGCGGGCCGCGCGGCCTGCCTCGCCGGACCCGCGCCGGGCCGCAGTCAGGTGCCGATCACGCCGCCGTCGTTCTTGCGGATGACCACGGTCGCGCTGCGCGGCCGGCCGTCGGGCCGCTGGTCGGGCCAGTTGCTGAAGCGCCGCGGGTTGTCGGGGTCGCTGCGCTCGCTCGGGCTCTCGCCGGGGTGCTGGATGTTGATGAACATCGTGCGGCCGTCGGGCGTGGCCGTGGCGCCCGTGACCTCGCAGCCCACCGGGCCCACCAGGAAGCGGCGGATCTCGCCGGTGCGCGGGTCGGCTGCGAGCATCGCGTTGTTGCCGAGGTTGACGAGGTCACCGCGGCCCATCGCGCTGGTGGACATGTCGGTCTGGATCCACAGCACGCCGCGCGCGTCGGTCCACAGGCCGTCGGGGCAGGCGAACGCGTCGCCCCCGACATTGCCCTTGGCATCGGCGCGCTCGAGTTTCGGGTCGCCGGCCAGCACGAAGTGGTTCCACTCGAAGGCCAGGCCGTCGAAATCGCCGGCCTCCTTCCAGCGGATGATGTGGCCCATCGTGTTGTTGGCGCGCGGGTTGGCCGGGTCGGTGCCGGGCATGTTCGGGCCGCCGCGGTTGCTGTTGTTGGTGAGCGTGCAGTAGACCCAGCCCTGCCGGTCGATGTCGATCCATTCCGGGCGGTCCATCTTGGTGCCGCCCAGCAGGTCGCTGGCCTGGCGCGACTTGACCAGCACCTCGCCCTGGTCGGCGAATCCGTTGGCCGCGGTCAACGGTCCCTGGCCGTGCACCAGCGGCAGCCAGCGCCCCTTGCCGTCGGCGTCGAAGCGGGCGACGTACAGCGTGCCGTGGTCGAGCAGCTCGGCGTTCGCCCGCGCAGCGCTCAGGCCCGGGGCCGCGGGCTTGATCGCGTCGCGGGTGACGAACTTGTAGATGTACTCGAAGCGCGCATCCTCGCCCATGTAGATCACCGCGCGCCGGTCCTTGGTGACCGCGACGGTGGCACCCTCGTGTGCCGCGCGCCCGAGCGCGGTGCGCTTGACGGGTGCGCTGCTGGCGTCGTTCGGGTCGATCTCGACCACCCAGCCGAAGCGGTTGGGCTCATTGGGGTGGCGGGCGGCGTCGAAGCGTTCGTCGTGCTCGTGCCAGCGGTAGCCCACCGGATCGCCGCGGCGCAGACCCCAGCGCGCCTGGTGCGCGTCGGGCTGGTCGGGGCCGCGGAAGTAGAAGATGAAGTTCTCCTCGCAGGTGAGGTAGGTGCCCCACGGCGTGATGCCGCTGCCGCAGTTGTTCAGCGTGCCCAGCACGCGGCGGCCGCTCGGGTCGGCGGCCGTGCGCATCAGCGCGTGCCCCGCGGCCGGGCCGCCGACGGCCATCGGCGTGTAGGCGGTGATGCGGCGTGCCCAGGGACTCGGCCTGACGACCTCCCAGCGGCCGTTCTTCTGCTCGACCTCGATGACCGACACGCCGTGGGCCGCCTGCGCCTTGCGCACCTTCTGGGCGTTCCAGGTCTTCATGCCGTCGGTGTGCAGCAGGCCGTCGTCGGCGTACTCGTGGTTCATCACCAGCAGCCCGGCGGTGCTGGCGGCCGGGGTCAGCGGGTGGCGGAAGAAGTGGATGCCGTCGTGGTGCATGCCCAGCTGCGTCTCCTGCTGCGCCGCGCTGTTGCCGGCGTCGAAGCGGAAGGCATGGTCCTCGCCCGACAGGCCGGCCGGCTCGCCCCAGGCGGCGATGACCTGCACGCTGTAGCCCTCGGGCACCCGCACCGCGTCGGCGGTGCCGGCCGGCACGCTCTTGAAGCCGAGGAGCGGGCCGCCGGCGGCCCCGATGCCGGCACAGCCGGCCAACGGCGCCAGCAGGCCGGTCACGGCCAGTCCGAGCCCGCCGCGCAGGACCTGGCGCCGGGCCGGGTCGGAGACATCGTGGATGCTGGGGTTGGAGGAGCGGTTGCTGTCCTCCATCGTCGAGAAGTCCTTGGCCATGGGTGTCGCGCCTGCGGGCTGTGTGACAAGCCCGCGATGCTGGGCGCAACGGATGACGGATTCGTGACGGCCCGGGCGCGACGACGGCGCGGGTGCGTTGCCTCGGCTCGGGCGCCGGGGCGCCTAACATCCGGGCATGAACGCATCCCGCACCCTGCTCGTCACCGGAGGCAGCCGCGGCATCGGCGCCGCCACCTGCGTGCTGGCCGCCGAGCGCGGCTGGGACGTGGCCGTCAACTTCGCCCGCGACCAGCCGGCGGCCGAGAGGGTGGCCGCCGCCGTGCGCGCCCGCGGCCGGCGTGCACTGGTGCTGCAGGCCGACGTCGGTGACGACACCGCGGTGCGTGCGATGTTCGAGGCCCTCGACCGCGCCTGGGGCCCGCGCCTGGGCGGCCTGGTCAACAACGCCGGCGTCGTCGACGTCGCGGCGCGCGTCGACCAGATGGACGCGGCGCGACTGGACCGCATGTTCCGCACCAACGTGCTGGGCAGCTTCGCCTGCGCGCGCGAGGCGCTGCGGCGCATGAGCACGCGGCACGGCGGGGCCGGCGGCGCGATCGTCAACCTCAGCTCGGCCGCCGCGCGCCTCGGTGCGCCGGGCCAGTACGTGGACTACGCCGCGGCCAAGGGCGCGATCGACGTCTTCACGATGGGCCTGGCGCGCGAGGTGGCCACCGAGGGCGTACGCATCAACGCCGT
>Ga0068877_10001302_pt1 | contig 20722 bp, 15 predicted proteins | sample NOAtaG_FD_66437 | JGI IMG/M metagenome (GOLD analysis project Ga0068877, IMG submission 66437) | Freshwater lake microbial communities from Lake Erie, under a cyanobacterial bloom - NOAA_Erie_Diel6S_1000h metaG | ecosystem: Environmental > Aquatic > Freshwater > Lake | place: USA: Ohio, Lake... | reverse complement strand
ACCCGCGAAATGCAATGATACACCGCCACCCCTCCCGCCTGCCCCTTGATCCGCGCCAACCTCATGCCCAAAACCATCCCTCCCCACCAGCCACACGTCAACAACTTTGAACCTGTCACTTTATCATATCGCTTGCCGATGATTTGCCTGTCCGGCAAGGTGGTTTCGCGATGAGGACTGCGAGGCCAGAGATCCCGAGGAAAACGGTCTACCGATTGTCCCAGTATTTGCGGTGCCTGCAGCGCCTCAAGATGAACGCGCTCCACACCGTCAGCAGCGAGGCACTGGCCAAGGCCGCTGGCGTCAAACCAACCCAGTTGAGGAAGGACTTGACCTACCTTGGGCAATTCGGGACCCGGGGACTTGGGTATGATGTGGGTCAGTTGGCGGAGATGATCACCTCGCATTTGGGCACGAACCGACTTCAACCCGTCGTCCTCGTGGGTGTCGGGAATCTGGGCAGCGCTCTGTTGCAATACCGAGGGTTTGAACCGGAGGGATTCGAGATCGTAGCGGCGTTCGACCTCGATCCAGGACGCCCCAGGGAGACCCCGTCGCGGGTCCCTTTGCTCGGAATGGACCGCTTGGAGGCGACGTTGGCCGAACACCATATCCGAATGGCCATCCTGTCGGTCCCGGCCGCGGCAGCCCAAGAGGTGACCAACCGGCTCGTGGAGGCAGGGGTGCTGGGAATCCTCAATTTCGCCCCAATCATGCCGGTGGTTCCGGAACACGTGGTCGTGAACCATGTGAACCTGGCGATCGAGTTGGAGAATCTCAGCTACTTCCTGAACGATTGAGGGGATCGGGCCGCCTGTTTGCCTTCCACCAGGATCTCCAACCCCACTCAACGCCACGCCATGACTGACACCACCGAGGCACCGCACCCGCAGAAGCCGGCAGATTCCGGCGACATCCGCGACGAGACACGGACGACATTGGCGCAGCAGTTCGCGGACTGGAAGGAGCCAGACTACCGGGTGGACCAACTTCTGGAGTGGCTTTACGCCCGCCGTGTCGACTCCTGGGCCGCCATGAGCAATCTGCCCAGCCGCCTCCGCTCTCTGCTGGCCGGAAGATGGAGCCTGGGCTCCCTTGAACTGGTGAGAAAGCAGGGATCCCGGGACAGCACCCAGAAATTCCTGTGGCGCCTCCACGATGGTTCGATGGTCGAGAGTGTGCTGATCCCGGCCAATCCCGCCCTGTACGGCGAGGCGGCCGATCGCCATACCCTGTGCGTGTCCACCCAGGTGGGTTGCGCCTACGGATGCCGCTTTTGCGCCAGCGGGCTGGACGGCTGGAAACGCAATCTTGCTCCGTGGGAGATCGCCGGGCAGATCCTCGGCATCGAACGGTGGCACGCGCGCGAGGCCATGGCAGGCGGAGAGTCACCCAACCACAGACCCCATGGGACGCGTCTGGTGAACAACCTCGTGATCATGGGGATGGGCGAACCCCTGGCCAATTACGATCACCTGATGAGGGCGCTGCGAACCCTGAACGCCCCTTGGGGCATGGGCATCGGGGCGCGCAAGATCACCATCTCGACCAGCGGTCTGGCACCCAGGATCCGCCAACTGGCGGAGGAACCGGAGCAGTTCCGGTTGGCGATCTCCCTGCACGGGGCGACCGATGCGGTCCGCGACCAGATCATGCCGGTCAACCGCAAGTTCCCCTTGGCCCAACTGACCGAGGCCTGCCTCCATTACCTTGAGAGGAAGGGCAAAATGATCACCCTGGAGTACATCCTGCTGGATGGGGTCAACGATTCCCCGGCAGAGGTGAAACCGCTGGCGGACCTGGCCCGACGGCTGCATGCGAAGGTGAACCTGATCCCCTACAACGCGGTCGAAGGGCTTCCATGGAAACGTCCGGAGGAATCCCGGTGCAAACGCTTCGCCGACGCCTTGTCCCACACCGGGGTCACCTGCACGCTGCGTCTCGAGAAGGGTCATGACATCGACGCCGCCTGCGGGCAGTTGCGCCTGAAGACCGAGCGTCCCTCGGCCACCGAGCCGTTGGCCCGACCGACATCCGAGACCACTCCGTGAACAGCGACGAAGGGTGCAGAGGAATCCGCGACGAGCCACGGCCTCAGGTCGCCGCTCTGTGGCGGGTCTCCCGGCCGACCCTTCCCGCCCCGCCGAAGCACTCGGCATGAAGCCCCCTTTCCGCCATCGACCATCCGGCCCGCGGGGCTTAGCCTCAACCCGGTGATCGCGCTCCTCGATTACGATTCCGGGAACATCCGCAGCGTCGAGAAGGCCCTCCGAAGGGCCGGCGCCGAGGTGGTACGGGCCCGCACACCGGAGGCCATCGCAGGCGCACGGGGCATCGTGCTCCCGGGGGTCGGCGCCTTCGACGACTGCGTCCACGCGATGGAGCGACAGGGACTGCTCGAGGCGATCCGCGGCTGGATCGCGGCCGACAGGCCATTTCTTGGGATCTGCGTCGGGTACCAGGCCCTGTTCGAGCGGAGCGAGGAATTCAACTCGCACGCCCGAGGACTGGGAGTGTTCGACGGGTCGGTCGTCCGGTTTCAACCGACCGCCGAGATGCCCCGCCTGAAGATCCCGCAGATCGGCTGGAACCAGATCGACCTGCGGCAACCCGAATGCCCTCTCTACCGGGGCATCCCCGGGGGCAGTTGGTTCTACTTCGTCCACAGCTACCATCCCCGGCCGGCCGATCCGGGCATCGTGGCCACGGAGACCACCTACGGACCGACCTTTGCCTCGTCGATCTGGCGTGGGAACACCTTCGCCACCCAGTTCCACCCGGAAAAGAGCCAGGAAAACGGGCTCCGATTGCTCTTAAACTTCGTGGAATTGGCCGAGGCGACCGACGCACGCCCCCTGTGACCCACGGAAAGCCCCCCGGGCTGCACGGTCGGATCAGGCCGCCGGGGCCGTCCGGCGCAGCGTGTCGGCCCAGGGTGAGAGGGCCTCGATCACCGACTCGACCGATACCGCCGACATCATCCGCGCCAAATCACCGGCCGAACCGGCGATCGGTCGGCCATCGTAGCGGTAGAAGTCGAGGTGCCGCCCTCCGATCGACGGGTTGGGGATCAGGGTCCAACCCTCCCGTCGCGGATGGACCGGCGGGTTGAGGGTGGGCGTCTCGATCACCCACTGACGCGGAACCCCCATCGCGGCGGCCACATGCATGAAGACGGTGTCGACGCTCAGGAAGCCCCCGGCGTGTCCGACCAGCGCCATGGCCTCACGCAACCCCGGGGTCGCCGCCTCGAGGAACTCGGCGCCGGCGCCGCGGAACGCGGCGTGCAGAGGTTGCTCCTCGCGGGCCCCGAACAGGACCACGGGCACTCCCGGGTGCCGGGAGCGCCATTGGCGAAGGAACGCCACATAGCAATCCATCGGCCAGCGTCGCAGGGCGAGGTTCTTGGTGCCGCCCGATCCGGCATGAACCCCGAGCCAGGCCCGCCCCGCCAGACCTCGGTCCTTCAGCCAGTCGGTGGCCCACCGACGTTCCGCATCGGCGAGGAACACCTCGTATCCCGGCCGCGCCAGTCGGGGTGTCAGGCCAAGCAACCCGAGCAGGCGGGCGTTGTTCTCCATCACGTGCACCGAGTAGTCCTGGGGGATCGAGCGAGTCACCAACCAGCGGTCCGGCCATGAGTGGTTCTCGTACTCGTGACTCAGGCGCTCCCGGGCCCCGATCAGTCGGGCGATGAGCCGGTAACCCCGGCGACCCTGGGTGTGGGTGTTGATCGACAGGTCATAGCGGCGGCCGCGCAACGCCAGGCAACGGGCCAGCGAGGAAAACCGGCTCCGCCCCAGGAAGTCGTGACGGATGACCTCATGCACATGGGGATTGCAGCGGAGCACTTCTGCCGCTCCCGCCCACAGGACGAGCACATCGATGGCGGCGGCAGGGTACTGAAGGCGCAATTCGTGCAACAGCGGCGTCGCCATCAGCGTGTCGCCGATTCCGGACAGGGACAGGACGAGGATGCGGGTCACCTGGGGCCAACCGTAGGGAACCGCCGATGCACCCACAAGACGCGACGCCCCCACCGGCCGGACCGACATCCCCCCGAAGGTCCACACCACGGGCGCCAAATCGCCGACAGGAAAACACCCTGGCCTCCTCGGGCCCTGCCCGGAGGGTCCCGAACCATCGGACTCTGGTGTCCCTTCGGAGGGCGGAGACCACGCGTGTCACGCCGGTTTTTTGTGACCGCAAATGACTTGCGGGGACCCGGGTTCAGAACAATCTTAGCGCTCCGCAGGTGACGATCCCTTCCTCGAGATCGTCCGATTTCCCCAGGTCCCATCCCCGTTCGGAACTGCGTCGGCGCCCCGGAGGGCGTCCCGAGGAGAACCCATCCAATCCCAACCGATTTCCAAATGCCCCGCGCACCGAAAGACCCTTCCGCGCCCAAGAAGCCGAGGGCGCCCCGGAAGAAGGCCGACGCACCGGTCGACACCACCGATGCGGCAAACGGACCGTCCGGCACGCCGGCCGACCGGAGCCCGAGCCTCCAATCCACCGTGGAACCGGGGCCCGGGAGGGGCAACCCCGAGCCCCCGGATCCCACGACGCCGAAGGCCAAGGCGGGACGAAAGCCTGCCGCCGACGATGGCAACCTCCTCAAGGTGTCCGCGCCGGCACCCGAGGTCGCACCGACACGGGAGGCCGAGGAAGAACCCCTGGTGGTGAAGGCCTCGCCCTTGCCTCCGCGGGCCCCGATGGCCCCGCCCAACGAGGATACCCCGGTGCCCGAGGCCCCGGAAAAACCCCGGGTGGTGGTCGAGCCGAGGACGTTGAACCTGCACGAACTGCAGCCCATGCCCATCGGCCCGCTCGCCGAGGTGGCCAAGCACTTCGGCATCGAGAACTACGGCACGCTCAAGCGGCAGGAGATCATCTTCCAGATCGTCCAGCGCAACCTGGCCGCCGGCGGCATCATCAACACGAGGGGCGTGCTCGAGGTCATGCCCGAGGGTTTCGGCTTCCTGCGCTCGCCGGCCTTCAACTACCTGCCCTGCCCCGAGGACATCTACGTCTCCCCGTCGCAGATCCGCCGCTTCGATCTGGCCACCGGTGACGATGTCGAGGGGCAGGTTCGACCGCCCAAGGACAAGGAGAAGTTCTACGCCCTGCTCAAGGTGGAGCGGGTGGCGGGCCTCGACCCCGACAAGGCCAAGGAGAAGACCCACTTCGAGAACCTCACGCCGCTCTTCCCGAACCGACGGTTCCTGCTCGAGACCACGCCCGACGAGTACAGCACCCGCGTGGTCGACATCGTCTGTCCGGTCGGCAAGGGAACCCGCGGGTTGATCGTGGCCCCGCCCCGCACCGGCAAGACCGTGCTGATGCAGAAGCTGGCCAACGCCATCCTCAAGAACAACGCCGACTGCCACCTGATCATCCTGCTGATCGACGAGCGGCCGGAGGAGGTCACCGACATGGAGCGATCCTGCCGCGGCGCCGAGGTGGTGAGTTCCACCTTCGACGAACCGCCCGAGCGGCATGTGCAGGTCGCCGAGATGGTCATCGAGAAGGCACGCCGGATGGTCGAGCACAAGAAGGACGTGGTCATCCTGCTCGACTCCATCACCCGGCTGGCGCGCGCCTACAACACGGTGCAGCCGCACTCGGGCAAGATCCTCTCCGGCGGCGTCGACGCCAACGCCCTCCACAAACCCAAGCGGTTCTTCGGCGCGGCCCGGAACATCGAGGAGGGCGGCTCACTCACCATCATGGCCACCGCGCTGGTGGATACCGGCAGCCGCATGGACGAGGTGATCTTCGAGGAGTTCAAGGGTACCGGGAACATGGAAATCCACCTCGACCGATCCCTGGTGGACCGCCGGATCTTCCCCTCGATCAACATCGAGAAGTCCGGAACCCGCAAGGAGGAGCTGCTCTACCATCCCGACGAGTACCAGCGCATCTCCGTGCTGCGCCGCGCCCTGGTCGGCGTACCCCCGGTCGAGTCGATGGATCTGCTGCTCGGCAAGCTCAAGAAGACACCGAACAACATCATGTTCCTGCTCTCGATGGGGCCATCCTCCCGCTGAAGGCGTCCGCTGGCACGCCTCCCTCCGTTCCCGTGCCCTCCGTTCCGGTCGGGGTCCGACCGGTCGGGGTTCGAAGTCTCGAAGCTCAGGGTTCGCGGCGGCGGGTTTCTGGAATCACGTCCCGGCGAACAGGGCGGCCTGGGTGATCGGGTCACCCCCGACCGACGGTGCCGCCGGGGGTGTCACCGCGGAGCCGGTTCAACTCGTCGCGAAGGTCCTCCAGGCTCCCGACCCGCGTGGCACCCACCGCATCGATCTCGGAACGGTAGGACCCGCTGGCCCTGCCGCCCACGAGGATGCGGGTGGAAGCCGGGAGCATCCGCCGCAACAACTGCAATTCCAGCGCGATGCGTGGGTCGTCCGTCGGATGTACCAGGCTGAGTCCCACGGCCCGGGCCCCTTGCTCGATGGCCATGCCCGCGATCTCCTCGGCAGGCAGGCTGGCCCCTCCATAGACCACCCGCCAACCCAGCCCGGTCGCCGCCGCGGCCACGATGATGGCCCCGAGTTCGTGGATCTGGCCCGCCGGGGTCGTCACGACCAGCACCGGAGCCCGAGGGTGCAGGGCGATGGGGCGCGCGATGTTGCCGAGGAAGGTCCGGAGCACCGAGGTGGCGACGTGCTCCTGGGAGACTTTCACCTCACCGCGCATCCAACCGTCACCGATGCGCTCGACCAGAGGCACGATGACTCCGCCCAGCAACCGCATCTGCCCCATGGCAACGGAAGCCCGCTCCAAAAGACCCTCCAGTCCGGCGGCATCCATGCGCAGGACGGACTGGAAAGCCCCCTCCAGGAACCTGAAGGCCTCCTGGGAACCGGACTCATCCGTGTCGGATGGCCCGGCGGCCGGAGCGAGGGTTTCCCTGGCGTCCGCCTCGATCCCCGAGGCTCCGAACCCGGAGGCCCCCACCCGGCCGGCACTGGAGGTCGTCATCCCGCCCCGTGCGGAACCCGAGACCAGTCCCCTCAGGGATTCCACCGACAGCGAAGCGATGGTTCCGATGGAGAAACCGGCCTCTGTCGCCTCGCGCAGCAGGATCAGGCGCTCGATGTCTGACTCCGAATAGAGCCGCTGCTTCCCCTCGGACCTCGCCGGGCGGACGGTCTGGTAACGTTTTTCCCAAGCCCGGATCACATGGGGGCTCAATCCCGTCTGCCGCGCGACGGTGCGGATTGAATGCCGGACCATGGAATCACTCATGCGCCTTCATCGTTGATCATCAGCTGGACAAGATCAAGACGAACACCAACGAATGATCAATTTTATTCACTTTACCTCCAAATTCAGCCATCCAGCCACTCAGAAGGGTGAATTTTTAGACAAATCCGAAACACCTGTTGACATCTCGTCTAACTTCCAGCTTATTTGGAGACATCGAAGGGTTGGTGGTTGAAATGTCCAGCCTCCGCTCCCTTCAACACCTCCCGCCGTTGCCATGAAATCCCAGAAGACGCGTCGCCCGCAGACCACCGCCACCCCGAAGGCCAGGTCGCTCTCCAAGCGCACCCGCTCCCGGAAGCCGGCCGAGCTGAAACCTGTGAACCTGAAGCCCGGGAAGGCGACCCGCATGCCTCTCCTGGCTCCGTCACCGATCCAGGCGACCAGCCCTTCTTCCAAAGTCCGCCCCGCCACACGCCGGCAAACTTCCCCGAGACCTCCGGCCCTCTCCACCGGATTCCGCCCCGGGGCGCAGATGGTCGACGGCATCCCGGTGATGCCCAATCCCGTCGAACCGGTCCGCGACCTGTACGAATCGAAGAGCGCCCTCAACCTGTACATGCGCGAGGCCGTCGAGGTCCCCCTGCTCACGGTGGCCGAGGAGAACGCCCTCGCCGCGCGCATCAAGAAGGGGGACACCGTCGCCCGGGAACACATGATCCGGGCCAACCTCCGGCTGGTCGTGAAGATCGCCAAGGACTACGACGGCTTGGGGCTGCCGCTGCTCGACCTCATCAACGAGGGCAACATGGGCCTGATGAAGGGGGTGGAGCGCTTCGATCCGTCCAAGGGCGGCAAGCTCTCCACCTACAGCTCGTGGTGGATCAAGCAGTCCATCAAACGGGCGCTGGCCAACCAGTCCAAGACGATCCGCCTGCCGGTCCATCTGGTCGACAAGATCTCCAAGATGCGGCGGGTGGCGATGGAGCTCCAGGAGCTCTTCGGCCGCGAGGCGACCGACGAGGAGATCGCCGAGGAGATGCAGGTCCCGCTTCGCAAGGTGCGCCTGTGGCGCCGGGCCTCGCTCCGGACCAGCTCGCTCGACGAGTCGCTCGGGGACGAGGATTCCAGCCGCCTGGGGGACGTCGTGCCCGACGAGTCCTGCCAGACCCCCTACGAGGACCTGGAGAGCCGCACGACCCACCAATTGCTGCAGAACAGCCTGCACATCCTCGATTCCCGCGAGATGACCATCCTCCGTGAGCGCTTCGCGCTGGACGGGGGCCAGGAGAAGACCCTCGACGAGATCGGACAGAAGTTCGGTGTGACCCGGGAGCGTATCCGGCAACTCCAGAACATCGCCCTGGCCAAGCTGCGCAAGCGGATCGAGGCGGTGGAGGCTGTGCGCGACCCGGAGGTCGCCGAGGACGGCGTCCGCTGATCCCGGAACCCTTCATCCCGGCCCCTACGGGCGATGGTTCGCCCTCCGAAAGGCCCCGCAGACGCGGGGCCTTTTCGTAGGGTCAGGGTGCTCCACCTTCCAGGACGGCCACCGCAACGGCATGCTGGGCGGTGTGGGTGAGGTTGAGATGGACCGCGAGGGCCGACCGACGCTCGAAGAGCACCCGGCCGGCGCCGTGCAGTTGGACCGAGGTGGACCCAAGCTCCGAGCGCACCACCTCGATGTCGAGCCAGCCGATTTCCCCGCCGATGCCGGTGCCGAAGGCCTTGCTGACCGCCTCTTTGGCCGCGAACCGGGCGGCAACGTGGGTGGACGGATCCGGGTGCCCGAAGCAGTAGTCGTACTCGGAGGGCAAAAGGAATCTCCGGGCAAAGCGTTCCCCGAGACGCTCCAGCGAGTCGCGGATGCGACCGACCTCGACCAGGTCGATGCCCACGCCGAGGATCATGCGTCCGCCGATGGCCGGGAGGTCCCTCCGTAGCCTTCCATGGCGGCCAAGACCTCCTTCACCGCCCGCTCAAGTCCCACGAAGACCGCCCGGCTGATGATGGAGTGGCCGATGTTCAGCTCCTCAAGGTGAGGGACCAGATGCAGCAACGGGAGGTTCTCGAGGTTCAGACCATGTCCCGCGTTGACCCGGAGGCCCGACCGGTGGGCGTGTTCGGATGCGGCGACCAGGCGCTCCAGTTCCCGGTTCCTCTCGGCCTTCCGGTGGAACACCTCGGCGTAGGCGCCCGTGTGCAGTTCGATGAATCCCGCCCCGACACGGGCCGATGCCTCGATCTGGGACGGCTCGGGATCGACGAAGAGGCTCACGGCGATGCCTGCGTCGTCCATCCGCCGGATCGTCTCGCGCAGGGCCGCCTCGTGACCCCGGACATCGAGCCCACCCTCCGTGGAGATCTCCTCCCGCTTCTCAGGCACGATGCAGACAATGTCCGGACGGACCGACAGGGCGATCCCGACGATCTCCGGCGCATTGGCCATCTCGAAGTTCAGGCGGGTGCGGACGGCCCGTCGCAACGCGACGATGTCGCGGTCGACGATGTGCCGACGGTCCTCCCGGAGGTGGGCGGTGATCCCATGGGCACCGGCCTCCTCGCAAAGCCTGGCCGCGGCGATGGGGTCGGGCTCTCCACGCTCCATGCCCCGGTAGCGGGCCTGCCGGAGGGTGGCGACGTGGTCGATGTTGACGCCGAGCTTGAGCATGCCGGTCTCAGGGCTTGGGCTGGGGAGCCGGTGCGGGCTTGGAGGCCGCCTTGGCCGGGGGAGCCTCCGGCAGTCCCATCGGCACCGGCGCCGGGGATCCGGACCGGACGGTCCGCTGGGCCCTCGGAGTCCGTGGCAGGGCGGGATCGAGCCACCGCCCCAGCAGCACCCATTCGAAGGCGGTCAACCCGGCAGGAGCCTTGCGGCTCCACGCGAAGGTTCCAGGGCCCGTCTGCCGGACCTGCGTGACGGTGTTGTCGACCTTGGCGAGGCTGTCCGTCAGCCACTGGCTGGCCGGTCCTTCGCCGGGCGCGGGTCGCCATCCCATCGAGATGTCCCGCACCTGGAGGTTGGCCCACCAATGGTTGAAGTTCTCCGAGGTGATCTCCCAATCGTAGAACACCAACCCCGGCTGCTCGAGTTGCTGGAGGAGTTCACCTGGAACGGGTTCGACCGAGCGCTGCCGGCGGAACATGCTGAACCCGACGAACCCGGGTCCGCGGTTCTCGGTGCCCGTCAGCATGGGCAACGGGCCCGGGGCGCTGCTCAGGCCGAGGATCTGCTTGGCCGGGTCGTACATCACCAAACCGTCGAGCTTGCCGGGTTCGGTGTTGGTCGAATAGAGGCCGGCCAGTTCGGCGTTGACCGACTCGAGCACCTTGGCCGGTTGGCTGACATGGACCACCGCATAGGTCTGGAAGGGAGACTCCTGCTGGGCCCACTGGTACATCTGCCCGATCTCCTGGCCCTGGAAGTGGCGATCCAACCCGAGGATCGACAGGATCCGGGGGGACACCCCCCGGACCGCGGTGAGGGACACCAGCGGGTCATAAATGGTGTTGGTTGGATACCGCCAGGGATCCAGCTTCAGTTCCGGCAGGCCGGGCTGGCTGAGGGTCCCCGACCAGACGACGGACCCGTTGGTGGCCGCCGCGACCGCACGGAGGCCGGGGAAGGCGCCGGGAGACGTCTCGAGGTCGAGCAGCCGCGAGGCATTGGACGGCGTGCCGAGCACGCGGGAACGAAACGCCTTGGCCCGGGGCGAGTCCGAGGGGATCACCGCGAACAGCCAGCCCTTCTCGGCACTGACCCAGGCAGCGCCCAGGCCGGGGGCCGCGGGCTTGACCAGCACCGGGAACCGGTCATTCCACAGCGGGGCGCGCTCGGCGGTGATCCGGACCGCGACGAACACCTCCCGGGCGCCGTCGGCACGACGCCACACCTCGCCGGCGGACTCGTGGTCCAGCAGGTCGGCCACCAGCGGCTGGGCCTGGGCGACGGTCGCGGCGGCGGCGGGGGATCCGGCCGCAAGCCACTCGAGGGCCGCCCGCGTGGCATTCGTGCGCAACCGCTCCGCAAGGACCGGCGCATTGCGATGGGCCAGCATGGACCGGAGGGCGGGCACCGATGCCTGGCTGCGAAGGCCGTCGGCCCCGACGGAGTGCCAGCGGGCGGCCAGCTCGGGCGCCTCTTGGCGGCAGCCGGCGACCAGCGCCATCAGCATCGCGGCCAACAACGAAGGAAACGTGCATCGTCTCGTCATTCGGGGAGCTTGGGTGCCAGAGAAGCCCGCGCGAAGCAATCCACCATTGCACCTTTGCCCCGGGTCCGGGCACGGGGCACCCTTTCCGGACGATGGGCGAAGCGTGGCATTGGATCCGATCGGGGGCCGGGGATGCGCCCGGCAACATGGCTTGGGACGAGGCCCTGCTCGAGGCGGCGGGCGGTCTCGGCGCCCCGGTGCTCCGAAGCTACGGCTGGGAGTCGCCGGCCGCCACGTTCGGCTACTTCCAGAGGCACGCCGAGATCGCGGCGTGGACCGCGCTGCGGCCGCTCATCCGACGCCCGACCGGCGGCGGTCTTGTGCCTCACGCCTCCGACTGGACCTATGCGATCATCGTCCCGCCGCAGCATCCGTGGTATTCGCTGCCGGCGGTGGAGAGCTACCGGCGTGCCCACCGTTGGCTCCAGCGCGCCCTCGACCTCTGCGGCGTGGAGACGCAGCTGTCCCCATGCTGCGACCCGGCGGGCCCAGGCCGGTGCTTCGTCGGCGCGGAACGGGAGGACCTGCTGCTGGGGGGCCGCAAGATCGCCGGGGCGGCCCAGCGTCGGAACCGCCTGGGCCTGCTGATCCAGGGCAGCGTCCAACCGACGCCGGACGGCCTGGCGCGCGCCCGCTGGGAGGAGGCCATGCTGGAGGCCGCCCGCCTGGACTGGCACGCCTGCTGGAGTGACCTGCCGATCCCCGACGAGGCCTGGCAACGGCGTCTGGCGGACCTGAGGGCGCGGTACGCCTCGCCCGAGCACAACGAACGGCGCTGACCCGCCGGTCAATCCCCCCGATGCTCGGCATCTCGACTGCGGCGGAACCGCGTGGGCGTCATGCCCGTGGCCGCGCGGAAGGCCCTCGTGAAGGCGCTGTGGTCGTAGAAACCGCAGGCATGGGCGATCTCGGCGACCGGTTTGCGGCTGTCCTCCAGCAGACGCGAGGCGGCCGTCAGCCGGGTGTGCGAGATCAGTTGGCTGGGCGTCGTCCGGAAGAGCCGCTTGATGAGGCGGGCGAACCGGACCGGCGGGATGCCCGCCAGCGCGGCCAGCGACGTCGGCGTCACCTCCTCGTCGAAGTGGGCCTCAAGATGATCGAGCGCCGAGGCCAGACCCGCCGGGATGCGGCCGGCGCCGGCGGGCACCTGCAGGTCCCGCGACAGGCCCACCAGCCCGATGACCACCCCGCGGTCGTCGCGGATGGCGAACTTGGTGGTGAAGCACCAACCGGGCTTCCGGCGCGGGTACCAGTGCAGCTCGAGCTTGCCGACGATGGGCCGGCCCGTCCGCAGCACGGCCTCGTCCTGCCGGGCGAATCGGCTGGCCAGGTCGGCGGGATAGACCTCATGGACGGTCCGGCCGATCAGGTCCTCGGGCCGCTGGCAGCCGACCCGCTCGGCAAGTGACCGGTTGACCGCCGTGTATCGGCCCAGGGTGTCCTTGACGAAGAAGGCCGCGTCGGGCACGTGCCCGAAGATCTCGGCGAACAGGCTCACGGGCAGGTGGGTCACCGGTGAGGCCCTCCCGGAGCCGCCTGTGCGGACTTTGGCGGACATGGCCGGAGGGTGCTGCAAGACCGCCTCCGGGGCGATGCCAGACTGGCGGGCGCATGAGCCGACCTCCCCGCCGGAATCCCCGACCGATGCCGCCGATCGGAGAGCCCGCCCCATTCACCTGGAGTCTGGTCCTCCTGGCAGGCTGCCTGTGCGCCCTCGCCCAGGGCTCCCGCGACGACTACCAGCGCGCCCTCGGCCTGGCCCAGCGCACCGAGAACACCGTGTTCCGCGCCGCGGTGGCCCCGCAGTGGATCCCCGGGGGCGACGGCCGCTTCTGGTATCGCGTGGCGACGGCACCCGACCGCAGCGAGCACATGTTCGTGGACCCGCGAAAGGCCACCCGGGAGCCGCTGTTCAACGCCGCCGTGCTCGCCTCCCGGCTGACGGCGGCCGGGGGCTCCGGGGTGGAGGCCGGATCCCTCCGACTCGACGCGCTCTCGGTCGAGCTGGAGGGGGAGCGGCGGATCCTCCGGTTCCGTCACGGGGGCCGGCGCTGGAAGGCCTCGGGCCCGGACCTTTCCCTCGAACCGGACCCGGCCCCCGAGAAATCCATCGCCTCCGCCTCGCCCCAGCGGATTCCGCAGAGATCCCGCACCACCGGCGCAGAAACCGAGATCGTCCTGGTGAACCGCACCCCCGACGACGTGGAACTGTACTGGCTGGACGACCAGGGGACGCGACGGCCCTACGGCCGGCTGCGGGCCGGGGCCGAGCGACGCCAACACACCTTTGCTGGGCATGTCTGGCTGGGCACCGACCGGAACGGCACGGTCGTGGGCGTCTTCACCGCTGAGGAGAATGAGGGTCGCGCAGAATTCGCGAGCCAAGCCGGCGGATCCAAGGAAACCATTCCCAAGGCCGACGAAACGCCGGCGCCCAAACCCGGACCGCACGACTCTCCCGACGGCCGATGGACGGTCGAGATCCGCGACCACAACCTGTTCCTGCGACCCAGGGCCGGCGGGGAGGCGGTCCGCCTGAGCAAGGACGGGGTCGCCGGCGACGCCTATCACCCGGAGGTGCGCTGGTCGCCCGACTCGTCGCACCTCGTGGCGCGGCGAGTCCGGGAGGTGCCACCCCGGCGCGTGTCATGGATCGAGGCCGCGCCCAAGGACCAGCTCCAGCCCAAGCTGCATTCGCACGACTACTTCAAGCCGGGGGATCCCCTGCCCCACCCGCGACTGCGGGTCTTCGCCGTGGAGGGATTCCGCCAGCATGACGTGGACGAGACGCTCTGTCCCAACCCCTTCACGGAGAATGGCGCGCTCGACGTCCAGTGGTCGCCGGACGGCAAGGAGGTCTACGTCGACTACAACCAACGGGGCCATCAGGTGTACCGGATCCTCGCCGTGAACCGCACCGGGGCGGTCCGCACGGTGGTCGAGGAGGCTCCCAGGACCATGGTGGACTGGACGGCCAAGACCTGGCGGCACTGGCTCCATGATCGGGGCGAACTGCTGTGGATGTCCGAGCGCGGCGGGTGGTGCCACCTGTGGCGCATCGACATCGCCAGCGGCACCGTCAAGAACCCCATCACCCGGGGCGACTGGGTGGTGCGCTCGGTGGAGCATGTCGACGCGGAGCGCCAGCAGGTCTGGTTCCTCGCCGGGGGCATCCGGCCGGGACAGGACCCCTACTACCTGCACCTGGCCCGGGTGAACTTCGACGGCACCGGGCTGGTGGTGCTGACCGAGGGCGACGGCACCCACCAGGTCCGCTTCTCCCCCGACCGACGCTGGTTCGTCGACACCTGGTCGCGGGTGGACCAGCCGCCCGTGACCGAGCTGCGCCGATCGGAGGACGGCCACAAGGTGCTGGAGCTGGAGCGGGCCGACATCGACCGGCTCCTGGCCGCCGGGTGGTCGGTCCCGGAACGCTTCACCGCCAAGGGCCGCGACGGCACGACGGACATCCACGGCATCCTCATCCGTCCGTCCCGCATGGATCCGGCCGCGAAGTTCCCGGTGATCGAGGAGATCTACGCGGGCCCGCAGGGGGCCTTCGTGCCCAAGGAGTTCGGACGCCTGACGCGGCAGCATGCGCTGGCGGAACTGGGCTTCGTGGTGGTCCAGATCGATGGCATGGGCACCAGCCAGCGCTCCAAGGCCTTCCACGACGTGGCCTGGAAGAACCTGGCGGACGCGGGCTTTCCCGACCGCAAGCTGTGGATCCGGGCGGCCGCGCAATCCCGTCCGTGGATGGACCTCGGTCGGGTCGGCCTGTATGGCGGCAGCGCCGGAGGGCAGAACGCCCTGCGGGGGCTGCTGGACCATGGCGAGTTCTACCAGGTGGCGGTCGCGGACTGCGGTTGCCACGACAACCGCATGGACAAGATCTGGTGGAACGAGCAGTGGCTCGGCTGGCCCGTCGACGACGCCTACCGCCGCTGCTCCAACGTGGAGGACGCTCACAAGCTCAACGGCAAGCTGCTCCTCGTGGTCGGCGAGGTGGACACCAACGTGGACCCGGCCAGCACGATGCAGGTCAGCGCCGCGTTGGTCCGGGCCGACAAGGACTTCGAGCTGCTGGTGATGCCCTCGACCAACCACGGGGCGGCCGAGACCCCCTACGCCAGCCGGCGGCGCATGGACTTCTTCGTGCGCCACCTGTTGGGCCGGGAGCCGCGCTGGCATTGAACCGCGACCTGGGCGGCGGCGATGGCACGACCGGGGCCCACCCTCAGGCCAGCAGCGCCTGGATCGGGTGAGATTCCTCGACGCCGGTCAGTCGTTGGTCGAGCCCCTGGCTCTTGAAGGTGAACCGGCGATGGTCCACGCCCATGCATTGCAGGATGGTCGCGTTCAGGTCGTTGATGTGCACCGGGTTCTCGACCACGTTGTAGCTGAAATCGTCGGTCTCCCCGTACGAGATGCCGCCCTTGATCCCGCCGCCGGCCATCCACATGCAGAAGTTGCGCGGATGATGGTCGCGACCGTAGTCGGTGCGGGTGAGGCGACCCTGCGAGTAGACGGTGCGCCCGAACTCGCCACCCCAGATGACCAGCGTGTCCTCGAGGAGACCGCGCGCCTTGAGGTCGTGGATCAGCGCCGCGGAGGCCTGGTCGATGTCCTTGCACTGGGCGCGGATCTCGGAGGGCAGGTTGCCGTGCTGGTCCCAGCCGCGGTGCAGGATCTGCACGCAGCGCACGCCGCGCTCCACCAGGCGCCGGGCCAGGAGCGTGCTGGCGGCGAAGGTGCCAGGCTTCTTCACATCCTCGCCGTACAGGTCGATGGTGGCCTTCGATTCGCCGGAGAAGTCCACCAGGTCGGGCACGCTGCTCTGCATGCGGAAGGCCATCTCGTACTGCGCGATGCGGGTGAGCGTCTCGGGGTCGCCCCAGCGTTCGTGCGTCCGAGCATTGAGCCGGTTGAGCGCGTCGAGCAGGCCGCGCCGGTCCTCGCGGCTGACGCCCGGCGGGTTGTCGATGTAGAGCACCGGGTCGCCGATGGACCGCAGGGCCACGCCGGTGTAGCGGGTCGGCAGGAAGCCGCTGCTCCACATGCGGGTGAACAGGGCCTGCGCGTCGGCCTTGGACGACCAGTTGGGGGTGAGCACCACGAAGGCGGGCAGCTCGTTGTTCTCGCTGCCGAGGCCGTAGGCCAGCCACGAACCCAGGCTGGCCTTGCCGGGCACCTCGCTGCCGGTCATCACGAAGGTGCATGCCGGGTCGTGGTTGATGGCATTGGTCTGGACCGACTTGAGCACCGCCAGTTCATCGACCACCCGGGCCGTGTGCGGCAGCAGTTCGCTGATCCAGCGCCCGCTCTGGCCGGCCTGGTGGAACTTGAACATCGTCGGCGCCACCGGAAACCTGGATTGGCCCGAGGTCATGGTGGTGATGCGCTGGCCGTTGCGCACCGAGTCGGGCAGGTCCTTGTCGAAGTACTCCTGCAGCTTCGGCTTGTGGTCCCAGAGATCAAGCTGGGACGGGGCGCCGTTCATGTGCAGGTAGATGAGGCGCTTGGCCTTGGGCGCGAAGTGCGGGAAGCCGGGCAGCGGGGGATGGACTCTCGCCACCGGCGGGGTGCCCGCGGCGGCGTTGAGCTTGCCCGCCCCCAGCGCGGCCAGCGCAAGCCCGCCCAGGCGGATGCCCGTGTCGCCGAAGAACTGACGCCGGGTCTGGTTCCGATGGAATTCAAGGAGGGGATTCATGGTCAGTTGCGGGTCACGGTCTCGTCGAGGTTGAGCAGCAGGTTGGCTGTCAGGGTGTAGGCGGCCAGTTCGGCGTCGGGCAGGCCGGCACGCGGGGCCGATTCACCCACGCGGACGGCCTTGCGGGCGGATTCAGGATCGGCCTGGTAGCGTTGCAGGAACCGGGCAAAGGCTTCGCCGACCACCTGCGCCTCGTCGGGGCTGGGCGGGCGGGAGAGGACGCTCTTGAAGGCGAAGCCGATGCGGTCCTGCGGACGGGTGCCGCCCTCGGTCATCATCCGGGTGGCCAGGCCGCGGGCGGCCTCGAAATGCTGGACGTCATTGAGCAACTGCAGCGCCTGGAGGGGGGTGTTGCTGCGCTCACGCCGGGAACAGAACTGCTCCCGGTTGGGCGCGTCGAAGGTGGCCATGAAGGGAGGAGGCGCCGTGCGCTTGAAGAACACGTAGAGGCTGCGGCGGTAGAGGGCCGCCCCGGATTCCTGTCGGTAGGTGCGGGTGTTGGAGCCGCTGTAGCCCACGGGCTCCCAGATGTTCGGCGGCTGGTACGGCCGCACGCCCTTGCCGCCAAGGGTTCCGTCGAGCAGCCCGGAGACGAACAGGGCGTTGTCGCGCAACTGCTCGGCATCCAGGCGGAAGCGCGGCCCCCTGGCCAACCAGCGGTTCTCAGGGTCGCGCTGCAGGAGGGCTGGCGGGACGGCCGCCGACTGGCGGTACGCCGCCGAGGTCACCAGGGAGCGGACCAGGGCCTTCACATCCCAGCCGGATTGCCGGAAGGAAACCGCCAGCCAGTCGAGCAGCTCCGGATGGCTGGGCGGCTCGCCCTGAGAACCGAAGTCGTCGGCGGTCTTCACGAGGCCGATCCCGAAGAACTGCTGCCAGAGGCGGTTGACGGTCACCCGGGCGGTCAGGGGGTGTTCCGGGGACACCAGCCAGCGGGCCAGGTCGAGACGGTTGGGCGTCGGCCCTGAGGCCTTGAGCGCCGGCAACGCCGCGGGCACGGCACGACCCACCTTCTCGCCGGGCGCGTCATACTGGCCCCGCACCATGACGAAGCTCTCCCGCGGCTTGTCCATGTCGCGCCAGATGAAGGTCTGCGGCAGCTGGTCCTGGAAGGCGTCACGCTGGCGGCGAAGGTCGGCCACGATGGCATGGAGGGGGTCCATGATGGTGCGGGTGTCGGTGCAGACCCGGGCCAGGTAATGCTCGCGCAGCATCCGCGTCTGCTCGGGCGTGCGCTGGTCGGCCGGCACCTCCTTGAGGATCTTCCGCAGGCTCTCCGGGATCTCCTTGGGGTCCTTGCCCTGGTGCTGCGCCAGCCAGGCCGAGAAGGAGCTGCGCGGATCGCGCGCCGGGTCGACGCGGCCTCCGATCCCGGCCAGGTCCCAGTGCACGGTGCCTCCGTTCTGGGTGTAGGCGATGCCGGTGACCGGTTGGCCCGCCTTGAGGCCGAGGGCCTCGGCATCGAACTCGAGCCGGACCCATTCGCCATCCTTGGGCAGCGGACCCGCGGGCTGGCGGCCGGGCTTGCCCTTCACGCCCCAGTCGGTGGCGTCGGGGTCGCCCCAGACCACCCGATGCTCCCAGTCTCCCTGGAAGAACTGGAGCATGATCATCTTGGGAAGCGAGGACGAATCCAGGCGCACCCAGGCGAAGACCTTCGCGGCAGCCGGCACATCGAGGGACAGGCCCTCGTAAACGGTCTGGATGAGGCCGTCACCGCGTTGGCGGAGGGCCGACTTGCCGGATTTCACGGGACCGTCGGCCGATGTCACCCAGGACGACGAACCCTGCACGCGGGCCCCGGCCGGAGTGCCGTCCTCGAGCCACACGGTTTCGATGTCCCGGGCCTGCGGTGGCGGGTTGAGGGTGGCCGGATCGGTGTAGGACAGGCCCTTCACCCGGGCCTCGACCGCCCGTTCGGCCTCCTGGATGCGGGTCCCGAACTCCTCAAGTTTCTGGGCGTCCTTCTCGGACTTCACCGGGACGACCGGGGGCGTGCGCAACGCGTTGCCGTCCATGGCCGGGTCGGCGGCGCTGTGGAAGAACGCATAGAGCGAGTAGAATTCCTTCTGGGAGATCGGGTCGAACTTGTGGTCGTGGCAGACCGCGCAGCCGGCCGTGAGTCCCATCCACGCCTGGGCGGTGGTGGCGGTGCGCTCGACGGCGTAGCGGAAGATGAATTCGGCGTCGATCGCCCCGCCCTCGCCGGTGGTGACATTGTTGCGGTTGAAGCCCGTGGCGACCAACTGGTCCTGGGACGGGTTGGGCAGGAGATCGCCGGCCAACTGCTCGATGGTGAACTGGTCGAAGGGCAGGTTTCGGTTGAAGGCCCGCACGACCCAGTCGCGGTAGGGCCAGATCTGCCGCTCGTTGTCGAGGTGCAACCCATGGGTGTCGGCGTAGCGGGCGACATCGAGCCAGTGACGGGCCATCTGCTCCCCGTATTGCGGCGTGTCCAACAACCGGTCCACCACGCGCTCATAGGAGCCTGGTCGCGTGTCTCCGACGAAGGCATCGACCTCGGCAGGCGTGGGGGGCAACCCGCGGAGATCGAAGCTCAGGCGACGCAGCAGGGTTGCGCGGTCGGCCTCCGGTCCCGGGGAGACCCCTTCCCGGCGCCAGCGCTCCGCCAGGAAGGCGTCGATCGGGTGCGGCGGTGCAGAAGGGGTGGACGATGTCTGCGGCGGTGGCACCGGGGCCGGAGTCTCGAACGCCCAGTGCTTCTGGTAAGGTGCTCCGGACTCGATCCATCGGCGCAGCAGGTCCTTCTGGGCGTCACTGAGCGGCTTGTGGGTCTCGGGCGGGGGCATCACCGAATCCGGGTCGGTCGAACCGATGCGGTGCCAAAGTTCGCTGGCCTTCAGGTCACCCGCACGGATCGCAACCCGGCCCTCCTTGTTGGCGGTCAGCGCCCCCTCGGCCGTGTCGAGGCGAAGCCCCGCCTTCCGCTTCTTGGCGTCGAAGCCATGGCAGGAGAAGCAGTGATCCGAGAGGATGGGCCGGATGTCTCGATTGAAGCTGATGTCAGCCGCACAGAGGGACATCGCCGACGCCACGAGCCATGCTGGGATCCGGCCCGGTAGCGATAAAATGATCCGACCGAGTGATGTCTGGAACAGCATGGGTCGAGTTTGTCTCCTGTGGCCCGAGTTTCAACCCCTCAACCTGAGCTTTTCGACCGATGTCCCCGGCCCGGGTCGGATCAGGGCGTCCGTTCACCCCGGCAGGCATGTTGAGACCGAGGGGCCTCGCAGGCGGACGGGGCGGAAAATGGGCCCATGAGATGACGGAAACCTCGTGAGGCTCCCGGTGCATGAAACCATGAGGATCCCGGTGATGGGCATTGGTGAGTGGGACCGTTTCGGGCTTCCCGCCCGGTTTTCCGGAAGGCCCGTCCCGACCGTCCCGACCGGCGTTGGCTCATAGGTTGGGAGACAGCGGTGATCCAAGGATCCCACCTGTCACCCCGTCCCGCTGCCTCACCCCAGCACATCGACGCGCAGGTCGCGCAGGGCCATGAGGCCTGGCAGCGGCACCGCCCGGATCGGCCGGGCCCCGCTGCGCCGTCTTGGACCAAAGCGTTGCC
>Ga0068877_10001298_pt1 | contig 20731 bp, 13 predicted proteins | sample NOAtaG_FD_66437 | JGI IMG/M metagenome (GOLD analysis project Ga0068877, IMG submission 66437) | Freshwater lake microbial communities from Lake Erie, under a cyanobacterial bloom - NOAA_Erie_Diel6S_1000h metaG | ecosystem: Environmental > Aquatic > Freshwater > Lake | place: USA: Ohio, Lake... | reverse complement strand
CGACGCAGCCGTGCAAAGGCGGCGCAAACTCTCGTCGTCACCGCGGCCGTCATCATGGTTCTCACTGCGGTGTTGTACGACGGGTCGAATCCGGACCGCGTGAATTTCCTCTATCTCTCCACGCTCACGCGTTCCACCGGCCTCCTTCTCGGCGCCGCAGGCGCGCTGCTGTGGCGTCCGTGGACGATGACGGGCCGCGCGAAGGTCGCCGAAATTCCCGAACGCACGTTGTCGGCCGCAGCGGTTGCAAGCTCCGCGGTGTTGGTGCTGCTCGCGCTTTCGCTCACCGTCGAGGGTGCATTCCTCTATCGAGGTGGTCTGGCTCTCGTGTCGGTGTCGTCGCTCGTTCTCGTCGCCACGGCGGTGCATCCCAATGCTGTGGCAGTCCGGGGCGTGCTCGGTTCGCGGCCGCTGGTCGAAATCGGTAAGCGGTCCTATGGCCTGTACCTCTGGCACTGGCCGATCTTCCTCTTCGCCAATGCGCGTGACGGCGCCGGGAATTTCTTCGTCGCGCTCGTCATCACAGTCATCGTGACCGAGGCCAGCTACCGATTCGTCGAAGAGCCGATTCGCGGCGGTGTCATCGGACGTTGGCGGGCGATTCTCAACGATCGCGACAACGAAAACAGGCGTGACATCGCGGTCACGGCCACGTGTTACGGCATCGCGGCAATCGTCCTCACCGCCAGTGTGGGAATCGCGCTCGCAGCCACGAAACCCATCGACATCTCGATGGACCAAGGACCCGACCAGGTGTTCGGTGCCACGACGACGATCCCGCTCGAAGATCCGTCGCAGACAACGCAGCCGGGCGTCGTAGCCCCCAGCACGACTCTTCCCGTGTTGTCCGACCCACGGCGTCTCCTCATTGTCGGTGACTCGCAGGCCAAGGCCCTCGCCATCAACCAGCCGTCGGGCATCGAAAAGACGTTCACCGTGTCGAACGGTTCGATCTCGGGTTGTGGCGTGTACGAGTTCGGTACGGGCATCAGCTCCGGCATCGATTTCAAACAGAACTTCGACACGTGTCAGGGCTGGGACGGCAAGTGGACCGATGCAGCGACGAAGGCAGATGCCGAGATTGCGCTCGTGGTCATCGGGGCGTGGGAGGTTCTCGACGTCCTTCACGCGGGTACCAACTACGCGTTCTTCACACCACAGGCCGACACTCTCTTCAAGGCGCAGGTGAAAAAGGGAATCGACGCGCTCATCGCCGGCGGTGTCGGCAAAGTCGGCCTGCTCGAGGTGCCCTGCATGCGACCGCAGAACGTCGCGGGTGCGGGAATCCCCGCGATTCCCGAACGCGGTGACGACACGCGCACGCGACACCTGAACGAACTCCTGCAACAGGTGGCGACCGAGAATGCGGCGACAACGGTGTTCGTGAACGGCCCGCGCGAGTGGTGCACGAGCTCGATCATCGCGAATGACCTCGGCTACCGCTGGGACGGGGTCCACGTCTACAAACCTGGGGCGAAGCTGATCATGGAGACCATCGCCCCCGCCCTCCTCACCCTCTAACCCCCAGGGTTCTCGGTGTGTAAGTACCCGAAAAACGGGTACTTACACACCGAGAACCCTTGTCGGGGGTTGCGAGAATGGGGGGATGGCGATGATCGATGTCATCAACCCGGCCTACGGAACACTTGTCGGCCAAGTCCACAACGCGAGCATTTCCGATTGCCTCGCCGCTGTCGATGCCGCGCATGACGCGTTTCCCGGATGGAAGGCAACCGCGCCGCGACAGCGGGGTGAAATTCTGCGCAAGGCGTTCGAGTTGATGATGGCGTCGCAGGAAGAACTCGCGCGTCTGATCACCCAGGAAAACGGCAAGGTGTTGGCCGATGCGAGGGCCGAAGTCGCCTACGCAGCGGAGTTCTTTCGTTGGTTCAGCGAAGAAGCGGTGCGTATCGACGGCGACTACCGACGTGCACCGAACGGCGCCAACTGGCTGCTCGTGATGCGTCAGCCCGTCGGTGTGGCACTGCTTGCCACCCCGTGGAATTTTCCCGCTGCGATGGCCACCAGAAAGATCGCTCCGGCACTTGCAGCTGGGTGCAGCGTCGTTCTCAAACCCGCACACGAGACACCGCTCACCGCTCTCGCAGTCGGTGAGATTCTGAAGAAGGCAGGTGCTCCAGAGGGTGTCGTCAACATCGTCGTCGCCGATCCGCCGGGTCCGGCCGTAGAGGCGATGCTCGACAGCGGAAAGATTCGCAAGCTGTCGTTCACGGGCTCAACCCGAGTCGGTTCGATGCTTCTGGCGCACGCCGCCAAACGCGTCATCAACTGTTCCATGGAACTCGGCGGCAATGCGCCGCTCGTTGTGTTCGACGACGCCGATCTCGATGTCGCGCTCGAGGGAACGATGCTCGCCAAGATGCGCAACGGTGGAGCGGCATGCACCGCCGCGAACCGTTTGTTCGTTCACGACCGTATCTACGACGAGTTCGCCGATCGTCTGACGCAGAAGATGGCGTTGCTTCGCCTCGGCGATGGGCTCGACCCGTCGACAGGCATCGGGCCACTCGTGTCACTTGCTCAGCAGCAACGCGTGGCACAGCTCGTCGAGCACGCGAAACACGGGGGTGCCCGCGTCGCCTGTGGGGGAGCGGTTGCCAACGACGGATCGTTCGGCTACCAACCGACGGTCCTTACCGACGTCTCGTTCGACTCGGGCATTTTGAAAGAGGAGATTTTCGGACCCGTCGCCCCGCTCGTCCGTTTCACCGATGCAGACGACATCATCGAGCACTCGAACGGGGTTGATCATGGTCTTGTCTCGTACGTCTTCACCCGCGACATCGGACGTGGCATGCGTTTGGCCGAAGCGCTCGACACCGGGATGGTGGGACTGAACCGCGGGCTCGTCTCCGACCCGGCTGCACCGTTCGGGGGAGTGAAGGCGTCGGGCCTCGGTCGTGAAGGCGCGCACGACGGCCTTCTTGCATTCCTCGAAACCAAGTACGTCGCCGGCAACTGGTGAAGGGTTCTCGGTGTGTGAGTACCCGGAATGCGGGTACTCACACACCGAGAACCCTCGTTGGGAATCCAAGGGTGGGTTGGAGGAGAAGTCCTACCCGCGGGTAACTTAGGGCCATGGCAGAGTTCTCCCTCCAACTCAACGATGATCAACTGCAGATCCAGGAATGGGTTCGCACGTTTGCGAAAGACGTCATCCGTCCCGCCGCGCGCGAATGGGACGACCGCGAAGAGTTCCCGTGGCCCGTCGTGCAGGAAGCCGCAAAGATCGGTCTCTACGGCTGGGAATTCCTGATGAACGCGATGGCCGATCCGACCGGCCTCATGATGCCTGTCTCCATCGAAGAGTTGTTCTGCGGTGACGGCGGCATCGGTATGGCCATCATGGGCTCGGGTCTCGCGGCCGCCGGTATTGCCGGCAACGGCACTCCCGAACAGGTGATGGAATGGGTGCCGCAGTGCTACGGCGATGCGAACGACGTGAAGCTCGGTGCATTCTGCGTGAGCGAACCCGACGCCGGATCCGACGTGTCGAGCCTGCGCACGCGGGCCGTCTACGACGAGGCAACCGACGAGTGGGTACTGAACGGAACCAAGGCGTGGATCACCAATGGTGGCATTGCAAACGTGCACGTCGTCGTTGCCGCGGTCGACCCCGCACTGAAGGGTCGTGGCCAGGCGTCGTTCGTCATCCCACCCGGAACCAAGGGCTGCAGCCAAGGCCAGAAATACGAAAAGCACGGCATCAAGGCGAGCCACACTGCGGAGGTCGTGCTCGACGACGTGCGCATCCCCGGTCGTTGTCTGCTCGGCGGCAAGGAGAAGCTCGACGCGAAACTTGCCCGTGCACGCGAAGCCGGCCGCACAGGCGAGGGCCAGCCCGCGATGAAAACGTTCGAAGCGACACGTCCGGCAGTCGGCGCGCAGGCTCTCGGCATCGCGCGCGGTGCCTACGAGATCGCACTCGAATACGCCAAGGAGCGCACCGCGTTCGGCAAGCCGATCATCATGAACCAGGCGATTGCCTTCAAGCTCGCCAACATGATCACCGAAATCGATGCGGCCCGTCTGCTCATCTGGCGCGCCGCATGGCTCGCCAAGAACGGTGGCTTCAAGAACGCCGAAGGCTCGATGTCGAAGTACTACGCGTCGGAAATGGCAGTCAGGGTCACCGAGGACGCAATCCAAATTCTCGGCGGCTACGGCTACACGCGCGAGTACCACGTCGAGCGCATGCACCGCGACGCGAAGATTCACACCATCTTCGAGGGCACCTCAGAGATTCAGCAACTGGTGATCGCCCGTGCAATCGCCGGCATGCGCATCGAGTGATGACTGCAAAGTCTTGGTCAATTGATGAATCAGCAGCCGCGACCCAAACGTATCGATGGTCTCGAAACGATTGAGATTCTTGTTGCCGCTGCTGAGGAAGAACTAGCAGCTGTCGGGTCGGTGAGGTTCAACCTCGCACGCGTATTGAAGAAGTCAGGAATCTCAAAGAGTTCCGCGTACCACCACTTCGGTGATCGAGACGGCATCATTGCGGCCGTCGAACTGCGCCATCTTCTTGGTGACATCCGCGCCGCCAACTTGTACATTCGCAATCTCATTGAGTCGGCGGCTGATGCCCAGTCCGCAATGTCGGTGGTTGCGGGTTTGATTGTCTACTCGGGTGGTGCCGAAGGGATGCGTTCGCGGGTTCGGCGCGCCTCAACGATCGTGTCCGCGCAGTCCAGCCCGGCGATGTCGAATGTGCTCCGAGATTCGCAACGTGACATGGCTGTTTTTCTCGCAGAAACTTTCCAAATCGCGATCGATCGGGGGCTCATTTCGCCCCGTGTTCCTGTTGACGGCGTTGCGCACTGGTTCATGTCGCTCGTTTTCGGCAGGTTGCTTGTCGACATCACCTTCGATGATGACGCGCAAGCGTCGTGGACGATGGCGGTGATGGACTCGTTGAACAGCCTGTTGCGTCCGCAGTTCGGGGCTTCTGGGGGGCCAGCGACCTGATGGTTGCACTTGGAGTCTAAGTCTAGATGAACCCAAAGTCTAGATGAACCCAAAGTCCAACTAAGTGCTAATTTTTCTGCATGAGGAACATGCGTTGCGGCGCTGCGTTCAGCGCGGTCTGCCTGTTGTCGGTTGCCCTGCCCACAGCGGTGACGCTCGCGGTTGACCCGCTCGTCACACCCGAGTTCACCATTTCGAACGGAGCAAATCCGTACCTGATGAAGGTCGACTTCACGGCTGACCCACGTGCTCGCTACGTCGTCAAGCTTTATTCGGGCACAACGGCATATCTGGTGTCGAACGACTACAGGCCCGGAAGCGATCTCTCGGCCGCTGCGAACCCCCAGCCTGGGGATTCATGCCAACAAGCGATTGGCTCCCTCACCGACGAATTCGGCCGCGCGTACAACTACTGCGCCTACGCGTTTTCTTCGACCGCGTCACTGCGCGTGACTCTCACAGTTGTCGACAGAGTCAGTTCTTCGGCACTTCCCGAATCTCCGAAGTCGAACCCCATCAAGTTTCTCAGTTCATACTCATGGGATGGGATCACGGATTCGACGACGGGGGTCGGGCTTACCTTGAGGCCTCGCGCAATCTCTGGTGCGTCGTCCTACGTCTTCTCGGCGTACTCATCGGTGGATAATTACACGACTGCCGTTGCGACGACCACTGTCAAAGACTTGTCGGATGTGTTCATACCAGTCGCTTCCGGAGCAAGATACAAAATTCGATCGAAGACGTTCGGTGGTTTCTCTGACAATACCTTCTTCTTGAATAGCCCTTGGTCGGCGTTGTCAAACGTCAGCCTCTACGTCAGGAATCGACCGAATGCCGTCACCAACGTCCGCATTGTCTCGACGTCGAACGCTGAATTGCTCGTCTCGTGGGATCCACCTACGACCGGTGCCAAGATTGACAGATATCTGGTGTACCTGTCGTCAAACAAAGTCAATGTAATTCGGCCTTGGGAAGTAAGCGCTACCGCGGACAAGCGATCGCAACTGATCACCGGGCTCAATCCGCGCGGTCTCTTCGAAGCTCTCTCTCTCAACCTCGGAACCAAGTATTTCGCGCACGTAAAAGCCGTCGGGACATCGCCCGACGATGCAGTGACCGAAACCATCTCGGACATGGCTGCGGCGCCTTTGTTTCCACCGCGCCCACCAGAAGCAACTTTTACCGTCGCGGATGGCCGGATTGATGCCTCTTGGACGAAGCCCAATGACCCCCTTGAGTCCGGTGAGCCAGCCCGGAACTACATCATCGAAGTCGAAAAAGACGGAACGACGGTCGCGTCGAAGTCGTATGAGGGCGATGCAACCGGTGGATTCGTCGATGGATTGACCAACGGGGTGGCTTATTCCGTGCGTGTCCGAGCACGAAATGGAGCCGGACTAAGCGACAGCTCGGGAGAGTTCACATCCGCGACACCTGTCGGCAAGCCGAGTATTTCGATCGAGGCGATCAGCAACGTAACGAGAACAACGGCCAAAGTGATTCCAAAATTCGATGGACGCGGAAACATCGGAGATGTGAGATTCATCTTCGGCAGAGCATCGAGTGTCTCGCTCGGGCGAACTGATCGAAGCAACTTCAACGACGGTGTCACGTTGACGAATCTGTCGCCTGGCAGCATCTGGAAAGGCAAACTCGAGGCGGTTGTCGGATCCACCACGTACACGAGCCGAGAGGTGAGTTTCACCACCACCCCCGATGCGCCGACCGGCCTCGTGGCCACCTCAACCGCAACGAGTGCAACGGTGACATGGACCAACCCGTCGTTGGAAGTGACGCCGTGGTATTCGATCTGGGCCGAATCTGGCGGTCGTGTCGTCGGAAACGGCTGTATCGATGTCCTCCTCACGACTCGGACATGTGTGATCACAGGTCTGTCACCCGAGGTGGTTCACACGGTGAAGGTGACTTTGAAGAGCAGTGGTGGCGACTTCGGCAATGGCACGTCGCTTCCCGGGTCGACAAGCATCAAGACGAAACGAGAACAAACCATTGTCGATGGCTCGGCACAATTGCCGAAGTTGTACGCCGGAATGCCGGAAGTATCTCTCGGAAAGTACTTCACAAGTACGTCCGGACTTGCGCTGACATTCACTTCGTCGACGACTTCGGTTTGTCTTGCGACGTCCGTGCTGACGGTTCGCACGGCAGGCACGTGCAAGCTGACGTTGTCGCAGGCTGGGAACTCAATCTTTGCGTCCGCAGCGCCCACCGAAGTCTCGCTGACCGTTGCCGCGCCACAAGTGGTGACTTTCGATCTTGGCGCATTGGAAGCCAAGACGGTTTCAAGTGAGCCGTTCAGCGTGTCGAGTTTTGCGTCGGCATCTTCTGGCCTTGGCACCACTTTCAGCAGCGTGACGCGCAGTGTGTGCATCGTTGAAGACGCAACGGTCACTCCGCTTTCCGCTGGCCAATGCACCCTCATCGCCTCGCAGAAGGGAAACGAATCGTTCCTCGCTGCGCCCGATGTGTCCCAGGCTTTCACCATTGGGCGGGGATCCCAGACGACATTGTCGATCGACACTTCGACGGGGTCTTTCAACCCGGAACTGACCCTGTCAACCTCCGGTGGATCGGGAACCGGTGCATTGTCTTTCTCGGTGAACATGACCGGCAACACATCGGGATGCACGGCGACGCGGCGAGGAATAATTGCAGCGCAGCCCGGCGACTGCCCGGTCACCGCCACCAAAGGCGCAGATGCGAATTACAACGCAACTTCCTCTGCAGAGACTGTCATTGTTCTCACCAAAGCGTCTCAGGTCATCACATTTGTGCAGCCGCCGGACCAGTTGGAAGGCTCGAACTTCACTGCGGTCGTCAAGTCGTCGGCAGGTCTCACGGTCACGCTCACGTCCACGACGACTTCGGTCTGCACGGTGTCTGGATTGGCGGTCACACTTCTTGCGGGTGGGGGCACGTGTTCCCTCACTGCTTCGCAGACAGGTTCGACAAGTTATCTCGCTGCAACAAGCATCACGCGCACCTTCGAATCGAACCAGAAGCAGATTCCGCGAATCGGCACCATCAACTACGACCGATCCCAGACCTACTACACCGGCAGCACCGTGCAGTTTTCGGTGAACAACGACGTTTCTGGCGGATTGCAGAGCGACGTGCCGGGAACATTCACCTGGTACTCCGACTCTCCTGAATCGCTTGAGTTCAGCCAGACCACACCGGGTCTTGCGACGGTGATCGGCCGCAATGGCATTGCCGTCGGAATGGTTCAGGTTTACTACCTCTTCGTCCCGGCTGCTCCGGGATCTTCGACGTTCAACTCGGCTGTTGCGGGTGCGGCGTTCCCGATTGCGCTCAAGCCACAGAGCATCACGATCAGCCCACAGACTGTTCCGTTCGGAACTCCGGCGAAACTGACCGCAACCGGAATTTTGAGCACGGGAACGGTGTCGTTCGATCTCAGTCCATTGGACGAGAGCAACAACTCGGCAATTGCTGGTAATGCCCTCTGCAATGTCAGCGGAACGACGGTCACACGTACAGCTCCCGGCAAGTGCTCGGTGCGCGTGTCGGTGTTCCCTGATGCCGTCTACGACTCCGGTATCGCAATTCGTGACATTGTCTTCACAAAGAGAGCGCAATCCCTTTGGATCGAGAATTCGGATCGACTGGACGACCTCACATTCGCTGATCATGCGGAGACCGTCGACCTTTCATCGATGGCAAAATCGTCCGAGGGTCTGACGGTGAGTGTTGCAACATCCTCATCTGCATGCAGTGTCAACGGTGGTGTATTGGCAATTCTTTCGGCAGGAGTCTGCACACTCAGCCTCACGCAGGCCGGATCGTCGAACTACGAAAGCGCAACCCTTGACTATTCATTTCGCATCGATCGAGCAGAGCAGACTGGTTTGTTCATAACCGCACCAGATGGAACCATCGGCAACGGCGTCTCGTTATCGACGTCGGGTGGCGACGGAGCAGGTGTCGTGACTTTCACGGTGGGTGATGGAACCGCGACAGGTTGCAGTGTGGCTAACGGAGTGCTCACCTCCGGAACGTCGGGAACCTGTCTCGTTGTCGCGGGCAAGGCTTCTGATGACAATTACGTAGCCGTCACTTCTCGGGAGACTGCCGTGACCTTCCTGCGGCGAGTTGATGTTCTCAACTTTGACTTCAGCTTGCTCTCAGGTGTGCGATCGGGTGGTTCGGCGATTGAACTTGCGAAGTACGCCTCTCTTGCGTCGGAACGTCTCCCGGAGTTTGCATCCGGATCTCCGGAAGTCTGTACCGTCGCCGAATCACGCATCAGCCCTATTGCCTCGGGCCGTTGCGTGATCTCTGCATGGCGCGCCGAGGACACAGAATTTGAGGGCGTTGCTCAAGTCACTCGATCGTTCGAGATCGAGTCTCCTCCCGCCGCTGAGCTGGCAAAGATGACCGGTGCCTCAGCTTGGACGACGCGCGCCATGAAAGGTGCACTCGGTGGAAAAGTCATTGCGAGCAGCAGGACGGGTGCATCGGTCAGTTATTCCTTCGCGTCGAAAACGTTCACCGTCTGGTTCAGAACCGGTACGAACGCAGGTTTTGCTGCACTTGCGATCAATGGAAAGCAGGTTCGAACGGTCGATCTCTATTCAAAAGAACCTGGGTCAGTCGCAATCCGCCTTGTCACCGCTGCCAAGACAAAATCGAACAGAGTGACGATTCGAGTAGTAGGTCGAAAGAATCGTCGCGCGAAGGGTTTCGAGGTGGCGCTAGACGCGATTTCTCCGTCGACGACGTGCGGTAAGGGCTGTGTGAGAAATCCGAGTGCTGGATAGGGCGCGCCGGAACTAGCGAGCGCATCCACCAAGAGGCGAAGAATCACACCGTCGTTCGCAGCGGGAGGGAGATTTGGCGGTTGGCGACCGTCGAAATCGGCAACGAGTAAAGTGACGTATCTTCCGTCGGCTACGCCTTGGCGCCGTCGGCTACGCCTTGGCGCGGGTGCGACGCAACAGCGGGTCGGCAATTCGCAGGGTGTTGTCGGCCAGTCGCATGACCCGACCGGCGGCTCCCGGGGTGCTCGAGTCGATCAGGTTTCCCATCACGGCCAGTGTGATGTCCGCGGCGGCCTGAGTGCCCACTGCGACGCGCAAACCGGGGCGCAACAACCAGGGGTGCCCAATGATGAAGCTGAACCGACGGCCGGTGCGCAAGAACGAGTCGAAGCGTTCACCCACTTGCCGGTCGTACGAGGTCGATGCGGTCGCAGGGTCGTCGAGGAAACACTTGACGGCCAGCGCTCCTGATTCGAGTGCGTAATCGATTCCTTCGCCGTTCATCGGGTTGACGAAACCCGCCGCGTCGCCGATGGCGACCCAGCCCTGGCCGTGTCGGCGAACGCAGCTCATGGGCAGTCGCCAGGCACGGGGTTTGTCGACGTAGTTACCAAGTGACCACGAGTCACGAACGATCGATGCGTACTGGTCTAGCAACGTATTGAGGTTTAGTTTCTTGAAACCCTTCATGGTGCTGAGAGCACCAACCCCGATGTTGACCGTGCCGTCTCCGGCGGGAAACATCCAGCCATAGCCGGGGATCGGCGTACCGTGCTCGTCGCGCAAACTCAAACAAGCTTCGAGATGGCGCTCGGCATGGCGGGGAGTCGGGGCGTATGCGCGAATGGCCAGGCCGAAGGTTTCGTCAGGATCACGAACCGCGCCGAGCATCTTGGCCGCAGCACCCTGGGCACCTGTTGCCAGAATCACAAGTGACGAACGCAGCACCTCGCCGTTGACCGTGATGCCGACGACTTTTGAATCTTCGATGACGGGCATCGCCTCGGCGTTAAAACGCACGTCGGCCCCCGCAGCGATGGCCACGTCGAGAAGGTGGTTATCGAAGCGTTGCCGGGGCCACACCGCGCCATGGTTGGGAAATCGATCGGTGGTCGGCCACGCGAGTTCGCGCTGCTTCTTGCCGGCGATCATTCGCAATCCATCGATGCGATGAGCAACAGAGTGATCAATGCCCAGCTCGTTCAGCGCCGCAATGGCGCGCGGGGTCAGTCCGTCTCCGCAGACCTTGTCGCGACCGTACGGACCCTTTTCGCACAACACCACCCGAAGGCCGGCTCGCGCAGCAGAGATCGCCGCGGCTGACCCACCGGGGCCACCCCCGATGATGGCGATGTCGAACTGCATGCGTCGAGCCTGTCACGCCCGTTTCTCAATTGCCAAGGTTGGCGCCCGTCTCATCGTTGGCACTCGTCACATCCCGACTCACCGTGGTCCCGCCTCATCGGCCCACCATGTGCGTGGTGGGTTCAGGGGTGCCGGGAAGAGTCAGCGCTTGTCGGTTCGCTGATACAGCCGCGTCGCAATCGGCGCGAATACCACGATCAACAAGACAGCCCACGCGAGTGAGTAGACCATTGCGTTCTGCAGGGGCCACGATGTCGGCTCGGGTGTGCCCGCGGGAAGGTTCCCGAAGCGAACGCGCACAGCATGAGTCAGAGTGGATACGGGGTTCCACTCTGCAACGGTCCGAAGAATGCCGGGCAGGTTGTCGGATGGAACGAAAGTGTTCGCGATGAAGGTGAGTGGGAACAGCACGATGAACGTCGCATTGTTGACCACTTCGGGTGTCGGGACCATGAGCCCCAGGCAGGCCATCACCCACGAGAACGAATACGAAAAGAACAGCAGTAGCAGGTAGGCAACAACGGCATCGAGAATCGAGCCGCGGATGCGCCAACCAACAGCCAAACCCGCGATCGACATGATGACGACCGACAGTCCGTTGTAGACGACGTCACTTGCCGTGCGTCCGGCGACGACGGCCGACCGCGCCATCGGCAACGATCTGAAGCGGTTGATGAGACCCTTCTGAACGTCTTCGGCGAGACCCGATGCGGTGAAGGTGGCACCGAAGACAACCGTCTGGGCGAAGATGCCCGCAATCAAGAACTCGCGGTAACTGCCCCCGGGAATGTCGATTGACCCGCCGAACACGTAGGCAAAGAGCAACACGAACATCAACGGCTGTATGAGAACGAAGACCATGACTTCGGGAACACGCCTGATGCGGATCATGTTGCGTCGGGCGATGGTCGCGGCGTCGCGAAGCACGCTCATGACGCTGCCTCCTCTTCGGCAGCGTGCCCCGTGAGTTCCATGAAGACGTCGTCGAGCGTCGGCCGACGAAGACCGATGTCAACCACATCGAGGTTCTGCGCCTGCACCTCGTTCAGAACCGTCGCAAGAGCATCGACGCCGCTTGAAACGGGCACCGAAACGAGCGCTTCATCTGCGACGACTCGTACCGCACCGACGGCGACCGACGCCACGATGGATTCGACACGAGGGATGTCCTCGGGTCGGGCGAGGTGAACGTCGAGGTGTTCGCCGCCAACGTGACGCTTCAACTCTTGTGAAGTGCCACGGGCGATTGCCCGCCCGTGGTCGATGACCACGATCTCGTTGGCCAGTTGGTCGGCCTCCTCGAGGTACTGGGTGGTGAGAACCACGGTGGTTCCGCCCGACACCCGGTCACGGATGGCGTCCCACAGTTCGCCGCGGCTGCGTGGGTCGAGACCGGTGGTGGGTTCGTCCAGGAACAACACCGGGGGATTGGCAAGAAGCGCGCCCGCCAGGTCGATGCGGCGACGCATGCCGCCGGAAAACGTCTTCAGCGGACGATTGGCCGAATCGGTCAAACGGAATTGTTCGATCAGTTCGTCGGCGCGACGACGCGCCTCGCGACGACGCATGCCGTAAAGGCAGCCGATCATCTCGAGGTTTTCAGTCGCCGTGAGGTGCTCGTCGACCGCGGCGTACTGCCCCGAGAGGCCGATGAGCGAGCGCACTCGCTGAGGTTCCGCAACTACGTCGACACCCGCAACCCGTGCCCAACCTTCATCGGGCTTGATGAGCGTCGTCAGAACGGAGACCGCAGTCGTCTTGCCTGCGCCGTTGGGGCCGAGGAGCCCCAGAACCGTTCCTGCGGGAACTGCAAGGTCGAGACCATCGAGGGCGGTCACCGCGCCGTATCTCTTGACTATTGCATTTGCTTCAACAGCGATGCCATCCAAAAAACTCCCTGTTGACGTTGCCATCACTGCGTGAGCCTACCGACTCATCCAACGTGTCTGCCGATTCATGACGTGACGTGCAGAGCTGCGAGCGCTTCGTTAAATTCGGTTGCAAAGAAAGTTCCAGCGGGAAAGTCATGTCACGCAGCGTTCGAACCAACAAGATTCGTGTCGGAGTTGTTGCCTCCGCGGCCTTGATCACGCTCGGCATGGGGCTCGTCGCGTGCGGCGGTGGAAGCAACGGTGGCAATGAAGACGAAAGCCCGTCGACCACCTCTCGTGTGAAGAACATGCCCCTCAACAGTTGCGTCAGCGTGATGTCCGGCGAACGCCCGCCGGCCGGTGTCACGATTCCACGTTGTGTTCCCACCACGCTCGCCGGCAATCCCAACAAGCCCAGGAAGGGCTAGTCGACGGCCCACGGCGCAAAGAGTTCACCAAAAGTTCGCTCGGGTGGGCTTGCAGAAGTTACTCAACAATGATTGAGTAAAACTGTGAAGACAAAATCGATCGAGTCCCGTGCGCAGCTTCACGCGGCCCTGGGCGACGAAACACGGCTCGCGATCGCCGAGGAACTGCGATTCAGTGACCGTTCGCCCACCGAGTTGGCGCAGCGGTTCAGTTTGAAATCGAATCTCCTTGCCCATCATCTCGACGTGCTCGAAGCATCGTCTGCGATCGAGAGAGTCGTCTCGGCTGGCGACGCGCGGCGACGCTATGTCCGTCTGACATCGGCAGCGGTCCAGTTGATGGGCCCTCCGGCATCGTTGCTGCACAAGGAGGTGTTGTTTCTCTGCACCCGGAACTCGGCACGTTCACAATTGGCGTCCGCCCTGTGGTGCACACGCAGCGGGCGGCCGGCTCGGTCGGCAGGTACGCATCCGGCGACGGCCGTTCACCCCGGGGCGATTGCTGCGGCGACACGAGCGGGTGCCTCGCTCGAGTCCGCCGTGCCGACTGCAATGGGACGTATTCCTGGTGGAGTGCAGGTCATCACTGTCTGCGACCTCGTGCACGAAAAGCTCGAACCACGTGACGACTGGTGGCACTGGTCGATACCCGCACCTTCGGCATCGAAGAAGTCGACCGCGTTCGATGCCGTGGTCGACGAACTGAATGAACGAATGACACGAATCGGTGTGCCCCTCGCGGGTGGCCAACATGGAAAGGCGGAGCGGCGATGACCGTGCGAATCGGAATCAACGGCTTTGGTCGCATCGGACGGTTGACGATGCGGGCGTTGCAGCACCGGTTGGGGATCGAAGTCGTGCACGTGAACGAAGTGAAGGGTGGAGTCGAGGCGGCCGCCCACCTTCTCGAATTCGACACTGTGCACGGCCGCTACAGGGGATCGGTCGCAACTTCGGCCGACACACTCATCGTCGACGGTCGACGTGTCGGGTTCAGTGACCACACCAAGCCGGCTGACATTCCGTGGGGTGACCTTGGTGTCGACATCGTGATCGAGTCGTCGGGAAAGTTCAAGACTTCGGCCGGCATCGAACCACATCTCGTCAACGGGGCCGAGAAGGTTGTCGTTGCATGCCCCGTGAAGAGCGAAGGCGTTCTCAACATCGTGATGGGTTGCAACGACCACCTGTACGACCCCGCGATCCACCGCATCGTCACCGCAGCATCGTGCACCACCAATTGTCTCGCCCCGGTCGTGAAGGTGCTGCACGAGAAGATCGGCATCGAGCGCGGAGCCATCACAACGGTGCACGATGTGACGAACACTCAGGTGATCGTTGATGCCCCGCACAAAGACCTCCGACGCGCACGCTCGGCACTGAACTCTCTCGTCCCCACGTCGACGGGGTCTGCTACTGCCATCACGATGATCTACCCCGAACTGAAGGGGAAACTCAATGGTGTCGCAGTACGCGTTCCGCTGCTCAACGCCTCGCTCACCGACTGTGTTTTCACGATGAATCGTGACGTGACCGTCGACGAAGTGAACAGCCTCCTCGAAGCTGCATCGAACGGCGAACTGCGTGGAATTCTCGGCTACGAATCTCGCCCGCTCGTCTCGGCGGACTTCGTGAACGACCCACGATCGGGAATCGTCGACGGACCCTCGACGATGGTGATCGACGGACGGATGGTGAAGGTTCTCGTGTGGTACGACAACGAATTCGGCTACGCCCATCGCATGGCCGAACTGGCCATGAAAGTCGGCGCCTCGCTGTGAAGTTGCGCAACTACGCCCTCGTCACCGCGGGGTACTGGACCTTCACGCTGACCGACGGCGCACTGCGCATGCTCGTGCTGTTGCACTTCAACGACCTCGGATACTCGGCCGTGGCGATCGCCTTCCTGTTTCTCGCCTACGAGTTCATGGGCATACTCACGAACCTGCTGGGCGGGTGGGTTGGTTCCCGGCGTGGCCTCAATCGCACACTCGTCGCCGGGCTCGTACTCCAGATCGTGGCGTTGATGGCCCTGTCGGCCGAATCGAGTTCATGGGAACGCTGGCTGTCGGTTGCCTTCGTGATGGCGATGCAGGCACTTTCCGGAGTCGCAAAGGACCTCACGAAGATGAGCTCGAAGAGCGCGGTGAAGACCGTTGCGGGCGATGGATCTTTGTTCCGTCTCGTTGCAATTCTCACCGGTTCGAAGAACGCGCTGAAGGGAGTCGGCTTCTTTCTCGGAGCGGCGCTCCTGGCGGGAGTCGGCTACGACGGCGCACTGTGGTTGATGAGCGGCGCGCTCGCCGTCATGGTCGTTGTTCTCCTGGTGTTCCTGAACGAGGACATCGGCAAGTCGAAGAAGAAGCCGCCCCTGCGGTCGGTGCTGTCGAAGTCGACGGCGATCAACCGATTGTCGGTCGCGCGTTTCTTTCTCTTCGGGTCGCGTGACATTTGGTTCGTTGTTGCCCTGCCTGTCTTTCTCTCTGACGTTCTCGGCTGGTCCGACCGAACCGTCGGCGCGTTTCTCGCGTTGTGGGTGATCGGTTACGGCGTCGTGCAGTCGTCGGCGCCGAGGATCCTCACGTTGAGACAAACTGCAGTCGACGAAGTGCGCTCAGCCCGTGAATGGGCGTTCGTCCTCGCCGTGGTATCGGCGACCATTGCGAGTCTGGTCGCATTCGACGTGGGGGTGAAGATCGCCATCGTCGCGGGCCTCATCGTCTTCGGTGTCGTGTTCGCCATGAACTCGTCCCTCCACTCGTTCCTCGTCCTTGCCTTCTCCGACGACGACGAGGTCGCCCTCGACGTCGGCTTTTATTACTCGGCGAACGCGGCCGGGCGCCTCGTTGGCACGCTGCTCTCGGGACTCCTCTATCTCTGGGGTGGACTGGCCCTGGCGATGTGGGGTGCGACGGCGTTCGTGGTCTTGACGTGGCTCTTCGCCCTGCGCCTGCCCCCGATGCCTTCGAATGTCCGTGTTTCCTTGGCCGATGTCGACGGTGGCGACTGACACCCACCCGGATTGCGGCGACTATCGTCGAAGCGAAGAAGACGGCCGGGGGGCCGACCAGGGGGAAGCAACATGGCTGAGAAAGACGTCGACGTCGTTGTCGTCGGGGCGGGATTCGCCGGCATGTACCTGCTGCACGAGCTGCGCAAGCAAGGGTTCTCCTCGCGGGTGCTCGAAGCCGGCGACGACGTGGGTGGCACCTGGTACTGGAATCGCTACCCGGGTGCGCGCTGCGACATCGCGACTACGGACTACCAGTACACGTGGGACCCGGAACTGCTCGATGAATGGCAGTGGTCGGAAAAGCACGCGGCGCAACCCGAAATCCTTCGATACGCGCAGTACGTGGCGAAGAAACACGATCTTTATTCGGGTATCGACTTCGAGGTTCGTGTCGACAAAGCCGCATGGGACGACTCGGCAAAGAAGTGGACGATCCACACCTCGACGGGCGAGACCATCACCTGCCGTCACTACGTGATGGCCACCGGTTGTCTCTCAGTACCGAAAGACCCCGACATCCCGGGTACGGATCGTTTCAAGGGCAACGTCTACGTGACCGGTCGCTGGCCCCACGAAGGCGTCGACTTCACGGGGCAGCGCGTCGCCGTCATCGGTACCGGATCGTCGGCCATCCAGTCGATGCCCCACATTGCCTCGCAGGCGAAGCAACTCGTCGTCTTCCAACGCACGCCGAACTTCTCGATGCCGGCCTTCAACGGTCCGCAGCCCCCCGACCGTGTCGCGCGCCTGAAGGCCGACCGCATCGCCTACCAGAACGAAGCGCGGATGTCGCCGACCGGGGTGCCGATGGAGATGGCAACCGTCTCGGCACTCGCGGTCTCGCGCGAGGAAGCTTTCGCGATGCTCGAGAAGTCCTGGCGCAAGGGTGAACTGCTGCAAATTGGTGCGACCTTCACAGATGTCGGCATCAACCGCGCGGCCAACGAGGTTGTCTGCGATTTCATGCGCTCGAAGATCCATGAGGTGGTGAAGGACCCCGAAACCGCCGAGACCCTCAGTCCCCGCGGGCACGCGTACGGCACGAAGCGCCCGTGCATGGACACGAATTACTTCGAAGTCTTCAACATGCCGCACGTTCGGCTCGTCGACATCCGCAAGAAGCCAATCACGTCGATCACCGAGACGGGTATCGACTTCGACGGCGAATCGATCGAGTTCGACTCGATCGTCTATGCCACCGGCTTCGACGCAATGACCGGCGCAATCGTCAATGTCGACATCACCGGCAAGAACGGTCTCACACTGAAGAAGAAATGGGAAAACGGACCGCTCACGTATCTCGGTCTCACCACCGTCGGCTTCCCGAACTTCTACATGATCACCGGTCCGGGCAGCCCTTCCGTTCTCTCGAACATGATGGTCTCGATCGAGCAGCACGTCGAATGGATCCGCGATGCGCTGGTCGACATGCGCGACAAGGGCTTCGAGACAATCGAACCCACGGCCGCAGCCGAAGAAGACTGGCGCGTACATTGCACCGACTGCGCCGACATCACGCTCTTCCAGGACACCAATTCCTGGTACATGGGCGCGAACGTTCCCGGCAAGCCTCGCGTGTTGCTGCCGTACATCGGTGGCGTCGGTCGTTACCGGCGCATCTGCACGGAGGCGATGCAACGCGGCTTCCTCGGCTTCGAATTGCAGGGGAACGGTAAGCAGCAACTGAACCCCGGTCCAGTGCGCCTCATGCAGCCCGACGTCGAGATGATGCTCGACGTGATGGCGACCCTCGAGTTGCCGCCCATCGAAGCGATGTCACCGGCCGAGGCGCGCGGCTTCATGGACGCGTCGGCGACCATGCGTGCACCGGGACCCGACGTCGGCGAAATCGTCGACGGGACATTCCCCGGCGCCGACGGTGACCTGGAGTACCGCGTCTACCGACCCGCTTCTGCCGGTCCGCATCCGGTCGTCGTCTACTACCACGGCGGTGGTTGGGTCCTCGGCAGCCACACCTCTGACGATCCGCTGTGTCGTGATCTGTGCAAGCGCGCCGACGTGATGATCATCTCGGTCAACTACAGGCACGCTCCCGAGGCGCGGTTCCCTGCGGCAGTCGACGATGCGTGGGCCGCACTGCAGTGGGTTGCGAAGAACGCGTCAGTGCTCGGCGGCAAACCCGACCAGATTGCGGTCGCCGGGTGGAGCGCGGGCGGCAACCTTGCCGCCGTCGTTGCGCAGATGGCACGCGACAACGGTGGACCGAAGTTGAAGGGGCAGTTGCTCCTCACACCGGTCACCGACGGCTCGCGGCAGTCGGCGTCGTACATCGAGAACGGCGAAGGCTACGTGCTCACGAAGAACGTGATGGAGTGGTTCTGGAACCACTATGCGAGTGCCGAGGATCGCAAGAGCGTCAAGGCTTCACCGCTCCTCGCGCCGAGTCTTGCGAACCTGCCACCGGCGATGATCGTGACCGGTCAGTTCGACCCTCTCCGCGACGAAGGCAACGCTTATGCGCACGCGCTTGCCGACGCAGGTGTTCCCGTGAAGCGCCTGCAGGCTCGTGGGCACATCCATACCTCGATCACGATGGTCGACATGCTGCCCTCGGGCCAGTCTGTCCGTGCCCACATGGCGTCGGGGCTTCGCGAGTTCTTCGCCGGCGAATAGTGCGAACGGCGCGAAGGCGTCGAATCTGACGATTGCGTTAGCGTCGACGCCGTGAAGGTGTTCGTCCACGGCAATCCCGAGACATCGGCAATCTGGCAACCACTCGGTGCCGAGCTGAATGCGAGGGGAGTCGCCGACATCGTTCTGCTCTCGCCGCCCGGCTTCGGCACGCCCAGTCCCGACGGTTGGTCGGCGACGCAGAGCGAGTACGCCGAGTGGCTGATCTCGGAAATCGAGCGCTTCGAATCCCCGGTCGACATCGTCGGCCACGACTGGGGTGCCGGCCATGTGTACGGCGCGATCGCGCGACGGCCCGACCTGTTCCGTACTTGGGCTGCCGATTGCGGCGGACTCTTGCACCGCGACTACGTGTGGCACGACGCGGCGCAGGCATGGCAGACGGCGGGAGTCGGCGAGGAAGCGATCGGCATGTTCACGCACATGGACAAGGCTGATCTGGCCGGCGTTCTCGAGAGCCTCGGCATGACGGGTGACATCGCACACGAAGTCGCAACCCACGTGAACCCCGACATGGGTCGCTGCATCCTTCACCTCTATCGATCAGCCGTGCAGCCCGCGATGCGCGACCTCGGTGCGGTGCTCGCCACGAAGTCACTCCCTCGTGGTGCAGTCATCATCCCCACTGCCGACACCTATCCGGGCACGCCTGACATGGCGCGCGAAGTTGCCCACTCACTGAAGGCCATGACGATCGAACTGGCCGATCGTGGTCACTGGTGGATGATCGAAGACCCGGCAACCGCCGCGCAACGACTCATCGACTTCTGGAACACCGAAGGCTGAAGAACCGCCTCAGTGCATGTTGACCGAAGTGCGGCGTCGCGCCACGAAGACGATCAGCGTGGCGAGTGCGGTCAGACCGAACAACGTCACGCGGAAGTTGGTGAGGTCGGCAAGCGCGCCGACCGAACCTGATGCCACGAGGAAACCCAGCCTTTGTCCGAAGGTCATCGCCCCCAACCCGTGTGCTGCGCTGAGACCCGGCAGTTTGGCGGCGAGTTCATACAACTGCGGAAACAGCACGCTGACACCCAGACCCCATCCGGCGTAGGCAACGAATGCCACTGCCGTCACCGGGGCAATCGCCAACAGCACGGCGGAGAAAAGGCACACCCACACTCCCGCAATGAAGGTGCGCCGGCTGCCCAGACGGATGACCACATGGTCACCGCTGAGTCGCCCGGCCAACATGAGGGCAGCGAACACCGCGGTGCCTGCAGCCTTCCAACGTCCTGCGTCGAACACGTCGTTCAGCACGATCGAACTCCACTCGTTCGGCAGAGATTCGATGACCGCCAGCGCCAGACCCATGGAACCAATTGCCACGGTCACGGCCAAGGCAGTTCGTCCTCGGCCATCGGGCCCCACGACTTCGTCCTCGTGCGGGTCATCGGTGGGCAACAAGCCGCCAACTGCCCATGCAACCGTCGCCAACATGAGTGCCGAGACGATCGACAGGTGAATCCCCAGACCCACGTCGAGTGCCGACATGGCCAGACCGGTTGCGCCACCCACCACCATGCCGAAGCTCCACATGCCATGAAGACGCTGCATGATCGGCTTGCCCAATCTTGTTTGAATCATCACGCCTTGGGCATTGAAGGC
>Ga0068877_10001295_pt1 | contig 20774 bp, 18 predicted proteins | sample NOAtaG_FD_66437 | JGI IMG/M metagenome (GOLD analysis project Ga0068877, IMG submission 66437) | Freshwater lake microbial communities from Lake Erie, under a cyanobacterial bloom - NOAA_Erie_Diel6S_1000h metaG | ecosystem: Environmental > Aquatic > Freshwater > Lake | place: USA: Ohio, Lake... | reverse complement strand
CGGGCGCTGGGGCTGAGCGAGGTCTCGGCGGCAACGCTGAAGCGCGCCCACCGCGAACACGCCATCGCCGCGCTGCAAACGGAGTACAGCCCCTGGACGCGCAACCCCGAGATCGCGGTGCTCCAGGCCTGCCGCGAGCTCGGCACCGCCTTCGTCGCCTTCAGCCCCGTGGGCCGCGGCTTCCTGACCGACGCGCTGCCCGACGTGGCGGCGCTGCATGCCAAGGACATCCGCCGCTCGATGCCGCGTTTTGCGGCCGAGCACTGGCCGGCCAACCTGGCGCTGCACCAGCGGCTGGCCGCGCTGGCGCGCGAGGCGGGCTGCACGACGGCGCAGCTGTCGCTGGCCTGGGTGCTGTCGCGCGCGCCGCAGGTGCTGGTGATTCCGGGCACGACGAGCGTGGCGCACCTGCACGAGAACCTGGCCACGCCGGAGCTGCCGGCCGCGGTGCTCGAGGCCGTGAGCGCGCTGATGACACCCGAGGCGCCCGCCGGCAACCGCTACGGCACGCAGGCGCAGGGCGAGGTCGACACCGAGACCTTCTGACGCCACCCGCGGGAGCCCTGTGGGGCCCGGTCGCCTATGTGCGGAAGCGAACAGACGCTATGCCGGGCGACTCCTACCCTGCTCCAGGGTTGCCTTGCGCTGCAGGCGTCCCCCGCGAACCTGGCGCCCATGATCATCACCCCACAAGAACAGCGCAACGAGTCCGAACCTCCACCCGGCAACGGCCGTCGGCTCGGGCTTTCGTCCGAGGCCCGCCACCGGCGTTCGCTGCTGAAGGCCGGTGCGCTGCATGACGCCATCCTCAGCAGCGAGAGCGTCTCCAGCATCGCCACCGACGAGCACGGCGTGGTGCAGTTGTTCAACATCGGCGCCGAGCGGCTGCTGGGCTACAGCGCGGCCGAGGTCGTCGACCGGCTGACGCCGGCGGATCTTTCGGACGCCGACGAGTTGCAGTGCCGGGCCTGCCAGCTGAGCAAGGAAGCCGGCGTCGACATCGCGCCCGGTTTCGAGGCGCTGGTCTACAAGGCCGCGCGCGGCATCGAGGACATCTACGAGCTGACCTACCTGCGCAAGGACGGCCGCCGGCTGCCGCTGCGGGTGTCGGTGACGGCGCTGCGCGACGCCGACGACACGATCATCGGCTACCTGATGATCGGCACCGACGACTCCGCGCGCCAGACGAGCGAGGCCGAACGCGATCGGCTCGACCAGGTGCTGCGCGCCACCAACCTGAAGCTGCGCGCGGCCAAGCAGGAAGCCGAGCGTGCCAACCAGGCCAAGTCGGACTTCCTGTCGAGCATGAGCCACGAGCTGCGTTCGCCGCTGAACGCCATCCTGGGCTTTGCGCAGTTGATGGAGTCGGGCTCGCCACCGCCGACGCCGGCGCAGGCGAGCAGCCTCGACCAGATCCTGAAGGCCGGCTGGTACCTGCTGGAGCTGATCAACGAGGTGCTGGACCTGAGCTTCATCGAGTCGGGCAAGCTGTCGCTGTCGATCGAGCCGGTGGCCCTGGCCGAGGTGCTGGCCGACTGCGAGGCCATGATCGACGCGCAGGCGCGCCAGAAGGGCATCGAGGTGCAGTTCGATGCCGCCGACGAGGCGCTGCACATGCGAGCCGACCGCACGCGCCTGAAGCAGATCCTGCTGAACCTGCTGAACAACGCCATCAAGTACAACCGGGTCGGCGGCAGCGTGCGCGTGAGCTGCCGCCGCACGGTGGGCCGCGACCACATCCGCGTCAGCCTGCAGGACACCGGCAACGGCCTGTCGGCCGAGGAGCTGGCCCACCTGTTCGAGCCCTTCAACCGGCTCGGCCAGGAGGCCGGCGTCGAGCAGGGCACGGGCATCGGCCTCGTGGTGTGCAAGCGCCTGGTGGCGCTGATGGGCGGCGAGATCGGCGTCGAGAGCACGGTGGGCGTGGGCAGCGTGTTCTGGTTCGAGCTGCCCGCGGCCGGCCACCCGGCGGCGGCCGAGCGCGCTCTTGCCACCCCGCGCCCGCCGCAGCGGCCCGTCGGCAGCCCGCGCGTGCACACCGTGCTGTGCGTCGAAGACAACCCGGCCAACCTGATGCTCGTGGCGCGCCTGCTGGAGCGCCGCCCCGACATCCGGCTGCTCAGCGCCCGCGACGGCCGCCGCGGTGTCGAGATGGCGCTTCAGGCCCTGCCCGACGTGATCCTGATGGACATCAACCTGCCCGGCATCGACGGCACGGCCGCGCTGCGCCTGCTGGCGGCGGCGCCCGAGACCCGCGAGATCCCGGTCATTGCGATCAGCGCCAACGCGCTGCCACGCGACATCGAGAAGGGGCTCGAAGCGGGCTTCTTCCGCTACCTCACGAAGCCGATCAAGGTGGGGTCCTTCATGGACACGCTCGATCTGGCCCTGCACGCGGCGAGCTCGCGTGCGTCCCGCCGCGAGGCCGCTGCCAACCCGCCATGAACATCGAAAAAGACATCCTCGCCGCCCGCATCCTGATCGTCGACGACCAGGATGCCAACGTGCAACTGCTGCGTCGCCTGCTCGAGCAGGCCGGCTACACCGACGTGAGTTCGACCTCGGAGCCGACCGAGGTGTGCCGCATGCACCGGCACCAGCCCTACGACCTGATCCTGCTCGACCTGCAGATGGCGGGCATGGACGGTTTCGCCGTGATCGAGGCGCTGAAGGCCAGCGCCGCCGACGGCTACCTGTCGGTGATGGTGCTGACGGCCCAGCCCGGCCACAAGCTGCGCGCACTGCAGGCCGGCGCCAAGGACTTCATCAGCAAGCCCTTCGACCTGGTGGAGATCAAGCTGCGCATCCACAACCTGCTCGAGGTGCGGCTGCTGTACCGCGCACTGGCCGAGCACAACCGGCTGCTGGAGCACACGGTGGCCGAGCGCACCGCCGAACTGCGCGAGAGCGAGGCGCGCTTCCGGGCGCTCACGGAACTGTCGTCCGACTGGTACTGGGAGCAGGACGAGGGCGGCGAATTCACCAAGGTGTCGGGGCCGGCGCTCGAGATGCTGGGCATCCGCGTGGGCCCGCTGGTGCCCGGGGCGACCGTGCCTGACGACGACGGCTGGGACCCGGTGGAACGCGCGGCGCTGCACAAGCGCGTGGCCGAGCGGCAGCCCTTCATCGACAAGCTGTTCCATCGCACACTGCCCAGTGGCCTGCAGCAGCAGTTCCGCGTGAGCGGGCAGCCGATGTTCGACCGCGAATGCCGCTTCATCGGCTACCGCGGCGTGGGTGTGGAGGTTCTGCCCGGAACCTGAACGCACAGGCAGCCCGGCGAAAATGCCGGCTGCCCGCGGCCCGGCCGGCTCTTGAAAAACCGCCCTGGCGCCCCCACTGTGGGCCATTCCCCGGTTTCCACAATCTCCAAGACGCACCATGGACAAGAAGACGCTGTCGTTCCAGGCCGAGGTTCAGCAGATCCTGCACCTCGTCACGCACTCGCTGTACAGCAACAAGGAGATCTTCCTGCGCGAGCTGGTCTCCAATGCCTCCGACGCCTGCGACAAGCTGCGCTTCGAGGCGCTCGACCAGCCCGCGCTCTGGGAAGACCAGCCCGAGCTGAACGTGCGCGTGTTCTTCGACGCCGAGGCCAAGACCCTCACCATCCGCGACAACGGCATCGGCATGAGCGCCGAGGAGGCCGTCGCCCACCTGGGCACCATCGCCAAGAGCGGCACGCGCGAGTTCCTCGGCAAGCTCGAGGCCGACAAGAAGAAGGACGCCAACCTGATCGGCCAGTTCGGCGTGGGCTTCTACAGCGGCTTCATCGTCGCCGACCGCATGACGGTGGAGACCCGTCGAGCGGGCGCCGCGCCGGCCGAGGGCGTGCGCTGGAGCAGCACCGGCACCGGCGACTTCGAGGTCGAGACGATCGAGCGCGCCGAGCGCGGCACCGACGTCATCCTGCACCTGCGCGAGGGCGAGGAAGAGTTCCTGTCGGCCTGGAAGCTGAAGTCCATCATCGGCAAGTACTCCGACCACCTGAACCTGCCGGTGCTGATGAAGAAGCAGACCTGGGACGAGGAGAAGTCCGCCCAGGTCGACACCGACGAGTGGGAGCCCGCCAACAAGGCGCAGGCGCTGTGGACACGCAGCAAGAGCGATCTCACCGACGCCGAGTACCAGGCCTTCTACAAGCAGATCAGCTACGACAGCGAGGCGCCGCTGGCCTACACGCACAACCGCGTCGAGGGCCGCACCGAGTACACGCAGCTGCTGTACGTGCCGAAGAAGGCGCCGTTCGACCTGTGGAACCGCGACAAGCGCGGCGGCGTCAAGCTTTACGTGAAGCGCGTCTTCATCATGGACGACGCCGAGGCGTTGATGCCCGTGTACCTGCGCTTCGTGAAGGGCGTGATCGACAGCGCCGACCTGCCGCTGAACGTGAGCCGCGAGCTGCTGCAGGAAAGCCGCGACGTGAAGGCCATCCGCGAGGGCAGCACGAAGAAGGTGCTGGGCATGCTCGAGGACGTGGCCGAGAACCAGAAGGAGGTCTACGCCGAGTTCTGGGCGCAGTTCGGCACGGTGCTGAAAGAAGGCATCGGCGAAGACCACAACAACCGCGAGCGCCTGGCCAAGCTGTTCCGCTTTGCCAGCACGCATGCCGCTGATGCGGGCCAGGGCGTGAGCTTCGCCGACTACGTGGGCCGCATGAAGGAAGGCCAGGACGCCATCTACGTGATCACGGCCGACAGCCTGAGCGCGGCCCGCAGCAGCCCGCAGCTGGAGATCTTCCGCAAGAAGGGCATCGAGGTGCTGCTGCTCACCGACCGCGTCGACGAGTGGATGCTCAGCCACCTGTACGAATTCGACGGCCACCCCCTCACCAGCGTGGCCAAGGGCGCGGTCGACCTGGGCCAGCTGCAGGACGAAGACGAGAAGAAGCAGGCCGAAGCCGCCGCCGAGGCGGCCAAGCCGCTGATTGAGCGCCTGAAGAAGACGCTGGGCGAGCGCGCCAAGGACGTGCGCGTGACGACGCGGCTGGTCGACAGCCCGGCCTGCATCGTGGCCGACGAGGGCGACATGAGCGGCCACCTGGCCCGCATGCTCAAGGCCGCGGGGCAGGAGGCGCCGAAGAGCCTGCCCATCCTCGAGATCAACACCGAGCACGCGCTGGTGAAGAAGCTCGATTCAGCCGAAGGCAGCGAGCGCTTCGACGACCTGGCGCACATCGTGTTCGACCAGGCGGTGCTGGCCGAGGGTGGTGTGCTCGAAGACCCGGCCGCGTATGTGCGGCGCGTCAACGCGCTGCTGGTCGGCTGACCCGGGCCCGCGGCGCGAGGCGGCTCAGGGCGCCATCACCTCGAGCTGCTCGCGCAGCAGCGTCGTCTGCTGGCTCCAGTAGGCGGCGCTGCCGAACCACGGAAAGTGGATCGGAAACGTCGGGTCGCTCCAGCGCGCGGCCAGCCAGGCGCTGTGGCGCAGCATGCGCCAGGTGCGCAGCGGCTCGATCAGCGCCCGCTCGCGGTCGTCGAAGTCGCTGAAGTCTTCGTAGCCCCGCAGCAGCACGTCGAGCTGGCGCGCCATCGTCTGCGCATCGCCCGAGACCAGCATCCAGAGGTCCTGCACGGCCGGGCCCTGCATGGCGTCGTCGAGGTCGACGATGTGCGGGCGGCCGGGGTCGCCCTCGGCGCTGCCGGCGCGCCAGAGCACGTTGCCGATGTGGCAGTCGCCGTGCAGCCGCAGCGTGGCCAGCGGGCCTTGCGACTCGAACGCGGCAAAGGCCGCGGCCACGGCGTCGGCCGCCGCCGCGGCGGTGACGCGCCAGGCGGGCATCTCGGCGGGTGTGACGATGTCAGCCGCGATCAGGGCCTGCACGGCCGTGTGGGCGTCGGCAGCCGCCAGGTGATGACGGTACTCGAACACCTGCTGCCGACCCACGGCGTGCAGGCGGCCGATGAACCGGCCCAGCTGCGCCAGGATGGCCGGGTCGTCGAGTTCGGGCTCGCGGCCCGCGCGGCGCTCGGCCACGGCAAAGCGGTAGGGCGTGCCGTCGGTGTCGGTCCAGGTGGCCAGTGTGCAGGCCGCGCCTTGCAGTTGCAGCGCCGAACCGGCCCCAGCGGCAGCCTGCAGCGGCAGCGGGGGCACCACCGGCACCTCGGCGGCGGCCAGTTCGAGCGCGAAGGCGTGTTCCTCGAGGATCTGCGCGTCGCTCCAGCGGCCCGGCCGGTAGAACTTGGCCACCACCGCGCGACCGTCTTCCAGCATCACCTGGAAGACGCGGTTCTCGTAGCTGTTGAGCTGCAGCAGCCGGCCGTCACCGCGCAGGCCCGCGGCATCGAGCGCGTCGAGCACCTGCTGCGGGCCCAGGCCGGCGTAGCCTGCCGGCAGTGATGCGGCCTCGCCGGCGGTCGTCAATGCCGCAACGCGGCCGGCGGGGTGTCGATGACCACGGCCGCGGTGTCTTCGTCGGACGCGAACTCGATCTCGCGCACGCTCACCCCTCCGCGCCCGCTGCGGCCGAAGCCGCTGACCGTGCCCTCTTGCGCCACATCATCGAAGAACGAGTCGGCGACGTCGTTGTTGTCGGCAAAGCCCTGGCGCTCGCGCCGCCGCGTGGCGACCGTGGCGCTGAGGTTCTCGCTGGCCTGGGCCATGCGGGCCACGGGCACGCTCTTGCTGGCGGGCGCCGGCACGAGTGCGCGCAGTTCGGGCAGCGAAGGCAATTGCTCGGACGTGCAGCGCAGGTACTTCACCTTGCAGGCCGCGAGCACGGATTCCTTGATCTGCAGGCTGCGGCGCGAACTCGGGCGCAGGCCTTCCAGATCGATGGCCGCCAGCACGCGGCCGCTTTCGCTGCAGATGGCAAAGCTGACGTGCTGGTTGCCCAGCAGTTCATACCAGTAGCGAACAGCAGCCGGGTCGTCGGGCTGGCAGAAGCGCACCAGCGGCAGCTTCGACAACAGCACATGCTCGGGCAGGGCTTCGCGCAGCTGGCGGAAGACACGCAACTCCTGTTGGCCGAACACGCGGCGCGCTGTGAGTGGCCACTTCTCTGGCAATGGCGCGGCTTCGCGCTTGGGCGCAAATCGCAGCCACAGCGCGCCTGCGGCCGCCAGCAGCAGCAGCGACAGCGAAGCGACCATCCAGGACAGGCTCATCGGCCAGGTTTCTTTGCAGAGGTCAGTGGAGGAGGCGTACCTGCACGGGCAGCCCGGGCCACGCGTGAAGAACGTCGCATGTTAGCGATCGCAACGGGCGTGACCACCCCTTGCTCGCGTGCCCGACCCGCCGCCCGGGTGGGCTCGCTCGCGATCCGCTACGCTCGCGCCCGATGGAACGCAACACCCGCCAACGCACCGCCATTCGCAATGCCCTGGCGCAGGCGCGCCGGCCGCTGCTGCCCCAGGAGGTGCTGCAGGCCGCGCAGACCGTCGCGCCCCGGCTCGGGCTGGCGACCGTGTACCGCAACCTGAAGTCGCTGGTCGAGGACGGGGAGCTCTGCACGGTCGAACTGCCGGGTGAAAACCCGCGCTTCGAGTTCGCGGGCCGCCAGCACCACCACCACTTCCAGTGCACGAGCTGCCAGCGCGTGTTCGACGTGCACGCCTGCCCGGGCGACCTGTCGCGGCTGGCGCCGCCCGGGTTCACGGTGCTCGACCACGAACTCACGCTCTACGGCCGCTGTGGCGAGTGCGGTGCCCCGGCCGCCTGAGGCTGCGTTGGCGCCCAGGCGCCTGGTCTTCCAGGGCTGGGAGCTGGACGCGCTGGCACGCGAGCTGCGCATCGAGGGCCAGCCCGTCCGGCTGGGCGACCGCGCCTTCGACCTGCTGAGCGCGCTGGCCGCCCGGGCCGGCCAGGTGGTAAGCAAGAACGAGCTGCTCGACCGGGTCTGGCCCGGGCGCGTGGTCGAGGAGAACAACCTCTCGGTGCAGATCGCGGCACTGCGCCGCGTGCTGGGCGCCGACACGGTGCAGAACGTGGCAGGCGTGGGCTACCGGTTGGCCGCGCTGCCGATGGTGGCGGCGCCGGGGCCGCCGGCCGGGACCGATGCCGCCTCCGGCAGCCACCGCCACACGATGCCCGCCACGCTGGTGGGCCGTGACGACGACCTGGGCCAGCTGCGCCGCCTGGTGGCGCAGGCGGCACTGGTCACCATCACGGGCACCGGCGGCGTCGGCAAGACGACGCTGGCCCGCGCGCTGCTGCAGGGTCTGGCGCCGCCGCCCGACGGCCTGCACTGGCTCGACCTGGCCCCGTTGCGGCCTGGCACCGCGCTGCTGCCGCTGGTGGCGCGCGCGCTCGGCCTGATGTCGCCCGTGGAAGCCGCGCCCGACGACACCGCGCGCGCGCTGGCCGCCTGCGACGCGCTGGTGGTGCTCGACAACTGCGAGCACCTGGCCGATGAAGTCGCGGCCCTGCTGGCGCCGCTGCTCGTGCTGGCGCCGCGCCTGCGCTGGCTGGCCACGTCACAGGAAGCCCTGCGCCTGGTGGGCGAAGTGGTGCACCGCCTGGGGCCGCTGAGCGTGCCCGAGGCCGGCCATGCACCCACGGCACCCGGCGCCAGCGCCGCACTCGTCCTGCTGTGCCGGCGCATCGACGCCGCCGGCACCGGCCCGGCCTGGACACCCGATGCGCTGGCGGTGGCGGCCGACCTGTGTCGCCGCCTCGACGGCCTGCCGCTGGCGCTGGAGATCGCGGCCGCGCGCGTGGCCACGCTGGGGCTGGAGGGCGTGCGCCGCCAGCTCGACCAGCGCTTGCGCATGCGCACGGGCCTGCGCTCGGCGCCGAGCCGGCAGCACTCGCTGCTGCAAACCTACGAATGGAGCTACTCGCTGCTGTCGCCGCAGGAGCAGCGGGTGTTCTGCAGCCTGCAGCCCTTTGCCGGCGGCTTCACGGCCGAGCTGTTGCAGCGCGTGCATCGCCACCTCGACGCCCCGGCGGCCGACACCGGCTGGGTGGCGCTCGATGCGCTGCAGGCGCTGGTCGACAAGTCGCTCGTGCAGACCGGCCCGGCCGATGCCGCCGGTGCGCCACGGCTGTGGCTGCTGGAGAGCGCGCGCGACTTCGCCCGGCTGCAGCTCGAGGCCACGGGCCAGGCCGAGGCCGTGCGCCGCGCCCACGCCCACGCACTGGCCGACTGGATGGACCTGGCGCGCAGCGAGCACGACCGGCTGCGCGACCGCGACTGGAGCCAACGCCACGTGCCCGAGCGGCGCAACGTGCAGGTCGCGCTGGCCTGGGCCTGCGGCCACGACGACGCCGACCTGCTGGCCCGGCTCGTGGCCGCGCTCGGGCTGATCGAGACCTTCACGCAGACGGCGTCGGATCTGGTGGCGATGCCGGTGCCGATGCCGCTGCTGCGCCAGGCCTCGCCCGCGCGCCGGGCTCTGGCGCTGCTCGAGCTCGGCTGGGCTCACCACCTCGACGGCTCGGGCGAAGAGGCCACGGCGCTGTCGCTGCAGGCGCTGGCGGACTTCGAGGCGCTGGGCGACGACGCCGGCGCCTATGTGTCGCTCACTCGCCTGATCCGGCTGCACCACGGGCGACCGGGCCAGCAGGCGGAGTTGCAACGCGCCTGGGATCGCCTGCGACGCATCGACGCCACGGCCATGCCGCTGCGCGCCCGGCTGAACTTCGAGAGCAGCTCTTCCTACCTCGTCGGCACGCCGCGCAGCCTGGAGCGCCACCGTGAACTGCAGGCCCTGGCCGAACGCGCCGGCTTCGACGATGTGACAGCGATCTGCCAGGTCAACGTGACCGATGTGCTGATGGTGCAGGGACGGGACGCTGAGGTCGTGACCGAGGCGCTGGCCCTGCTCGAGCGGGGCATGAACCTGCCGCGCCGGCGCGCGCTGGTGTGCCACAACCTGGCGCTGTCGCTGGTGCGCTTGGGCCGAGTCGAAGAGGCACGCGAGCACGCCCGCACCGTGTTGCGCGCGCTGCCCTCACAGGCCTTCCTCGTGCTCGACCTTTTCGCGTTCGCGGCCGCGCGCGCGGGCCGGCTCGAAGACGCTGCCCTCGTGGCTGCGCACAGTGCCGCCATCCGCCACAGCCGCGACGTGCACTCCGAAACCTGCGAGGCACGACTGATCGATGAGACCACGCAGATGCTGCAAAGGCTCGATGCCGATCGGTTGGCGGAGCTCCGTCGAGTGGGTCAGGCGCTGTCGCTCGAGAGCGCTCTCCATCTGGCCTTGTCGACGGATCCGGGTCAGATTGACGCGTGATCCCCCGGTGCAGGGTGGCTGCGTCCGCAGGCCTTCTGACGACCGAGCCGCGCCGGGTGGGCCCAATGGGCAGGCGCCGAATCGCGGCGCGCAACCCCCAGTGGAGATCCTCATGAAGCCCAGCCGCCGAACACCGTCCATCCCTGCCCTGATGGGATTCTGAGCCGTGCGCTCAGCGGCCCCGGCGACGCGGTGCCGCTTGGCGCCAAGGGCGGCGCATCAAGAGGTCCTGCAAGTCCAGGTTCTTGACGCGGCGCCGCTCCAGGTGGTTCAACAGGGCCAGCGCGGCCCTTGACGACACCTGCAACGGGCCGACCAACAGGTCCAGAGTCAGGACGTTCGTCCGCTCGCCGAACCAAAGGCCCTGCAACCAGGCGAGCAAGCGGCGCTGAGCCGCGCGGCCGATGCCGAGCGACTCACCGCGCTGCAACAACGCATGACGCAGGTTCACGAGCGGCTCGCTGAGCGCGTCCCACGGGGGCGCGGGCAGGTGCAGCAGCGCCATCTCGTCATCAGTGAAGTCGTTGTGGGCCGCGAACTGGTCGTAGACCCAGCCGTGGCCTCGCATGCCCTCGTCGCGCAGCTCCCAGGCGCGGATGGCTCCCATGCTCGAACAACCCCACACCTGCCAACCGGCGTCCAGCGCACGGCAGAGCTCCGCGTGCGAAACAGCAGGCTCGAAACCGAAGATGCCGTCGGCGAGCACGATGACACTGGGTGGCCTGCCTGCGCCGGCGGCGATCAGCCGATCGACATCGCCGCGGCGCGCCGGGCCGAGCTGGTCGCACAGCCTCAGACATCTTTGCGGCAAGCCGACCGCGGAAGGTCCAGCGAACAGGAACACCTCAGCCACGTTGCACCAGGCTCTGCAGCAACCGTGGCCCGATGCGGCGGTTGTGATGCTCCAGCATCTCAAGCCCTGGCACGGCCAGCTTCACCACCGCCAGCTCAGGCGAGCGGCGCCACAGAGACGGCCAGCGCAGTTGGTGGCGCAGCACGGCCCGGAAGCCCTGCGCCGCCAACAGCCGGCGCAGCTCACGCCAGGCATCGGAGACTCGGCTGTGTGGGCGATGCGGCACGTCGTCGAACGACACACAGCCCCCATCTTGGCGGAGCCGGGCGATCACGTCGGCCTCGGCCTGCAGACGATCAGCCACCGGGACCGACTCGTACTTGGCGTAGAAGTGCACGATGTCGTCTCGCCCGCCGTGCAGCGTGCTCAGGCGGGACTGCGCGGCCTCGCTGACGGCACGCGCCAGCGCGATGCCGCGGTCGAGGTGCAGTCCCGAGCCCTCTGCCAGGTTGACATCGGCGCTGGTCTCGTCGATCAGCACGGCAGAAAAACAAGGCAGCCCGAATTCGTTGGGCAGCTGCCGCACGACGAGCTCGACACCCACTTCGGCCCAGCGGCGTTGCCAGGCCAGGGCGCTCGCAGGCAAGTGAACCACGCGCCGCCAGCGGCGCAGCACCCGCTCAAGCGCCAGGGTGTCACGCTCCAGCAACTCCAGCGCCGCATGCAAGGTGGCCTCTTGCAGACTGTTGCCGCTGGCCAGCCCGTTGCTCGACCAAGGAAACGCTGACGGCCCTGTGCGGCCGGGGAGCGGCCAACGCATGAGTTCGTCGGGAATCGGCACCTGGCGCACGCGGCCGCTGCCGGTGTCGATCCAATCGCCCCACACCACGGGCCAGACCCGGTTTGGATCGAAGCTGAAGCCCGCTTGCGGCGCGAACTGGATCGGCTGGATGCCGACAGGCCAGATCGACTGCATCGCGGCCCATTCGAAATGGCCGTCCGGGGGGCGTTCGCCGTCGAGTTCGGCCAGCGCAAGCTCCACCGCCTCCATCAGTGCACCCACGCGCGACTCTTCGGGGCGCATGCCCTTGCCGGCATGCACGCACAAGCTGCGGCCGCGCGGGCGGACGCTGGCGTGCACCGAAAGGCCGAGCCGGTCGAGCCGCGTGATGTCGGTGACGCGGCTGATGCCCAGGCCTGCCATCAGCCGGCGCGCGATCCGGTACGTCGCTCTCGGATCCCTCTCACGCAGACTGCCCTCGGTCAGCCAGGATGCCGCCAAGCGCGGGCTGCGCGACCCAGCGCCGCCCGGCGCAGACGCTGAGGACGGCAACGGTCAGATCAGAGGTTGTGGGGCGGGCAGGACTTGCCGTGCGCCAAGAGGTAGTTCAAGTCCTGATCGGCAGGGCTCTCGAGGAACTTGTTCAGCGCCTGCGCGACTGCCGCGATCTGGGCCGCACGCGTGTCGGGATCGATGCTGAGCGTCAGGGCCAATCTGAGCATGCCGCCTTTGCCGGGGTACTCAGGATCCGGGTCGCCGATGGCGGTGGCCAGGGCAGCCGGCGTCAAGCCGCTGCCACTGGCCAGGGTGGGCTGCCCAATCGGGAGCAGTTTCCAGATAGGCGGTGGCGGTGGCGGCGGTGAGCCGGCGCTCCGACTCACTCGCGTCGGTGACGCCGCCTTCTTGGCCGGCACAGCCTTCTTGGCAGGCACAGACTTCTTGGCGGGCGCTGGCTTCTGGGGAGGTGTCGCCTTCTTCACCGCCGCGACCTTCTTGGCGGGCACGGCCTTCTTGGCCGCTGCAGCCTTCTTGGCAGGCACGGCCTTCGGCGCCGCAGCCTTCTTGGCCACCGGCTTCTTGTCCGCGCCCTTCTTCACCTTGGCCTTGACGTCCTTCTTCTCACCCTTCTTGTCGTCCTTCTTCGCGTCCTTGCCGGGCTTGTTCTTCTTCGCCATGTGTCGCTCCAGTGGTGTGCACCGCTCCTCAGCAGCGCCTGGAGTCGAAATGTAACGGCTGCGCTGCCGAGGTCATCCTGATTTGTGCCTAGGCCGCCAGGCCCAGCACCGGCGGCATCGCCGGCACCTCTGCCGCGCGCAGCAGCAGCCCCTCGACGCTGCGCGTGCCCAGCTTGGCGCGAATGGAGCTGATCTGCGTGCGCACGGTGCTCAGCTTCACCGCATGGCGCTCGGCGATCTCGCTCGGGCGCTCTTCCTGCATCAGCCCGCCCAGCACGCGGCGCTCGGCCTGCGTGAGGCCGTAGCTGCCGGCCAGCAGCTCGAGCTCGAGCTCGCTGCAGGCGCGGCGGCGGCCGAGCACCACCAGCACCAGCGCGCCGCTGTCGCCCGCCAGCGGCAGCGTGCTCACATGCAGCCGGTCGGTGCCGGCCTGCAGGCGCACCAGGCTGCGGCGGCCGCGCGTGGCGGCCAGGCGCAGCGCCTGGGCCAGCTCGCCCTCGGTGGCCGCCGCGCGTTGCAGCAGGCCGCCGGCGTCGTGCAAGAGCCGGGCGCTGCGCAGCTCGGCCTGCGCGGCGCGGTTGGCCAGCTGGATGCGGCCGTCGGCGTCGCAGACGATGAGGCCGCTGCCGACCTGGTCGAACAGGGCCCTCAACATGGCGCCGGACGGCCCCTGCAACGAGGCGGCCGCGGTGGTGCGGAAATCGATCGGGTTGAACATGGGGTGATCCTCCTGGATGGCCCGCCGGCCGTGGCCAGGATGGGCCCGGCCGGCGTGGCTGCACTGTCCGGTGGATCGTCCCCAAATGTCCTGAGGCGCGCTCTGAAGAATCGCTAAAGCTGCTAAGCCGCGGCCAGCGAAAAGCCCACGCGCGTGAGCCCCTCGCCCGAGCTGGCCAGCGGCTCGCCGCGGTGCATGCGCGCGATCGCCGCCACGATGGCCAGGCCCAGGCCGTGGTGCGCGCCTTCGGCCGTGCAGCGCACGGTGTCGACGCGGAAGAAGCGGTCGAAGATGCGCGGCAGCGCCTCGGGGGCGATGGCCGGGCCGGTGTTCTCGACCTCCAGCCGCACCGGCCCGCCCGGCGCCGTCTGCACGATGCGCACCGCCAGCGGCGTGCCCGGCTTGGCGTAGCGCGTGGCGTTGCCGATCAGGTTGGACAACGCACGCTTGACCAGCGGCTCGTCCACCGCCACGGCGGCATCGCCGTCGATGCGCACCTCGAGCGCCGCGTCTTCGAGCGCCGCCTCGTGGAACTCGATCACCTGCCGCGTCAGTGCCGCCAGGCTCACCGGCTGCCCCCGGCGCGCCGCGGCGCCGCGGTCGGCCTGGGCCAGGAACAGCATGTCGTTGACCAGGGCCGACAGGCGCTGCAGCTCCTCGAGGTTGGACGACAGCGTCTCCTCGAGCTCGCTGCAGCTGCGCTCGCGCGACAGCGCCAGCTCGGTGTGGCCGATCAGCGCCGCCAGCGGCGTGCGCAGCTCGTGCGCCACGTCGGCGTTGAAGCTCTCCAGCTGCACGTAGGCGCGCTCCAGCCGGCCCATCAGCGCGTTGAACTGGTCGACCGCCGGCTGCAGCTCTTCCACCGGCTCGGCCAGCTTCAGGCGCTGGCCCAGGCGCTGGGCGTCGATGGCGCGTGTCTGCGCGGCCAGGTCCATCATCGGCGCCAGGCCGCGCTTGACGGTGCGGAACACCAGCAGCCCCACGCCCAGGCCACCGGCCAGCGCCGTGGCCAGCAGCGCCAGCGCAATGCCGGCGAGCATGCGCCGGTCTTCGCCGCAGTTCAGCACCATCGTGCCGCGGATGCGGCCGCCCGCGACGTTGGCCGGCGTCTCGATCTCGAACCGGTCGGTCAGCACGCGGTCGGAGTGGATGTCGAAGGTGGGCGTGCCGTCTCGGTAGAGCTCGCTGCCGTCGGCGCGCAGCAGCACCACGTAGGTGTCGGGCCGACGCATGGCGTAGAAGGTCATCTTGGCAACGACCTCGGCCTCGCCGAGATGCATGGTGTTGCGCACGATCTCCTTCGCGATCGAGGCCTTCACCCCCCACTGCTCGGCATGCTTGCGCTCGAACTGGCTGCTGGTGAAGGCCCACAGCAGCGCGCACAGCAGCGCCAGGCCGATGAAGGTCTGCACCGCCACCATCCAGCTCAGGCGGCGGCTGATCGAGTGGCGCACCACCGCGCACGCGGCGGGCTTGGCGGTGGCGTCGAGCACGGCGCTCACGGCGTGGCCTCCACGCCCGACACGGCCCCGGGCAGCGCCTCGCCCGAGCGCTGCTCGAGCACGTAGCCCATGCCGCGCACGTTGTGCAGCAGCTTGCCGCGGAAGGGGTCGTCGAGCTTGGCGCGCAGGCGGCGCACGGCCACCTCGACGACGTTGGTGTCGCTGTCGAAGTTCATGTCCCACACCTGCTCGGCCAGCGTGCTGCGCGACAGGATCTGCCCCTGGCGGCGCAGCAGCAGCGTCAGCAGCGCGAACTCCTTGGCCGTGAGGTGCAGCCGCTGGCCGGCGCGCACCGCCTTGCGGCTGACGAGATCGAGCTCGAGGTCGGCCAGGCTCATGACGGTGGCCGACGCCGCCGGCGCCGCGCTGCTGGCCGCACCGCGGCGCAGCTGCGCGCCCACGCGCGCCAGCAGTTCCGAAAAGGCGAAGGGCTTGACGAGGTAGTCGTCGGCGCCGGCCTCCAGGCCGCGCACCCGGTCTTCGACCCGCTCGCGCGCCGTCAGCATGAGCACCGGCGTGCGGCGCCGCTCGCGCAGCGCCTTCAGCACGCCGAAACCGTCGATGCCCGGCAGCATGATGTCCAGCACCACGAGCGCGTAGTCGCCGTCCAGTGCCAGCCGGCGGCCCTCGATGCCGTCGCGCGCCAGGTCGACGACATAGCCGTTTTCGCCCAGGGCGCGGTGCAGGTAGTCGGCGAGCTTGGGGTCGTCTTCGACGACGAGGATGCGCATGGCGGGGTGGCGGGCACGGGTGGAGCCGGCAGGTTGCGGCCCCGTGATTGTCTCGCCGCCCGGGGTGGGCGTGCATTACGGATTTGTCATCCACGTGTTCGGGTGGCGTGAATCGCGGTGTTCACAGTTCATCCCACGCCGACAGCGATCGGTGCCTCTCGAAACCAAGTCCTTCTCCTCTTTACCTTCACCGTCAACCGAACCCCACCCGGAGCCCCACCATGAACCGCATCTCCCTCATCTCCCTCGTCGCCGCTGCCGCCGCCCTCGTGCTGGCCACCGCCCCCGCCCAGGCCGCCCCCGCCGGCGCTGGCGAAGGCACCCCCGGCTATCCGCACGAAGTGGCTGCTGCCCACAGCACCGTGAGCCGCGCCGACGTGCGTGCCGAAGCGGCGCGCGCCCTGGCCGAAGGCCGCATCGCCAGCGGCGAGGCCGCCGTGACCGCCGCCGCCGCCTCGCCGCGCGCCATCTCCCTTGAGCGCGTGCAGGTGCGTGCCGAAGCCGCCGAGGCCGTGCGCCTGGGTCTGATCGTCAGCGGCGAAGGCAGCCTGGCCTACACCGCGCCGCAGCTGGCGCAGATCAAGGCCGCCGGCGAGCGCGCCAGCCGCATCGTCGTGGCCGGCCAGCGCTGAAAGCCGCTCAGCTGCCCGCCAGCACCAGCTGCGTGCAGCGGAACACCACCAGCGTGCGCCCGCTCTCGGCGTGCGTGACGGTGGCGTCCCAGACCTGCGTCGTGCGCCCCACATGCACGGGGCGCGCGACGCAGCGCACCGTGCCGTCGCGCGCGGTGCCCAGGTGGTTGCTCTTCAGCTCCACCGTCGTGAAGCCCCGCGCACCGGGCGGCAGGAACTGCACGCAGCCGTAGCCGCAACAGGTGTCGGCCAGGCTCACCAGCGAGCCGGCGTGCAGAAAGCCGTTCGGCGCCATCAGGTGCGGCTGCACGCGCATCTCGGCCTGCACCTCGCCGCCGTCGGCAGCCGCCTGCACGGCGGTGAACACCATGCCCAGATGGCCCGGCAGCCCGCTGCGGCCGCGCGCGTTGAGTTCGTCCAGCGAAGTGCTCGTCATTGGTGCTCCCCCGTCAGGAAGGCCTTGCCGCCACGGCGTCGGCGCGCAGCCACGTCAGCACCTCGTCCCACAAGGGCCGTGCCGAGGCGCGGAAGTAGCCCATGTGGCCGATGGAGCGCAGGCCCAGGCTCGCCGGGTGCAGGTCGACATGGCGGCATTCGGCGTTGGTGTAGGCGGCCATGAAGGCATCGCGCGAGGCCGGCGGCGCCCAGTGGTCGTCGAGTGCGTTCAGCGCGACGATCGGCGTGCGCACCGCGGCGAAGCGCTCGGCCAGCCGCTCGCCGCGCATCGCCGGGTCGTCGAAGAAGTAGCGCGGGTAGCCGCACCAGCGGCGCCACTGCCGGTACACCGGCAGCGGCAGGTCTTCGCCCATGCCGAGCAGGCTCCAGGGCAGGTAGCCCTTCCAACGTGTGAGCAGCGGGCCCATCACGCGCCACATCGCCAGCACGCGCAGCTGCTCGGCCCAGGGCATCCAGCCGTGCCAGCCGGCGCCGGTGGCGAAGGTGACGAAACGCGCCACGCGCTCGTGGTTGGGCAGCAGCCCGAAGGCGTGGCCGCCGTAGGAGTGACCCACCATGAACAGCGGCAGGCCGTCTTCGGGCACGGCGTCGACCGCGGCGGCCAGATCGAGCCGCGCCCAGTCGAGGTAGTCCATCTCGAAGCCGCGCAGCGTGTCGGGGCGCGACAGGCCGATGCCGCGGTAGTCGAGCGTCAGCACCTCGAGTCCCTGGGCAGCGGCGTGCTGCGCGAAGCGGCGGTAGAAGCGCTGCGGCACGCCCGTGGCGCCCGCCACGACCAGATGGCCCTGGCGCGGCCCGAGGGCGGCATAGCGCAGGGCTGTCAGGCCGAAGCCGTCGGCGGCGCGCAGGTGCAGCGGTTCGCCGGGGATGGCGTCGGCCTCGGGGTCGGGTCGGTCGGTCAGCAGGCTCATCGGGGGCTCCGTCGGGCGTGGTCGATCTCGCGCTGCAGCAAGGCCAACAGCGCCTGGGCGGCCTCGGCCATGGGCGCGCCGCTGCCGGCCACGCGGGCCTGCATCAAGGCGCCTTCGTAGGCCGCCACGACCAGCGCCGCCAGGCCGCCAGCCTGCGCCGGTGCGATGCCGGCCGTGGCGAGCAGGCTGGCGAGCCGGGTGCGGATGCCCTCGAAGGCCGTGGCCAGCGCGGCGCGCACCGGGCCGTCGTCGGCCGTGGTTTCCAGGGCCACGGTGGCCAGCGGGCAGCCGCGCTCGTAGCCGCTGCGCTCGAGCTGGCCCTGCGCCAGCGCCAGCCAGCCGGCCAGCGTGGGCAGCGGGTCGGCGCGCGCCACCACCAGCCGGTCGAGCGAGGCGGTGATGTGCGCCGCGGTGGCCTCGATAGCCGCGACCGCGAGGGCCTGCTTGCCGCCGGGGAAGTGGTGGTACAGCACGCCCTTGGGCGCGTCGGCCGCTGCCAGCAACTCGGCCAGGCCGACGCCGTGGTAGCCGCGCTGCTGCAAGGCGCGCGACATCGCCTGGATCAGGCGTTCGCGGGTGCCGGGTGCAGGAGCGGGAACGGGGGCCATGCCCCATTCTCTAGACCAGTCGGTCTAGATGTCAAGTGCTCGACGGACCCACGGGCTGGCGGCCGATCAGATCTCGGCCCACTCCGCGTCGTCCGCCGTCACGGCGGCGGGCGCCTTGGCCACGGGCGGCTTGGCCGCCGGCCGCTGGGGCGCTGCCGGTGCGCGGCCGGCAGCCGGTGCGGGCTTCGTCGCGGTCTCGGCGCGGACTTCGCGCCGCATCGCCACCGCATCGCGTTCGGCCACGGTCACGTCGCCCTGCTGCAGCCGGAACAGGCGCATCGAGTTGCTCACCGCCTCGACCTGCGACGACAGCCCGTTCGACGACGCCGCGAGCTCTTCCACCATCGCGGCGTTCTGCTGCGTCAGGCCGTCCATGTGCGTGACGGCCTCGTTGATCTGCGCGATGCCGTTCTGCTGCTCGGCCGCCGAGGTGCTGATGGACTCGAGCGTGTGGCTGACGCGGTCGACCGCGGTCAACGCCTCGGCCATGCGCTCCTGCGCCTCTTGCGTGCGCTTGGCGCCGCTTTCCACGCGCTCGGCGCTCTCGACGATGAGCTGGCGGATCTCCTTGGCCGCCACAGCGGTGCGCTGCGCCAGCGAGCGCACCTCGGAAGCCACCACCGCAAAGCCGCGGCCGGCGTCGCCGGCACGGGCTGCCTCGACGGCGGCGTTCAGCGCCAGGATGTTGGTCTGGAATGCCACGCCTTCGATCACGTGCACGATCTCGCCGATGCGGCGTGACGAATCGGCGATGCCCGTCATCGTCTCGGCCACCGCCTGCACGGCGCTGTGGCTGCGCTGGGCCACGCTCTTGGTCTGCGTCGCCTGCTTGGCGCCCTCGACCGCCGAAGCCGCGCTGTTCTGCACCGTGCTGTTGATTTCTTCCATCGAGGCCGCGGTCTGTTCCAGGCTGCCGGCCTGCGACTCGGTGCGGCCCGACAGGTCGTCGGCACCCGCGGCGATCTCGCGCGCCGCGTGTTCCACTTGCTCGACCTCGGTTCTTGTGTCGCGCACCACGGCACGCAAGTTCACGGCCAACTGGCGCAGGGCCTGCTGCAGCTCGCCGACAACGCCGTCGGCGCCTTCGGTGACCGGGTGCGACAGGTCGCCCGAGGCCATCCGGTAGGCGTCGCTCAGGGTCGGGCCGATGGCGCCGAGCGTCGTGCGCACCGACAGCCACGCCACCGCCGCGCCGCCCGCCAGCGCCACCGCTGCAGCGGCCGTCAGGCCGCCCAAGGCCTCGGCGGCGATGACGGCGGCCGCCAGCCCCATCTGCATCGCCATCAGCCGCCCGGAGGCGCCCAGGCGCAGCAGGCGGGCCAGGCGGCCGGCGAGGTCGGTGCGCTGCACGGCACCGCGGTGCAGCACATGCACGAGCCGGCCGCTCTCGGCCTCGGCGCGCATCGTGGCGTACAACTGCTCGGCAGCCTGCACGGCCTCGCGCGAGGGCTCGGTGCGCACCGACAGGAAACCGATGATGCGGTCGCCGTCCTTCATCGGCGTGGCGTTGGCCTGCACCCAGTAATGGTCGCCGTCCTTGCGGCGGTTCTTCACCTGGCCTGTCCAGGGCAAACCGGCCTGGATCGTGTCCCACATGTCGCGGAAGGCCTCGGACGGCATGTCGGGGTGGCGCACCAGGTTGTGGGGCTGGCCTAGCAGTTCTTCACGGTTGAAGCCGCTGACTTCGATGAAGGCGTTGTTGCAGTACGTGATGCGGCCCTTCAGGTCGGTCACGGAGATCAGCGACTGCCCCTTGGGAAAAGGGTACTCACGCTGGCTGACAGGGTGATTGATGCGCATGGAAAGGGCCTCTCTTCAGGGATGCAGCCGGCGGCGGGTGCAACAACCGGGACACTGTCATGGGTATCGGTCCGCAAGCCCACCAACTTGAGTCGGAACTGGCCGGCCAAGGCACCGCTCCCCGTGGTCTCAGCCGCGCAAGGCCTCGCTGAGGCGATACGCCGGTCCCTGGGCCACGCGCTGCGCATACGACGCGTGAGCGTCGCTGCCGGCGGGCCACAAAGCGGCGAAGCGGCGCTGCCACGCGGGGCCGTCGATGGCCAGGGCCAAGGCCTCGGCAAACACCGGCACCCCGCCCGCCCCGGCCGCCTGGGCGCCAAAGCGGCGTTCCGGGCCGCCGAAGGGCCGGGTGGCGATGCGGCTCACGAGGCCGGCGCCATCGCCCGTGAAATTGGGCATGCCGGCGGCGCCGTTGTTCAGCACCCAGCCTTCACCGCCGGCCGTCGGCAGGCGCTGGAACACCGGCAGGCAGGTGTGGCTGCAGGCGAAGGC
>Ga0068877_10001294_pt1 | contig 20782 bp, 19 predicted proteins | sample NOAtaG_FD_66437 | JGI IMG/M metagenome (GOLD analysis project Ga0068877, IMG submission 66437) | Freshwater lake microbial communities from Lake Erie, under a cyanobacterial bloom - NOAA_Erie_Diel6S_1000h metaG | ecosystem: Environmental > Aquatic > Freshwater > Lake | place: USA: Ohio, Lake... | reverse complement strand
TCGGGACGAATCTCGGGCCGCAGCCGCGCTGCGCGAGAGATCATGAGTACGACCCGACGGTTCGCCGCCCTGCCCTGCTCCGAATCATTGAGGCCTACCGGCTGGAACTCTGCGTACCCGACTGCGGCCAGCCGGTTCGCCGCTACGCCGTTGTCTTCCAGCATCTTCACGATGCTGGCCGCGCGCGCCGCGGAGAGTTCCCAGTTCGAGGGATAGACGTCACTTGCGATCGGCTGATCATCGGTGAAGCCCTCAACGCGGATCGGCAGGCCTCCATCGCGCACCGTATCGGCCAGCGCCGCCATGATCGGATCTGCATCCACTCCCGGCTCCGCCTCACCGCTCTGGAAGAGCAGACTCGATTTCAGCTCGATGGCCAGCCACTCCTCGTTTCCCTGCACCGAGACCAGATCCTTCGCGATCAGATCGCTGAACTGCTGCTCCACTTCACGGGAGATACGACGGAACTCCTCGGGCAACTGCGGCTCGGAGGTGGTCGCTTTCTGCTCCGGCTCCTCGGTCTGGCCAGACGTGGGCTGCTGTTCCGGGGACTCTGCGCTATCCGTGACCACACCCGGGTTGACGGCGACAACGGGCTCACCGATCTGGATGGGATCGATGGAGGTCTCAGGCACCTTGAAGGCCTCCTCCATGGTGCGGGTCAGGACCCTGTATTTGTCGTCGTTGATCTGCGAGACCGAGTACATCACCACGAAGAAGCTGAGCAGCAGCGTCATGAAATCCGCGTAGGAGACCATCCACCGGTCCCGGTTGATGACCTCTTCCTGGATGATGCGCTTCGCCATGGGAGCAGCCGGTGCCGGGGCTAGACCAGAAAGCCGTTCAGGCGCAGCTCGATGGAGCGCGGATTCTCGCCGTCAGCAATCGCGATGATGCCCTCGATGATCATTTCCCTGTACTGGGCCGCCTCGCGGATGCAACTGCGCAGCTTGCTGGCTATCGGAAGCAGCAGGAGATTCGCGAGGCCTACTCCGTAGATCGTCGCGACGAAAGCAACGGCGATACCGGGCCCCACGCGGGACGGGTCATCGAGGCTTCCCATGACGTGTATGAGCCCGACGACGGCACCGATGATCCCGATGGTGGGCGCGTAGCCACCCATCGCCTCGTAGAAGCGCGCGGCATCGACGTCACGCTGCTCACGCAGGCCAGAATCTGCCTCGAGTATGGTGCGGATGGTGTCAGGTTCGTTGCCATCCACGAGCAGTTGCAGCCCCTTGCGGGCGAAGGGGTCTTTCTCGATCTCGGCGATCGACTCGAGCCCCAACAGTCCTTCCCTCCGGGCAGTGGTGGCCCAGCGGACGATCCGTTGCACGCCCTCGCGGAAGGCCTGACGCGGGGGGACAAACACCCAGCGGAGCATGTCGCCCGCACGCTTGAGACCAGCGAGCGGCATCTGCAGCAGACCGGCCCCGAGCGTCCCGCCGAACACCAGCAGCGCCGCCGGCAGGTTGCCCAGCGCCGCAAGCTCACCGCCCTCCAGAAAATTGCCACCAATCAGGGCCACGAACGCCAGCGTGATTCCCAGCAAGCTCAACGCATCCATGGTTCGGGTGCTCCCTTGGTCTACCAACCCGCCAGGCGGGCACGCAGGCGCTTGGTCGCCTGGCTGAGAATCTGGCTGACGCGAGACTCACTCACTTCGAGCACCTGACCGATTTCCTTCAGGTTGAGTTCGTCGTCGTAATAGAGCGAGAGCACCAGGCGTTCGCGCTCAGGAAGCCGCGACACCTCGGCGGCAATCGCACCGGCAAGGCCGTCACGGGTGGCTCCCTCGGCAGGATCTTCCCAATGCCCCTTGATCATGCTGTCGGTATCACCATGCTCTTCCAGCAGCTCGTCAAGACTGAAGAGCCGGCTGCCCGCCGTGTCCTGCAGCATGCTGTGGTATTCCTCGAGGCTCACCCCGAGCTCGCGCGCAACCGCCGAGTCGGGCGCCTCGCCGCCTGTGCGTGTCTCCACGCCGCGAATCGCCTGCGCGACCCGACGTGCATTGCGGTGCACCGAGCGCGGAGACCAGTCGCCGCGACGGACTTCGTCCAGCATCGCACCACGGATGCGGATACCGGCAAAGGTCTCGAAACTTGCCCCCTTGCCGGGATCGTAGTTGGAGGCGGACTCGATCAGGCCGATCATTCCCGACTGGATCAGGTCTTCCAGATTCACCGAGGACGGCAGGCGCGCGAGCAGGTGATGCGCGATGCGCTTCACGAGATTGCCGTGCTCCTCGACCAGTTGACGGGAATCAGGTCTGGGTGCTGCCTTGGCGTACATGACTGCTCCGTTCACGGCTGCATCTCAGCCCGCCGCGGCTCCGCCGAGCAATCGCTCGACGAAGAACTCGAGGTGGCCGCTGGCACTTGCCGACACCGGCAAGGCATCCATACGCTCGGCGAGCTCGCGGAACGCCGCAGCCGCCTTGGAGCGCGGCGCGGCATCAAGTACGGCGCGCTGACGCTGGATGCATTTGCGGACGGTGTCATCGTAGGGGATGTTGCCGGCTTGCACGAGCATCACATCGAGAAAACGCTCGCAGACCTGCTCCAACTTGTGAAACAGCGCACTGCCCTCCTGGGGGGAGCGCATCATGTTCGGCAGCACACGGAAGCGGTGCATCCCGTACTCCTTGTGCAGGAGCTTCATCAGGGCGTAGGAGTCGGCGATGGAGCTTGGCTCGTTGCAGACCACCACCAGGCACTCCTGCGCAGCACGCACGAAGCTCACGACGGAGTCCGAGATGCCGGCGGCGGTGTCGACGATCAGCACGTCCATGCTGTCGGCGATGTCGCTGAACGCATGGATCAGCCCCGCATGCTCTGCCCGCGAGAGGGAGACCATGGACTGGGTTCCGGAGGAAGCCGGGATGATGCGCACACCGCAGGGACCGTCGAGCATGATGTCGGCGAGCCCGCATTCCCCGGCGATCACGTCGGCGAGGTTGCGCTTGGCGCGAAGACCGAGGAGCACATCGAGATTGGCGAGACCGAGGTCCGCGTCGAGTATGACGACCCTGCGACCACGGGCGGACAGCCCGATGCCGAGGTTGATCGCGACACTGGATTTGCCCACGCCACCCTTGCCGCCGGTGACGGCGATGACTTGTACCGGCCTGCCGGTGTCCCGCGAGGGATTCATCCGCGCCACCCTGTCCATGTGCATGCTCACGCTATTCTAGCCGCATTGGGAGAACGGACGGCAGGTCGACCCTGGCGCGCAGCATGTTCCTCACCCGCCTCGCCAAGCGCGAGTGCGAGTCGTGCAATCTCGGTGGCGCTGCCCACGCGCAGGTCGTCGGGGATATCCGGCCCGTCCGTGAGATAGGCCAGCGGGATGCCCTCTCGAAGCAGCACACCGATCGCCTCACCAAGGCTCACCGTCTCGTCGATCTTGGTGACCACTGCTGCCACGGGCCGCGCTGGACGATAGTCACCCACAGCAGAATCGAGCCACGCCAACTGGGCGTTGGCAGGAAGCACGAGCAGACTCTGGACGCCGGAGGCCGCGAGTTCGAGCAGCCGCTCGGCGTCGGCGGGACGACGCCGGCTGAGGCCGGGGGTGTCGAGGAGCAGAAGCTCGGGGTTACCCGTCCGGGCCATCAACTCGGCGACGCTCTCTCCGTCCCCGACCGCTACGAAAGGAACCTCGAGCAAACGGGCGACTGCCCGCAGCATGTCTGCGCCACCGAGTCTTGCAGTATCCGCACTCGCAAGTACAAGAGACCCCGCCCCGTGCTGAAGCACATGGCGGACCGCCAGTTTACAGAGCGTGGTGGTCTTTCCTGCACCTGTGGGGCCAACGGCCGCGATCACACCTCCCCTTGCGACAACATCACCTGCCTCAGGGATGGCGCGCGCGAGTGTGGCTGCAAGCGCCTGCGGCACGAGTTCCTCGGCCGTATCCGTGTCTACTGCAGAGACGAGGAGACGCACCACATCGTTGGGAAGCGCCGCCCGGGTGAGCTGGCGCCAGGCGAGACCTTCGACACCGGGGCCCCAGGCGTCGCGCTCGCTACGAAGTTCGCCGAGCTGACGCTCCATGAGAGCGCGAAACTCGCGAAGTTCACCGCGAACCGCGACCAGCTCGTCGCGGGGCGCTACAGCCACGGGCGGCTCGGCACGGGAAAATGAGACAGACCTCGGCGATTGCTCAGGCACGGCGCGTGGACGCAACGGCGCTGTCTCCGAGACGATGCTCCTGGCGGGCGCCTCGGCCACGGCAGCCTCGACGGCAACGCCGAAATCCGCGCCGTCTCCGGCCGTGATCTCGATACCACCGGCAACGCGACGGTTAGACAGGATGACGGCGTCGGGGCCAAGCTGCTCGCGCACCATGCGCAGCGCCGTCCGCATATCGGGTCCGATGAATCGCTTCATATCCATCACACGTTCCTCCTGCCTGCGTCTGCATCAGCAGCGTCGGGCATCTCAGGTTCAACCTACCGTTGCTTCTATCGTCACCTGCCGGTTCTCCGGCACTTCCTGATACGAGATCACTTTCATGGCGCGGTGCGTGTGACGCAGGAATCGCGCCAACACCGCACGAAGAGGGCCAGGCACCAGCAACACCGCGGACTTGCCTTGCGCTTCCTGCCGCTGCGCCGCTTCAGCAATGGAGCGCTGGAGGCGTTCGGCAAGACCAGGCTCCAGGACGATATCTTCGAGATCCACAGCCGCAGCACCGGGACGCTGCAGCGATTTGGAGAGCATCTGCTCGATCTGTGGCTCCAGCGTGATCACTGGCAAGTTCTGTGAACCGTTGCCGAGCGCATTGAAAATGGTCCGGCTGAGAGCCACGCGAGCTGCAGAGACAAGCGTCGCGGGGTCCTTGCTGCGGGCGCCTTGCGTCGCCAGCGCTTCGGCGATGGTGCGGATGTCGCGTACGGGCACCCCCTCTGCCAGCAGCGCCTTCAGCACACCCAGCAACTGGTTGACGCTGACGGTACCGGGGACCAGTTCCTCGGCCAGCTTGGGCGAGAGCTTCGCGAGTTTCTGCACCAGCTGATCCACTTCTTCGTGACCGAGGAGTTGCTCAATGTTGTCGAGCAGAACCTGGTTCAGGTGGGTGGCCACCACCGTGCTCGCATCCACCACCGTGTAGCCCAAGGTCTGGGCGCGCTCACGCTGATTGCGATCAATCCACACGGCATCGAGGCCAAAGGCAGGGTCCCTGCACTCCAGGCCTTCCAGCCGGCCAAAAACCTGCCCCGGGTTGATGGCGAGTTCGCGATCCGGGTAGACCTCGCCCTCACCGCTGGTCACGCCCATCAGAAGCAGGCGGTACCCGTTCGGCAAGAGCTCCAGGTTGTCACGGATGTGTACCGCCGGAACGAGGAATCCCATTTCCTGTGAGAGCTTCTTGCGCACACCCTTGATGCGGCCGAGCAATGCGCCGTTCTGGGCCTTGTCGACCATCGGGATCAGTCTGTAACCGACTTCGAGCCCGATCACGTCAACCGGTGCGACATCATCCCAGCCGAGTTCGATGGGCGTGGTGGAGGGCAGCCGTGGTTCCTCCACGACGACACCCTTCCCGGCCTTCGTCGCGGCGATACGGTTACGGATGATCCAGGCAAAGCCTCCGGCCATCGCTGCGAGACCGAGGAAGGCAACGTGGGGCATGCCGGGTACAAGACCCATCACCGCGAGGAGAGCCGCCGCCACCATGACCGCGCGCGGTGAGTCGAACATCTGGGAATACATCTGCTCGCCCATGTCGCGCGAGCTGTTCACCCGGGTGACCATGATCGCGGCAGTCGTCGACAGCAGCAGCGAGGGCAGCTGCGCCACCAAGCCATCACCGATGGTGAGCAGCGAGTACACCTCGAGGGCACGGCCGAACTCGAGATCGTGCTGCAGGGTGCCGATGGCGAGGCCGCCGATGAGGTTGATCGCAAGGATCAATACGCCGGCAATGGCATCCCCGCGCACAAACTTGCTGGCACCGTCCATTGAACCGTAGAAGTCGGCTTCCTGTGAGACTTCCTCGCGACGGCGTCTCGCATCGTCCTGGGTGATGAGACCGGCATTGAGGTCCGCATCGATGGCCATCTGTTTGCCGGGCATGGCATCGAGGGTAAAGCGTGCGCTCACCTCGGAGATACGCCCCGCACCCTTGGTGACCACCACGAAATTGATAATGAGCAGGATGATGAAGACCACCATGCCCACTACGTAATTGCCGCCGATCACCACCTTGCCGAAAGCCTCGATCACGTGGCCTGCGGCGCCCTCGCCCGTGTGGCCATGCAACAGCACCACGCGCGTGGACGCGACGTTCAGCGCAAGGCGCAGAAGGGTCGTCACGAGGAGAATCGTCGGGAAAACCGCGAAGTCCAGAGGCCGCATGGCGTACACCGCCACCAGCAGCACGATCAGCGACAGCGCGATATTGAACGTAAAAAAGATGTCGAGCAGCAGCGGCGGGATGGGCAGGATCATCATCGCCAGAATCGAGAGCAGCAGCACCGGCACACCAATGTGCCCGCGCGACAGAACACGCATCTGCTGCGCGAACGCCCCGGCTCCCATCGTCGCCACCCCTGCCGCCATGCAATCCCCCCCGCTACACTGACCCGCTGACACGGGCATCGAAAATTTGACGCCTCGGCGTCATGCAGAGCTCTCAGCAAATTCCGTACCCAACGCCATCAACGCCTTCTGGGCTCGTCCATGCCCTCGGGAATATCGAATTCCCCGGGCATTTGCGGAGCCTTCCCGCCCATGCGACGCCAGTTGCGCAAGTGGAAGACGTACGCGAGCACCTGCGCGACGGCGAGGTACAGCGCCGCGGGCACCTCCTGATCGATTTCCGTCGTGTGAAAGATGGCTCGGGCAAGGCGCGGGGAGCTCACCACCGGCACGCCATTGGCCTGGGCGATCTCCCTGATCCGGAAGGCCACGAGGTCCGCGCCCTTGGCGACCATCAGTGGGGCACCCGCCCGCTCGACGTCGTAACGCAGCGCCACGGCGTAGTGGGTCGGGTTGGTGATCACGACATCCGCCTTCGGCACCGCACTCATCATGCGTGCCTTCGCCATCTCGCGCTGCAACTGTCGGATCCGACTCTTGACCTCTGGCCTGCCCTCGGACTCCTTTAGCTCGTCACGCACCTGCTGCATGGTCATGCGCAACTTGCCGGCGTGATCAAAAAGCTGAAAAGGCACGTCCACGGCTGCGATCAGCAGGGTCGAAGCGCTCAGTGCCAGCGCGGACCAGAGCACAAGATAGGACGCATGGTGGATAGCCGATTCGAGGGGCTCCTGCGCCATCGCAATCACGTCTCCCCGTAACGACCACAGCAGCAACAACGCCGCGCCGCCCACCACGAGGACCTTGGCAATGGCCTTCAGGAGCTCCACCAGCGAGCGCACCGAGAACATCCGCTGCAGGCCTGCGATCGGGTCGAGGCGCTCGAATTTGGGCATCATCGGCTTGGCACTGAACATCCATCCGCCAAGTGCCACCGGTGAGAGCAAGGCCGCGAGGGTGAGCGCGATGAACACGGGCACCAGCGCAAGCAGAGACCAATGGATCGAATCCACCAGGCGATCCGCCATGAAATCCGTGGCGAAGATGTCCTCCCGCCGCAGCTCAAAGCAGCCGCGAGCTATTTCCATCAGGCTTGCCGAAATGGGCTCCCCGAAGACCAGCAGCGAACACGAGCCCGTGAGCAGGATCGCAGCCGTGCCGAGCTCACGCGAACGCGGGACCTGCCCTTCCTCCCTGGCGCGTTCGAGGCGCCGCGGGGTGGCCTCTTCTGTTCGTTCCTGACCTGTCTCTTCTTCGGCCATGGGACCGCCATAAATCTGTCACGGGGTCGACACAGCAAGATCCGTGCACGCTTGCCGCTGCGCAGGAAGAACCCGGGCTGAGAGACGAGGAGGCAGCAAGGCTCCGTGCCCTGACCGAGGAACACATCGAACGAATGGAGCGGCACCACGACCCGCACCCTGAATGGGCTGTTCGTTGGACACTCGCGGGCCGAGGGACTATAAACCGCCTTCCTCCGGTCGGCGCGAGTGGTCACATGCACGAGTTCAGCTATGACCTGCTGGTGATCGGCAGCGGACCGGCCGGGGAATCGGCGGCACTGAACACCGCCAAGCGCGGGCTGCGTACCGCCGTTATCGAAGACCGCCCCACCGTCGGCGGCGGATGCACGCACAGCGGGACCATACCCTCGAAAGCCCTGCGGCATGCCGTGCAGGATCTGGTGCGCTACAACTCGAACCCGATGTTCCGCGCTATTGGTGAGCCCCGACGGCTCTCTTTCCAGCAGCTGCTGCAGAACGCCGACACGGTGATCCGCAAACAGGTGGCGATGCGCACTCGCTATTACTCGAAGAACAGGATCACCGTGCACACCGGCGTCGCCTCGTTCATCGACGCGCATACCGTCTCCGTGCTGCTGCCCGACGGGGCTCGGGAAACCCTGAAGGCCGATCACATCGTCATCGCCAGCGGCTCGCGGCCCTACAGACCCGACGGCATCGACTTCGACCACCCTGCCGTCTTCGACAGTGACACCATCCTCCGGATGACCCACACACCGCGCCGACTGCTGATCTTCGGCGCCGGTGTCATAGGCTGCGAGTACGCGTCCATTTTCTCGGCGCTGGGCGTCAAAGTGGACCTGATCAACACCCGTGAACAACTGCTGTCCTATCTCGATGACGAGATCGCAGATGCCCTGTCGTATCACCTCCGTACCCAGGGCACCGTCATACGCCATGGAGAGGAATTCGAACACCTGGAGTACGGCGAACACGGCGTCACACTGCATCTGCGCTCGGGCAAACGGCTGCAGGGTGAAGCGTTGCTTTGGTGTAACGGCCGCACCGGTAACACCGACCGCCTGGAACTGCAGAACGTGGGCCTCGGCACAGACTCGCGTGGCCAGATTCATGTCGACGAACGCTATGAAACCGACGTGCCCGGTATCTTTGCAGCAGGGGACGTCATCGGCTTTCCCAGCCTCGCCAGCGCCGCCTACGACCAAGGTCGGGCAGCGGCGGCAGCATCCCGCGGGAAGGAGCACACACGCCACGTAGACGACACGCCCACCGGCATCTACACGCTTCCGGAAATCAGTTCGGTGGGCAGGACCGAACGCGAACTCACCGAAGCACGGATTCCTTATGAAGTGGGACGCGCCTTCTTCAAGGAGACCGCGCGCGCACAGATCAGCGGCGAAGACGTGGGCATGCTGAAGCTGCTGTTCCATCTCGATACGCTGGAGATTCTCGGTGTGCATTGCTTCGGCGCGGAAGCCACGGAAATCATCCACATCGGGCAGGCGATCATGAAACAGAAGGGAGAGGCCAATACCATCCGGTATTTCATCGGCACGACCTTCAACTACCCCACGATGGCCGAGGCCTACCGGATCGCGGCCTTGAACGGACTGAACCGTCTCACCCGCTATTGAGACTCAGGCGACGCCCGAGATCTGGCGCAGCATGGCGAAGGCCTGCCCGGAGAACACGTCGTACTGCGGAAGAAAACCGCGCATCCCGGCCCACACGATCACGAGGCCGAGCAAGAGCGCCAGCGGAAAGCCCAGCGAGAAGATGTTGAGCTGAGGCGCTGCACGGGTCATCACCCCGAAGGCGATGTTCACGATCAGCAACGCGGTCACCGCAGGCAGCGCCAGCAGCAGCCCCGACATGAACAGCCACGAGCCCCACCCCGCGATCGACCAGCTGGTGCCCGACCAGTCCCAGTCTCCTGCGATGGGCAAGTAGCGGAAGCTCTCCAGCATCACTTCGAACATCACGAGGTGACCGTTGGTGGCGAGGAACACCAGCGTCAGCATCAGCAGGAAATACTGCGCGAGCACCGTGACGTTGATCCCGTTGGCAGGATCCACCATCGAGGCGAAGCCCAGCGCCATCTGCATGGCAATGACCTGAGCCCCGAAAACGATCGCCTGAAAGAACACCTGCATGGTGAAGCCCAGCGCCAGACCGATCAGCAGCTGCTTGACGATGGTCACCACCATCGAAACCGAAAGAGGATCCTGGGGAGCGAGGGGCGGCAACATCGGAACGATCAACACTGTTACGAGCAGTGCGAGCCCCGTTCGCACTCGCGCCGGCACGAGCTGCGTACCGAACACCGGCGCCACCAGAAAAAACCCCCCTATGCGGAACAACACCAGCATATAGCCGCCGATCCAGGCACCGAGCGCGGGGAGTTCGAGATCCAAGGGCACCGGCCGCAGCTCTCAGACAAGGAGAAGCGAGAAGGCGTCGGTCACGCGATGCGTGAAATCGATCAACCGTGTCAGCATCCAGGGTCCGGCAATAAGCACAGTGACCAGCGTGGTCAGCAGGCGTGGCAGAAAGCTCAGCGTCTGCTCGTTGATCTGTGTTGCGGCCTGAAAGACGCTCACGATGAGGCCGACCACAAGGCCGGGCACGACCAGCACGCTCACCATCAGCACTATCAGCATGAAACCTTCACCAAAGATCTGCATGGTCAAATCAGGCGTCATCCACTCCTCCTCAGCCCGATCGGGCAGTTACATCGCAAAACTGGACGCGAGCGAACCGATCACCAGCGCCCAGCCATCGACCAACACGAACAACATGATCTTGAACGGCAGCGAGACGATTACCGGCGAGAGCATCATCATGCCCATCGCCATCAGGACGCTCGCTACAACCAGGTCGATGATCAGGAACGGGATGAACAGCAGGAACCCGATCTGGAAAGCGGTTTTCAGCTCGCTGGTCACAAAAGCGGGTGCAAGCACGGTGAAAGGAATCTCTTCCGGCGAGGCAACGGGCTGGGTGCCGGAAATACGCATGAACATCCCGAGATCGGTTTCGCGGGTCTGCGCGAGCATGAAGGCATGGAAGGGCACCTGCGCCCTGGCAACCGCCTCGCGCGCGCCAATCTCCTCAGCAAGATAAGGCGCAAGTGCATCCTGATTCACGCGCTCGAGCACAGGTCCCATGATGAACACCGTGAGAAACAGCGTGAGCCCGAGGAGAATCTGGTTCGACGGGGTCTGCTGCAGTCCGAGCGCCTGACGCAGGATGGAGAAGACCACAATGATGCGCGTGAAGCAGGTCATCATCATCAGCAGTGACGGCAGCAGCGTCAGCGCCGTCATCAACATCAGGATCTGTATGGTGACGGTGTAGTCCTGGGTACCGTCGGGATTGGTCTTCACGCTGAGCGCGGGCACGCCCAGACCACCACCTGCATCCAGCAGCGAGGCTCCCTCGACCTGCGCAAACGCGAGCGCTGGCATCAGCAGGGAAGCAGCGGGGACCAGCAGACAGAGCAACCGCGACGCCTTCATGGGCGGGCTCCGCGGCCGAGCGCTTCCTTGAGTCTCAGTGCGAAATCCCCCGGGCCTCCGGCCTCCGGAAGTACGACAGGCTCGCTGAAGTGGTGAAGGGCCGTTATCTGCTGCGTCGTGACGCCGAGCAGGATGTGCGTGCCTCCGGCGTCAACGAGCAGCACCCTCTCGCGGGGTCCCAGCGACAGGGCCGCAAGGACTTTCAGTGCCTGCGTCCCGGTCGTGCCGCCGGGGTAGAGCCTGCGCATGAACCAGCCTACCGCCACGATGGCGAGGACGACGACGAGAAGTCCGAGTGCTACCTCCCAGAGGCCTGACATGCCAGGACCCGGGACGGACGTACTCGCGAGCGCTGGGTTTGCCATGTATCTCTCCCGAAGACGTAATTCCGTCACCAGGACGGGTCTCCGAGAGCATGAGCAATCGATGTGCCAGCACCGGGGTGCTGGCGGAGCAACCGTTATCCGAGCTTCTTGATCCGCTCGGAGGGGCTGATGACGTCTGTCATCCGGATGCCGAACTTTTCATTCACCACCACCACTTCGCCGTGGGCGATCAGGGTGCCGTTCACCAGAACATCCAGAGGCTCACCCGCCAGCCGGTCCAGCTCGATCACGGATCCCTGCCCCAGTTGCAGCAGGTTGCGGATCGAGATCTGCGTGTTGCCCACCTCCATCGACAGCCGCACGGGGATGTCGAGGATCATGTCGAGATCCGGGTTGGAGGCCTGTGGAGCGGCAAAAGAGGCGAAATCGGGCAGATCATCGGGCTGGACCGAGGAGCCATCAAGGATCATGGTGGGTTCGTCGTTGCTCATGGCAGTCTCCAGGGTCGGTTTATCGTCCGCGGCGGGGTATCTTCTTCAGTACCTGCAGAGCGAGATTGCCCTTCAGGCCACCCATGCGCACACGGAACAGTGGTACGTCGTTGGCAAAAAGCACCGGATCAGGTGCCTCGATAGGAATGATGTCCCCGACAGCAAGGTCGATCACCTCGCGCAGGGACACCTCCGTGTCGGCGACCACACAGTTCAGGTCAACCCGCGCATCCTTCATGTTCTCCTTGAGCGCGAGCTCCCAGCGGTTGTCGTGCACATCCGACTCGTTGACGTTGGATTTGTCGAGCAGGTCCTTGATGGGCTCGATCATCGTGTAGGGAACCACGATGTGAAGCTTGCCCCCGCTCACGTCAAACTCGACGCTGAAGGAGCTGATCACGGCGATGTCGTTGGCGTTGTAAACGCCCGCCGCTTCAGGACTCACCTCCTTCTGCAGAAGCTGGACACGGATGGACGCTACACCACCCCACGCCTTCTGGAGCTCGTCAAACAGGGTCTCGAGCACCTTGTCGACCACGAGAGTCTCGGCGGGGGTGAACTCCCTACCCTCGACCTTGGCGTGGAACCGGCCACCACCAAAAAAATTGTCTACCAGCAGGTACACGAGGCGCGCATCCATCACGACCAGCGCGAGCCCCGGCAGCGGATGCAGCCGAACCACGTTGATGCTGGTCGGCACAAACAGGCTGTTGAAATACTCCCCGAACTTCTGGATCTGCATCCCTTCGTAGTTGATGTCGAGACCCCGTCGAAGCAGCCCGCGGAAACCCGAGCGCAACTGGCGCGAGAAGCGCTCGTTGGTCCGCTCCAGCCCGGGCATCCTGCCGCGAACGATACGATCCTGGCTGGTGAGATCATAGAACTGGACGTCCGAAGGGACATCGTCCTTGCCTGTCTCGACGTCACCATCGCTCACCCCGTGCAACAGGGCGTCGATCTCATCCTGCGAAAGCAGATCCTGCACGCTGTGTCCCCTGTTGCCGTGCTGCTATTGCAGAACGAATTCGGTGAAGTAAACCTGTTCCACACTGGTTTTCACGGGCCCGGCATGTTCACCTTCTTTCGCCGGCGTGGCGGCGGCCTGGGCCTCTACCACTTCCTGTACCGCCTTCAGTACCTCTGTCCGCAAGGCCTCCTTACCCTCCGCGGTGCGCAGCTTCTCGAAGTCCGCTGCGCCGAGGAGGCTGTTCAGGCGGGAGCGGACCAGCGGTGCGTGCACCTCGAGATTGTCCATGGCCGCCTTGTCGTGCCCCATCGCACTGATGGCGACCTTCATGTACCGGGGACGATCCGGTGCGGCAAGCGTGATGGTGAATGTCTGCCCGAGAGAGGCATAAATGGGCGGCGGCGGCGGCGCAGCAGCAGCCTCGGCCTCTGCCTTGGCTTTTTCAGCCTCCTCGTCTTTTTTGCCCCCCAGGAGGAAGAACGCGGCAGCGGCCCCGAGGAGCACCACCAGCGCAGCGGCGCCCCCGATGATCATGAGCTTCTTCTTTTTGGCCGCAGCGCCCGCGGCATCGCCCTCACCGGACTCGCCACCTTTTGCTGCAGATTTCTTCTCGGCCATGCCAATGTCCCGTCAATCTGAGGCTGGAACCCGCGGTGCAGCAAGCCCTGTGCCACCGGCCCGGGCATGCCCGGCGCCATAGAATTACCTTATCCGTCGCAAGTTAGCACAGCATCGGGAGGGCAACACGGCAACAGGAGAAATGAGGTGCCACTCAGGCATAGTCATCAACCAGACCGAGGCTGCGTCTTGCCGGAGCTGCCGGCTCTCCTGCCTGCCCGATGGCAGCCAACCGTCCACGGGATGAGGGTGACGATCCCGCGAATGCCTCACGCTCTCCCTGCGCACCGCGCTGTTGCTGCTGCGCGACATTCACGTCGAGGAGGTTAAGGCCACTTCCCTCGAGCAGTTCACGGAGCCGGGGAAGATGGGTCTCGATCGCATCCTTGACCGCGGCGCTGTGGGTCGTGAACTGGATGCTGGTGCCGTCTCGATGGCTATGAACCTGTACCTGCATGGGGCCAAGCTCCACGGGATCGAGCTGGATCTCGGCCGAGCGCAGATTGTGTCCGGACAACCACAGGATGCGTTGTCCGAGCTCCTCACCCAATCGACCCGTGGCCGCACCGAGCAGCACGGGCAAGCTGCCCGGAGTCTGTGGCACGGACGGCGCCGGCGCTTGAGCGTCTGCGCCGCGCGTTACAGCGGAGGACAGCGATGCGGAAAACGCGCCATCTCCCGCGGACGAGCGCATGTCCGGAGTTACCGCCTGCGAGAGCGCGACCAAGGCCTCGGGCAGGAGCTGTCCGATGGTACCGGCAGGGCGACCTTCCCTCCCCGCGTCCTCGGACATCAGCACTGACGATGGAACTGCGTCGCCGGCGGGCGCGGGAGGAAGGCCCGCCAAGCCTGCGACCGGCGCAGTCGGTGCTGCGGCGTTTCTGTGTGGTGGTCTTGTGGCAGCAAGCTCCGCTTCTGCCGCTGCGCGTTCGAGTAAGAGTGGGTTCGCGGCTGCAAGGGCGGTTCTGCCGTCCCCGCCTGGCACCAGGCCATCATCGGGAGCTCCGGCCTCGGAGAGCGAGACGCGCGCACCGGGTGACGCTAGCGGCATCGCTGCCGTCGCACCACCGACCTCGGGTTGCAGGCTGCGCACCTGTGCTTCCGTAAGAGTGCTGGAAGCGGAGGCAGTCAGGGATGCCCGCGTATAGGAAATGAGATCGGCCTCGGGTGTTGGATCGGGCAGCGAAACGAACGACCCGGACACACGCATCGACCCATCGCTCAGAGCTGCCGCCCGAAGGCTGGCCGGCATGGCAACTCCCTGCGCCAGTTCGGTGGCGGCGGAGCGCAGTTGCACGCTGGCGTGCGACGCCTGTGATGCGGAATCCGCAGACTGCACCCGCGCGTGTGCTGAGGATGATGACTCGGGGTTGAGCTGAAGGCCGGGCGCAGAGCCGGTAGAGACGCCTGCCCCGCCTCCTCCCGATAGCGCCTGATCCGTCGCCTGCTGAGAGAACGGCTCCGGCAGGCGAAGCGCTCCACCCTCGGGCACGGTGCCCATCGCCATCGGGTCACGGGTGACCGGGGCAGCTGAGACCGTAGCCGCCGAAACCACCTGACCCGGCAGGCCTCCAGCGACGACATCGAGTCGGACACCCGGGTAAGCGCCCTGAGCGCCATCGACGCCGGTGGCCGCAAGGACTGCTCTCGGGGAATAGGGTTCCACCGTTCGGTCCACAGGTGGCTGGACCGAACCTCCGAGAGGCGTACGCGCAGGGCTCTCGGCTGCGCCAGCTCGGGAGGCACCCGCAGTCGCCGAACCCGGCAATATCGCAGAGGCGTCCTGAGCGCGAGCGTCCCGCACCGGCGCCTCGGCTCCCGTGAAGCGAGCCCCGTCCCGCAACGGGAGGTCTGCAACCCCGGCGTGGAACAGAGTCTCTGGCGAAGCTCCCTGATGTGTTGTCAGGGAGGACATGGCCACGGTCGATGCGCTCTGCATACCACCGGCGATGGCCGCGCTCTCCCTCGCAACATCCGACGTCGGCCCCTCTTGAGGCGCGGCGCTCGCGTCCGACGGAGGAACGGCACGGATCACGTCAACGGAGGGAGGTAGACCTTGGGGGACGGGTGCGAGCAGTGGGGACGCGGGAGACTCCGCATCTTCCGCTGGACTGAGCCCCAGCCCCGCCGGCAATTGAGGAACCACCGCATCTTTCTGCATGAGAGGTGCCGACACGGCGGGCCACCCCGGGATAATTCCCGTCGGCCCGGGATCCAGCATCGCAAGCTCATCCCGCTCCTGCTCAGGCGTGACGGCCGCTTGCCGCGTGTTCGGCAAGGTGTTGCCGTCAACTTCGGAGAGGGGACTGCCGGTTCCCGGTACTGCGTCGGGTAGAGACAGGAGGCCAAGCAACGCCAGCGCAGCCGCTTCAGGCTCCGCAGAACTCAGCGCCAGGGCGTTGGGGAGCGGCGCAGCTGCGGTCCCTTGGCCGACGAGCTGTACTGAGGTATCAGTTCTATTACTTTTTTTATTTTCAGTATGTTGCGGGTTTTTACTAAGGTTGTTTATGTGATCTTGAAGCACCTGAGGAAAGGGTGTGACCTCGCTTGAGGCAGGCATCCCACCCTCGCCACGAACGGCCGACGCGGCAACCTGCCCTGTCTGTTCGGCTGCAGAGATGGGAACTGCAAGGCTTGCCAGAAGGGGGCTGGGCGGCATCGGGTATGACTCCGGGAATGATGACTTCCCGGTTATTCGCAAGCGCCATGCCAGAGAGGGGCTCAGCTCATCCGGCGCAGGATGGCCGCGGGGATATCATCTAAAGCTAAGGTCTCAACGACCGCTCCACACGCGACAGCCGCACCCGGCATTCCCCAGACCACGCTGCTTGCCTCGTCCTGGGCAATGGTATGGGCTCCCGCCTCCCGCATGTCCTTCATGCCAAGGGCTCCGTCCTTCCCCATGCCGGTCAGGATCACGCCAAGCGCATTTGGTCCGACATTCTGAGCCACGGACCGGAACAAGACATCAACCGAAGGACGGTGACGATTGACGGGCACATCGTCACTCAGGCGGCAGCGATAGCGAGCGCCATCTCGAATCACCATGAGGTGCTGGTCGCCCGGCGCAATGTAGGCGTGACCCGGCAGAATCTGCTCTCCGTCCTTCGCCTCGCTCACCTCGAGCTGGGAGCAGCGGTTCATCCGCTGGGCGAAGGGACCACTGAAGGACGCGGGGATGTGCTGGGTGATGACGATACCCGGCGTAGTGACACCGGGGAGCCGTTCAAGCACCTCTCGGATGGCCTCGGTTCCCCCGGTGGAGGCACCAATCGCAATAAGCCGGTCCGTGGTCCGGAAATGCTGCCTTGGCGCTACGGGAATAACCCTGTCTACGGGAACACTGGCGCCGGGGACCCGGTCCGGCGGGGCGGCAGCACTGGCGCTCAACTGCCTTACCCGCGCCTGGGCCGCCATCTTGATCTTGGAAATCAGCTCGTCCCGGTAATCGTGAAGGGTGTAGGCGATATCCACCTTGGGCTTGGTAATGAAATCCACAGCCCCGTAACGAAGGGCATCCAGCGTGATCTCCGCACCCTTCTCTGTGAGGGTGGACACCATGACGACCGGCATCGGGCGAAGCCGCATGAGGTTGCGCAAGAACGTGACACCGTCCATGCGCGGCATTTCAACGTCCAGCGTGAGGACATCGGGATTGAGTTGCTTGATTTTCTCTCTGGCAACAAGCGGATCCTGGGCGGTATCCACCACCTCGATTCCGGGGTCTGACGAAAGCATCTCGGTGAGCAGCTTGCGCACAAGGGCCGAGTCATCCACCACCAGCACACGAATCCGCTTGCTCACTGCCATCTCCGGTCGATCCTTTGGCACAAGGCCGCTCAGGCCTGCCCACCCGCGCGCGACAACACGCGCCCATAGTACTCCCGCTCCCGGCGCGGCAAGGTGTCATTGGGAAGTTCACCAAGCTTCTTCAACCGCACCCTTCCCTCACCGGGGTGGAACACCACCTTGCGTGCCTGCAGCAGGCCGGTATCCGAGGCCTCCTCGGAGATACGCTCCACCCGCAAATAATCCCGGACCTGTCGCAGTGTCTCGCGCGAACTCTCGGCGAGCTCCGGATCCACCTGCCCCGCGCCGAAGAGCTTAGCCACCAGGTGTGGCCGGCGGGCACCTCTGGCCTCAAGCGCCCCCACCAAGGCTTCGAGCGCGAGAAAAGCATAGCGCTCCGAGGGCTCGAGACCGCCGCTACGCGCCGGAACTGTGCCAGACCGGGGACAGGGAAGCAGAAACTGCAGCATGCCACCGACGCGCGCGCGCGGATCATGGATGCAGACGGTCAGGCAGGAGCCCACAACCGTGGTGATGCAGTCCCTGCTGCCACCCACGAAAAGCTGACCCGGCACAAGCTTGGCCGTGACCAGCCCCGTATGCGGGTCGATGTACCGGGTAACCCGGTCATAAGGAGGCTCCAGTGGTGGCAGCGTAGACGCGCGGGAGTGGGTACTCATCCCCATGCTCCGCGGGCCATTACCGCAACCACGTCTGGATCATCAGAACTGCAGGTGCTCTTCGAGGTTCAGTTGGCAGGCTGCCATATACAGGGGAACGGAGAGGTTGTCCCACTGCACGCGGCTGCCGTTGCGCGTGGCCGTGATCACGAACGCGGTCAACAACTGAAGACCGGCCGTGTCAGTGGAGACCACTGCGTCCAGATCGATGACGATCCGGCCGGGGTGAACGTCCTGAATTTCCTGCAGACGGGACTTGAGCATCGCGGCGTCTGCGATGGACATCGTCTGCGGCAGCTTGATGCGGGAGACATCCGCGCCCACGGTCACTTCGAGTTCCATGGCAGGGTTCCTCGTCAGGCAGCCACGTCTCGGGGAGCCTGGGCCACCTGTGCCAGCACCCCACCATTTACCAGCCTCTCGACGTCGAACAGGATGACCATGCGATCGCCCACCATGCCGAGACCTTTGAGGTACTCAGATCCCACGCTACCCCCCATTTCAGGGGTCTTGCGGAAGTCTACGGAATGGATCGTGTGGACTTCCGATACGGCATCCACCACCAGGCCGATGGTGCGCGGGTGGTCAAGGCACTCGACCCTCACGATCACAACGACTGTCTGCTCTGTGAACTCCGCAGAGCCCAGCGCGAAACGCAATCGCAAATCGACGATGGGAACCACATCGCCCCGCATGTTGATAACGCCCAGCAGGAATGCAGGCATGTTCGGGATCTGTGTCACGCGCTGCCAGCCCTGGACGCCCTGCACCTTGAGGATCTCGATCCCGTAGTGCTCGCCGTTCAGGATGAAGGTGAGGTACTGGGTGCCGCCGCCCGCGAGCGGATCGCCCAGTTCACCGTGATGCCCCTGTATATCTGCCATTTACGTGCCTCCGCTCAGGCAGCAGCCGATGTGGCCGAGCCGATATCGGTGCGCACGCCGGAGAGGCGCACCAAACCGGCGATATCAACGATCAGTGACACGGTGCCGTCACCGAGAATGGTCGCACCTAACGTGCCCGGCACCTGGGTGAAGTTGTTCTCGAGGCTCTTGATGACAACCTGGTGCTGTTCGAGGAGTTCGTCTACGGCCAGGCCCACGACATCCCGCCCGGTCTCGACGATCACGAGCAGTCGCTCGCGATCGCTTGCCCCACCGTCACGTGGATCCTCTCGCACCCTGAGGACGCGATTGATACTGACCACCGGCACGGCCTCACCCCGCAGGCGATACACCGGCGACTGGCCGGTAATCATGTTGAGACGCTCGCGATCCACCTGGACCGTTTCAATGATCGAGAGCAGCGGCACGACGTAGACCTGCGCCCCGACCCGCACAAGTTGCCCGTCGAGAATGGCGAGCGTGAGCGGCAGCGTGATCTGGAAAACGCTGCCTTCACCAGGCGTGGAGCTCACATCCACACGCCCACCGATCTCCTGGATGTTGCTCCGGACAACGTCCATGCCCACGCCGCGACCGGAAACATCGCTCACCACATCTGCGGTGGAGAAGCCGGGCATGAAGATCAGATCGTTGATCTGCTGCCGGGTCAGTTCTTCCTCGTCGCCCACCAGCCCGCGCTCGCGTGCCTTGCGGAGAATCTTGTCGGAATTCAGACCAGCGCCATCATCTGCGACACGGATGACGATATTCCCCGACTCATGGGAGGCACTCACGAAAATGGTCCCGTGGGCTGTCTTGCCCGCCGCAATACGCGTGGCCTCGTCCTCGATCCCATGGTCCAGCGAGTTGCGTATCAGGTGGACCAGGGGATCACCGATCTTCTCGAGCACGGTCTTGTCGAGTTCGGTCTGCTCTCCGGAGATCTCGAGTTCGATCTTCTTGCCGAGCTTGGCGCTCAGGTCATGAACAAGACGCGGGAACCGGCTGAAGGTCACGCTGACAGGCAGCATGCGGACCTGCATCACCGCTTCCTGAAGCTCCCTGGTATTGCGCGAGAGCTGCTCCAGAGTATCGCGCAACCCCATGAGATCGAGGCCCTCGGAGGATTCCCGACCGAACTGCGACAGCATGGCCTGCGTGATGACCAGCTCACCCACCAGATTCATGAGGTTATCGACCTTGTCGATGCCGACCCGGATCGATCCGGCCTCTTTGGCTGCCGGCTTCCTGCGACGATCATCTGTCGCCTGTGCCCGGCGATCTCCGGCACGACGCTCTGACGCAGCAGGAACCGCGACCGGTGCGGCCACCGCCGCGGTCTGCGTGGTCGCAGCGGCTACAGGAGCCTCCGGACCACCGAGCGCTTCGACGGAGAGATCGCACTCCCCTTCAACCCACTCGAACACCTCACGCACTTGCTCCAGCGTTGCGGCGCCCGTGAGCTCGATATCCCAGGAAAGGTACAGGGACTCGGGGTCCAGGGACTCGAAGGACGGCAACCGCGAGACATCACTGCGCGTGACGCAGTCCCCCAGCTCGGCAAGCGCACGAAGGATGTGCAGAGGCTGGTTGCCGCTTCGCAGTAACTGCTCGTGCGGACGAAAAGAAATACGCCAGCCCTGTGGAGGGGCGACGACGGACACCGGCACAGAGGCCGCTGCCGATGCTGATGCTG
>Ga0068877_10001292_pt1 | contig 20787 bp, 22 predicted proteins | sample NOAtaG_FD_66437 | JGI IMG/M metagenome (GOLD analysis project Ga0068877, IMG submission 66437) | Freshwater lake microbial communities from Lake Erie, under a cyanobacterial bloom - NOAA_Erie_Diel6S_1000h metaG | ecosystem: Environmental > Aquatic > Freshwater > Lake | place: USA: Ohio, Lake... | reverse complement strand
CGCAGGAGGACCTTTCCGACGTCGCCGAGGTCGCGCTCGCGCGCGGGCTCGCGGGCATCATCGTCTCCAACACCACGATCGCTCGGCCGCCGGAGCTGCGCGGCGCGGCGCGTGGCGAGGCGGGCGGCCTCTCCGGCCGGCCGCTCTTCGGCCCTTCGACCGCGGTGCTGCGCGAGATGCGACGCCTGACCGGCGGGCGGATCGCCCTGGTCGGCGTCGGCGGGATCGCCTCCGGCGCCGACGCCTACGCGAAGATCCGCGCCGGCGCCTCGCTGGTGCAGCTCTACACCGCGCTGGTCTACGAGGGGCCGGGCCTCGTCGCGCGCATCCGGCGCGAGCTCGCCGCCCTGCTGCGCCGCGACGGCTTCGCCTCCGTCGCGCAGGCCGTCGGCGCCGACGCCTGAAGCCGCGCGCGCGGCCTCAGACCGAGGCGAGGTAGAGCTCGCTCGCCTCGCGGGTCACGGGGCCTGGCCTGCCGTCGCCCACCAGCCGCCCGTCGATGCGCGTGACCGGCGTGACCCCGCCCAGCGTGCCGGTGACGAAGGCCTCGTCGGCGGAATAGACCTGCGCGAGCGTGAAGTCGCATTCGCGCGCGACATGGCCCGCGGCGCGCCAGGCCGCGACGACGCTGGCCTGCGTGATGCCCTTGAAGCTGAAGGCGCCGGTCGAGGTCCAGATCTCGCGGCCGCGCACGATGAAGAAGTTGGTGGAGTTGCAGCTCGCCACGAAGCCGCGCGGGTCGAGCATCAGCGCCTCGTCGGCGCCCGCCGCGATCGCCTGGATCAGCGCCTGGATCAGGTTGAGGCGGCTATGCGAGTTGAGCCGCAGGTCGAAGGCGTCCGGCCCGGTGGTGCGGAAGGTCGAGGTGAAGAGCGAATAGCCGCGCGCCTTCGCCTCCGGCACCGGCGTCTTGTACTCCGCGACGATCACGATCGTCGCCGGCCCGATCACGAAGCGCGGGTCCTGGTTCGGGGTGCGCTTCACGCCACGCGTCACCATCAGCCGCAGGTGGGCGCCGTCCGTCATGCCGTTGCGCGCGAGCGTCTCGGCGATCGCTGCCTTGAGCCCGTCCCGCGTCATGCCGATGTCGATCGCGATCGAGCGCGCGCCCTCGAAGAGCCGGTCGAGATGCGTCTCGAGGCTGATGATGCGCCCGCGCACCAGCCTCAGCCCCTCCCACACGCCGTCGCCGAGCACGAAGCCGCTGTCGAAGACCGAGACGCGCGCCTCGGCGCGCGGCACGAACTCCCCGTTCACGTAGACGAGGACGGATTCGTTGCGCGGGTCGGGGAGGTAGCCCTGCGCGCTCTTCGCCTGCGGCTGTTCCATGGTCGGCCTGCCTGTCCTAGAGACGGAATTCCTGGTGGCGCGCGATGAAGGCGCGGGTGCGCTCCATGCGCGGTGCCTTGAGCACCTCGTCGGGCGTCCCCTGCTCGAGGATCCTGCCATCGGCGAGGAAGAGCACGCGCGTCGCGACGTGGTAGGCGAAGCCGAGCTCGTGCGTCACGAGCAGCATCGTGCGGCCCTCGCGCGCGAGGGACTGGATCGTGCCGAGGACCTCGCCCACGAGCTCCGGGTCGAGCGACGAGGTGGGCTCGTCGAAGAGGAGGACCTCCGGGTCCATGGCCAGCGCCCGCGCGATCGCCACGCGCTGCTTCTGCCCGCCGGAGAGATGCGCGGGATAGGCGTCGGCCTTCTCCGCGAGGCCGACCCGCGCGAGCTCGGCGAGCGCGCGGTCCCGCGCCTCGGCCGCCGGCATGCGGCGCACGACGCGCGGCCCTTCCATGACGTTGCCCAGCGCCGTCATGTGCGGGAAGAGGTTGAACTGCTGGAACACCATGCCGATGCGCTGGCGCACGGGCACGAGCTCGGGCTCGCGATAGGCGCGCGCGCCGCCGGCGGCCGGGCGGCCGAGCACGGCGCCGTCGAGCTCGACGGTCCCGGAATCCGGGATCTCCATGAAGTTGAGGCAGCGCAGCAGCGTGCTCTTGCCCGAGCCCGAGGCGCCGAGGATCGCGACGCGCTCGCCGCGCCGCACGTCGAGGTCGATGCCGCGCAGCACGGCGTTGGCGCCGAAGCTCTTGGCGAGCGCGCCCACGCGCAGGAGCGGCCGGGGATCTTCCATGGTCAGTCGCTCCGCGCCAGCCTGCGCTCGAGGAAGTAGGTGAGGCGCACGAGCGGCCACAGGCAGCAGAAGAAGAGGATGGCGATCGCGGTGTAGGCCTCGATCGGGTTGAAGTTGAGCGAGGCGATCAGGCGGCCCTGCTGCAGCAGCTCGACATAGGCGATCGCCGAGGCCAGCGTGGTCATCTTGAAGATCTCGATCGCGCGGTTGGTGAGCGCGGGCAGCATGCGCCGCACGGCCTGGGGCAGGATCACGCGGCGCATCGCCTGGGCGGGCGTCATGCCGATCGCGCGCGCGCCCTCCCACTGGCCCGGCTCGATCGACTGGATCCCGCCGCGGAAGATCTCGCCCGAGAAGGCGGCGGAGTTGAGCGAGATGCCGAGCGCCGCGGCGGCGAGCTTGCCCACCTCGAAGGGCAGCAGGATCGGCAGCGCGAAGTAGAACCAGAGGATCTGCACGAGCACCGGCGTGTTGCGGAAGAACTCCACGAAGGCGCCGGCGGGCAGGCGGATCCAGGCGGAGCGCGCGCTGCGCGCGAGCCCGACCAGCAGCCCGAGGGCGAGGCCGAGCGCGAGGCAGATCGCGAAGAGGCGCAGCGTGCCCGCGGCGCCGGCGAGCAGCGCCTCGTGGTTGTCGAGGACGGAGGCGAAGTCCCAGCGATGGCCCATCAGCGCACCGTCGAATCCCCGCTCGCCGCGAGGCGCCGCTCGACGCGCCGCGCCGCCTGGCTGGCGGCGAAGATGACGACGAAGTAGGCGAGCGCAGCGACCGTGAAGGCCTCGAGCGGCCGGAAGCTGCGCTGCGAGATCTCGTTCGCGGCGTAGAGCAGGTCGGCGTAGGAGATCGTCGCGACGAGCGTCGTGGTCTTCATGAGCTCGATCGCGCGCTCCATGAAGGCGGGGATCATGCGCTTGACGGCCTGGGGCAGCACGATGCGCCGCAGCGCCTGGGGCCGCGTCATGCCGATGGCGCGCGCGGCCTCCCACTGGCCACGCTCGACGGAGGCGATGCCCGCGCGGAAGACCTCGGCGAAGAAGGCCGCGGACTGGATCGAGAAGGTCGTCGCCGCCGCCATGAAGGGCGTCATCTCGATGCCCGCGACCAGCGGCAGCGCGAAGTAGAACCAGAAGAGCTGGACCAGCGGCGGCGTGGTGCGGAAGACCTCGATCACGAAGCCCGCCGGCCAGGAGGCCAGGCGCCGCCGCGACAGCCGCAGCAGCGCCAGCGCAAGGCCGAGCGCGACGCCGACCACCAGCGCCGTGCCGGTCACGCGCAGCGTGTTCAGCAGCCCGGCGGCGAGGAGGTCGGCGTGCGCGAGGACGGGCGCGAAGTCCCAGCGATACATGCCGGGAGGCCTCGCGTCAGTTCATGAGTTCCTTCATGACCGGCGGCGCCAGGGCCGGGTCGAGGCCGAAATCGGCGAGCGCGGCCTCGTACCATTTCTGCGTCTGGCCGCTGCGGTAGTAGGCGGCGATCTCCTTGTCGACCCAGGCGCGGAAGGCCTCGTCGTCCTTCCGCAGCGCGACGCTCGAGGGCTGCGAGTTGGCGGGCGTCGGCACCACGATCTTGCCCTTGCCGAGGCGCTGGCGCGCGGCGAGCAGCGGCGGGTGGAAGAGGCAGACCGCGTCGGCGCGGCCGGCCTGGAAGGCGGCGATGGCCTCGGCGTTGCCGGGATAGCGCTGGATCTCGGCCTTCGAGGCGTGCTCGCTCACCCAGCGGTCCATCGTCGTGCCCTGCGGCGCGGCGATGCGCACGCCGGCGCGGTCGAGGTCCGCCCACGCCTTGACCGGCAGGTCCTCGCGCGCGAGCACGGCGAGCGAGTAGAAGAGCAGCGGAGAGTCCGGGAAGTCGACCGCCTGCTTGCGCTCGGCGGTGGCGTCGAGCATGAACATCATGTCGATCTTGCCGCCCTGCAGCGCGGCGATCGCGTTCGCCCAGGTGACCTCGACGGCCTCGAACCTGGCTCCCAGCGTCTGCGCCATGGCCTTGCCCATGGAGATGCCGAGGCCCGACGACCACTCGCCCGTGCGCGGGTCCTTCGAGTACCAGGGCGGCGCCTGGGTCACGCCGACGCGCAGCACGCCGCGCTTCTTCACCTCGTCGAGCGTCCCGGCGGCCTGCGCCGCGGCGGTGGACGCGACGCCCGTGGCGAGCGCGCAGGCGGCGGCGCCGCGCAGCAGGTTGCGTCTGTCGATGGCCATGATGTCCCCCCTGTCGATGTCGTGGCGCGGACGATACGCCGCGCCTGCGCGGCTTGCCAGCCTCGGGGGCGCGGGCGCCCGGCCTCAGCGCTGCCCGCGCACGCGCCAGCCGTCGAGCCAGTCGCGCAGCCGGTACAGGTTGCCGACCAGCGGCATGAACCAGGGGTTGCCCGTGTAGAGGGGCATCGTGCGCAGCGGCAGGCGCGAGAAGGCCGAGGCGCGGTTGCCGCCGCCGAGGATCATGCGCGCGGCGCAGCGCCCGAGATGCGTCATCGGCACCACGCCGCTGCCGTTGCAGCCGAGCGCGAAATGCACGCCGTCATGGACGCCGACATGCGGCAGCATGTCGAGCGCGAAGGCGACGTTGCCCTTCCAGGCATGGGTGATGCGCGTGCCCGCGAGGCCGGGCAGCAGGTCGACGAGGCAGCGATGCAGCCGCGCGCCGCCATGGCGCGCGGGCTCGTCGCGGAAGCTCGCGCGGCCGCCGAAGAGGATGCGCGCGAAGCCGGGCGCGGGCCGGAAGTAGTAGAGGATCTTCTTGGTGTCGCCGTAGACGCGCAGCCGCGGCAGCAGCGCGCGCACGCGCTCCTCGCCGATCTCCTCGGTCGCGATCATGTAGCTCGCGACGGGGATGACGCGGCGCCTGTGCCAGGGCGTGGCCGGCCCGGTATAGCCGTTGGTCGCGACCATCAGTGCGCGCGCCTCGACCTCGCCGGCGCTGGTGCGCGCGCGGAAGACGCCGCCCTCGCGGCTCCAGCCCTCGAAGGACACGCCGCTCGCCAGCGTCGCGCCATGCCGGCGCGCGGCCTCGGCGAGGCCCTGGACGTAGCGCGCGGGATGCAACCCGCCGGCGCGCGTGATGACGAGGCCGCCATGGTAGCGGTCGGTCGCGAGCTCCTCGCCGACGCGCGCGCGGTCGAGCACCTCGGCCGTGTCGCGCCCGCTGGCGTTGAGCATGTCGGCGCGCCGGCGCAGCGCGTCGAGCGCCTTCGGCGCATGGGCGCCGACGAAGCGCCCGCAGCGGCGATAGGCGCAGTCGATGCCCTCGCGCTGGAGCAGCGCCTCGAATTCCTCGAAGCTCGCCTCGGCCTCGTCGACCATCTCGGCGAGCAGCCTGGCCTCCACAGCCTCGTGCAGGTTGGTCCTGGCGCGGCCGAGCGCGCCGGCGCCGGAGAGCGCGCCGCCATTGCGCGACGACGCGCCCCAGCCGATCGGCTCGCGGTCGATGACCAGCGCCCTGGTGCCCGCGCGACCGAGCTCGATCGCGGTCGAGAGGCCCGCGATGCCGCCGCCGACGACGAGGACGTCGGCGCGCGAGGGCAGCTGCGCGGGCGCGGGCGCGGGCGGCGCGGCCTCCCACCACCAGGGGCGCTCGACGAAGCCCGGCGCGAAGACCGCGTCGCCGCTCATCCGCGTCGCAGCGCCATGATCGCGGCGCGCGCGAGCGCGTCGGCGCGCTCGTTCTCCGGATGCCCTGCATGGCCGCGCACCCAGTGCCAGGTCACGTCGTGGCGCGCGGCGGCTTCCTCGAGCGCGCGCCAGAGGTCCTCGTTCTTCACCGGCTGCCTGTCGGCCGTCTTCCAGCCGCGCTTCTTCCACTGCGGCAGCCATTTCGTGATGCCGTCGCGCACGTAGGTGGAATCGGTCGTGACATGGACGGTCGCCGGGCGGCGCAGCGCGTTCAGCCCCTCGATCGCGGCGGTCAGCTCCATGCGGTTGTTCGTCGTGCCGGGCGCGCTGCCCGAGAGTTCGCGCTCGTGGTCGCGCCAGCGCAGGATCGCGCCCCAGCCGCCGGGGCCCGGGTTCCCCGAGCAGGCGCCGTCGACGAAGACCTCGACGATCGAGGGAAGCGCGTCGCTCATCGTCCCGGCCCCAGCAGCGCCTCGGCCTGCACGGCCACGCGCACGACCTCCATGCCCGCCTCCGCGGCGACCTCCGGCGCGGCCGCGGGCGCCGCCATCGCCATGGGCGCCGCCATGCGCGGCATGGGGCGATCGAAGCCGCGCTGCGGGTCCACGGCGACGGTGGCGAAGCGCAGGAACCGCCCGCCCAGCGCCGTTGCCACCGCGTCGGCGCGCGCGCGCAGCCGCGCGATCGCCTCGCCGAGCAGCTCCTGCTCCGCGGCGCGGCGGGCCTCGTCGCCGAGCTCCCAGCCCATGCCGCTCGCCAGCAGCCCGTCCTGCTGCAGCTGGCCCGCGAGCTGCAGCATCGCCGCGGCGTCCGTGCCGACGAGGGAGAGGCCCTGGCGCGCGCGCCACGTCGTCTCCTTCGTGTCGCCGACGCGTTCCTGGTGGATCGCGTAGCCGCCCGTCTCGACGCGCAGGCCGGCGCCCGTCGCCGCGGCGCGCGCGCGGGCGAGCGCCGCCGCCATGACGCGGTTCACCTCGGCCTGGACGCGCGCCGGGTCCCTGCCGGCCTGCTCGGCGCGCAGCTCGATGCGCAGCCTGTCGCGCCGCAGCTCGCGCTGCGCGGATTCCGACATCGAGACGACCGTGAGGCCCTGCTCCATCGCGGCGCGGGCTGGGGAGAAGGCGTCCTGCGCCGCGACGCGCGCGCCGGTGGCGGCGGCGATGCAGGCGGCGAGGAGGATGGCGGGGGCGAGGCGGCGCATGGGCGGTCTCCGTGCTCGGGTCACGGCGCGAGTCCCGCGCGGCCGGGATGGCACGCCCGCGGCCGGGCCGGGGCGAAGTCGTGGCGGCGGGTCACAGGCCGTAGTCGGCGGCGGAGCGCACGGAGCGGTGGAAACGCAGCTTGCGCAGGTATTCCAGCGGATCGAGCTTGTTGACGAGCGCGCCCTTGGGCACGTGCAGCCAGTCGTAGAGGCGCGTGAGGAGGAAGCGGAAGGCCGCGCCGCGCGCGAGCAGCGGCAGCGCCTCGATCTCGCCTGGCTGCAGCGCGCGACGGCGCGTGTAGCCGTCGGTCAGGCGCCGCGCCTTGGTGGCGTTGAAGCTGAGGTCGGGCTCGAAGCACCAGGCGTTGAGGCAGATCGCGACGTCGTAGGCGAGGAAGTCGTTGCACGCGAAGTAGAAGTCGATCAGCCCGCTCAGCCTGTCGTCGAGGAAGAAGACGTTGTTCGGGAACAGGTCGGCATGGATGACGCCGGCGGGCAGGTCGCGCGGCCAGCGCGGGGCGATCTCGTCGAGCTCGCGCGCGATCTCGTCGCCGAGCCCGGGCGCCACCTCGTCGGCGCGCGGGCGCGACTGCGCGACGAGCTTGGCCCAGCCCTCGATCGAGAGCGCGTTGGCGCGGCGCATCGGGAAGTCCGCGACGGCGAGGTGCAGGCCGGCGAGCGCCTCGCCGAGCGGCCCGCAATGCCGGGCCTCCACGCGGCGCGGCGACATGCCGTTGAGGAAGGACACGATCACCGCCGGGCGACCGGCGAGGCTGCGGATGACCTCGCCGTCGCGGCCCCGGATGGGCAGCGGGCAGTCGATGCCGCGCGCGGCGCAATGCTCCATCAGGCCCATGAAGAAGGGCAGGTCCGCCGGCGCGACGCGCTTCTCGTAGAGCGTCAGGATCCAGGGGCCCCGGGTCGTCTGCAGCAGGTAGTTCGAGTTCTCGACGCCCTCGGCGATGCCCTTGGCGGACACGACGTCGCCGATGTCGTAGGCCGCCACGAAGGCGCGCAGGTCGGCGTCGTCGACTTCCGTGTAGACCGCCATCGCCGCCTCAGCCCGCGAGTGCCCGCGGAAGGTTGAAGTGCACGTCCTCGACGGCCGTCGCGACCTCCTCGACGCGCGTCGAGAAGCGCTGGCCGGCCGCCTCGATCACCTCCTGCACGAGGACCTCGGGCGCCGAGGCGCCGGCGGTCACGCCGAGGCTGCGGATCCCCGCCAGCTCGCTCCAGTCGATGTCGGTCGCGCGCTGCACGAGCACCGCGCGCGCGCAGCCGGCGGCCTGGGCGACCTCGACCAGCCGGCGCGAGTTCGAGGAGTTCGGCGCGCCGACGACGACCAGCGCGTCGACGCGACCGGCGATCTCCTTGACCGCGAGCTGGCGGTTGGTCGTGGCGTAGCAGATGTCGTCCTTGCGCGGGCCGATGATCCCCGGGAAGCGCGCGCGCAGCGCCGCGGCGACGGCGGCCGTGTCGTCCACGGACAGCGTCGTCTGCGTGACATAGGCGAGGCGCCCGGGATCGGGCGGCGACAGGCGCGCCACGTCCGCCACGGTCTCGACGAGCGACGTGGCGCCCTCGGGCAGCTGGCCGGTCGTGCCGACCACCTCGGGGTGCCCCGCGTGGCCGACGAGCACGACATGGCGGCCCGCGGCGAAATGGCGCTCCGCCTCGTGGTGGACCTTGCTGACCAGCGGGCAGGTCGCGTCGACATGCACGAGCGCGCGCCGGCGTGCCTCGGCTGGGACCGACTTCGGGACGCCATGGGCGGAGAAGACGACCGGCCGGTCGTCGGGCACGGCGTCGAGCTCGTCGACGAAGATCGCGCCCTTGGCCTCGAGCGAGCGGACGACGAAGCGGTTGTGGACGATCTCGTGGCGCACGTAGACCGGCGCGCCCCATTTCTCGAGCGCGCGCTCGACGATCAGGATCGCGCGCTCGACGCCGGCGCAGAAGCCACGCGGCGCGGCGAGGAGGATCGTCAGTTCGGGGCGAGGAGCGGCGGTCATCTCTGCTGCAACGGGGCCGGCCCGCTTGAGGAATCGCGGCGCCTTCTCTAGTGTCGTGCGCGCCCGGGCGGACGGGAAGCTACCGCGCCTCCGCGCCGCGAGGCAAAGCCTGTCCGACGCCCCGATGAACTCCCGGAGATCGCCCAGATGACCCAGCCCGTCGCCGCCCAGAAGGCCCCCTACGGCGTCGCCGTCGAGGCCGGCCGGAAATACTACTGGTGCTCCTGCGGCCTCTCGAAGAAGCAGCCGTTCTGCGACGGCTCGCATGCCGGGACCGGGCTCTCGCCCCTGGTCTTCGAGGCCAAGGAGAGCAAGACCGTGTGGTTCTGCGGCTGCAAGGCGACCGCGAACAAGCCGCTCTGCGACGGCGCTCACACGAAGCTGTGAGCTCGCGCGTCCTCCTCCCGGCCGCCACCGCCGCGCTCCTGCTGGCGGGCTGCACCGGGGACCCCGTCAACCCGGCCACGGTCTGCCCGCAGGGCCTCATCCTCGCCGATGCAGGCGAGGCGACGATCTTCCGCGAGGGCGCGGGCCGCGACCTCACGGACGTCTCGGCGCATGTGCGCATCGCCGACGTCGTCGTCGACTGCAAGCGCGACCGGCGCCTCGTGACCGTCGACCTGCAGATCGCGATCGCCGCCGAGCGCGGGCCCGCGAACAGGTCGGGCCGGCAGGACGTCGGCTACTTCGTCGCGGTGGTCGACCCGCAGGGCAACGTCATGAACCGGCAGACCTTCAACGTCGCCTTCGCCTGGCCCGAGAACCGGGTCCGCGTCGGCACGGTGGAGGACATCGAGCCGCGCATCACGGTCGAGTCGCCGGAGAAGGCGCCCAGCTACCAGATCTGGGTCGGCCTGCTGCTCGACGAGGAGCAGCTGCGCTGGAACCGCAGCGGCGGCGCGGCGCGACGCTGAGCGCGCGCGAGCGCGTCGTTGACTCGGGCCCGGGCGCGGCTAGATTGCCGATGACGCCGCGCCGCGGGAGAGACCGTCACCGAGTCGCGCCAGTCCCGCAGAGGGGACGGGCGCGAGGCGGGGACGGCGCCGAAGGAGCAACCGCCCCGGAAACTCTCAGGCAAAAGGACCGTGGGTCGCGGAGACTCTGGAAAGCAGGACGCTCCGGCGACGGGGCGCCCTCACCGAAGATGTAAGTGGTGCAGGCCGGCCAGGCGGCGCCGCGAATCTTTCAGGTCCAAGGACAGAGGGGGCGCGGAACCGCTCCGCCCGCGATGCGCGGGACGCCGTTCCGTGCGATGTCCGGAGGACCGCCGATGGCCGACACCCCGCAGGACGGGCTGCAAGTCACCCCGCTGAACGCGCTGCACCGCGAGCTCGGCGCGAAGATGGTTCCCTTCGCTGGCTACGACATGCCCGTCCAGTACCCGGCCGGCATCCTCGCCGAGCACAACCACGCGCGCGCCGCGGCCGGGCTCTTCGACGTCTCGCACATGGGCCAGGTCCGGCTCGAGGGCGCGGGCGCGGCGGCCGCGCTCGAGACGCTGGTCCCCGCGGACATCGCCAATCTCGGCGTCGGCAGGACCCGCTACACGCAGTTCACGTCCGAGGATGGCGGCATCCTCGACGACCTCATGGTCACCAATCGCGGCGACCATCTCTTCCTCGTCGTCAACGCCGCCTGCAAGGCGCAGGACCTCGCGCACATGCGCGCGCGGCTCGGCGGCATCGCCGTCGTCGAGCTCGCCGATCGCGCGCTCCTCGCGCTGCAGGGGCCGGCGGCCGCCGCTGTCGTCGCGCGGATGGCGCCGGAGACCGCGGCGATGAAGTTCATGACCTTCGGCACCGCGCGGCTGGGCGGCATCGAGTGCTGGCTGACGCGCTCCGGCTACACCGGCGAGGACGGCTTCGAGATCTCCGTGCCCGCGGCCGGCGCCGAGCGCCTCGCGCGTCTCCTGCTCGCAGAGCCCGAGGTGAAGCCGGTCGGCCTCGGCGCGCGCGACTCGCTCCGCCTCGAGGCGGGGCTCTGCCTCTACGGCCACGACATCGACGCCACGACGTCCCCGATCGAGGCGGACCTCGCCTGGTCGATCCAGAAGCGCCGCCGCGAAGGCGGCGGCTTCCCGGGCGCCGCGCGCATCCAGGCGGAGCTCGCGAAGGGCCCGTCGCGCCGTCGCGTGGGCATCCTGCCCGACGGCAAGGCGCCCGCGCGCGAGCATACCGAGGTCACCGACATGGCCGGGCGGCGCATCGGCGAGGTGACCTCCGGCGGCTTCGGCCCCAGCGTCGGCGGGCCGGTCGCCATGGGCTACGTGGAGGCGGCGCATGCCGCCCCGGGCACGAAGGTGCAGCTCGTCGTGCGCGGCGTGCCGCGCCCGGCGACCATCGCCACGATGCCATTCGCGCCGCATCGCTACTTCCGCGGCTGATCTTCGGGGAACGAGAGAGAGGGAGAGGAACGATGTCCGAGCTTCGCTACACCAAGGAACACGAGTGGGTCCGCGTCGAGGGCGACGTCGGCACCTGCGGCATCACCGACTACGCGCAGAGCCAGCTCGGCGACGTCGTCTTCGTCGAGCTTCCGGCCGCGGGGAAGAAGGTCGCGCGCGGCGGCGAGGCCGCGGTGGTCGAGTCCGTCAAGGCCGCGAGCGAGGTCTACGCGCCGGTCTCCGGCGAGGTGGTCGAGTCGAATGCCGGCCTGCCCGACAACCCGGCGCAGGTGAACCAGTCGCCGATGGGCGATGGCTGGTTCATGAAGATCCGCCTGTCGAACCCGGCGGAGCTCGGCGAGTTGATGGACGAGGCCGCGTACAAGGCCTACCTCGCCACCCTGTCCTGAGGAGGATCGCGGCGATGCGCTACCTGCCCCATACCGACGCCGCGCGCCGCGAGATGCTCGCGGCGATCGGCTCGCCCTCCGTCGACGCGCTGTTCCGCGACGTGCCGGCCTCCGCGCGGCTCGACGGGCCGATCGCGGGACTGCCCACGACGAAGGGCGAGCTCGAGGTCGAGCGCCACATGGCCGCGCTGGCCGCCAGGAGCCGCCCCGCCGGCACCATGGCGAGCTTCATCGGCGCGGGCGCCTATCGCCACCACGTTCCGTCCTGCGTCGACCACCTCGTGCAGCGCGGCGAGTTCCTGACCTCCTACACGCCCTACCAGCCGGAGGTGAGCCAGGGGACGCTGCAGTACCTCTTCGAGTTCCAGACCCAGGTGGCGATGGTCACCGGCATGGATGTCGCGAACGCCTCGATGTACGACGGCGCCACCTCGACCGTGGAGGCCGTGATGATGGCCAACCGCGTGACGAAGCGCGGCAAGGCCGTGATCTCCGGCGGGCTGCATCCGCACTACCGCGCGGTCGTGGAGACGCATGCGCGCTTCGGCGACTTCCGCGCCGTGTGCGCGCCGCCGCTGCCCGCGGGCGGCGAGGACCTCGCCTCGCTGGTCGACGCCGAGACGTCCTGCGTCGTCGTCCAGAACCCCAGCGTCTTCGGGCAGGTCGTCGACCTGTCGCCGCTCGCCCGCGCATGCCAGGCGAAGGGCGCGCTGCTCGTCGTCGTCGTCACCGAGATCGTCTCGCTCGGCCTGCTCGCGCCCCCCGGCGCGATGGGCGCCGACATCGTCGCGGCCGAGGGCCAGTCGATCGGAAACGCGCTCAACTTCGGCGGCCCGCATGTCGGGCTGTTCGCGACGCGCGAGAAATACGTCCGCCAGATGCCAGGCCGCCTGACGGGGGAGACCGTCGACGCCGATGGCCGGCGCGGCTGGGTGCTCACGCTGTCGACGCGCGAGCAGCACATCCGCCGCGAGAAGGCGACCTCGAACATCTGCACGAACTCGGGCCTCTGCGCGCTCGCCTTCACCATCCATCTCTCGCTGCTCGGCGAGGACGGCTATCGCCGCCTCGCGGAGCTCAACCACGCCAACGCGGTCACGCTCGCCGGGAAGCTCGACGGCGTGCGCGGCGCGCGCCTCGTGACCGAGGCGTTCTTCAACGAGTTCACGCTGAAGCTGCCGGTGCCGGCGGCGGGCGTGGTGGACGAGCTGGCGGCGCAGGGCATCCTCGCCGGCGTCCCCGGGGGCAGGCTCTGGCCCGAGCGGCCCGAGCTCGCCGACCTGCTCGTCGTCGCCGCGACGGAGACCAACACCGAGGCGGAGATGGACCTCTTCGCCAGCAAGCTCGAGGAGATGCTGTGATGGACAAGTCCCAGGGACGCGTCTCGCGCGACGGCGCCGCGGCGGAGCTGCCGCCGGTGGCCACCCATTCCGGCCATCGCGGCCTCGTCATGGACGAGAAGCTCATCTTCGAGCAGGGCGTCGAGGGCCGCTGCGGCGTCGACCTGCCCGAGCCGCCGAAGGTGGCGCGCCGCCTCGGCGGCCTGGAGCGCAAGGGGCCGGTCGGCCTGCCGGGGCTCTCGGAGCCGCAGGTGATCCGGCACTACACGCGCCTCAGCCAGAAGAACTTCGCGATCGACGCGGGGCTCTATCCGCTGGGCTCCTGCACGATGAAGCACAACCCGCGCCTCAACGAGAAGGCGGCGCGCCTTCCCGGCTTCGCGGACCTCCATCCGCTGCAGCCGATCTCGACGGTGCAGGGCGCGCTCGAGCTGATGGACCAGCTCTCGCACTGGCTCACGACGCTCACCGGCATGCCGGCGGTCGCGCTCTCGCCCGGCGCCGGCGCGCATGGCGAGTTCTGCGGCATGGTCGCGATCCGCGCGGCGATCGAGGCGCGCGGCGAGGCCGCGTCGCGCCGCCGCGTCCTCGTGCCCGAATCCGCCCATGGCACCAACCCGGCGACGGCCGCCGCGATCGGCTTCGAGGTCGACGCGATCCCGGCCGACGCGCGCGGCCGCGTCGACGTCGCCGCGCTGAAGGCCAAGCTCGGCCCCGACGTCGCGGCGATCATGCTCACCAACCCGAACACCTGCGGGCTCTTCGAGTCCGACATCGTCGAGATCGCGCGCCTCGTCCGCGAGGCGGGCGGGTACTTCTACTGCGACGGCGCGAACTTCAACGCCATCGCCGGCCGCGTGCGCCCCGCCGACCTCGGCGTCGACGCGATGCACATCAACCTGCACAAGACCTTCTCGACGCCGCATGGCGGCGGCGGGCCGGGCTCGGGCCCGGTGGTGTTCTCCGCGCGCCTCGCGCCGCACGTGCCGGTGCCCTATGTCGTGCGCGACGCCGGCGGCTTCCGCCTCGTCGAGCACCAGGCCGGCGCGCCGTCCTCGCTCGGCAGGCTCAAGGGCTTCCACGGCCAGATGGGCATGTTCGTGCGCGCGCTCACCTACATGCTGAGCCACGGGGCCGACGGCATCCGCCAGGCCTCGAACGACGCGGTGCTCAACGCCAACTACGTCATGGCGCGCCTGCAGGACGTCATGACGCCGGCCTTCGAGGGGCCGTGCATGCACGAGTGCCTCTTCGACGACCGGTTCCTCAAGGACACGGGCGTGACCACGCTCGACTTCGCCAAGGCGATGATCGACGAGGGCTACCACCCGATGACCATGTACTTCCCGCTGGTCGTCCATGGCGCGATGCTCATCGAGCCGACGGAATCCGAGACCAGGGAATCGCTCGACCTGTTCGTCGACACGATGCGCTCGCTCGCGGCGCGCGCGAAGGCGGGGGAGGCGGAGCATTTCCGCGCCGCGCCCAGGCTCACGCCGCGCCGCCGCCTCGACGAGACGCGCGCGGCGCGCGCGCCCGTCCTGCGGTGGAAGCCGGCCGCCGCCCCGGTGCCGCGCGCGGCGGAGTAGCCGCGGCGGTCAGGGCACCGCGGACATCACGAGGAAGGCCGCGAAGATCACGAGGTGGACGCCGCCCTGCAGGACGGTGCTCCGCCCCGCGGCCAGCGTCAGCGTGCTCGCGAAGAGCGACAGCACCAGCAGCACGACGTGGCCGGCCTGCAGGCCGAGCGAAAGCGGCACGCCGATCGCCAGCGACACGATCGTCACCGCCGGGATCGTGAGGCCGATCGTCGCCAGGGACGAGCCCAGCGCGAGGTTGAGGCTCGTCTGCAGGCGGTTGGCCTGCGCCGCGCGGTAGGCGGCGAGGCCCTCGGGCAGCAGCACGACGCCGGCGATCACGATGCCGACGCAGGCGTCGGGAAGCCCCGCGGCCTCGATCGCGCGGTCCACCGCCGGCGACAGCATCTTCGCCAGAAGGATGACGCTGCCGAGCGCGAGCAGGAGCAGTCCCGAGCTGCGCGCGACCGCGCGGTCGGATGGGGGCGCGTGCGGCGCGTCGTCGCCGCCCTCGTCCATGAAGTAGCTGCGGTGGCGCACGGCCTGGACGAATAGGAACAGGCCGTAGAGCGCCAGCGAGACGACCGCGACGAAGACGAGCTGGGATGGCGCGTAGACCGGGCCGGGCGTCGTCGTGGTGTGGTTCGGCAGGATGAGCACGAGCGTCGCAAGCGTGCCGAGCACGCCGAGCGCGCCGGTCGCCCCGGGGGCGCGGAAGCCCTGCTCGTGGTGGCGCATGCCACCGGCGAGCAGGCAGAGCCCGACGATGCCGTTGAGCACGATCATGATCGCGGCGAAGACCGTGTCGCGCGCGGTGGCCGGTGCGCCGTCCGGCGCCGAGAGCATGATCGAGACGATCAGCGCGACCTCGATCACCGTGACCGCCGCGGCGAGCACGATCGAGCCGAAGGGCTCGCCCACGCGCAGCGCGATGACCTCGGCGTGGTGGACGGCCGCGAAGACCGCGCCGCCCAGCAGGATGGTGGCGAGGAGAAGGACGATCGCGCTGGATGCCGGCACGAGGCCGGAGAACTTCGCGGCCAGCAGCGCGGCAGCGGCGACGGGCGCCGCCCAGCACCACCACGGCATGGTTTCGGGGTCGTGGTTTCCGGCCATCGCGCGTCCTTCCCAGGGTACCGCGCGACCGTCATGCAGGCGCGGGGTCGTCGTCAACCCGGCCGCTTCGTCCACGCGCCGGCGCCAGAAACGAAGACGGCGGACGCCGCCTGGCGCCCGCCGTCCTTGTCCTGATTGCCGCCCGCGCGGGGCGGCTCGATCAGTTGAGCTTGCCGGGCAGTTCGCGGATCGCCTCGTCGATCAGCCGGCCCTGCGCCGTCTCGTCCAGCTTCTGGGCGAGGATCTGGCGCGTGGCCGCGAGGGCGATGTCGACCGCGGCCGTGCGGACCTCGGCGGCAGCCGACTGCTCGGCCTGCGCGATGCGTTGCATCGCCTGGGCCTCGCGGCGCTTGAGCTCGGCCTCGAGCCGCGCCTGCGCGTCGCGCTGCAGGCGCTCGGCCTCGCCGCGCGCGCGCGCGACGATGGTCTCGGCCTCCTGGATCGCGTCACGCTGCTTGCGCTGGAATTCGGCGAGCAGCGTCTGCGCTTCCTCGCGCAGCCGCTGGGCCTCGTCGAGTTCCTTGCGGATCCGCTCGGCGCGCGCGTCGAGGCCGCCGACCAGGGCGGAACGCAGCGGCTTCCAGACCACCACGAAGAACGCGACGAAGGACGCCGCGACCCAGAATTCGGGCTGGGCGAGGAAGGAGCCGGAGGACGGATCTGCCATGGTGTTTCCTTGGACGTGCCCCGTGCGTCAGCGACGGGCGAGGGCGGCGCGCGCCGCCTGGTCCGCCTCGGCCGGGGAGATGCCGACCCCGGCGACCCTCTGGACGGCGAGGGTCGCGACCTCGGCGGCGACGCCGGCGAGGTTGCCCATCGCCGTCGCCTTCGCGGCTGCGATGCGGCCCTCCGCGTCGCGGATCCGGCCGGCCAGCTCGTTGCCGAGCCGGGCCTGCCTGTCGGCCGCCTCGCGGGCCAGCGAGGCCTCGGTCGAGCGACCGACTTCCTGCGCCTTCGCGCGCGACTCGCCCAGGGCCTTCTCGTAGGCGGCCTTGATCTGGTCGGCCTCGGCCTTGAGGGCCGAGGCGCGGTCGAGATCGCCCCCGATGCGGTTGGCCCGCGCCTCGAGCACCTCGCCGATCCGCGGCAGCGCGATCTTGCTCATCACCCAGTAGAGGACGAGGAAGGTCACGCCGAGCCAGAAGATCTGGCTGGGAAAGCGCGAGAGGTCGAATTGCGGCATGCCCGCCTTCTGCGCGTCGGCCGCCATGCCCGGGTCGACGGGCAGGAGGACGAGCGCCGCAGCGGCGAGGAGGAGTGCGCGGATGGTCATCATCATTCACCGGCGCCGGGCGCCGGCCCGTTCGTCAGGAGACGTAGACGAGGATGGCGACGACGAAGGCGAGCAGCGCGATGAACTCGGTCACCGCGAAGCCGATATAGGCGAAGGTCTGCACGTTGTCCTTGGCGGCCGGGTTGCGGCCGACGGCCTGGATCAGGCTGGCCCACACGGAGCCCACGCCGATGCCGGCGCCGATCATGCCGATGGCGGCGAGGCCCATGCCGATGAGCTTGGCTGCAGAAGCGTCCATTGGAGTAGTCCTTTCTGGTTGGAGCTTGTTGGAGTTCGACCGCCGCGATCCGTCAGTGCAGGTGGATCGCGTCGTTCAGGTAGATGCAGGACAGGATGGTGAAGATGTAGGCCTGCAGGAACGCGACGAAGAACTCGAGCGCGGTCAGGCCGATCAGCATCCCGAAGGGCAGCACGCCCGGCAGGATGAAGAACTTCACGCTGCCCAGCGTGATCACGAAGCCGGCGAAGATCTTCAGGATGATGTGCCCGACCGTCATGTTCGCGAAGAGGCGGACCGAGAGGCTGACCGGGCGCGAGAGGTAGGAGATCACCTCGATCGGGATCAGGATCGGCGCGGCCGCGATCGGCGCGCCGTGCGGGAAGAACAGGCTGAAGAAATGCGTGCCGTGGCGCGCGATGCCGATGAAGGTGATGCCCACGAAGATCGTCAGCGCCAACGCGAAGGTGACCGCGATGTGGCTCGTGAAGGTGAACGCGCCGGGCAGCATGCCGAGCAGGTTGCCGACCAGCACGAAGCTGAAGACGGAGAAGACGAAGGGGAAGTACTTGCGGCCCTCGTCGCCGACGTTCTCGCGCACCATGCCGGCGATGAACTCGTAGCCGAGTTCCGCCACCGACTGGAGGCGGCCGGGCACGAGGTCGCGGCTGCGCACCGAGAAGACCAGGAGGCCGGCGATCACCGCCACCGCGATGGCCATCATGAGCGCGGAATTCGTGAACGAGACGTCCAGCTTCCCGAGGGAGAGCGGGACGAGGGGCTTGATGGTGAACTGCTCGAGCGGACTGGCCACGGTCGTCTCTTTCGCTTCGGGCCGGCGCGCCGCCTGAGGCCCGCCGGGTTTCAGTTCATCTCCCGCCCGTTCGGGGCGAGGGCGGTTTCATTCCCGCTTCCCGCGTTCCCCGGCGATCCGGCGGCGCGCCGCGTCCGCGGCGCGCACCGTGCGGAGCATGTTCATCATCCCGGCCGCGAAGCCGAGGGCGAGGAACACGAGCAGGAACCAGGGGCTGGTGCCGAGCCACCGGTCGAGCGCCAGTCCCATTCCCGTGCCGACGGCGACCCCCGCGAGGAGGTCGACGGCGACCCTGAAGCCGAGGCCGAGCTGACCGGTGTTGCGCGCCGCGGCAGCGCTTGCCGTGTCGCGACCGCCGTCCCTCCGTTCCCGCGCCGCCGCGAGGCGGGCCTGGAAGTCGTCCCTTTCGGGACCGTCGGAAGGCTTTGCGGGATCAGTCTCTGCCATGGCCCGGAGGAAATGTTCCCGGCCGTTTTCGCGGCGCGGAAAATACGGACGGGGTACCACCCTGTCAAGGCGGATGACCCGCTTTCAAAAGGCTGAAACACCGATGTTTTCGGGGCTTCGGCCGCTTCGCGCCCTCATGCCGTCGCGCGCATGCGCTCGGCCTGGGCGAGGTCGACGGAGACGAGCTGGCTGATGCCCCGCTCGGCCATCGTCACGCCGTAGAGCCTGTCCATGCGCGCCATGGTCATGCGGTGGTGGGTGACGACCACGAAGCGCGTCTCGGTGCGCCCGGAGATCGTCTCCAGCAGCTTGCAGAACCTGTCGACATTGGCGTCGTCCAGCGGCGCGTCGACCTCGTCCAGCACGCAGATCGGCGCCGGCGTGGTCAGGAACACCGCGAAGAGCAGCGCCAGCGCCGTCAGCGCCTGCTCGCCGCCCGAGAGGAGCGACAGGGTCTGCAGCTTCTTGCCCGGCGGCGAGGCCATGACCTCGAGGCCGGCGTCGAGCGGGTCGTCGCTGGCCTGCTCGCCCTCCTCGGCGGGCGGGGCGGCCAGCTGCAGGTGCGCCTTGCCGCCGCCGAACAGCGCGACGAAGAGCTCCGAGAAATGCCGGTTGACCTGCTCGAAGGCGGCGAGCAGCCGCTCGCGGCCCTCGCGGTTCAGGCTGCCGATGCCCTGGCGCAGCTTGCCGATCGCCGCGAGCAGGTCGCCGCGCTCGCCCATCATCGCCTGCAGCTGCTGGTCGAGCTCCTGCGCCTCCTGCTCGGCGCGCAGGTTCACGGGGCCCATGTTGTCGCGCTCGCGCGTCAGCCGCTCGAGCCGCGACTCGACCTGCTCGATCGAGGGCAGGTCGTCGGCGGGGTCGACGCCGCCCGCCGCCAGGGTCTGGTCGGGCTCGCAGTCGAGCCGCTCGCGGATGCGCTGCGCCACCTCGGCGATCTGCCGCGCGGCCTGCTCCGCGGCCGATTCGGCGCGCACGCGATCCTCGCGCTCGCCCATCAGCGTGGCCTCCTCGGCCTTGAGCGCGCGCTCGGCCTCGCGGGCCTGGGTCTCGGCGACGGCCAGCGCGTCGGCATGGCCGCGGCGCTCGGCCTCGGCGGCGGCGACGAGCTCGAGCAGCTCGCCCCGGCGCGCCGCGATCTCCGCGGGCTGCGCGGCGAGGCGGCCATGCTCCTCCACCTGCGCTGCGTGGCGCTCGGCGAGCACGGCCGCCTGCTGCTCGGCGGAGGCCGCGCGGTTGCGCCAGGCGGCGACGTCGGAGGCGATGCCCGCGAGCCGCCGGCGGCGCTGCTCGGCCTCGCCGACCAGCCGGCGCTCGTCGCCCTGCATGGCCATCAGCTGCTCGCGCCCGGCCTTGAGCTCCGCGCGCCCGAGCTCGAGGAGCCTGCGCGCCTCGTCGATGTCGGGCAGCGCGGCGAGGCGCTCCTGAACGCCGGCCCGGCGCTCCTCCTCGCCCGCGCGCTCGACGCCGAGGCGCTCGATCCGCTCGGCGAGGGCGGCCAGGCGCGCGGCCTGCTCGGCGCTCTCCCGCGCGAGCCGCGCGGCGGCCTGCCGGGACTGCTCGACGCGACCCTGCGCCTCGCGCGCGCCCTGGCGCGCGCCGCGCTCGGAGTCGGCGGCGGCGGATTCCTCCTGGCGGGCGGCCTGCATGCGCGTGCGCGCACCCTCGAGCTGGGCGCCCGTCGCGGCGCGCTGCGGCAGCAACTCGGCAAGGCGATTGCGCTGCGCGAGGCGCAGCGCCGCGGCGGAGGGCGCGCCGGCGCGGACGGTGAAGCCGTCCCAGCGCCAGAGCGCGCCGCCGCGCGTGACCAGCCGCTGCCCGGCCGCGAGGCCCGGCGCGAGCGCGGCGCCGGCCTCGTCGTCGACGATGCCGACCTGCGCGAGGCGGCGCGCCAGCGCGGGCGGCGCCTGGACATGGGCGCCCAGCGGCTCGACGCCCGGCGGCAGCGCCGGGTCGGAGGCGCCCTGCGTGGCGTCGCCGCGCCAATGCGCGGGCGCCGTGCTGTCGAGCGGCGCGGCGAGGTCGTCGCCCAGCGCGGCGCCGAGCGCCGCCTCGTAGCCGGCGTCGACGCGCACCTGGTCGATCACCGGCGCGAAGAGGTCGCCGGTGCCGTTGTCCGCGAGCAGGCGCTGCAGCCCGGCGATCTCGCCGTCGAGCCGCGCGATCTCCGCCTCGACATTGCCAAGCGCGGCGCGCGCGCCGCGCTCCTCCTCCTGGGCCGCGCGGCGCGTGGCCTCGGC
>Ga0068877_10001291_pt1 | contig 20800 bp, 16 predicted proteins | sample NOAtaG_FD_66437 | JGI IMG/M metagenome (GOLD analysis project Ga0068877, IMG submission 66437) | Freshwater lake microbial communities from Lake Erie, under a cyanobacterial bloom - NOAA_Erie_Diel6S_1000h metaG | ecosystem: Environmental > Aquatic > Freshwater > Lake | place: USA: Ohio, Lake... | reverse complement strand
CACCCAGCCGTTGAAGTGCTTCGTGGTGTGCAGGGGCTGGGCCGCGTCGCCCACAAAGTGCGAGAGGATCCCCATCTCCACCATGATGTTCGCCTTCGTCATCGCCAGTTGGTGCGCCCGCGCCGGATCGTTCAGCTTCGTCAGTTGCCGATACGTCTTGAACGCGCTGACCAGCTTCGCGTGATGCTCCGCCATCGCGTGCGGCAGGAACCCGGGCCACTCCTTCTGCCCCGTCGGGTCCAGCCTCTCGTTATACGGCGCCCGCTCCTCGCGCTTGCCCAAGTCCCCCGTCGCCGCCGGCTTGTCCCCGTCCTTGTGCACCGCCCGCGCCACCGCCATGTCCCGCACATACCGGTACCGCAGCGGGCTGATCGTGTCGATGGTCAAGCCGAACTCGTCGAGATCCTCGATATCCAGAAAGTGGTCCATCGCATTCTCGTGCACGAGCACGCCGATGCGCACCCCGCGCCAGCGGTCGGGCTCGCCCGCCTGCCAGCCGATGGCCAGAAAATCCTCGCGCTGCTTGATGAACGCCGGCGCGTCGGCGCTCTTCATCGCGTCGATCGCCAGCCAGGTGATGGCGCGGTGCCCGGTGGCGTCCCACGCCGCCGCCGCCCGATCGAAGACCCCCGTCGCCGCCGCCGCCAGCAATGACAGCACGCTCACCATCACGCCGCGTGACCGAAAGGACAGTCTACGTTTCATCCGGGGGCTCCTCGTTTCCGTGCTCAACTCACCCCCCTCACCCCCCTCACCCGACCCGCTCGGCCTTGGGCTCGCGCGTCATGAGCTGCCCGATCGCCTCGATGGGGTCCAGCCCGCCGAAGAGCACCGCATTGACCGCCTGCGTGATGGGCATGTCCACGCGGTACTTTCGCGCCAGGTCCATCACCGACTTGGTCGTCGCCACGCCCTCCACCACGCTGTTGACCGTCGCGAGATACTCATCCAGCCTCCGCCCGCGACCGAGCGCCTCGCCAAGCGAGCGGTTCCGCCCCTCGGGGCTGAAGCAACTCGTCGCCAAGTCGCCCGCCCCCGCCACGCCGAAGAACGTGTCCTGACTCGCCCCCATCGCCGTGCCGAGCCGGGCGATCTCCGCCAGCCCGCGCGCCAGCAGCGCGCTCTTGGCGTTGCACCCCGCCTGCAACCCGTCGAGGATCCCCGCCGCGATGGCGATGACGTTCTTCATCGCCCCCGCAAGCTCCACCCCGATCAGGTCGTGCGTGGTGTAGATCCGCATCCACCGCGTGGCGAAAAGCTGCTGCACCCGCAGACGGAACGCCTCGTCATCACCCGCCGCGATCATCGTCGCGGGCAGACACCGCGCCAGCTCCGCCGCGATCGTCGGCCCGCTCAGCGCCGCCATCGCTCGCGGCTTGCCGTCCGGGTTATCCCGTAAAACCTCCGCGATGATCTGCGTCGGACGCAGCAATGTCCCGTTCTCAATCCCCTTCGCCACCGAGATCACCCCAGCACCCCGCGGGATCATCGGTCCCAACCGCTCCCACACGCTCCGGCAATACTGCACCGGGATCGCCGAGACGATGATCTCCGCCTCCCGCACCGCGTCCGCGTCGCGCAACGCCACCCGCACCGTGTCGTCGAGTTTGACCTCCGACAGCCGCTCGCTCCGCCGACTCTGCGCAACTCGCCCCGCCTCCTCCGCCGAGTGACCCCACATCGTCACCCGCGGGCGCATCAAGAGCGACTTGCTCTGCCGATCCGCGTCGGTCAGCATCGCCGCACACACCAGCCCCATCTGCCCAAGACCCAGGATCGTCACGTTCGGACGATCAGCGCCCGCGCCGCCCCCAGCCGCCGAACTCGGCGGCCCGTTCCTCGCGCTGTGGTTCTGTCCTTCGCCCATCACGCTCCACACTCAACCAATCCGCCGCCGCCCGCCCATCCGCGGCAGTCGAAGTCTAGCGAACACCCCGCGCCCCGTCCGTGTACCCTCCAGCCCATGCCCGCACGGGTCCACATCCTCGATCAGCCCCCCCGCGCCCCCCAAACCCCCTCCACCAGCGCCGAAGTTCTGCGTCCGCTCTTCGATGCCCTGACCGCCCCCGCATCACACCCCCCGCCCACCATCCTCAAACGCGACGAACACACCCTCGTCGCCCGCCTCCGCGTTGGCCCGCACGCCTTCATCCTCAAACTCCACACACCCGCCTCACCCGTCGACCACCTCAAGGCCCTTCTTCGCCAATCCCGCCTCTGGCGTCAGTACCGCGGCGCCCGCTGGCTGATCGACCACCGCCTCCCCACTGCCCAACCCCTGGCGATGCTCTCGCTCCGCGATCACGCCCATCTCCCCGCGGGCACCTACCTCGCCATGCACGCCCTTGATGGCCGGACGCTTCTGGACCATCTGGCCCTGATGGCCAAGGGCCCATCCATCGTCGTGGGCGACGCCGTGCGCGCCCAGCACGCCCTCGCCGACGCCGCCGGCGCGCTGGTGGCCAACCTTTTGCGCGCACAGCCGCCCAAAGCCCGCCCGCGCTACAACCGCGACCACAAACCCTCCAACCTCATCGTCACCGCCCTTTCCCCCGACCACGCCGAGCTGGCCATCATCGACACCGTCGCCATCGACCCGCACCCGGCCTTCTCGCACCCGACTCTCCCGTTGCGCCGCATGCTCTTCGCCCTGATCGTCGAGCCGCTGGGCTGCAACGTCCTGCCGCGCCGGGCCCTGCTCATGCGCGGGCTCTACGCCTACCTCCGCCGCGAGTGGGCCATTGACCCGGGTTTCCCCTCCATGAGCCAGCCCCATCGCGACCAGCCACCGGTCGCACTCTCGGGCCTCACCTTCGACCAGTGGGCACGCGATTCCGTCCGCGCCATCTGGCCCGCCGTCGTGCAAACCCTCCGCACCCACGGCGACCCCCGCCCGCGCATCAACCCCCTGCAAAACCCCTAAACACTCGGCAAAGGTTCGAACCCTTCGACCAACCAGAACAACGCCCCCGGCGCATCTGGTCTGGTCGTCGTTTTCCGCTTCTTCATCCGTTTCCTTCATCATCCGGGAACTTCCCGCGCCTCGGCTCATCCAACCGCACGCCCCCCCTCCCCCCCGCCCCTCGCCACAATCATGCGTCCCACCTGGCTCACCAACCTGCCCGACCCCGCCCTGTGGGGCATTTCCGCCCTGCTGGCCTTGGGGACGCTGGGGCTGATCTGGTGGGCCTTCTTTGCGGATCGTTCCAAGGGCCGGGCGCGGTGCCCGCGCTGCTGGTACGACCTCAGTTCGTTCTTGACCGAGCACGACGCCGGCCAGCCCTTCACCCCGCGCCCGTGCCCGGAGTGCGGGCGGCAGATCCGCACGCGCAGCGACCTGCACCGCACGCGCCGCCGATGGCTCTTCGCCGTTCCGGTTGTCACCCTGGCGCTGGGCAGCGCCCTCTTCGCCCTCACACCCTTCGCCAAGCGTGACGGCTGGCTGGCCATCACCCCAACGCGCGTGCTCATCCTGGCGCAGTCGCTGTTGCCCGACGCCTGGGCCGACGACGTCCGAATCACCCTGCTCGATCGGCTGGAGACCACGCAGCTCAGCGACAGTCAGCGCCGCGACATCGTCGCGCTCAACCTCTCCAGCTACCTGCAACTCCCCGAGGCCTGGCCCGCAGACACCCCGCTGAACGTCCTGATCACCCCCGGGTACCCCGGCGGCATCACGGATCACAACCAGATCGAGTTCAGCCCCACCCTTCGTGTGGCGCAAGCGTTTATGACCACCAAACGCTCCTACCACAGTGCCTCGGCCCTCGAGAGCGCCGACACCTACAGCGTCTATCCGGGCATGGCCCTGTCCGACTGGGCCAAAGCCGCCCCTACGCCCGGCTCGACCGTCCCCATCGAGATCAAGGCCGTGGGGCGCGTGGTTCCTTTCAACGCGCCCACGCCACGCAAGGCGGCCGATCCATCTTCGTGGTCGGTGAAACTCACGCGCCCCGTGCGCGTCGTCGCCTCCATCGACGACCTGCTCACGCCCCACACCGGCACCGACGCCGACATGATGGCCCTCTCGATGATCCGCCCGCGGATTGTCCGCTCGCACTTCAGCTCGTCCGTCGGCATCCTCATCGGTCAGGGCGCCCGCCCGGACGAGATGCGCACGACGGCCGTGGGCTTCAAGCTCGAGATCCTCCACAACGACGAGGTCATCGCGGGCCTGCGCACGCATGTGCCGCGATCAATCGACTTCAACCCGGTCCAGCTCGAAGCCCCCTCCGCGAACCTCACGCGGATCTTCAGAGCCCGCGACGACGACCCCAACTGGACCGTCCGCATCACCAGCGATCCGGAGATGGCCCTGCGCATGCTCGGCGAGCGCACGCGGTATTGGAGAGGCACGGTGGTGATGCCGCTGAAACACCTTTTCAACCCGCCGAAGACACCGATCACCGGCCCCGACCCGCTGGACAGTCTGCCCATCCCCGAGCCTGATGTGCCGATCGAAGATCTGATCCCGAAGGGCATATGACGCTCGCTTCGATGTTCGAGCGTTGACGTTCTTTGCTCAACGCCAATCCAGCACAATCTTGCCCATCTGCTCCCCAGCGCTGAGCCGCGCAAACGCTTCCGCGGCCGCCGCCGCCGGATAGACCTTGTCCACCACGGGCTTGAGCGCCCCCGCGTTGAAAAGGGCGGTGATGCTGGCGAAGTCGTCGTTGCTGCCCATGGTGCTGCCGACGATGCGGAGCTGGTTCCAGAAGATCCGCGCCAGGTCGGTGGTGGCGTCGGGCCCGCTGGTGCACCCCGGGGTGACGTACGCCCCGCCGCGGGCGAGTGCCTTGATGCACTTGAGGTGCGTCGCTTTGCCCGAAGAGTCCACCGCCATGTCCACGCCGCGCCCGCCGGTGAGTTGGCGCACGCTCCGCGACCAGTCTTCGCCCGTATCCAGCACGCAGGCATCGGCGCCGAGCTGCTTTGCCTGGTCGAGCTTCCATTGGTGCCGACTGGTGACGATCGTGCGTGCGCCGAAGTGCTTGCAGATCTGCAGGGCCGCGTTCGCCACGCCGCCGCCGATGCCCGTAATCAGCACCGACTGTCCGGGGCGAAGCTGGCCCTTGGTGACGATCATGCTGTAAGCGGTCAGGAACGTCAGCCCGAACGCCGCCGCCACCACCGGGTCGGCGTCGTCGCGCAGCGCCCGCACGTTGCTGACCGGCGCGAGGAACGCCGCACGGTTGGTCCCCTCGGTGTGCTCGCCGATCATCGAGACGTCGGGGAGCACGGGTTCGGGCCCGTCGCCGGGCTTGTACGTCGGCTCAACCAGCACCGCCGCGTTGAGGATGACCTTCTTGTTCAGCCACGACGCGTCAACCCCGGGTCCGACGGCTTCGACGATGCCGCAGGCATCCGACCCGCTGGTGCGCGGGTACGTGAGCTTCAACCCGGGCACGCCCTTGCAGACCCACAGGTCGAGGTGGTTCAGCGCCGAGCAGAGCGTGCGCACGCGCACCTGACCGGCCGCGGGCGCGCCGGGGTCCGGATAGTCGGTGACGAATCGGACCACGGAGGCGGGTTCGAGCCCTTGGGCATTGATCACAATCGCGTTCATGGTCGAGGGTAGCCCGCGTTGGGCGGCCGATGCCGAAAAGACAGCCTGATATGAGACAGCTTCTAGAATATGCGATTGTGAAGAATATATTTATCATGTTTTCGACACCTTTGAATCGGTACGCTCGCGTTGTCATGGTGTGTAACCATGGAAATGACAAGGAGCCTCATGATGAAACTGCTTTGGAGACGTGCATCGTGCCTCGTCGTCCTTGCGTTGGTGCACCTGGGGGTCACGGCCCCGGGCGCACTGGCGCAAGCGGGGGCAAGCATCACCGGCGGAGGTTCACAGACCACGGGCGGAACTCCCGCGCAGCTCAGCGGCGGCGTGCGGTCCGAACTTCCCGAGCGCCCCGCGCTGCCGCAAGCAAAGGAGCCGGGCTGGGACCTTCGCGATCCGACCAACATCAAGCAAACACGCCAGTACGCCAAGCTCTGGTGGGATTACCGCGACTCAGGCCAGATGAGCGAACAGCTCAAGGCCTTCCGGTTCGCCAACCCGATGCCCAGCGGCATGACGGCCTTCTACCAGACCGATGAACTCTTCGAGCGCGTCTTCGCCCACCGCCTCTTCGATAAAGCCGAGAAACTCTACACCCTCGACGATCTGCTCCGCGATGACGCCGACGTGGCGAAGCTCTACCGCATCTACTCCATCACCGGCGAACTGACGCTCAGCAGCCAGTTCGACCCCACCGCATTCGAAAACTACAGCAAACTCGTCAGTTCCGCGGGCGAGTGCAGCAGCCCCGTGGATTTCGTGGGCGAATCAAGCACCAACCAGTTGGCAACATCACTGAAAACCACCGGCCTGGTTTACGTCGGTGTGAGCTGCCCAGACCCCGTTGACGGAACCCTCCCCGCCGGCGACGAAATCACCGCCACGATCAAACGCAACCTCCCCGGGCCCGTCACAATCCCCGGCGACCCGTTCTATTGGCCCGACGGCAAAGTCCCCTGCGGCACCAACCCCGACGGCAGCGTGAAATACTGCGATTCCCCGGGACACCCGGGCTTTGATTGCGACGACTTCGCTCGGGCCTGGCTCGCCTGGCTCAAGAAGCAGCTCAAGCCGTTCTACCCCGATGCCGAGTATTACTTCCTTTCTGTGTACTGGACCGACGCGAACGGGAAGCGCCAGGCACATGCCGTGTGCCTCATCCTCATCGACGGCAACTGGTACATCGTCGATCCCCAATCGGGCGAGATCTACGGCCCGATCGAGAAGCGATGGCTGATCGATCCACGACCGGAGGACTTCGGTCCTTCACTCGAAGACCTTTTGAAGAAGTGGTACGGAACGCCCAACCCGAAGGACATCGATTGGAAGCGGCGTCCGCCGGACTGGATCAATCCCAACGACGTGCAGCCGTGGTACACCGATCCGGACATCAAGGAGTGGTTCAAACGCCACATGCCCCCGGGTACCAACCCCGACGACTTCATCTGGGTCTAAAGTCAACGGAGAATCGATTCCACACCATTCCGCCCGGGAGACATCTCGGGCGGAGTTTTCCGAGGACAATCACCCACGGGAGGAACGACCATGCGTCACCCCGCTCTGCTGTCGCTGTGTGCCGTCGGTATGCTCGCGCACGCAACCCTTGGGCAAGAACTCGTGAAGAACGCCAACACCCTCTCGTCGCTGACTGTGCAAAGCCGCGAAGGCCTCTCCGGGCCGACGCTGCAGGCGATCAGCGATCTCGAAGCCTTCGGCGTGACCGTCTCAGCCCCGCACTTTCCCGCGGCGATGCGAGGCGAGCTTGAACGTGAGATTCAGCGGCTGCACGCCGCAAAGACCAAGGCCGCAATCGCGGAGCGCTGTGTGTATTCGGTTCAGTCGTGGTCCCTATTGCCGAGCGAACCGGCCTTCCCGCAATCGATCGTCTTCAAGCCCGAGACAAGCAAGCCGCTGCCGTGTGTGCTTCTGCCCGACCCGAAGGCCCTGCGGAACTGGCTCCAAACGCAGCAAGCCACTCAGGAGCGAGAGCCCTACATCACCTCCGACGCGAACAACGCGCGGGCACACCTGCTTCGAATCCCCTCCATCTCCTTCGTCTGCTTTTCGCCCCCCGCCGCCGCGAGCACGGCCCAATGCGGCCCCGTCCCGCTCTCACACCTCACCAGGCCCGATGAAGTCGACAAGATCTCATCCACCCTCGGCGTCTCGCTGGGCAAAATCTACGGGCAGGAACCCGCCATCACCAACATGACCTGGCCCTGCGTTGGCAAAGTGGTCTCCGAAACGTCGCTCATCTCGTGCCACGCCGTGACCGACCGCGTGTGGCTGCTCCCCAAGGGACAAAGGCTCTTGACCGACGGCGAGCTGGCCTTCCCGCTCTGGGATGCCGCCGGCGGCAAGCGCGACACCACGCCGACTCGGTTCACTTCACGTGTGACGTGTTCGGCCGTGCCCGAAAGGCTCAACGGCGAGAGCATGCTCATCGTCCCGGTTCCCCGCCCGCGATCGGCGAGCTTCAAGGGTGTCTGGGCCCAGGAGCGACTGGCCATCCTCGAACGCATGAGCACCGTGTCGACGCCGATCTGGGTCGTCCGCCTCGCCCCCGGTTCTCAACCGTTCCGAGAGGACTACATCGTCGAGCCCCTCACGCCGGGGCAGGCGGTGCGCGACCCCGTGGCCGTGTGTGTCTTTTCGGGTGCAACCGACGAGCAACTCGCCGCGCTGATGCAGTGGCTCGTTCAACCCGTGAGGCCAGAGCCCGAGAAGCCGGCGAAGCCAGAGGGTGTTCAAAGCCCCGCGCCGGCAACGCCCGTAACCAAACCGATTCCGTGATCTTCCGGAACGCGCGAGCCACGGTCGCGAATCATCCTGCGATCTTCGCTCGGCAACGTACACCAGAGCTCGTTGAGGCGAGTCGACGACGAGACCATCGGTGAAAAATCCAACCGAGCGGGTTTAGTTCTGACCAGCCAGCGGCAGGCCCGCGACGTGCTTGAGCTTCCGGCGGCGATCGATGATGCGCCGGCTCTTGCCCGCACGGTCACGCAGGTAGTACAGCTTCGCACGGTTCGCCTGACCGCGACGAACAACCTCGTACTGCGCGATCCGCGGCGAGTTGATCGGGAAGATGCGCTCCACGCCCATCTCCTCAACGATGCGACGGACCGTCAGCATCTCGTTGATCCCGCGGCCCGCACGCGCGATCAGCACGCCGGTGAAGATCTGGATGCGCTCCTTGTTCCCTTCAACGATCCGGCAGTGCACCGAAACGGTGTCGCCGATCTCCATGCGGGGAATGTCGGTCTTCAGGGCGCTGGCGTTGATCTTTTCGAGGGTCGCTTGGATCGACATGGCAAAGTCCTTGCAGTTCAGGGGGAGCAGGGATGCTAGACCCACCCCAGCCCCGATTCCACCACAGCCAACCCTTCCCGCCACGTTCGATGCCCCTTTCCCTCGTCGAATCAGCCCGCACACACCGATATGTACGGCATATGGATGGTGTTCTCAACCCCGCTCGGCCGCGCCGGTCGATTTCTCCGCCGAAAACCCCCACGCACCAACCGTGGTCAGCAGGCCACCCGTCGGCGGATGAACGCGGTGGAGAGCCTCAACCCGCCGCATACGGTTGGCCCTATGCCCTTCGCCCCCATCCCTGAGATTCTCGACGAACTGCGTGCCGGGCGAATGGTCGTGCTCACCGACGACGAAAACCGCGAAAATGAAGGGGACCTGATCCTCCCCGCGCAGTTCGTCACCCCCGAGGCCATCACCTTCATGCTCAGCAAGGCCCTGGGCTACCTCTGCCTGAGCCTCACCGAGGACGATTGCGACCGCCTCGATCTCCACCCGCAGTCCGCCGTCAACAACACCGTCCGCGGCACCGCCTTCACCGTCTCCATCGACCTCCATCCCAAGCACGGCGGCACCACCGGCGTCAGCGCCCGCGAACGCGCACGCTGCATCCAGATCGCCATCGACCCGAAAAGCACCCCCTCCGACTTCGTCCGTCCCGGGCACATCAACCCCCTCCGATCCCGCAATGGAGGCGTGCTCGTCCGCACCGGCCAGACCGAAGGCTCCGTCGATCTCTGCCGATTGGCGGGGCTGTATCCCGCCGCCGCCATCATCGAGATCATGAAGCCCGACGGCGAGATGGCCCGTCTGCCCGATCTGGAGGTCTTCTGCAAGCAGCACAACCTGAAGATGTGCTCGGTTGCGCAGATCATCGAGCACCGTTTGACCGAGCAGCCGCTGGTCCGCCGCGTTGAGCCCTTCGCGGGCCAAACCATCCGCACGCCCTTCGGCGAGTTCGACCTGTTTGTCTTTGAAAGTCTGGTGGACGCGCTGCCGCATGTGGCGTTGACGATGGGGGGGCTGGGCAAGCCCGACGCGCGGGGCGAGGTGCCGATTGTGGAGGCGCCCGTGCTGGCACGCATGCACCGCCGGAGCCTTTTGGGTGATGTCTTCCTGGACCTGAGCACGAGCAAGTTCGGCTCACCCGCCGCGACGGGGCAACTGCTGCACGCGAGTATGCACCGCATCGCCCAAGAAGGCCGGGGCGTGGTGGTCTATCTGCGTCAGGAAGGCCCCGACGGCGCGATGGATTTGGAAACCCGCCTGCAGCGCATCCGCCGAGGGACGTTGGACACGGGCAGCGACGCACCCGACCTCACCCACGCCGGGGGCCTTGGTGCCTCGGCACGCACAATCGTCCGCGACTTCGGCATCGGCGGGCAGATCCTCCGCGATCTGGGTGTTCGACAGCTCCGACTGCTGACCAACTCAACCACCGACCTGCCCGGGCTGGAAGGCTTCGGCCTCTCGATCCACGGCCGGGAGCCAATTCGAGTCTAATTGCTCGTCGAGGCCGACCGCCGAACAAGTTTTGCAATCAAAGGCCGATGTGCGGCGATCGTGTTGTCATTGTGGGCGATTCGGTGGTGAAGTTGTTGTTGCGAGTTTGATCGGTTTCCGCTCGGGTTTCCCATGGATTTGCCGAAGTCAGCGGTTGATCTCTTGACTGATCGACCAAACGAAGTTAGAACATTGATTCATCATCGGTCTTTATCGGAGCGTCCCGCTCCCAGCCCGCATGGTGCAATCCCACCTTTGGAGGTTCCGGTCATGAGCAAGCAGATCAAGTCGGTTGCGATGTTGTTGGTTGGCTGTGTGTTGGGCGCGACGCTGGCGACGCAGATCGCGATGGGTCCGAACGACAACAAGAACACCCCGCCCGCGGGTGCGGCCGGCGCTGCGCCGCAGGGCGGGCCCGACTTCTCGAAGATGACCTGCCCGATGACCGGCGAGCCCATGATGGACGTCATGGGTCAGATGATGAAGGACGGCGCGCCGGGCGATATGCACAAGCACCTGGCCTACTTCGCCGGCAACTGGGACTGTACCGTCGCCCATTACATGCCCGGCATGAAGGAGCCCATGATGGGCAAGGCCCGCTTCAGCGCCAAGGCCGCCCACGGCGGGCGCTTCATCATCGGTGAGTTCACCGGCGACTTCATGGGCGAGACCTTCACCGGCACCTCGATCATGGGCTACGACAACGTCGAGCAACGCACCCAGAACATCTGGATGGACTCATGGACCAGCGGCATCTACATGTCCACGGGCGAAATGGCCCAGGACGGCAAGAGCATGTCCGCAACCGGGGTCATGCGGATGAACTCCCCCAAGGCCGGGAAGATCTCGATGGTCCAGCGCGAGGTCATCAAGGTCATCTCCCCCGACAAGTACGTCATGGAGATGTACCACGCCGGCGGCGTGAGCGGCGACTCGCTGAAGGCCATGGAAATCACCTACACCCGCAGCAAGTAATCCCGATCACGCCTTGATCGGAACATCATCTGGGCCGGCCCCTGATCTCAGGGCCCGGCCCTTTTTTTTCTCCGGTTTCGTTTGTCCGGTGCGATCGCTGGGCGACTGGTTCATTGTCGGTGCTTGCGTGTTTCGGTGGCGATCAGGAATTTCTGGACATCATGCCGGGAACCCGGGCAGGGTGCATCTGGTTGCGTCAGATCGACGCTCTGTCGATCGGGTTGATCGGTCTGCGCGGCCGGCGTTCAGCGTTGCGTGTTGCGTATCGAACGTTGATGCGCTGCGGATCAATCGGCCGATGGCTTGGATCGACAGCTTCCCTTCGTTCAAGATCGCACACAGGAGTGCTTGAGCATGCCCGTCCCGTTTCTTTCTACGCGTCGCGCGGTGATGAAGACCTGGACCTCGTTGGTGCTGGCGGTGGTGTGTGCTGGCGGGGTGCTCGGTGCCGCCGCCCGGGCGGCTGAGCCGGCGAAGAATGACGCTCCCGTCACCCGCGCGAAACCCGCGGCGACGACCAAAGCGGAGAAGCCCTTGAAGATCCTGATCCTGGGCGGCACCGGTTTCCTCGGGCCGCAGCTCACCGATGCCGCCGAGGCTCGCGGGCACGAGGTCACCACCTTCAACCGCGGCGTGACCGAGAAGAAGAAGGTCGGCTACCTCCCCGAGGTCACCAAGAAGCTCTACGGCAACCGCGACCCGAAGCTCCGCGCCGACGGCACCCCGGCCGACCAGCCCGGCGATGACGAGACCAACCCGCCCGGGCTCTCGCAGCTCAAGGGCAAGACCTTCGACGCGGTGATCGACACTTCCGGGTACGTCCCGCGCATCGTCAAGGCCAGCGCCGAACTGCTCGCACCCAACGTCAAGCAATACGTCTTCATCAGCACCATCTCGGTCTATGACAATCGCGAGGGCGATATCACCGACGAGAGCGCCCCGCTGGGCAAGATGGACGACCCGACGATCGAGGACATGGGCCCGCAGATGCAGTACTACGGCCCGCTCAAGGCCCTGTGCGAGCAAGCCGCCGAGGCCGCCATGCCCGGGCGCGTTCTGAACATCCGCCCCGGGTTCATCGTCGGGCCCGACGACAGCACCGACCGCTTCACCTACTGGCCCTGGCGCGCTGCACAGGGCGGCGAGATGCTCGTCCCCGGCTCGCCCGATGATCCCGTGCAGTTCATCGACGTGCGCGACCTTGCCGAATGGACTGTCCGCTGCATCGAGAACAACACCGTGGGGATCTTCAACGCCACCGGGACCGAGAAGCCCCACCGCTGGGGCGATGTGATCGACGCGTGCGTCGCGGCGTCAGCAAACAAGCCCACGCCCGTGTGGGTCAGCACCGAGTGGATGCTCTCGCAGCAGGACCCGCGCTTGCAGTGCCCGATCTGGGTCCCGCCGGTGGCTGAGTACAAGAACTTCCACCGCACGAACGTGAGCAAGGCCGTGAAGGCGGGGCTGACGTTCCGCCCGGTGAGCGAGACGGTGCGTGCGACGATGGAGTGGCTGCCGCGTGAGATGAAGCGGCGAGCGGACCAGACGGTGAAGATCAAGGCCGACGCGAAAGCCGCCGGCAAGCCCGAGCCGAGAATGGCCGACCCGACGAAGCTGCGCGCGGGGCTTGATCCGAAGATCGAAGCCGACGCGATCAAGCGCTGGAAGAGCGATCAGCAGAAACCCGTCGAGAAGCCCGCAGAGAAGCCCGAGGACAAATCGGGCGCCGAGCCAAAGAAGAAGTAACCGCGATCACGCCTCACGCCGAAGGGCCAGCAGCGTCACGTCGTCGGCGCGGTGCAGCGAGCCCGGCATCAAGTCGAGCATCTCGTTGAACTCGTGCAGCGCGTCGTGCAGGGTTGCGCCGTGGTCAGCGAAGCACCGCTCAAGGGCCCGCGCCATGAGCGCCGCCTTGTCCACATGCGAGGACATGCCCGAGGAGTGTTCGGTGGCGTGCGCCAGCGCATCCTCGGCGCCGTCGGTGTACATCACCAGCGATTGCCCGGGTTTCAGCACGATGGTGCGCTGCACAAACTCCGCCTCGTCAAAGACCCCCAGCACGGGCCCGTCAAGCTCGAAGGTCTCCGCGGGTTGCCCGGGGGTCAGCAGCATCGGGTGCGGGTGACCCGCGGCGGCGATGGTGAGCGTCGCCGAGCGCGCATCAACAACGCCGCAGACGGCCGAGGCCAGGCGCATCGCTTCGCTGGGGTGCTCGATCATCTGGCGGTTGAGCCTCATCAGCGCCTCGCGCGGTTCGACGAGGCGATAGCCCTGCTCGCTGACGTGCTTGAGGATGAGCTCGTGCGCCAGGATCATGGTGGCCATCGCGGCCCGCACGCCGTGCCCCATCGCGTCGGCGAGCATGAACCCAAGGTGATTCTCATCAAGCCGCCAGACGCGGTAGACATCGCCCGAGACGTGCCACAAGGGTCGGAAGACCGCGGCGCTGGTGACGATGCCCTGATGGGGCATGGTGGTGGGGAGCAGGTCGCGCTGCATTTTGGCGGCCGTGTGCAGTTCGTCGTCAACCCGGCGGATCCACGCCTTGGCGGAGTGCTGCGCCCGCGAGGCGAGGTCGATCTCCACGTTCATGCGCTTCATCGGCTCGCTGAGGGCCAGCATGCCGCTGAAGATCCCCGCCAGCGTCGTCACGGGCGTGCGGTCGGTGGCGCAGACGACCCCGTCGCCGGCGAGTCGTGCGAAAGCCGAGACATCGCTCGCGGTGCCTGCGCCGTGGGAAGAAGCGTGAGATGACCCATCTGCTTCGAGGCGAACGATGAGCGTGGCGCGGGCGGATTCGCGGAGCATCGCCACCGCACGCATCAGCTCGCCGCGGTCTGTGCGTGGAGAGATGATCAGCAGAACCGCGGCGGCGGACTCGATGCTCCGGCGCGTGTCCGATCGTACGGGCAGGTCGCTGAGCAGGCACCACGCGGGTGAAAGCATCGCGGGCGTTTCGCGCGTCAGCGCTTCGACGAAAGCGCGGGCACGCTCGTTCTCAACGCCCGCGCACGAGGCAACCAGCACGCCGAGGTTCTTGGTGCTCAGGCCCAACGCCGGACGCGCCGCGCCGGCATCAACGCGTGGCGTCGGCGCGTGCTCCTGTCCTCGTTGTGGTCGGTTGAGTGTCAAGGCGTTGCTCGTGCTGAAAGGGGAACGTGCTCGATTTCGGCTCGGTGCGCTGACGATCGTCGCTCGGACCGGTGAAACGCCGAGCGCGGAGTCTTGGCGCAGCGGTATCCGAGCGGCTGCACAAGAGATCGACCCGAACCCGCGGCGCGTTGACCGTTCTTGAGCAGCGGGTCGGTGATTGCGTTCGGGCGCCTGTGTATCGCGGGGTCGGACGCGTCCGAGAACGAGCAAACGCACCGATCGAGCGGTTCATCCGTGAGGCTCGTTCTCGCGGCTCGTTCGTGCGGACTTCGAGAACAGAAAAAGAACCCCCCGACTTTCATCGGGGGGTCCTGTTCGCCGCGACAAGCTGTCCGCGGCGGTTCTCTCCCTCCAGGAGGTGCCTGGGGTTGCGCCGTGCTGTGCCCCCGGCGCGCTGCATGCACGTTCACGCACAACAATCCAACGGCCTTGCTTCAGTCCGCCAGGGCGCTGACGGCCGGCAGCACCGCGGGTTTCAGTTCCAGCGTCGTATCGATCCGCATGTTGGACTGGCTGCGGTGACGCTCGGTGAAGAACAGTTTCAACTCGTACTCGTTCCCGTCCACCAGGTGGGTCAGACGGTCCAGGTCGATGGTCTGGCTGACGGCGCCGTGCACGCCGCCCAGGTCGATCACCAGCTTGCCGCCGATGTACACGAACACGTCGTCGTCACCCGTGAAGGTGAAGACCTGCCCCGCGTTCTTGCGGTAGGTGAACTTCGTGGTCAGCTCGTACGATAAGTGGAAGTTCTTGCTCCCGTTGCGAGAGTTGCCGAAGAGCTGCCCGTTGATGGGGAAGAACCCGCCGAGTGAGGAGTACGTCGCGTCCGACTTGTCGTCAAAGGTGTAGATGTTGGTCCCCGTTTGCCGCTTCAGGGTGATCGGCAGCGTGGCGGAGCTGTTCACGCTGGGCACGTCGCGGTACCACTGCGCAACGCTCGCGGCGCTGGTGGCGGCGCCGCCGTCCTGCGTTTCCATCGCGGGGTTCGTGTCACCCGTGCGCGACTGGATGTACGACTTGGTCACGGGCATGATGTTGCGCCCCTGCGCGTCGCGGCGCTGGGTCGTCACTTTCCGACCGCCGCCGACATACGCCGGCTTACCGTCGGAATCCAGATCGTCGGACATCATCCCGACATAGTGACCGAACCCGCGGGTGGGCTGACGCTCGAAGTCCGAGTGCCCGCCGGTCTCGCTGCGCTCGCGGAAGTCGCGCACCACACCGGTCAACTGCAGCGTCGCGGGCAGGTTGGCAAAGGTGTCCGCACGCTGCGCCGACCGCGACGCGTCGCTGGTGCTGGTCAGCGTCAGGGTCCCGGCGCAGACCGCCAGGGCCGCGGCGATCAGGCCGTACCGGCGCGTGCGCTGCACGGTGGTCGAGGTGGTGGACGTACGGTTCGGACGGTTGGCGCTCATGATGTTTCACTCCGTTCAGATTGTGCGTTCGTGATGCGTGCACGTTCACTGTGCAATTGCCGCGCCGCTTCGCCAAGGCGTGAAAAGACGAAAACCACCCGCCGGGTGCGGTTTATGCCGCGCATAACGAACCGTGTGAATCTGTGCCGCCGACTTTCCGCGATTTGAGGTTGCCGGCCGGGCTCAGGGTCCAGTGTTCAATCCGCAATCCCCGCCAGCGATCGCGCCCGTTCCGTTCCGTCCACACGCCCCGAAAGCCCGCTCCGGGTTGTTGACCTGTTCTTTGGTGTATCCCGCCCCCGTCGGCCGAAATACCCTCCGCGGCAAAGCGCCGAGCTTCTTCGTTCGCCCGGCCCCGTCCGCCGCACGCATCTTCACCCCCGTTTGCCCCGGTCGCACGCAGCCCCTCACCCACACCCCGTGCCCGTCCGGGCGGAGAGCATCAGCAATGGACCGTTTCGAGATCCGCGGCGGAAACCGGCTTGCCGGTCGTCTCACCATCAAAGGTTCCAAAAACGCCGCCCTGCCCATGATGGCCGCCGGCTTGCTCACCGATCAGCCCTTCATCCTCAGGGATATTCCCGATCTCGCGGACATCAAAAACATGGTCCGCCTCCTGGGCGAGCTGGGGTGTCAGGTTTCGCGGCAGTCCGCCGACGACCTCGAAGCCCCCGGCGGGGTCTTTTCCCTTCGGGCCGTGGACGAGTCGATCTCACACGCCCGCTATGAAGTCGTCCGCACCATGCGCGCCAGCATCTGCGTCCTCGGGCCCATGCTCGCCCGGCGCGGGTATGCCCGTGTCTCCCTCCCCGGCGGCTGCTCCATCGGTGAACGCCCCGTCGATATCCACCTCCGCGGGCTCTCGGCCCTCGGCGCCGACATCATCCTCGACCAGGGCGACATCATCGCCCGCGTCCCGAAAGTCCACGGCAAGCCCGGTCGCCTGAAGGGCACCCGCGTCTTCCTGGGTGGTCCCTTCGGCTCCACGGTGCTGGGCACCGCCAACGTCATGTCCGCCGCGACACTCGCCGAGGGCACGACGGTCATCGAGTGCGCCGCCTGCGAGCCCGAGATCGTCGACCTGGCGAACCTGCTGAACTCGATGGGCGCGAAGATCACCGGTCACGGCTCTCCCCGCATCACCATCGAAGGTGTGAAGGAGCTCGGGGCCGCCGACCACCGCATCATCGCCGACCGCATCGAGGCCGGCACCTATATGTGCGCCGCCGCGATCACCGCGGGGGACATCACGCTGGACAACTGCCCCGTCGACGCGCTGATGGCCCACATGGACCGTCTGCACCACATGGGCGTGACCATGCAGTGGGACGCGAAGGCCGACCCCATGCGGGCCTCGTGCCGGATCACCGCCACCCGCGGGCTCAAGCCGATCGAAGTCACCACCCAGCCGCACCCCGGGTTCCCGACGGACCTTCAGGCGCAGCTCATGGCCGTGCTCTGCCTCGCGGAGGGCAACAGCGTCATCACCGAGCGGATCTTCACCGAGCGATTCCTGCACGTGGCGGAGCTTTCGCGCATGGGTGCGCAGCTCTACCGTCAGGGCAGCACCGTGATCGTCTCGGGCGTGCGCAAGCTCACCCCCGCGCCGGTGATGGCCAGCGACCTGCGCGCCAGCGCGTGCCTGATCCTCGCGGGCCTCGCCGCCGAGGGCACCGGGCCGACGGTCATCAACCGCGTCTACCACCTCGACCGCGGCTATGAAAAGATGGAACTCCGCTTGCAGTCGCTGGGCGCCGAGGTCCAGCGGGTCAGCGAACGCGACGAGGCGACCCTCGCCCCGGGCGTCGCCTGATCCAACTCCAACTCGGGGCATCGTCCACACGCAGGCCATCCCAAGCAGCCAACCACGGCCACCATCGGACACCAACCCGCCGGTGGCTGTGTACGTTCCAAACCTCCAGTCCGACTTGGTTTTCCCTTCCATTCCTTCCCTCCCTTCGTTGACACCTTTCCCGCTCCGTCGATACATACGCTCAGCCCATGACCTGTTCCGCCTGCGAGCGCATCGAACGCATCCGCCTCGGCACGAACCCCTCGTTCATCGCGGAGCTGCGCGAGACCTACGCCGTGCTGCACGACCACCAGCCCTATCGCGGCTGGGTGGTGCTGCTGCTGAAGGACCATCACGAGCACTTCGGCCAGCTCTCGCCCGATCGTCAGGCGAACATCGCGCGTGATCTGGGCGACGCCGCCGCGGCCATCCGTTCGGTCACGAACTGCCCGCGCATCAACTATGAGTGCCTGGGCAATGTCCTGGCGCACGTGCACTGGCATGTGATCCCGCGGTATCTGCCGCCGATGGACCCGGACCCGAAGAAGGCGGTGTGGGTCCAGCCCGAGTCGTTCCTGAACGCGCCGCTGGAGCCATCGGTCCGCGACGAACTTGTGGACAAACTGCGATCAGCATGGCCTGATTGACCACCTTTGCGCGCTCGTGGGTGCCCACGGTCGCGGTGGTCCACACCCGGCACACAAACCGCCTCGACCGTTGACCAACCTCAAATCACCCGAACACCGGGCGCGGGGTTTTCCGGTACACTCCCGCTCGCTCACCCTCGTTCTTGTCGGGGTCGAAACGCATGCACCAACCGTCTCGAAAAAAGCCGATCGTGCTCGCTCTGGGGCTCCTTGCCGGGTCGCTTGTCTCCCCGTGGATCGCCGGCGCCCACGCCCAGGTCGACGACACCCGCCGGATCGAGCGCCAGCTCCGCACCGCGGAGGGCAACGAGGACTACCGCCTCCGCACCGACACCAACCTCTCGCTGCAGGAACGCACGCAGCTCGACGTCGGCGGCTCGCTCTCATTCACCGGCCTGTGGGTCAACGACTCCAGCGAAAACTCCACGCGCCTGCTCCAGCCCGAGGTTGTCCTCTACGCCCGCGCCTCGATCGACGGCGCCCACCAGTTCTTCGCCCGCGCTCGCTTCGTCTACCGCACCTTCAGCGACCGCGACTCTTTCGACGGCCGCGGCGACCGCTGGATCGAGCCCTTCCCCGACCGCTACTGGTACGAGTTCGACGCCCGCAAGGCCCTGGCGGCCTATCAGGGCGAGCGCGTCGATTGGAACCTCAACCTCCGCATCGGTCGCCAGTTCATCAACTGGGGCTCGGGGATTGCGCTGTCCGAGACGCTCTACGCCGTCACGCCGACCATCGAGTTCGATCGGCGCTGGCGCATCGAGGGCCTCGCGGGCATCACCCCGGATCACACCACCGACTTTGATACCTCGCGCTGGGATTACGACGAGCGGACGCGCCGGGCGTACTTCGGCGGGCGTGTGGTCTACACCTTCGAGGGCGGCAGCGAGCTGTACGCCTACGGCTTGTCGATGGTGGATTACTACAACGAGAACCGCCTGCGCCCGCCGCTGACGCCGCTGGGAAGGACGGAGTTCAAGTACGACTCGTGGTACGTGGGCATCGGCGCGTCGGGGTCGATCGGGATCAACTGGACGTACGACCTTGAGGGGATCTATCAGGACGGCAAGTCGTACTCCGACCCGCTGCGCGGCGCGCAGCGCCGCGAGCGCATCACCGCCGGGGCGGGCAAGGCCAACCTCGCGTACCTCTTCCGCGATGAGGGCTTCTCTCGCGTTGAGGGTGAAGTGCTCTTCGCCACCGGCGACGGCGACCGCAACTCCGCCTCCTCAACCTCCGGCGGCAACCTCCGCGGGACCGGGGATCACCAGTTCAACGCGCTCGGCTACGCCAACACGGGCCTCGCCTTTGCTCCATCGCTGAGCAACCTTGTCACGCTGCGACTGGGCGGCTCGACCTTCCCCTTCCGCACCAGCGAGACCTTCGAGGGTCTGCAGGTCGGCATCGACGGGCTCATCTTCACCAAGTTCAATCGGCAAGGCCCCATCGACGGGCTCTCCACCGATCGACGCTTCCTCGGTGGTGAGATCGACGTCTTCGCCAACTGGCGACTGACCAGTGATCTCTCGATGACCGCACGCTACGGCATCTTCCTGCCCTCGGCCGGCACGGCCGGTGGAAAGAACGCCCGCCACTTCGTCCTCGTGGGGGTGACCCTTGGCTTCTAACCCCGCTCAACCCATGATGCTCATGACCCGTGCGTCGCTCCGGACCTCCCGCTTGCTCGCGTGCGCAGTGGCGCTCGCGGGCTTCACGCTCGGCGGCTGCTCGCGCACGGTGGTGAAGGACCCGCTGGAGACGAACTATCCGGTGACCGACGACGCGGCGGAGCTGGCGTTCTGGCACTCGCTCCCCTCGCGGTCGGCCGTGAGCAATGATGAAGGTTTGCACGGGCTGCTGTTGCTGGCCGACGGCGTGGACGAGGCGGGCTCGTACGAAGCCCGCGTGCAGAAGGCCAAAGACCGCGGCTGGCTGAGCGCGGGGTTCGACGAAGAGAAAGACCTGGCCATGCGTCGCGGCGTGCTGGCGCGGTGCGTCGTGGTGATCTGCAAGATCAAGGGCGGGGTGATGCTCCAGGCCCTTGGTCCCACCGAACGCTACAGCACGCGCGAGCTGGGCGCGATGGGCGTGATCCCGCAGGGCAGCAGCGAGAACCAATCGATCACGGGGCTGGAGTACATGTCGGTGATCGCCGCGGCACAAGACCAGCTCAACGCCAGTGAGCGGAAGAGTCAGCGCGAAGGCGGCGCGACGGGCGAGCCGACAGCGCAGCCTACGCAGCCGACGGAGCCAACTCAGCCAACGCTTCCAACGCCGAATACTCAGCCGACTGAGCCAACGCCAGCGCCGGCCGCACCACCAGCGCCCGCGAAGGAGCCCGCGACGGAGCCGGCGCGGATGACGCCGGTGGGTTGATCGGGTTGTTGAGTCGAGGTGGGTTTGTGGGGTTGAGTGTGAAAAGGAAACGGGGGAGTGG
>Ga0068877_10001289_pt1 | contig 20812 bp, 13 predicted proteins | sample NOAtaG_FD_66437 | JGI IMG/M metagenome (GOLD analysis project Ga0068877, IMG submission 66437) | Freshwater lake microbial communities from Lake Erie, under a cyanobacterial bloom - NOAA_Erie_Diel6S_1000h metaG | ecosystem: Environmental > Aquatic > Freshwater > Lake | place: USA: Ohio, Lake... | reverse complement strand
CATCTGAAGAAATTAGAACAACAGAGTCGACCACTTTGTGTACTTGTTAGTCCAAAGATTCGCGTGCCATTGCGGCAAATGACCCAAGAGAATCTGCCTCATGTTCGGATCTTGAGTTACAACGAAATCTCTCGAGACACGAATGTAGAATCCGTCTCGATGGTCAGCGATTGATTTCATCGCTACTTATAACTTGACGGTTCGTTGATTGATTTGCCTCGAGCAAAGATGTTATGCCAACCAAACGCGTTAGTTGTGAAGTTAATTATGCGGCCTTTCGGGCCGGCAGCAAAACGCCAATAGTTACGATTTAGATCGAAAGATTCTGATCAAAAAAACCAACGGTCCGTTTGGCAGTTCGCCATCGAGGGCGATAGAGAGGCTGCCAAACGGACCGTAATGGTTCAATCGCTGATTGCACTCCGACGGTGAATCTCTGATTCGGGCTAGATGACCAAATCGGCTTCGTCGCGTCCTGGGGATGGAACCCAGTACTTGCCATCCTTGTCAGGTTGCAATGGAGCTTCACGTTTAAAGGTGTCCATAGCATCGGTGTTCGCAAGAGCCACTTTGCTGTTGATGCAATCATCCCACTTGAGCATCTTGCCGGTGTAAGTGGCCATTCGGCCCATGATTGCGGTCATCGTGCTGTACGCACCGTAATCACCTTCGTTGGGGATCACGCCATTGCGAATCGTTGCGAACAAATCGACATGCTCTTTTGCGTGCCCTTGTTCGTTCGCAGGTGCTTTCCAGATTTCTTTGTTGTTCTTGTCGTAGATCTTTCCTGCGTTGATTTCGCACCAACCATTGGTTCCGTGGGCAAACTCTTTGACCGCATTCCAGCAACCAGGAATTTGACGGCAATGGCTGATCATCTTGGTGCCATTAGCGTAGGTGTATTCTACAAAGTGGTTATCGTAGATTTGACCAACGTCGGTTCGGAACTGTCGACCACCTGATCCTTGTGCTTCGACGGGGTGACCGTCCATCAGCCAATTGATCACGTCCAGGTTGTGGATGTGTTGTTCGCAGATATGGTCACCGCACAACCAGTTGAAGTGGTACCAATTGTGGATTTGATACTCTAGCTCGGTTTGTTCTGGCAATCGATTCTTTTGCCACAGACTTCCTTGATTCCAATAGGCTCGCGCCAGAACGATATCTCCGATTGCACCGTCCCGCAGTTTCTCGATTGTCGCACGGTACCCGGATTCATGCCGACGTTGAAGTCCTACGGCCACCGCCAGTTTCTTTTCTTTTGCAATTTTATTGGCCTCGAGAACACGTCGCACTCCTGGAGCGTCGGTAGCTACAGGCTTTTCCATGAATACGTGCTTGCCAGCTTTCACGGCCGCTTCAAAGTGCAATGGACGAAATCCAGGAGGTGTTGCCAGGATAACAAGGTCTACATCGCTTTCAAGCAATCGTTTGTATGCATCAACTCCGACGAATTTTCGGTCTTCGAGGGCAACGAGTTTCTCATGTTTCTTCGAAATTGACTTGAGCGATTCCGTCATTCGATACTCGAAGGGGTCCGCAACTGCAGTCAATTTGAGGCGGTTTGACTCGCTGTGGGTATCGAGAGCTTGGGTAGCGGCGCCGGTTCCGCGACCACCGCAACCTACGAGACCAATCTTGATTTCGCCGCTATCGAACATGTGTGCAGCGCGACTGATTGGGAGAGCAGTTACAGCAGTCATGCCTGCCGCAATCGCACCACCCGTTTGGAGGAACGCACGTCTGGTTTCTTTTTGGTTGATAGGTTGCTGGCTCATAATGAATGTAAGTTCGTGGGTTGTGCTCTAGGACTTTGGATGTGGTTAAAAAGTTTTGGTCGACAAAAATAAAAAATAAGCCATGGAGAGGAGGGGCTGGTGCTCCACGATGACCTGGCGACCGTGGAGGACGATCGCTTCAGGAGTCGAAGAGGGGTTGATTGTCAGGCCAACATGGAGCACCGGCAGGTTCGCTACCATTCAAGGAAGTTTAAATGCCCGAAAGGTTAGCTAAGGGCGGCTTACCGCCACCCAAAAGGAATATAGTCCGTCTAGAATGATTCTGCAACCCATTGGATCTGGAAGAAATAGGCCTTGAGAAGCGAGGTTACAGCCGATAACTTGCTGCCGAGTCTAGAATTATGGATGTTTTACGCGGATTGACCCTCATTTATGCACAAGTATCGAACCCACAACTGCAACCAACTTCGACTATCCGACGTTGGCCACGCCGTTCGTCTCTCCGGTTGGGTTTTTCGTGTTCGCGATCACGGGAATCTTTTATTTGTTGACTTGCGAGATCATTACGGTCTGACGCAGGTTGTGATTGACAAAGACAGTTCTGCCTTTGCGTTGATCCAAGGGGTCAAACTGGAGTCAGTGATTCGAGTCGATGGCAAAGTGCTTGCCAGGAAAGCGGATCAAATCAACTCGAATCTACCGTCAGGTGAGATCGAAGTCCGGGCTGAAGAGATCGAACTCATGTCCGAGGCTGCGGAATTGCCGTTGCCGGTGGCTGGCAATGCGGAGTATCCGGAAGAGATCCGACTCCGGAATCGTTTCTTGGATTTGCGACGTGAGAAGCTTCATGCCAACATCGTATTGCGCAGTCAGGTGATTGCTAGTTTGCGTCGACGGATGATCGATCAAGGGTTTACCGAGTTTCAAACTCCGATCTTGACCGCATCCAGTCCCGAGGGGGCGCGAGACTTTTTAGTCCCATCTCGTTTGCACCATGGCAAGTTCTACGCGTTGCCACAAGCACCTCAGATGTTCAAACAACTGCTGATGGTCGCGGGCTTTGATCGATACTTTCAAATTGCTCCTTGCTTCCGAGATGAAGATGCGCGAGCAGACCGATCTCCGGGCGAGTTCTATCAGCTCGACTTTGAAATGAGCTTTGTAACGCAAGAAGATGTCTTCAATGCGATCGAACCTGTATTGCATGGCGTCTTCGAGGAGTTCCGAGGTGGCAAACACGTGACGCCGCCTCCGTTTCCTCGAATCGCGTTCAAGGACTCGATGTTGAAGTACGGTAGCGATAAGCCTGACCTTCGCAATCCGATTGTCATTTCGGATGTCACCGAGGTCTTCCGAGGCGGCGGCTTCGGCGTATTTGCAAAAGCGATCGAAGAAGGCTCCGTGGTGCGGGCGATTCCTGCACCGGGCGCAGGCGTTCGCGCTCGCAGCTTCTTCGATGGTACCAACCAATGGGCCAAAGACGAAGGGTACGCAGGACTTGGCTATATCAATTTCAAGGGTGGTGAAGGTGGTGGAGGTGTCGCAAAGAACTTGGGCCCAGAGCGAGTGGCTCAACTAGTATCGCAAATGCAACTGGGGCCAGATGACGGCGTCTTCTTTGCGTGTGCAAAGCCGAACGTTGCAGCCAAGCTAGCGGGACTTGCTCGGACACGCGTTGGGCAAGAGCTCGATTTGATCGAGAAGAACACCTTCAAGTTCTGCTGGATCGTTGACTTCCCCATGTTCGAGTGGGATGAGTTGGAGCAGAAAGTGATCTTTAGCCACAATCCGTTCTCCATGCCTCAGGGAGAGATGAATGCCTTGGAGACACAGAACCCGTTGGACATTCTGGCATTTCAGTATGACATTGTCTGCAATGGCATCGAGCTGTCGTCGGGTGCGATTCGAAATCATAAGCCTGAGATCATGTACAAAGCGTTCGAGATAGCGGGCTATGATCGAAGCGTCGTAGATGAGCAATTCCGTGGCATGATCAATGCGTTCAAATACGGGGCTCCTCCTCACGGAGGGTCAGCACCTGGAGTTGATCGTATCGTGATGCTTCTAGCGGACGAGCCAAACATTCGGGAAGTGATTCTGTTCCCAATGAATCAGAAGGCCGAAGATTTGATGATGGGTGCACCGTCCGAAGTGAGTCCAAAGCAACTTCGCGAGTTGGGAATACGTTTCATCGGGGATACGAAACCGCAATCCTAAGGATGCAATCCTTAGGTGCTGTGCATGTCAAAGCTCTTCGGATCCGTCACCGGCTGGATTCACGATGGGTGCAGGTGCAGGAGCCTTTAATCGAAATACGGTGCCTACTTCGATTTCGGGGCGATCGGCTAGATCGGTTTCGAATCGAATAAAGCCTCGCGTTTCTTTTCCGTACTCACCCTCTTTGGCCTTCAACATCAGCTGGAGGGGTTGAATCGCCTTGGCTTCTTCGCTCAACTTCACGTCGACATCGAAGACATCGCTGTTTACGCTCTTGATCAAAAATGGCGATTGACTCTTCAAAACGATGAGCTGTTTTACTGGCTCTTGGGCGAGGATATCACCGAGAGAAACGGTCGTGGGTGAAGCGGTGATGCCGGCAACAATATTGGCCATGACTCGAAGGGGAATCTTGGTCAAGTTGCGGTCGTTGGTAACCACGATAAGCTCACTTTGAAACGGCCCCTCTGGTGCTTGATCGTTCATCTTCAACGCGATGTTGTAACGCACTCGGCCAGCGTTCCTGGACTCTTCTTCCGCTGTCGCTGAGAAGAAGGCTTCACTCGTCGTCAGGCCTTTGATTTGCCAATCGGAGCGGCCGGCATAGTCGAGCGCGACAGAGACCGTTTTCTCTTTCCCGTGTTGAATATTGCCAAACGAGGCCTCGCCTGGATTGAAGACCACGTCGGTGCGAACGTAACCTTTTACATGGAGTTGTACTTCGCTGAATGAAGGGCGATCGAAGGTCACGGTCAGCGTTGCGGCGCGTTGCCCCGTGTGCGTGTCCGTATTGAACCGAGCCAAAATGCTGCCGCGCCCGCGAGGCGGAACTTCGTGCGTTTCGACGATAGGTGTCGTGCAACCGCAAGATGTGCGGGCGCTACGAACATGGAGCGGCTTATCGTAAGGGTTGTCAAAATAGAAACGATGTTCGGTCTTTGCAGCACGTGCCACCGTACCAAAATCATGGGAAGTCGAAGCGAACATGTTCGACGATTGAATAGCATGGGTTGGGCATACCCACAAAGCGACAATGGCCGTCGCTACAGCGAAGGATCGCATGAATTGGATCTCCACAGACAAAGATTGGGATTGGGTTCCGGCTATCGTAGACAGTTAGTCAACGCGTACGCTTCGTTGACATGGGAATCGCACAAGACAGTTTGGAGCGGCAAGTGAAATTCGTTGGTACTGTTCCATCGACCGTTTGGAGCGGGCCGGTACGAACGGGTTTTCGTACCTCGGTTATCAGCATCTACTTTTGTCGTTCCGCAGGTTTTAGACAGTATTTCTTCTATTTGGCTCAAGTCTCAGCGGCGAATCCAGAAATGAAGCAATCCTTCTCGAGGTTGCATAATCCTCGCCAACGAACTGACCTACCTTCCCAATTTATCTTGTCTTCCCGAATTCTATCTGCTATTCCCAACCGTAAACAAGGTTCGGCCTCCATCCGATCCACACAACCAGGGAAAGATGACCAAATGCAGTCCAACGCAACGACCATACCAACGCTAATTTGCCTCGTGACAGGTCTGGTCTTCTTTGGTGGCTGCCGGAGCAACATGGGGCAAAATGGATTTGGTGTCTCCCTTTTCCAGCAGGGTCGATATGCCGAAGCACTGCAGCAATTCGAATTAGCCAAGCAAGCTGATCCCTCGAATCCAGACGTTTACTACAATTTGGCTTCGACCTACCACCGGCTGGGTGTAAATGCGAAAGATGCCAAAATGATCGAGACATCGGAGGCTTTGTACAATCAATGCCTCGATCTGTCCCCCAATCATGTCGATTGCCACCGAGGGCTAGCGGTTTTGCTGGTCGATAGCGGAAGATCGGAAAAGGCTTTCTCGCTGCTCAAGAACTGGACGCAACGAACCCCAAATCTGTCCGACTCCCGAGTGGAACTGGCTCGACTACACCAAGAATTCAACCAAACCAAGGCGTCGGAGCAGTACCTCGACGAAGCCTTGGCGATGGATCCGCGAAATGCAAAAGCTTGGGCTGCAAAAGGGAAGCTCCGAGAAAACTCGGGCGAACTGATGCAGGCCGTCCAGAATTATCAGCAGAGCCTAGCTATCAACAACAGCCAGCCAGATCTCTTCCAACGGATCAGCGCCCTGAATGTTCGTATCGCACAGGCATCATCTGGGGCCCCGGGCGGTCCTAACGTGATTGCGGGGAATCCTGGCGCTCCAGGAGCAAATCCGACGTCACCGAACGAACCCAAGCGGTACTAGGTGTCCGTTGTTGCAAACGAAATAGTTGGTACAAAGAGCTCCGCACACTAGCCGTTACCGATGGAAAAATCCTTACAATCCACTGCTGTTCCAGCGGCGCGAAAACGCAATCTATACTTCTGAACAGCCCCACTTCAGGAGACATTATGAACGTCGTATTCCGCACCGTTGCGATTATCGCTTTTCTGCATTTACCTTCCGTAAATCAGGTTGTCGCTGCAGACAATGTATTGATGCTGCCCGAAGCCAAGAGCCCCAAGAACCCTCCGTCCATCGTTCTGCATGGTGGTGGTGTCATCACCGAGGATGTATTCGAGAAGTTTATCGAATTGGCAGGGGGCAAAGATGCCAAGATCGTGTTCGTACCGAGCGCAGGCTATCGTCAACAAGAATATGACTCCGAAGAAGCGTTTTTAGAAGACATCTCGGATCGCTATGGAGCATGGACTTATCTCGAACGCAGTGGACAAATCAAGAGCTTTCAATTCCTATACACCGACGAACCTGACGATTCTGACAATGAGGATTTCGTTCGGCCGCTTTTGAATGCTACCGGTGTCTGGTTTTCCGGTGGCGCCCAAACACGACTCAACTATCGGTATATTGCAGCGTTCCCAGAACAGACATTGTTTCAAAAAGCGCTGATCGACATTCTGGAACGAGGCGGCGTGGTGGGTGGCACTTCCGCGGGCATGGCGGCACTTCCGGAAATCATGACCCTCTGGCAGGAAGACGATGACGATGGGCGTCCTGCATCCGCCGTGGCCGCTCACGGATTCGGATTGATGCGGGGAGCCATCGTCGAGCAGCATTTTGATACCGTAGGTGGTCGACTCGAACGCTTCGCAGGTTTGCTTCGTGACACGAAGCGTCTGAACCGACTTGCGGGTCGAACCGACGCTGGCGAAACTATGATTGGACTGGCGATCGAAGAGAGTACCGCGCTCATCATTGAAGGAGATTCTCTGAAAACGATGGGACTGGGCAACAGCCATGTTTTCATTCGCGAACCCGAACTGCGCACGCTGGAATGGTATGAACTTTCATCCGACGAATCCGCGAAACTCAGACGAAAGCCCGAACGAGGGACATCGCTTATCCGAGTAAAGCCATGATCGTTGTCGACTTTCTTTGAACGGCGATCGAGTGGTTGTAGCCTCTTCACGACGCGAATTTAGCGACCATGGAATGGAGTCGTAGTTCAGGAAGATCATTCTGCTGGTGTTGTGACCGCAAAACCTCTGAAATTCCACCGCCCCGATCCAAAAGGATTACGGGATTCGAGGATGCCAGAAAGATGGGTTTAGCTACAATGGAGTGGTCGTTTTCCTCCACCCTGACGCTGCGGGACTATGTGTAACCTTTATCGTTTTGCCATTGCGACCTTGTCTCTGGTCGCTTGCTCATGTTCATCGCTGCGAGCGGAAACAGAGGTCGATTTCAAACGAGACATTCGACCGATCTTGTCGAATCGATGCTTTGCGTGCCACGGTCCCGACGAAGAGAAGATCGAATCGGGGCTTCGTCTAGACGATTTTGAGAAAGCTGTCGCGCCCACCGATTCTGGTGCCGCAGCAGTCGTCCCGGGGAAGTCGGAAGCATCCGAAATGATTCGTCGTATCGTTAGCACCGACGAAGATGAACGGATGCCTCCACCGCACTTCGCTTCGAAACTGACGGAGAATGAGGTTGCAAAACTAAAAAAATGGATCGATCAAGGAGCGAAGTACACTAAGCATTGGTCCTTCGATGCACTAGAAGTTCCCACCGTCGTCCCCGTTGATCCGCCCGAGGCTTTTCAGGCTTGGCGGAATTCTCCCATCGATCAGTTGGTGTTGCGTCAACTCACGAAGAAAGATTGGCTTCCTTCCAAACAAGCGGACAAGAGAGTCTTGCTTCGTCGGCTTTCCATCGATCTGACGGGATTGCCACCCTCGTTGCAAGAGCAACATGATTTTTTGCAAGACGACTCACCCTTGTCGTACGAACGGACTGTCGATAGGTTGTTGAACTCACCTGCCTTCGGTGAACATTGGGCACGCAAGTGGCTAGACATGGCTCGCTATGCAGATTCAGCAGGATATGCTGACGACCCTCCTCGAACAATTTGGGGATATCGCGATTGGGTGATTCGAGCTTTCAATGAGGGAATGCCATTTGATCAGTTCACTTTGGAACAATTAGCAGCGGATCTATTGCCGAACCCAACGGAGGATCAACTGGTTGCAACTGCATTCCATCGAAACACATTGACCAACAACGAAGGTGGGACGAACGACGAAGAGTTTCGAAATGTAGCTGTCGTGGACCGTGTCAACACAACGATGGCCGTCTGGATGGGAGTCACGATCGCTTGTGCGCAATGTCATAGCCACAAATACGATCCAATCTCGCATAAAGAGTACTTCCAAGTGTTTGCGATACTGAATCAAAGCCAGGACGCGGATCGTCGCGATGAAAGTCCCTTGCTTTCTTGGTTCACGTCTGAGCAAAGGCGAATGCGCGAAGATCTCGTCAAAGAGCAAGAATCGGTTCTGCAGCAATTAGAGATGGCTGACGAGTCGATGAAGCCAAAGCAGATCGCCTGGGAGAAAGAACTGACCGCTCCAGTGGAATGGACAAGTGTCTTCCCATCCAAAGTCACCGCAAAGACCAACTCTTCGATTGCGATCGATGATTCGGGAAAGATTCGAGTGCAGAATGATGCGGATAAAGATATCTATTCGATTGAATGGCCAATTGCTGATGTGAAGCGACTTCAAGAATGGAGCGGGCTGGCAATTCGAACCGTTCCTGATAAGACGCTTCCTGGTGGTGGTGCCGCCATCGGAAACGGAAACTTTGTTTTGACCGATGTTCGTGCGAAGTTGGTCCCGGCGGAATTAACAAGTATTGCAGGTCAATATGTTCGTATTGAGTTGCCAGGTGCCAATAAGATTTTATCTTTAGCCGAAGTGCAAGTGTTCTCAAACGATGAGAACATGGCTCGCAAAGGAACTGCTTCCCAAATCAACGAATCCCACGGCGGAGTTGCATCGAGGGCCGTGGATGGAAATACAGCAGGCGATTATGAGAAGAACTCTGTCACTCATACAGAAACATGTGACTCCCCGTGGTGGGAGCTTGATTTGCTTTCGAATCAGCCTATCGACAAAATCATTGTTTGGAATCGCACAGACAATAAATTGCTCTCTAGATTAGCGGGCGCAAAAGTGCGAGTACTCAACGCAGCACGGGAAGAAGTGTATTCGTACGTGATCGAAAAGCCGAAAGTATCGCAAACGATCGATTTGCTCCCTTCGATCGAAATTCCTTGGAGCGTGGCAAACGCGGACTTCGCCCAAGAGAAATTTGATGCCAAGTTAGCGATCGATACGGATAAAAAGTCAGGATGGGCGGTTGGCGATGCCATCAACAAACCGCATGAGTTGGTCCTAGCGGTTGATTCTTCGAAATGGATGGAACGACTGAAAACCTGGGACAAGCCCGGTGTGATTCGTTTGAGTTTAGAGTTTCAATCGGACCATCGCCGACATGTACTGGCTAGTTTTAGAATTGCAACGACCAACGATGCGAGAGCAACGGCCTTGATGTCGCTTCCGACTCAGGTGCAGCAATGGGTTCGAAAGCAAGCAAGCGAACGTTCCAGTGAGGAGTTTGGGAAACTACATAACTACTATGCTGCCGAAGTTTCGCCGGAGCGAAAGCCCTTGCGGGAGCGTCGCGATGCGTTGGCAAAGTTGTTGGCAGATCTGAAGCCAGCGACAACGGTCCCCGTGATGGCAGAATTACCATCGGCAAAGGCACGAGAGACCTTTGTTCAGTTGCGTGGCAACTATCGCGTGCATGGAGATCGCGTGGATCCAGGTCTTCCGACAGCCTTTCATCCCTACAAAAATGATTCATCGAAAACAGAAAAACTCAATCGCCTTGATTTGGCACGATGGTTGATGCAAAAGGACAACCCGCTTACGCCTCGAGTGATTGCGAACAGGTACTGGGAGACTCTGTTTGGTGTGGGGATTGTTCGGACCAGTGAAGAGTTCGGTTCCCAAGGGGATTTGCCGAGCAATCCAGAGTTATTGGATTATTTAGCCAATGAGCTTATGGAGTTAAGGTGGGATACCAAAAAATTTCTTCGAATGTTGGTGATGACTGCGGCGTATCAACAAACTTCGTCAGTCACGGCCGCTCGCTTTGAAGAAGATCCCGAGAACATTTTCGTATCGCGAGGCCCGCGTTTTCGGGCGACAGCAGAACAGATTCGGGACAATGCACTTGCCGCTGGCGGGTTGCTTTCGATGAAGATGTTTGGGCCTCCAACCCGTCCCCCACAACCGAATTTGGGTTTGAAAGCCGCGTTTGGTAGCAACACCGATTGGGAAACCAGTACGGGTGGAGATCGTCTCCGAAGAGCGATCTACACGCAATGGCGTCGCTCAAGTCCATATCCATCGATGGCTACATTTGATGCACCGAATCGAGAAGTGTGTGTCTTGAAACGCGATCGGACAAACACACCGTTACAAGCGTTGGTGACATTGAACGATCCCGTCTTCATCGAGGCAGCTCAGGGGCTTGCTCGGCGAGTCGTGCTGGTGGAGTTGCCGAAGGCATCGAACGAGGAACGCATCGCGAGAATATTTGAGCACGCACTTGCTCGGCTTCCTGCAGAGCGAGAAACGAAGTCCGTTCTCCAGTTGTTGGATGTGGCTCGCGTTGATTTGGAATCGGCTGCGGATCGCGCGTCGAAATTAGCGACGGATCCGATTGGGCTGTTGCCTGATGGTGCGTCGACAGTAGAGATGGCAGCTTGGACGACGGTTTGTAATGTTGTTTTGAACCTCGACGAATTCCTAATGAAACCATGAACCCATACCAAAATCTGCTTGCACAACAAACACGTAGATACTTCCTTGGCTCGATGTCTGGAGGGTTGGGGGCAATCGCATTACAGAACTTGTCAGGTCCAACTGCGATGGCGGATATTAGTAATCCGCTACGTCCGCGATTGCCTCACTTTGCGGCCAAAGCGAAGAGAGTGATTTACTTGCACATGACAGGCTCGCCTCCCAATTTGGATTTGTTCGATTACAAGCCAAAATTGGTAGAGATGGATGGTCAGGACGCCCCCGCGTCGGTATTGGCGGGAAAGGAGTTCGCATTTACTACAGGTGTGCCCAAGTTGCTTGGGACACGACATGAGTTCGTGAAGTGCGGGCAATCAGGAATGATGCTTTCGGATTGTATTCCCCATTTGCAAACCGTCGCTGATGAATTGTGCATGGTTCATAGTATGCATACAGATCAATTCAATCATGCGCCTGCGGAGTTGATGATCTACACGGGCTCACCTCGCGGTGGGCGTCCGTCGTTCGGATCGTGGCTAACGTATGGAATCGGAAGCGAGAATGAAAACTTGCCTGCGTTCGTGGTACTCATTAGCAGTGGAGTTCAACCGAACGGAGGGAAGAGTTCGTTCGGAAGTGGTTTCTTGCCAAGCGTTTATCAGGGTGTGCAGTGTCGTTCGCAAGGAGATCCGGTTCTGTATGCCTCCGATCCATCGGGGATGAGTCGCGATCTAAGGAGGCGGACTCTGGATACGTTGCAAGATTTGAATAGTTATCAAGTAGACGAATTGGGGCATCCCGAGACCCAGACGAGAATCGCACAGTATGAGTTGGCGTTTCGAATGCAAACCAGCGTGCCAGAAGTCATGGATATTTCAAAAGAGAGCCAAGAGACTTTGGATGCCTATGGAGCCAAGGCGGGAGCAGCGAGTTTAGCGAACAATTGTTTGCTGGCGAGACGGCTGGTCGAATCAGGAGTCAGATACGTGCAGCTCTTTGACTGGGGTTGGGATTTTCACGGAACGGGGCCGGCGGAAGATATTCGCGATGGATTGACCAAAAAGTGCGAAACGATGGATCGTCCTGTTGCTGCATTGATCAAAGATCTGAAGCAACGCGGATTACTGGACGAGACATTGATCATTTGGGGCGGAGAATTCGGCCGTACTCCATTCCGTGAGGGACGAACCGCAAGAGGATCTGTCTTGGGGCGAGATCACTACCCAGATTGCTTCACGATGTTCATGGCTGGTGGCGGCACCAAAGGTGGTTTCAATTACGGAAGTACGGACGAGTTAGGTTTCTCGATTGCGGAGAATCCGGTCCACATACACGACTTGCAAGCGACTTGGATGCATTTGCTCGGCTTTGACCATACCAAACTGACCTATAGATTTCAGGGACGAGATTATCGGTTGACCGACGTGCATGGCAACGTCGTCAAACCGCTCTTGGCTTAGGACTGTTCCTTGGTGCTTGATACCGTCTGTCAGCGTGATCGCAAGATGGTCAACCTTACGTGTTCCGGTACCGTCATCAATAAACCAATATTGCACTTTCCTATCGGAAACGAAGGGGCGACGGATTGCAAAAGGGCCTGAACGACAAGGACTACCGTGCTGACAAAATTCAATATTCTTTTGACGGACATTAAAGGTCGCATGCATTCGTTATTGTGTCCACCTTCTGTGCCTCCTTTTGGATGAAGCCCTTTCCTGTACCCGAACCGATGGTATCGGTCTGGGCGAAATGAGGGAAAGGGTTTAGCATCTGTCTCAGACCGTTCAGGACAAAGAACCTTGAGTCACGCACTCTTCTTTCCCTCCTGCGAGTTCGGCACCTATTTTTCGATGCAATACTCTGTCCGATAAGCACTTACGACGACAACTCCATGCACATTCGACTTGGAACACGACAAAGCCAACTCGCCCTTTGGCAAGCCAATCACGTGTCATCGCTCCTCGAGCAAGAAGGACATTCTGTCGAATTGGTAAAAATTACGACGTCGGGAGATGTCTCTACCACTCCACTGGGAGCGTCCGGAGGGATTGGCGTCTTTACCAAAGAGATTCAACGGGCGCTTTTAGATAAGACCTGCGATCTGGCGGTTCATAGCCTCAAGGATCTGCCTACGGAACTGGTGCCGGGTTTGGTGCTAGCATCTGTACCTGATCGTGAAGATGCTGCTGATGCTTTTCTATCGGTCAATTATTCTTCGTTGCTCGATCTGCCCGAAGGGGCGAAAATCGGTACTGGTTCGCCTCGCCGAAAAGCCCAGTTACTACGCTTGAGACCGGATCTAGAAGTGATGGACATTCGAGGCAATGTCGATACGCGCATTCGGAAACTCGATACCACCGAGTATGACGCGATCATTCTCGCGTGTGCGGGGCTTCATCGGTTGCAACTATCGAATCGAGTCACACATCGTTTTTCGTTTGACGAGATGTTACCTGCAGTCGGGCAAGCTGCATTGGGGTTGGAGACGCGCGAAGAAGACGAGGAGCTTCGCAACGCGTTGATGAAACTCGACCATTTGTCGACGCATCTTGCAGTGGTTATCGAACGAACTTTGCTTCGAGTTATGCGTGCTGGTTGCCTGGCGCCGCTCGCAGCGCACTCAGTATTCGATGGTGAAACGGTGCGACTCACGGCCCGCGTTTTCTCAATGGACTACTCCGAGATGATCGAACAGTATTGGAGTTGGCCCGCAACTCGTGCATCGAACATCGAACAAGCGGCACTGCTCGGGACCGAAGCGGCTCGCGACCTTTGCGAGCTTGGTGCAGACGAACTCATCCACGGCGAAGAAGAGACCGAAGAGAGCAGTGACGATAGCTGAGGTGCGTAGTGCTTCTTGTTCAGAAGCCATGCGTTATTCGCTAGTCGACTGGTGTGTCGATTGCGACTGGACTCTGCGATGTGCGATCCACTCGAAGACGATAGGCAACACGCTTAGCAAGATAATGCCGATGGTCACGAGAGAAAAATTCTTTTTGACGATCTCCAAGTTTCCGAACCAGTAGCCAGCCAGGAGGAACGAGACGACCCAGACCGTACCGCCGACCACGTTATACATCCAGAACTTGGTGAAGTTCATCTTGCCAACACCAGCCACGAATGGTGCAAACGTCCGCACGATAGGTACAAAGCGAGCAATGACAATCGTCTTGGCACCATATTTCTCATAGAAAGCCTGCGCTCGATCCAAATGCTTCTTGTTCAGCCACCAGGAACTTTCACTTTGAAAGATGCGTGGTCCAATCTTGGCACCGAGCCAATAGTTGAGAGCATCTCCAGCAATCGCGGCAAACGTCAACATGGGAATGAGCACCCATAGGCTCAGTGATTCATTGGTCGATGAAGCACACAAAGCTCCGAGCGCGAACAACAAGGAATCCCCCGGCAGGAAAGGCAGAACAACCAAACCGGTTTCGCAAAAAACGATGCCAAAGACAACCAAATAAAGCCAATTGGGGCCGATACTCGTGATGAGTTCATTGAGATGTTTGTCCAAATGGAGGACCCAGTCGATGATCGTCGCCACGTACTTTCACACCTCAACGCTTGCGGGTCGCACTTTGAACTTTGTGGTGAAACCCTGATTTTCGTGCTACCTTGAATCGGAATGTTCGTTATCCGCCGAAGGTCACAGGTTACTCAAGCAGCCACAGGAAAACTACGTCAGAACTTTAGATTTACCGAATCCACAACAACGACGTTACGGCTTATAATGGTAGTTCCGCTGGATTACCCCTCCCGTTTCTCTCGCATGATTCGATTTACCATTTCCATGAAATTCCCAGGTCATCGCGTTTTTGTAGGTTTGTCTCTTGCTTTCGGTTGTATTTTGTCTCCCGTGGCGATCGGCCAAGATGCCAAGCCGGTGACTGAAAAGTGGATTCAGCTCTTCAACGGAAAAGACCTGACCGGATGGACTCCTAAGATTCGGTATCACGATCTGGGTGTCAATCATGCCAATACCTACCGTGTGGAAGATGGAATACTTAAAGTAGGTTATGAAGGCTATCCAGAGTTCAAAGAGACCTTTGGGCACCTCTTCTACAAAGACACTTTCTCCCATTATCGGCTTCGCATCGAGTATCGGTTTGTTGGCAATCAAGCGAAGGGAGGACCTGGTTGGGCGACTCGCAATAGCGGTGTCATGCTTCACGGTGAGAAACCAGAAACGATGAGCAAGGATCAGGACTTCCCTGCATCGATCGAGGTGCAGTTTCTCGGTGGAAATGGCAAAGACAATCGAACGACTTCCAACCTATGCACGCCTGGCACCAATGTCGAGATGAATGGCAAATTGATTCTAAATCATTGCACGAACTCTAAATCGAAAACATATCACGGTGACGGCTGGGTCACCGCCGAAGTCGAAGTGCGAGGCAACGAAGTTATTCGCCATATTCTCGAAGGTGCAGTCGTACTTGAGTACAACAAGCCGCAACTCGATGAACGCGATGCCCATGCAAAAGAGCTCGCCGCAAAATCAGGTACAAAGATGTTGAGCGGCGGAACGATCTCGCTTCAATCCGAGAGCCATCCGATCGAATTTCGTAAAGTGGAATTGCTAGACTTGAGCAAACAATAATGAGACGCCAAATTTCTTTCCTAGTATTGCTACTGATCGCTTGTTCGACGACGGCATGGTCTGAGGAGCGGATCCAGTTCAATCGAGACATTCGTCCGATCCTTTCCGAAAATTGTTTCCATTGTCATGGACCAGATGGATCGCATCGCGAAGCAGAGTTGCGACTCGATGTGCGCGATGATGCGGTTCGCACGTTGGCCATCATCCCAGGTGATGCGGCCAAGAGTCATTTGATGGAGCGGGTCCTCACCTCGGATGAGTCCGAACTGATGCCACCACCAAAATCGAACAAGACGCTGTCTGCCAAAGAAAAGGAAACGCTTAAGCGCTGGATTGAAGAAGGGGCTGTTTACGAAGGCCATTGGGCTTTCATTCCACCGGTGGTACCTGAGTTGCCCAAACGAGAGGCAGGTTCAACTGCGCACCCAATCGACTTGTTCGTCCAAGAGAAGCTAGCGGTACACGGATTGAAGCCATCTCCCGAAGCAGATCGAACGACGCTGATTCGGCGTGTATCCCTCGATTTGACAGGCATCCCTCCAACGCAGGAAGAAATCGATGCGTTCTTGAATGACACATCTCCGCGTGCGTACGAAAAAGTGGTCGACCGTCTGTTGGGCTCGCCACGTTACGGGGAGCGTATGGCGTTGCAGTGGTTGGACTATGCTCGCTACGCCGACAGCAATGGATTTCAAACTGATTCGTCGCGACAAATGTGGCAATGGCGCGATTGGGTGATCCGGGCGTTCAACACCAATATGCCTTTCGATCAGTTTACCATTGAACAGCTTGCGGGGGATTTACTTCCTTCACCGACGAAACAGCAGTTTGTTGCAACTGGGTTTCATCGCAATAATCGCATCAATGGTGAAGGAGGACGAATTGTTGAAGAGTGGTTCGCTGAAACAGTGATCGATCGAGTGGAAACGACCGGTCAGACGTGGCTCGCATTGACCGTGGGATGTTGTCGTTGCCATGACCACAAATACGATCCCATTTCGCAAAAGGAGTTTTACCAACTCTTTGCATTCTTCAACTCTATCGACGAAAGCGGCGTACTTGATAGCGAAGGTAGCGGTGGAAAATCAGGCAACTCCAAACCGCTCATCACATTGCCCACCGAGGAGCAGTCCAAAAAACTGGTGGAGTTTCAAGATGCAGTTCACCACGCACAAGAGGTAGCTGCGGAAGCCGAGAAGGAACTACCCGCTTTGCAAACCGAATGGGAGTCCCGCATCTCGAAAGAGAATTCCGATACACCCAACATTTGGACTCCATTGAAGATCGCTTCTGTCAAAAGCGAAGGGAAAGCGAAGTTCAAAAAACTGAACGATGACTCGTGGCTGGCATCGGGCAAGAACCCAGATCTCGATACGTATATCGTATCCACGCCGATCGCTGCTGGCGAACTGACCGGGATACGATTGGAAGTCATTCCCGATCCATCGCTGCCGAACCAAAGCTTGGGTAGAGCCTTTAACGGGAACTTTGTTCTTTCGGGAATTGAAGCAGAAGTTCATTCGAAATCGATTGCCGAACCGCTGAAGGTGAGCTTTGGAAAAGCGGAGGCAGATTACAACCAAAAGGGCTATGAAGCATTATCTATTTTTTCCAAGGGGAAGGGTTGGGCGATCGATGGAAACGATCCTGAGAAGCGACTGACTCGCAACGTTATGTTTCTCGTCGATCAAACGACGAAGATCCCGGAAGACGCAACGTTAACTGTTCGTCTTCTCCATAAAGCGATCGCGGGTCACAACATTGGTCGGTTTCGACTTTATGCGACCAGCGTTGCGGCGTCGGTGGCAAAGATTGACAAGATTGGATTGCCTGAGACCCTCCGGTCGGCTTTGGCTACACCTGTTGCAGATAGAACAGCAGCACAGACCAAGGAGATTGCGAACTACTTTCGCGTCCACGTAGACAATCCGTTTTCTCGCAAACAGAGCGACTTGGAAGCGGCCAAAAAGAAGCTAGCCGACTTCGAGAACTCGTTGCCAACTTCGATGATTATGAAAGAGTTGCCAACGCCCCGCGATGCTTTCGTATTGCGACGAGGAGAATACGACAAGCCGGGAGAGAAAGTAAGCAGGGGAATTCCGTCCGTTCTGCCGCCATTACCTGAAAATGTTCCCGTCAATCGACTGGGGCTTGCGAAATGGATAGTGTCTCCATCGAATCCACTGACAGCTCGCGTTTGGGTGAATCGACAGTGGGAGAGATTCTTTGGTATCGGGCTCGTCAAGTCGGTCGATAACTTCGGCACGCAAGCGGAAGTACCGAGCCACCCGGAACTACTCGATTGGCTGGCGACCGAGTTCGTGCGAATCGGCTGGGATATGAAGGGGATACAAAAACAGATCGTCATGAGTGCAACCTATCGACAAACATCGAAAGCTGATCCGCTCGACTACAAGAATGACGCGGATAACAAATTGCTTGCACGAGGCCCTCGTTTCCGGCTTCCAGGAGAAATGGTCCGCGACCAAGCGTTGGCCATAAGTGGTTTGTTGGTAGAGAAAGTGGGTGGCCCCAGCGTACGCCCTTATATGCCGGATGGCGTTTGGGATGAGACGAGCAAGTATGGAGATTTGCGAGGCTACAAACACGATAAGAATGATGGCCTGTATCGTCGTTCGTTGTATACGATTTGGAAACGAACAGCAGCACCGCCAACGATGTTGATGTTTGATTCGCCATCGCGCGAGTTTTGCACCGTCAAACGATCGAGAACCAATACGCCATTGCAAGCGTTAGCATTATTGAACGAAGTGACATTCGTAGAAGCGGCTCGTGTCTTAGCGCAACGTATGAATGATCAGCCAGGCAACGATCTGCAAAGCAAAATTCGCTGGGGTTTTCGGCAAGTTACCGGCCGTTATCCAGAGCAACAAGAGTTAGATGTGTTGGTACGTGGTTACGAACGACGCGTTCAGGCCTACAGTTCCGATCTTGAGGCTGCAAAGAAGCTTGTCGCATGGGGAGAATCAAAAACAACCGATATGCAATCCGCAGAGTTGGCTGCTCTCACCTTGACGGCAAACGTCCTGCTTAATCTCGATGAAGTCGTGACCAAGGAGTAATGCATCATGAATTGCAATGACAATCAATTTTACCATTTGCCCGTGTCGATTCGGCAAGCGATCACGCGCCGAACATTTCTTACTCGGTCAGGCACTGGCATAGGTTTTGCCGCATTAACATCGCTGCTTCAACAATCGATGCACATTGGAAGTGCAATTGGTGCCCAGCCATCGGAATCCAAGTCGAAAGGCATGCTGTCGAATTGGCCACATCTGCCGGTCAAAGCGAAACGCGTGATCTATCTGTTTCAATCGGGTGCTCCATCGCAGATGGATTTGTTTGATCCTAAACCAGCCATGACGAGCAAGCACGGTGAGAATTTGCCTGACTCGATTCGCCAAGGTCAACGTTTGACCACTATGACATCGGGCCAAAAGAATTTTCCTGTCGCTCCCAGCATTTTCAAATTTGCTCAACATGGTCAGTCAGGTGCGTGGATCAGCGATTTGATGCCGCATCTGCCCAAGGTTGCGGACGAGTTGTGTTTTATCAAATCGATGCACACCGAAGCGATCAATCATGACCCGGCGATCACCTTTTTTCAAACAGGACGGCAACTGGGTGGATTTCCAAGTATGGGCTCTTGGTTGAGCTATGGGCTCGGCAGTGAATGTGAAGATTTACCGGCGTACGTTGTGTTGACTTCGTTTGGAACGGGGCGAAAGGATGATCAGCCGCTGTATGATCGGTTGTGGAGCAGTGGGTTCTTGCCAACGCAGCATGCAGGAGTCAAATTTCGAAATTCCGGCGATCCTGTTCTGTATCTTTCCAATCCGCCCGGAGTGGCTCGCGATGCGCGACGCGGAACGCTCGATGAATTGCAGCAACTCAATGCACACAGATTGGATGTTGTGGGTGACCCAGAGATTCAAGCGAGAATCGCCCAATACGAAATGGCGTTTCGCATGCAGGCAAGTGTCCCCGATTTGACCGATATTTCCGGTGAGTCCGCGAGTGTCTTGGAGTCGTATGGACCGGAGGTCAAGACGCCGGGAACGTATGCGTCGAACTGCCTGTTGGCTCGCCGATTAGCGGAGCGGGATGTTCGGTTCATCCAGTTGTTTCATATGGGTTGGGATCATCACTTCGGATTGCCCGCGGCGATCAAAGGACAGTGCAAAGACACAGACCAACCGACAACGGCCCTGATTCAAGATCTAAAGCAACGAGGCCTATTGGACGACACACTCGTTGTTTGGGGAGGCGAATTCGGACGGACAATCTATTCCCAAGGAGCCTTGACGGCCGACAATTATGGTCGCGATCACCATCCTCGATGCTTTACGATTTTCTTAGCGGGGGGAGGGATCAAGCCTGGAATGTCTCTCGGTGAGACGGATGAGTACAGTTACAACATTACCAGCGACCCGGTCAGCATTTTCGATCTGCATGCGACGATGCTTCATCAATTGGGAATCGATCACAATCGATTGATTTACAAGCATCAAGGGCTAGACGCGAAACTCACTGGAGTCGAAAGCCCGCAAGTGATTTCTAAAATCCTTGCGTAGGACACTGAAGGGCCTTCGGGCCGGATTTGTTTTTCCGGGCCAAAGGCCCTATGTTTACCTAGCCCAGGCGGAAGGCCTGGGTAATCGTTCCTTAGATTGTCCAATAGGGCCAACGGCCCGCCCATTTGCATCGGATTCAATCCCAAGCGTAACGTTCGTCAATTTCGATATCATGTTGTTTGCATAATTCACGGAACTCATCTTGGAATGATGATTTGTGATGGTGCTCTCGTTGATTCCTAATGTATTCGTCCACGGCATTTCGGTTAGCGTGGCCAACCGAGAATACGCCATAGCCCGATTGCCAACTGAATGTGGACGAGCAAGCCTCTTTGGTTTTCGCCCACGTCGATGTCTCTGTTTTGATTTTCTCGACTAACTTTGCGATCGTGATTGTTCGTGATAAGCCGACCAGCAAATGGACATGATCAATGTGTCCACCAACAGAGGCGCTCACACAACCGGCTTCTTTGACATGATGCGATAACATCCGAAACATTTCAATTTGAAACTCCTCGTTATTCAAAAACGGGCGACGTTCCTTGGTAGAAAAGACGAGGTGGAGCCAAAC
>Ga0068877_10001281_pt1 | contig 20863 bp, 23 predicted proteins | sample NOAtaG_FD_66437 | JGI IMG/M metagenome (GOLD analysis project Ga0068877, IMG submission 66437) | Freshwater lake microbial communities from Lake Erie, under a cyanobacterial bloom - NOAA_Erie_Diel6S_1000h metaG | ecosystem: Environmental > Aquatic > Freshwater > Lake | place: USA: Ohio, Lake... | reverse complement strand
CGCGCAAGCCTTCGGTGGCGGCAAGGCAGCCGATCGCGATCATGTTGGGACCGGGGGCAAGCAGCACCAGCAGGTAGCCGAACAGGAAGCTCGTCAGGCCCGGGCCCGGCAGTTCGCTCAGCATGGCCGCGCCGGGCATCTTGCCAACCGCGTCTGCTCTGCAGCGCCTCGGCGCGTGGCCGCATGGTCCCTCTTCATTGGGCAGGCCCTTGCCGGACGCGGCCGGTGTGCGCCGGCGAGCGCGGGAGTCGGCAGAGGCGCCGGGCGCCGGGCGCGGGGACGCGGCTGCGGTGCGGGCACGGTCATGCGCGAGGCCAGGGGGTGCACCGGCCAGACCGCTCGACGGCCCGTTGCGCCGCGGGCGAGAGCAGGCGGCCGGGGCTGTTGCTGACCTCGACCTGATCGTGCGCACTTTCGTCGGCGTGTTGTGCAGCGTCGATGCGCAGGAGCGGGCCGCGGGCGCCGGCAGTGGGCGCCCCGTCGCGCAGACGCTGGCAAGGCAGCAGCGCCGTGCCCACGGCCTCGACGCAGAACAGACCGCTGTCGCCCTGGCGTGCCAGCATCGACTGCGGCGGCTGCACGAGTTGCGGCGCCATCGCCGCACGGCGGCGCGGTGACATGCAGGTCAAGAGCCAACGCCGCGGCGATCAGCGGCGTCGAGGCCGGCACGCCGGCCCAGAACGGCCCGACCTCATGCGCGGCCAGCGCCGTCGTGCCGCTCATCGGGCTGGACACGCAGGAGGCGTTGCACGACTGGAGCGCCCGGCGGCGCGACGGCGGGGCGACGATGTCGCCGCCTGCCGAGGTGTCAGGAACCCAGGCTGCGCGCAGCATGCACACGGTCATCACGGCGCACAGCTGCAGCGGGCTGCCCGGCGCGCCCGGCCAGCCGACCGACACACCAGCAGCGGCAGCGGCAGCTGCACGAGGCTGGCAGCGCAGGCCGCCAGCCGCGCAACCACCGGGCCGAAGCGCCGGCCGGCGCGCACGTAGCCGACGGCAAACAGCCCGCACAGCGCGCTGGCGGCCACGCTGCCGAGCCCCGCCTCGGCGGCGAACCCGGCCCCATGTCCAGCGCGAGCCAGACGAGCGCGGGGCCGGTCACGGGTCGGCCGGCCCGCCAGGATGCCGGCCAGCCGCCGACCGAACAGCTGCGCCACCGCCAGCAACAGCGCCACCGTGGTGGCGGTGAGAGCAGCCTTGTAGGCCCTATCCATGGTCGGGCGTCTTCTTCGTGTGGTCTCGCATCGGGTTCAATCCGCAGTACGGAGCGGGCGCCCGAATGCGGACATGACGGGCGAGCGCCGACCGCCCCGGCCGACCGCCCCGGCCGACGGTGAGCGGGGCGCCTGGGCGGCGCGGCGCCGCCGCGCGCTGGCTTCCCGGCGTGTGAGCGCGCACTTGCTTCATGGCTCGAGCGCGCAGAGTCTCGGCAGCAGGATGGCGGCCGCGCACCCACGGACCGCCCGCGTCGCCGGCGTGACGACTCACGGGGGTCGGCCCGCCGCCGCAGCGCCGGGCGACGGCGCGCAGCCAGAACACACTGTTGGGAGCCGGACGGCGCAGGAGGCGGGGCAGGAGGCGGCCGGTGTGACAGTCGCCGCCCATGTCGCTCGTCATCTCGCTCACCACCGTCGACAAGCGCTTCGCCAGCGGCGTGCAACCGTTGACCCGGATCTCGCTCGACGTTGCCCCGGCCCCTTTGTCGCGCTGCTGGGCCCATCGGGCTGCGGCAAGACGACGGTGCTGCGCCTCGCCGCCGGACTGGAGCAGCCGTCGGGCGGCGCGCTCGCGCTCGGCGCGGCGCCGCCGGCCCTGTCCTATGTCTTCCCGGAACCGACGCTGATGCCGTGGGCCAGCGTGGCCGACAACGTGGCGCTGCCGCTGCGCATCGCGCGGCTGCCCGCGGCAAGGATCGGCGCGCGCGTGACGTCGGCGCTGGCGGCCGCGCGACTCGAGCGCTTCGTGGCAAGCTTGCCGGCGGAACTGTCGGGGGCATGAAGATCCGCGATCTCGATCGCGCGGGCGCCCGTCACGCGGCCCGATGCGCTCTTGGTGGACGAGCCGTTCGCCGCGCTCGACGAGATCAAGTGCCAGCGCCTGAATGCCGACTTGCTGGCGCTGTGGCCGGCGCAGCGCTTCACCACGCTGTTCGTCACGCAAAGCGTGTTCGGCGCGGCGTGCCTCACGCAGCGCGTGACCGTGATGAGCCTGCGGCCCGGCAGGATCGTCGCCGACATCGCGGTCGATGCGTTGTATCCGCACGCCGACGACTGGCGGCGCGACGGGCGCTACCACGCGCTGTGCCGCGCGGCCTCCGCCGCACTGCAGGCGGCGCCTGCCGGCGTGGCGGCCGGGACGACCGCCGCGGCATGACGATGAGCGATCGGCGGCTGCGTGTCGTCGTGCCCGCGCTGATGCTCGGCGGCACGGTGCCCGGCGGCGCGGTGCCCGGCGCCGTGGTGCCCGGACGGGAACCGCTGGTGCGAGCCGCGCAGATCCGCACTGCATCCTGCCGGCGCCGAGTCGCATCCGCGCACAGGAGTTTCAGACGGGCTTCAATCGGGGGCGTGCGCCACTTGTCTGCCCGAGTCGGGCCTGCGTGGGCGGCCGATGCCGGTCCGCCGGGCCTTGAACTGGCGCCCGGGCCGTTGCCTTGCCCCGACGCGCGCGCCCGCACCGTGGCTGGCGGCTGCGGATCAAGCTCCAGGGGGTCAGGTCAGGATCTGCTCGACCACCGGCCGCTCGAGGATGGCCGCGATGATCTTGAGCTCGCCGCAGCCGCAGTTCGGGCAATGCTGCATGTCGACATCGAACACGCGTCTTGGCAGCCGCGCCCGGCTGATGCGGTGCGGCGGGGCCTGGGCAGGCTCGGCTTCGCACTCTGCGGCGACCGCTGCTTCGGTGACCGCTTGCGGTTGTGCGGGCGGTTGCTGCGGCATCACCAGCGGGCGCCGCTGCGCGTTCTGCACCAGCACGCCAGGGAATCTGATGAGGCGCAGCTTCGGCCTCGGCTCCAGCGCCGCCGGCCGCTGCATGAACTCCGGCGGGCTCATGACCAGGCGCGTGGTCCCGTCGCGCCAAGGTGTCTTGAGCTTGAGCTCCACGTGCCCGGGAGCGTTGACTTGCACCCTCTCGTCCGCCAGGACCGGCCGCGTGATCTGGCGGCACAGCTGCTCCAGCCGCTGGCGGTCATGGGCTTCGGTCCGCACCGCGGCGTGCAGGCTGAAACCGTCGATGCCGGCGCACGGCCCGAAGGCGATACGGCAAGTGATGGCCGCCGCCTGCAGCGGCCGCAGCGTGCGCGCCTCCTCGCCGTCGGCATCGGGCTCTGCCTGCCAGGTCTGCCCCATGTCCTCGACCAGCACGCCGCGGCGCGTCGGCATCTTCAGCAGCCAGGCGATGACGGTCTGCAGCAGCGCGTGGAGCTCATCGTCGGTGGGCGCAGCCGCCTCGACACAGCTCGGCATGCCGTCGGCCTCGCCGCGGCACACGCCATCCACCACCAGGTCGTGCAGGTGGATATCGAAGTTGGCGGCCGACCCGAAGCGCTGGACCAGCGTGACGGCGCAGCCCTGGTCTGGGGCAGCGCCCAGCCCTTCATCGTCCAGCCGATGGTGCGTGACCACCCGCTGCACCACCTGCAGCACCGGCGTCGTCCGCGCGGGTTGGGCGGCCGACGGCACGCGCAGCGTAATCGGCAGCGAAAGCACCCACTGGCGCACCGGTACCCGCGGGATGACGTGATCGACCAGGTGCGCCAGGGTCTGCGACATGCGCCGCGCGCCGCACGACATGGCGGCGCGCCGGTCGCGGCCGTTCCACGCGCCGTACCCGCAAGACCGGCACCTCTCTGCCTGGGTGCCGGCCTTCGTCGACCACTTGACCGAGGCCCTGGACGAACCGCAGGCCCCCCGCCTCCCAGCGACGGGCGCGAGGAAGAGCCCCGTCCCCCGTCGTCCGGCGGTCGGTGACCGTGGCTCCGATCGCTGGCGGCCCCGGCGACCGGGTCCGCGAGAGCGACGCCCCGGCATGACCGCGAGGCGGCCCTTGCCCTCACGGACCGCAGCGGCGCCGCCCCCGACCCGGTCCGCGCAGTGCGAAACTCCCGCCACCGCCGCTTCCACCGTCCTCCAGCCGATGAGCCCCGTCCTCCAGAGTCACATCGCCGGCCGCTGGCTCGGCCGCGAACCCGCCCAGCTGCTGCGCAGCGCCATCGACGGCCGGCCCGTCGCCGCGATGCACGCCGAGGTCATCGACTTCGGCGAGGCTCTGGCGCACGCGCGCAGCACCGGACTGCCGGCGCTGCTGGCGCTCGACTTCCAGCAGCGCGCCGCGATCCTGAAGGCGCTGGCGAAGTTCCTGCTCGAGCGCAAGGAGCCGCTCTACGCGCTGTCGTCGCAGACCGGCGCGACGCGCACCGACAGCTGGGTCGACATCGAGGGCGGCGCCGGCACGCTGTTCGCCTACGCCGGCGTCGGCGCGGGCGACCTGCCCTCGGGCAACGTGGTGCACGAGGGGCCGGTGGTGCCGCTGGGCAAGAAGGGCGGCTTCGCGGGCACCCACATACTGGTGCCGCGGCGCGGCGTGGCCGTGCACGTCAACGCGTTCAACTTCCCGGTCTGGGGGATGCTCGAGAAGTTCGCGCCCAGCTTCCTTGCCGGCATGCCCTGCATCGTCAAGCCGGCCAGCGCGACGAGCTACCTCACCGAGGCCTGCGTGCGGCTGATGCACGAGTCGGGCCTGTTGCCCGAGGGCGCGCTGCAGCTCGTGATCGGCGGCACCGGCGACCTGCTCGACCGCCTCGAGGAGCCCGATGTCGTCACCTTCACCGGCAGCGCGGACACCGCGGCCCGGCTGCGCACGCACCCGAACCTGGTGCGGCGTTCGATCCCGTTCAACGCCGAGGCCGACAGCCTGAACTGCGCGATCCTGGGCCCCGACGTTGCGCCCGACGACCCGGAGTTCGACCTCTTCGTCAAGGAGGTGGCGCGCGAGATGACGGTGAAGGCGGGCCAGAAGTGCACCGCGATCCGGCGCGCGATCGTGCCGCGCGAGCGGCTCGACGCCGTGGCTGCGGCGCTGCGCGCGCGGCTGGCCAAGGTCGTCGTCGGCGATCCGACGCTGGAGCAGGTGCGCATGGGCGCGCTGGCCTCGCACGCGCAGCAGCGCGACGTGGCCGAGCGCGTCGCCCAGCTCGCCGCCGGCAACGAGATCGTGTTCGGCGAGCGCGACGGCTTCGCCCCGGTGGGCGAGGGCGTGGCCCAGGGCGCGTTCTTCGCGCCGACGCTGCTGCTGTGCCGGGCGCCGCTTGCGAGCGACGCGGTGCACGACATCGAGGCCTTCGGCCCGGTCAGCACGCTGCTGCCCTACGACGGCGCAGGCGGCATCGACGAGGCGCTGGCGCTGGCCGCGCGCGGCCGCGGCAGCCTGGTCGGCACGCTGGTGACGAGGACGCCCTCGATCGCCGCGCAGGCGGTGCCGCGGGCCGCGGCCTGGCACGGGCGGCTGCTGTTGCTCGAGCGCGAGGCTGCGGTCGAGAGCACCGGGCATGGCTCGCCGCTGCCGTCGCTCAAGCACGGCGGCCCGGGGCGCGCCGGCGGCGGCGAGGAACTGGGCGGCCTGCGCGCGGTGACGCACTACCTGCAGCGCTGCGCGCTGCAGGGCTCGCCGACGATGCTGGCCGCGATCACCGGCGAGCACGTGCGCGGGGCACGGGTGCGCGAGAGCGAGGTCCATCCCTTCCGCCGCCACTTCGAGGACCTGCAGGTCGGCGACTCGCTGCTGACGCACCGCCGCACGGTGAGCGAGGCCGACATCGTGGCCTTCGGCGGCATCAGCGGCGACTACTTCTACGTGCACTTCGACGAGATCGCCGCGCGCCAGTCGCCCTTCGGCAGGCGCATCGCGCACGGCTACTTCGTGCTGTCGGCGGCGGCGGGGCTGTTCGTCAGCCCGGCGCCGGGACCGGTGCTCGCGAACTACGGCTTGGACACGCTGCGTTTCGTCAAGCCCGTGGGCATCGGCGACACGATCCGCGCGCGGCTGACCTGCAAGCGCAAGGTCGACCGCAATCGCAAGGGACCGGACGGCGTCGGCCAGGGGGTCGTGGCCTGGGACGTCGAGGTCACCAACCAGGACGACGAGCTGGTGGCCAGCTACGACATCCTCACGCTGGTGGCCAAGCGCGCCTGAGCGCGCGCGCCCGCGCAACGGCCCGCTGGTGACGAGCCGCCACCGCACCACCGGCACGGTCGTCGCGCTCGGCGCGGCGCAGACGCTGGCCTGGGCGTCGTCGTTCTACCTGCCGGCGGTGCTGGCCGCGCCGATTGCGCGCGACCTCGGCCTGGCCGTGCCGACCGTCTTTGCCGCGTTCTCCGGTGCGCTGCTGATCGGGGCCCTGGTCGGGCCCGTGGCCGGACGCCACATCGACCGTGCCGGGGGCCGCGGCCTGCTGATGGCGACCAACCTGCTGTTCGCCCTCGGCCTCGCGCTGCTGGCGCACTCGCGCGGAGCGCTGGAGCTGGCCGTGGCCTGGTCGCTGCTCGGCGTGGCGATGGGCGCCGGCCTGTACGACACCGCGTTCGCGACCCTGGTGCGGCTGTACGGCGCCGCCTCGCGCAACCCGATCACCGGCATCACGCTGATCGCCGGCTTTGCCAGCACGGTGGGCTGGCCCCTCACCGCCGCGATGGCCGAGGCCTGGACCTGGCGCGGCGCCTGCGCCGGCTGGGCCGTGCTGCACCTGCTGCTCGGGCTGCCGCTCAACGCGATGCTGCCGCGTGCGGGCCAGGCCGAGGATCTGCACGCGGCGCGGGCCGTGCCGCCCGATGCAGCGCCCCCCGCGTCACCGGTCGCGGCGCCTGTCGCAGCCCATGCGGCCGGGAGCACGCCGCCGCCCTGGCGCAGCCTGCTGCTGCTGGCACTGGTGTTCACCGCGACGCGTTTCGTCGGCACCGCGATCGGTGCGCACCTGCCGGGGCTGCTGATGGCGCTCGGCGCGACGCTGGCCGCCGCGGTGGCCGTCGGGGCCCTGGTCGGGCCGGCGCAGGTCGCGGGCCGGCTGCTGGAGTTCGGCGTGCTGCGTCGCGTGCATCCGCTGCTGTCGGCACGGCTGGCCGCGCTGGCGCATCCGGCCGGCGCGCTGGCGCTGCTGCTGGCCGGCCTGCCCGCGGCGGTGCCGTTCGCGCTGCTGCACGGCGCCGGCAACGGCATGCTGACGATCGCCAAGGGCACGCTGCCGCTGGTGCTGTTCGGCCCGCAGGGCTATGGCGCGCGGCAGGGCTGGCTGTCCGCTCCCGGCATGGTGTTGCAGGCGCTGGCGCCGTGGCTGTTCGGGCTCGCGCTGGCGCACTCGGCAGCGGCGGCGCTGCTGCTGTCGACCTCGCTGACGCTGGCGGCGCTGGCCGGCCTGCTGCTGCTGCGCGTGCCGCCGCGATGAGCCCGGGCGGGGCGCCCGTGCCGGCGGCATCGTCCGCCCTCGTCGAGGTCCTGTCTGGCCTGACTTCGGGCAGGAAGGGTCGACCGCGCACGGGCAGCCCCCATCGCCGACAGCCTTGCCGCCGCGTTGTGCTGGCGCGCGCCCTTCGCGAGCCGCTTTCCCTGCGCAGCGGACCTGTGGCGCCGCGGCCTGCACGGAGGTCGCGCGATGGCGCCCGGGCAGGCCCGGCGGCAAGGGCAAATGAGCGGCCGCAGGCCTCCTTCTTGCCCGATGCGGCCGCAGCGGTCGGGCTAGGCTTGCTGCATGTCCGTGCCAAATCCGGCCGGGGAGTCGCCCGTCGCCGACTCCCCGGACACGCCCGCGCCGCGCCTCGCGCTGGTGGTCATCGCCAGGAACGAAGCGCGCGCGATAGAGCGCTGCCTCTCCAGCGCCCGGCCGTGGGTGGACGAGATGGTGGTCCTCGATACCGGCTCGACCGACCACACCGTGGCCCTGGCGCGCGCGTGCGGGGCCCGCGTCCACCACTTCGCCTGGGTCGACGACTTCTCGGCCGCGCGCAACGCCGCCCTGGCCCACACCGACGCGCAGTGGACCCTGGTCCTGGACGCCGACGAGTGGATCGAGGACGGCGCAGACTGCCTGTCCCGCAGCCGGCTGGGCGATGGGGCCTTCATCGGCGTGGCCAGCATCCGCAGCACGTTCGAATCCGGCGGAGCCAGGACGAGCGCGACGAGTTCGATCTCCCGGCTGTTGCCGCGCGGCACGCGGTACCGCGGCCGCATCCATGAACAACCGCAGTCGAACCTGCCGCGCAGGAAGATCCCGCTGGTGATCGGCCACGACGGCTACATGCCCGACATGCTCGAGAAGAAGCGCGACCGCAATGCGGCGCTCCTCGCGCGCGAACTGGCCGACGACCCCGAGAGCGCGCATGTCCACTTCCACCTCGGCAAGGACCACGAGGTCTACGAGCGCTACGCACAGGCCTGCGACCATTACAGACGGGCCTGGGAACGCTCGACGCCGGGCGACGGCTTTCGCCATGGACTGATCACGCGCCGGATGCACTGCATGGGCCGGATCGGGATGACGCAGGAGGCGATCGACCTGGGCTGCGCGCAGATGGACCAGTGGCAGCACTCGCCGGACTTCTTCTTCGTCATGGGAAACCTGGTGCTGGACCTCGCGGTCGCCCACCCGGAGCGCGCGCACGCGCAGTTGCTGCCCCTGGCGCAGGCCTGCTGGGAGCGCTGCCTGGAGATCGGCGAGGCGCCCGGGCTCGAAGACAGCGTCGCCGGGCGCGGCAGCTTCCTGGCCGCGCACAACCTCGCCGTCGTGCGAGGCGGCCTGGGACACGGGCAGGGCGCCTAGGAACCTCCGACGGTCGGCTTGCGGCCCAGCGGCCCAGCGGCCCGGCCGCCCGGCCGCCCGGATGGGGCCGGAATCCGACGTCCCGGCCGCGGCTCGCGCGGCCTCGATGTCAGGGGGTCGACCCGAAGTCCTCCGGCTGCGAGTCCGCCAGCCGCTCGCGATAGGCGTGCTCGAGCCCCACCGGCTGCACGGCCAGAGCGCTGAGCGGCACGCCCTGCAGCGCCTGCACCAGATCGGCCAGCGGCAGCGGCTCGGGCAGCAGCAGCGACAGCGCCTGCGGCGCACCCCAGTCGCGCACCGGCCAGCCGAGCGCGGCAGCGCGGGCGCGCAGTGCCGACGGGTCGGCCGTGCGCACGCTGGCGACGGCCCGTGCCGGCAACGCCGACACGAGCTCGGCCACCGTGCCGCAGGCGAGCGCCCGGCCTTCGCGCATCAGCGCCACCCGGCTGCACAGGCGCTCGGCCTCGTCGAGATGATGCGTCGCCAGCAGCAGCGTGAGGCCCTCGCGCGCCAGCTCCGCCACCAAGGCCCCGATTGCGCCGCGCGCCTGCACGTCGACCGAGGCGGTCGGCTCGTCCAGCAGCAGCAGCGCTGGCGCGTGGACCAGCGCCACCGCGATGCTGACGCGCTGCTGCCATCCGCCCGACAACGTGCCCACCCGCTGGCCTGCGTGCGGGCCGAGCCCGAAGCGCTGCACCAGCTCGTCCACACGCCGTCGCAGCGCGGCGCCGCCCAGCCCGTGCAGCCGGCCGAAGAACTCGAGGTTCTCGCGCGCGGTCAGGTCGCGGTACAGCGCAGCATCCTGCGGCGCGAGGCCGATCGCGGCCGGGCCGCCGCGCTGCGGCGCCGGCGGACGGCCGTCGATCTGCACCCAGCCGGCATCCGGCGCGAGCAGGCCGGCCACCAGCGCGAGCGCGGTGGACTTGCCGCAGCCGTTGGGCCCGAGCAGCGCGAAGACCTCGCCGCGCGCGACCTCGAAGTCCAGCCGCCGCAGCGCCTCGCGGCTGCCGAAGCGCTTGGCCAGGCCGTGCGCGGCGACGAAGGCGGGCGCGCCGCTCACCGCGTGCGCTCCTGGCGCAGCAGCCGCCGATACGACGCGACCCCGAGCGCCAGCGCCGCGAGTGCGAAGGCGCCGAGCACCGCCAGGTGCGGCGCGAGCTCGGTCGCCGTGCGGCCGAACGCGGCCACGCCCTTCAGCGCCTGGTTCATGTGGAACACCGGGTTGAACCAGGCGGCCCGCAGCAACGAGTCGGGCAGCAGCGAGACCGGGAAGAAGGTGCCGCCCAGCACCAGAAGCGGCACGCCCAGCGCGGCCAGCGGGCCGTTGACGTCCTCGGCGCGGCGCGCGAACCGGGTGCCGAAGAAGAAGCCCAGGCCGACGTAGGCCACCACCGACAGCGCGACGACCGCCAGCCCGAGCGCGACGCTGCCGCGGTAGGGCGCGCCGAGCGCCGCCGCGATGCCGACGACGACCAGCGTCTGGCCCGCCGCCACCACCGACAGCGCGCCGACGATCCCCAGGAAGTAGGCCGCCGGCGCCAGCGGCGACAGCAGCAGCCGGCGCAGCGTGCGCCGCTCGCGCTCGGCCACCAGGATCACCGTCGTGCCGCCCAGGCAGCTGAAGAACAGCGCGCCGCCGATCAGGATCCCGGCGGGCACCTGGGAGAAGCCCGCCGACAGCGCCGGGTTCTCGCGGTAGATCAGCCCGAACAGCAGCAGCATCAGCGCCGGGAACAGCGCCCAGAACAGCAGCCCGCGCCACTGCCGCACCTGCTCGGCAAGGATGCGGCGGGCCACCGCCAGGGACTGCGACAGGACACGCACCATCGCGGGCATTGTCGTCGCGGCGCGGCGGGGCTTCGTGCGGACCGTGCAGGGCGGGGCGGGGTGGAACACCGCCGCCGGCGGAGCTCCGGGCCCCTACGCCCGGGCGTGTCGCGCGTACGGGTCGGGGAAGCCGAGCGACCGCAGGATTTCGCGCTCGCGCGCTTCCATCACGCGGGCCTCGCGCGCGCTCTCGTGGTCGTGGCCCTGGGCGTGCAGCGTGCCGTGCACCAGCAGATGCGCGTAGTGCGCGGGCAGCGGCAGGCCGCCGGCCGCGGCCTCGTCCTGCACCACGGGCGCGCACAGCACGAGGTCGGCGACGACCACGGGGCCGGTCTCGTAGCCGAAGGTCAGCACGTTGGTCGCGTAGTCGCGGCGGCGGAACTCGCGGTTCAGCCACCGGCCCTCGTCGGCATCGACGATGCGCACCGCAATGCGGCCCGGTCCCTCGAGCGCAGCGCGGATCCAGCGCGCGACGCGGTGCCGCGGCAGTGCCTCGCGGTGGCGCCGGTCGGCGAACTGCAGCGACAGCTCGAGCGGCGGCAGGGCGGCCATCGGTGCCTGCGCTACCGGCTCAGCGCGGCGGCCGGTCGGCGGCCGGGCCGGCGGGCGCCGCCGCCACCTGCGGACCGGAACCGTGCCGCGCGTAGGCCTCGACGATGCGCGCGACCAGCGGGTGCCGCACCACGTCGGCGGCGCCGAACTCGGTGAAGCCGATGCCGGGCACGCCGCGCAGCACGCCCAGCGCCTCCACCAGGCCGCTGGCGACCCCCTTGGGCAGGTCGATCTGGCTGGTGTCGCCGTTGACGACGCAGCGGCTGCCGAAGCCGATGCGCGTCAGGAACATCTTCATCTGCTCGCGCGTCGTGTTCTGTGCCTCGTCGAGGATGACGAAGGCATGGTTCAGCGTGCGGCCTCGCATGAAGGCGAGCGGCGCGATCTCGATCAGGCCTTTGTCGAAGGCCTTGGCCACGCGGTCGAAGCCCATCAGGTCGTACAGCGCGTCGTACAGCGGCCTCAGGTACGGGTCGACCTTCTGTGCCAGGTCGCCGGGCAGGAAGCCCAGGCGCTCGCCGGCTTCGACCGCCGGGCGCGTGAGCACGATGCGCTGCACGCCGTGGCGCTCGAGCGCGTCCACTGCGCAGGCGACGGCCAGGTAGGTCTTGCCGGTGCCGGCCGGGCCGGTGCCGAACGTGATGTCGTGCGACAGCATCTGGCGCAGGTAGCGCACCTGGTTCGGCGTGCGGCCGCAGAGGTCGGCATGGCGGGTGTGCAGCACCGGTGGCGCGTCGTCGGCCGCAGCGGCCGCAGCACCGGACGCGGCGGCCGCACCGGGGGGCGGCGTGGCCGCGCTCTGCGCCGACTTCAGCGCCAGCTGCAGCGTGCGCTCGCCGAGCGGCCGGTCGGCCTGCGCGTACAGGCCGTCCAGCAGCGCCACCGTGCGCTCGACCGCCTCGCGCGGGCCCTCGATGCGCAGCGTCGCGTCGCGGCGGGTCAGCGTCACGCCCAGCGCGGCCTCCACCTCGCGCAGGTGGCCGTCCAGCGGGCCGCAGAGGTGGGAGAGGCGGCGGTTGTCGGCGGGGGCGAAGGTGTGGCGGCGGATCAACGGGTTCTCCAGGAGTCGGCATTCTGGCAGCGAGTCGCGCCTTGCCAGCCCGCCGTCAGGCCCCGCGGCAGCGCCGGCACTGCAAGAATCGCGGCCACGATGCTTGGCGACCTGTCCCTGTTTCGGCGCTGGATCGCGGCCTTGTTGCTGCCCGCGACCCTGCTTGCCTGGGGGCCGGTCGCCGCGCAGACGTTGCACGTGCGCTCGGCGCTCACGCAGTCCGGCGATGCCCTGGGGACGGCGCCGGCGGCGGGCGCGCCGGTGCTGCCGGTGGCCTTGCCCGACGAGTGGTCGCGCACGCGCCCGGGCTTCGACGGGATCGTCTGGTACCGGGTCACCTTCGAGCGCCCTGCCGCGCCCGTGGACGGCAGCCTGCTTTCGCTGGCCATCGAGCGGGTCTGCTCGAGCTTCGAGGTCTACCTGAACGGCGGGCTGATCCACGGCGGCGGACGCATGGCGCCGCCGCTCACGAACAACTGCCACCATCCGCAGCTGGTGGACCTTCCGACGGCGCTGCTGCGGCCCGGCACCAACACCATCGAGCTCAAGGTCGCCGGCCACCGCCGCGAGGAGGTGGGATCGCGCTGGCGCGCGGGCGGGCTCTCGGCGCTGGCGATCGCGCCGCATGCGGAGGTCGAGGCGTGGCACGCCCGGCGCACCGCGGCAGCGGTCGGCTTTCCGATGGGCGCCAGCGCCACGCTGATGCTGCTGGGCGTCTTCATGTTCGCGCTCGGCTTCGTGCATCGCCGCCAGAGCCAGCTCGCCTACTTCGGCGCGCTGGCGGTTGCCTACGCGCTCCTCGATGCACGGCTGTGGCTGCGCCAGCCCTTCCTGGACCACCAGGCCTTCGAGCTGCTGCTGCTCGTGCTGCTCGGCCTGGTGACGTGGACGGCGGTGCAGTTCCTGCTGCGGACCGCCGGCCTGCGCTCGCAGCTCGCCGACCTCGGTCTGCCCGTGCAGTGCGCGGCGATCGTGCTCGGCTTCGTGCTCGCCGGGCCGGAGCGCAGCAGCCTGGCGGCGCAGGTCTGGCACGCGGTGCTGGCGCTCGAGATCGCGGTGGCCGTCGTGGTCCACGTGCGCCAGGTGCGGCGCGACGGCGAGCGGCCCAGCCGCACGATCCTGCTGCTGGTGGGCGCCTCGGCGCTGTCGGCCGCGCTGCAGTTCGCCGGCCAGTGGACCGAGCTGCCCGCGCTGGCCGCGCTGGCCGCGCCGCTGCTGCTGCCCGTCGCGCTGGTGCTGGTCGGGCTGGGGCTCGCGCAGCAGCTCGGCCGTGCGCTGCAGGCCGCGGAGCAGACCCGGCAGCAGCTCGAACAGCAGATCCGCAGCGCCGCCGGGGAGATCGAGCGCAACTTCCGCCAGATGGTCGACCTGAAGGTGGAGCAGGTGATCGAGCGGGAGCGCAAGCGCATCGCCGCCGACCTGCACGACGACCTCGGCGCCAAGCTGCTGACGATCGTGCACACCAGCGACAGCGAACGCATCTCGACCCTGGCGCGCGAGGCCCTGGAGGAGATGCGGCTGTCGGTGCGCGGGCTGACCGGCAGGAGGGTCGGTTTGACCGATGCGCTCGGCGACTGGCGCGCCGAGATCGTCTCGCGGCTGGCCCAGACCGGCATCGAGGGCGAGTGGCACGCGCCCGACGAGCTCACGCACGAGTTGAGCGCCCGCACCTACGTGCAGACGACGCGCATCCTGCGCGAGGCCACCAACAACATCATCAAGCACAGCAACGCCACGCGCTGCACGGTGCGCTGCGGCATCGCCGACGGCGACTTCCAGCTCGTCATCGAGGACAACGGCGACGGCATCGCACCCGAGGTCGAGGGCCGGCTCGACCGCGGCCACGGCCTGGCCAGCATGAAGAACCGCGCCAAGCAGCTGCAGGGGCAGTGCCTGGTCGAATCGGGTCCGGGCTACGGCACCGTGATACGGCTCACGCTTCCGCTGGATCGCGCGGCCGCGCCGTCATGATCGCGGCCGGGGCGCCGATAAGATTCCGAAGTTCTTCCCCCGGCGCCCAGATGAAGACCATCCTGCTGCTCGAAGACCTCCCCGAGATCCGGGCCTGGATGCGCAATCTGGTGCTGCAGGTCTTCCCGGGCGCCACGATCCACGAGAGCGCCCGCGTGCAGGACGCGCTCGGCGTCGTGGCCGCGGTCAGGCTGGACCTCGCGCTGGTCGACCTCGGGCTCCCCGACGGGAGCGGCGTCGGGGTCGTGGCGCGTCTGCGCGACCTGCAGCCCGAGGCGCAGAGCGTGGTGGTGACCATCCACGACGACGACGAGCACCTGTTCCCGGCCCTGCAGGCCGGCGCCTTCGGCTACATCCTGAAGGAACAGGCGCGCGAGCTGATCACCGAGCAGCTGCAGCGCATCAGCCAGGGCGAGCCGCCGCTCAGCCCGAGCATCGCGCGCCGGGTGATGGCCTACTTCACCGAGAAGGCCAAGCCGCGCGCGAACCCGTCGCCGCTGCCCAACGTGAGCCTCACCGAGCGTGAGAGCGAGGTGCTGCTGCGGGTGGCCAAGGGCTACACGCTGCCCGAGATCGGCGTGCAGCTCGGGCTGTCGCGCCACACGATCGCCGACTACGTCAAGCAGATCTATCGCAAGCTCAACGTGAGCTCGCGCGCCGAGGCCGCCCTCGAGGCCCAGCGCCTCGGCCTGTTCGGCTGATCTTCGGCAAGCCGCGGCCCGCGGCCGGCAGGCTGCGCGGCGGCGCAACCCTCCCCTGCGGGGTGGTTCCCGTGCCGGCGCTGCCCCGGCGCCGCGGCCCGGCCGATCCAGCCCCCTGTCCTCACGCGCCCTGGCAGCACCCCCTGGGGATTGACGTCGGTCAAGGCACCCCGCCACCGCGGCGCTGAACATCCGCGGCAAGCGAGGAGAACGACATGACCCGCCAAGCCCCCCTTCGTCGCGTGCTGGCTGCCTGCGCTGCGCTGGTCGCGGCCGGCAGCGCCCTGGCCCACCCGGGCCACGCGAGTCCCGGCCCCTGGTCGGACCTGGCGCACCACGTCTGGCACCTCGCTGCCGACACGGCTCCGCTGTGGGCCGGCATCGGCGTGGCGGTGCTGCTGGGGGCGGTCTGGCGCGCGCGCCGCAGCGGCGCGTCGGCGCGTCGGCGCCGCCCTGGTCGCGACTGAGCCGCAAGCCGTGCCCGTGCCGCGGTGATGGGTCCGCCGTGAGCGCTCGTCTCCCTGTGCCCACCCCCGCTGGCGTGCCCAGGCGCGCACCGGTGCATCTCGGCCGCTTCCTCGAACGGCACTACCTCGAGCCGCTGGCGCTGACCCAGACCGAGGCCGCCCGGCGGCTCGGGGTGTCGCGCCGCCGCGTCAACGAACTGGTCCACGGGCGCCGGGCCATGACCCCCGACGCCGCGATCCGCTGCGCCCAGGTCTTCGGCCTGTCCGCTGCCCACTGGCTGGCCCTGCAGTCCGAATGGGACAGCGACGCGGCCTGGAAGCAGTTGCGGCTGGCGCTGCGCGCCGGTCGCTGACCCCTCCAACCTCACCCGCGAGAAGCCATGAGCGCAGCCTCGTACGAGCCCGGGTGTAACGCACCCGGTGGCAGCGACACCGACGCCGGCGCATCCGGGCCGATCGTCGTGCTCGGCATCGGCAACGTGCTGTGGTCCGACGAGGGCTTCGGCGTCCGCTGCGTCGAGGCCCTGCAGGCACGCTACGAGTTCGCGCCCCAGGTGCGGCTGGTCGATGGCGGCACCCAGGGGCTGTACCTGCTGCCCCAGGTGCAGCAGGCGAGCCGGCTGCTGGTGTTCGACGCGGTCGATTACGGCATGCCCCCCGGAACGCTGAAGGTCGTGGCCGACGAGGAGGTGCCGCGCTTCCTCGGCGCGCGCAAGATGAGCCTGCACCAGACCGGCTTCCAGGAGGTGCTGATGCTGGCGCAGCTCACCGGCCGCTGGCCCGAGCGCGTGCTGCTGGTGGGCTGCCAGCCCGAGGTGCTCGACGACTTCGGGGGCAGCCTGCGGCCGGTGGTGAAGCAGGCGCTCGAGGGTGCGCTGCAGGTCGCCCTCGGTCACCTGGAGCAGTGGGGCGCCGAGCCGCTGGCTCGTTCGGTGCCGCCCGGCGACGCCGACGCGGTGACGGCGCCCAGCCTGGCGCTCGGCGCCTACGAGGACGGCCGCCCCAGCGCCGAGGCGGCCTGCCGCATCGGCGACCCGCGCGTGCTGTCGATGTCGGCGGGGCGCTGAGCGATGTGCATCGGCTTTCCGATGAGGGTGCTGCAGACCTGGGCCGACGGCGCGCTGGTCGAGGGTCGCGGCCGGGTCGAGCGCATCGACACGCGCCTGCTGGGTGCGTGTGCGCCCGGCCAGTGGGTGCTGGTGTTCCATGGCGCGGCGCGCGAGCGGCTCGAGGCCGCGCGCGCCGCCGAGATCGAGGCCACGCTCGGCCTGCTCGAGGCCGGCCTGGCCGGTGACGCCCGGGGTGCCGGCGCCGACCCGGGCTTCGTGCTGCCGTCGGCGCTCGGCGCCGCCGAGCTGGCGGCGCTGACGGGCCAGGCGAGCCGGGCCGGCCAGGCCAGCCAGCTGGGCCGGACGCCGCCGCCCGCTCCCACGCCCGCAATGGAGGACCGATGATGAACGGGATGCATCCGCTGGTGGCCCGCCTCGCGCAGAGCGCGGGCGCGTCGCCGATCGACCTCGCCAGTCTCGACGACTGGCTCGCGCGGCCGGGCGACCGGGCGCTGTTCTTCAGCGGCGACCCGGTCCGCTTTCCCGAGGGTGTCGACGTCGCCGTCGTGCTGCCCGAACTGCGCGCGGCGCATGCCGGCGCCTTCGAGATCGGCGTCGTGCTGCGCCAGGACGAGGACGCCGTCGCCCGCCGCTTCGGGGCCCAGCACTGGCCCTCGCTGGTGTTCGTACGCGACGGCCGCTATGTCGCCACGGTGGCCGGCATGAAGGACTGGGACGACTACGTCGAGCTGGTCGGCCGTGCGCTGGCCGCCCCGGCGACGCGCGCCCCCACGGTGGGCATCCCGGTCGTCGCCGCGCACGCCGGGCCGTCCTGCCACTGAGGCCCGGCGGCCGTCCCTGCACCCGCCCTGCCCGATGTCCGCCTCCGCTCCCGTCCTGCACCCGCCGCGCGGGCAACCGCTGCCGGCCCCAGCCGGCGCCGCGATGCCGCGCTGGCGCCTACCGGACCGGCTGGCCCAGCGCCAGGCCGTGCTCGACGTGCTGCAGCGCGTGCTGCTGGCGCTCGAGCAGCGCCTTGCCGGCGGGGAGCCCGAGCCGATCGGCCTCTGCACCCTGCCGTACGGCGATGGCGCCGGCCCCGGGATGGTCGACGTGGGCGCGGTGCCGCGCGGCTTGCTGGAGGCGGTGCACCTCGACGCGCCGGCATGGCCCGCACGGGCGGATCATGGGCCGCTGGCTTCGACGTCCGCGTCGGCTCCCGCGCCCGGGTCCGTGCCGGGGAGCGCGGCAGGCGGCACCTGGTCGCTGCTGGAGCAATTGCACGAGCGCTCGCGCGCGTGGTGGCCGGGTGCTGCGGCCCACGTCGTCAACCTGACCTTGCTCTCCTGGGACGCGCGCGCCCGTGCCGAACTCGACGCCCGGCTCGGCTGCGGACGGGTGCGGGTGCAGCTGCGTCGGCAGGCCAGCGGCCGCGGCGACGGCGGCATCACCGGGAGCGTGACCAACACCCGGCTGCCACGCACCTGGCGCGTGAGCTACCTGCGCGCCGATGGCGGGGTTGCGCTGGACACGGTGGAGGTGACTGGCGTGCCCGAGGTCGCCTGCGCCGGCGCGGCCGACTTCGACGACAGCGCCGGCCGCCTGCGCGAGGTTCTCGAATGGATGCAGGCATCGTGAGCGCTGCCGCCCTGCAAGCCTCCGCGCCGGTGTGCGATGCCGGAGCGGTCGGGCCGACCGCTCCGACGTCGGCGCTGACGGCCGCGCCGCCGGCCGCAGCCGCGGCCACGGCCGGCCCGATGGAGGCACGGATGGCCACGCGCGTGGCTGCGCTGCAGTCGCTTTTTGCCCGCATCGCGGCCACGCGGATGCAAGGCGTTCCGATCCTGCATCCCGGGATCGGCGTCGCCGCGGTCGGCTTCGAGCCCGGCGCCGACGGGCTCGGCGCGGTCGGCGTGCTGGTCACGCCCTGGTTCATGAACCTGGTGTGGCTGCCGCTGGTCGAGCGCGACGCCCAGGACCGGCCGCTGCCCGCGCTGGCGGTCGGCGCGACCCGGATGCGGGCCGTCGGCAACGAGCGCTTCGACTTCATCGGCGCGCGCGAGCCCGGCTTCGGTTCCTACGAGGCCTGCTCGCTGTTCTCGCCGATGCTCGACTTCGCCGACGAGGCCACCGCGCTGGCCACCGCGGCCCAGGTGCTGGCCATCCTGCGCGCGCCGCCTCCGACGCCTTCTGCGGCGACCGCCGGTGCCGAGGCGGGCAGCTCCGATGCCGCGGCAGCCGCGGATGTGCCCGCCTCGCCGATTCCGCCCACGACGTCGCGCCGCGCCCTGCTGTTCGGGCGCCGCGGCGCGGAGACGGGCCGATGACGACCGATGTCGACCTGCTGGCCGGGCGCCTGACGCTCGCGCCGGGCGCCGCGGAGCCGATCGCCTGCGAGCGACCGATGGTCGGCGCCGCGCTGCTGCGTCGGCTCACCGAAGGCCGGCGCGCCGCGCTGCTGCCCGAGCTGGTCGGCTCCGTCTTCACGCTGTGCGCGAGCGCGCAGCGCAGCACGGCGCGCCGTGCCGTCGCCGCCGCGCTCGGGCTGCACGACGAGCCCCGGCGCCTGGACGCCGAGATGCAGCTGGTGGCGCTGGCCACCGCGCGCGAGCACCTGCAGCGCTTCGCGCTCGACCTGCCGCGCCTGCTGCCGTGCGAGGGTGTCGAGGTCGACGCCTCCTGGCTGCGCGATGCGCCGGTGCATGCCCTGCCGTCCGCAGTGCCCGACCCCGCCGCGCAGCAGGCCGTGGCCCGGGCGCTGGACGGGTGGCTCGAGCGCCGGCTGCTTGGCCTGCCGGCGGCGCAGTGGCTCGAGCGCTGGCGCGCCGCGCCGGCGCAGTGGCTCGCCGAGTGGAGCGAAGGGTGGGGTGCCGGGAGCGGCGCCGGAGCCCGCCGGCCGCTCGCGCGCTGGCTGGCCGCGGTGCAACCGGCCGCGCAGTCGATCGCGCTGCCGTGTCGCCCGCTGGGCGTTCTGCACGACGGCGACGAAGGCCTGCGCCGACTGGCGGCGGCGGTGGCCGCCGACCCGCAGTTCGCCGAGCGCCCGACCTGGCGCGGCGCACCGGCCGAGACCGGGCCGTGGACGCGACGAGTCCTCGGGCCCGAGGGCGCGCCGGCCGGCACCGCATGGTTGCGGCTGGGCGCGCGGCTGGCGGACCTGGCGGCCATCGCCGTCGACACGCCGCTGGCGTGCGAATCGCTCGCACTCGGCCCGGGCGAAGGCATCGCCGCCACCGAGATGTCGCGCGGGCTGCTGGTGCACTGGGTGCGGCTGGAGCCCGGCGCGCGCAGCGCCGACACCGCGCGCGTCGCGCAGTTCCGCGTGCTGGCGCCCACCGAGTGGAACTTCCATCCGCACGGCACGCTCGCGCGCGCGCTGGCCGGCGGACGCCTCGACGCCGCGCAGGCGCGGCTGGCGGCGCTGGCGCTGGACCCCTGCATCGAGTTCCGCGTGCGGGAGGACGGCCATGCATGAGGCCAGCCTGGCCGGTGGCGTGCTGCGCGTCGTCGAGGACGCGCAGGCCCGCGAGCGGTTTGCGCGCGTGTCGCTGCTGCGGCTGTCGGCGGGTGCGCTGGCCGGCGTCGAGACGCGCGCGCTGCGCTTCGCGCTCGAGGCCATCCAGCCGGGGTCGCTGCTGGAGGGTGCGCGCATCGAGATCGACGAGACGCCGGGCCGCGCGCACTGCCTGCAGTGCGGGCAGACGGTGGAGATCGCCAGCCGCCTCGACGACTGCCCGCGCTGCGGCAGTGCGCAGCTGCAGCCGGTGGGCGGAACCGAGCTGAAGGTGGTCGACCTGATCGTCCACGACGACTGAACCGCTGGAAGGAGTACCCAGACATGTGCGTGGTATGCGGCTGCAGCCAGACCGGGGCCCCGCCGGACGCCCGGGGCGGGCGCGCGGGCCCCGCGGTCGATCCGGCCACGGGCGACCTGCACTTCGGCGCCGGCGCTGCCCGCGTCTCGGTGCCGGGGATGAGCGCGGCGCGGGCGATCAGGCTCGAGGAAGACGTGCTCGGCGCGAACGATCGCGTCGCCCGCAACAACCGCGAGCACTTCCGTGCCCACGGCGTGACCGCGCTGAACCTGGTGTCCAGCCCGGGCTCCGGCAAGACCACGCTGCTGTGCGCGACGATCCGCGCCCTCGGCGCGCGCCAGCCGCCGGTGCGGCTGGCCGTGATCGAGGGCGACCAGCAGACCTCCAACGATGCCGACCGCATCCGCGCCACCGGCGCGCCTGCGATCCAGGTCAACACCGGCAAGGGCTGCCACCTCGACGCGCCGATGGTCGCCGAGGCGTTCGCGCGGCTGCCGCTGCACGGCCACGGGCACCAACACGATCACGGGCACGATCACCACCACGGTCACGACCACGACCACGACCACGACCACGACCACGACCACGACCACGACCACGACCACGACCACGACCACG
>Ga0068877_10001275_pt1 | contig 20909 bp, 21 predicted proteins | sample NOAtaG_FD_66437 | JGI IMG/M metagenome (GOLD analysis project Ga0068877, IMG submission 66437) | Freshwater lake microbial communities from Lake Erie, under a cyanobacterial bloom - NOAA_Erie_Diel6S_1000h metaG | ecosystem: Environmental > Aquatic > Freshwater > Lake | place: USA: Ohio, Lake... | reverse complement strand
GCCTTGGTGCTGTCCGCCATGCGGTGCTCGGCCAGCCAGCGCTTGGTGTATTCGCCGAAGGTCTGGGCCTCGGCCTGGCGGCTCTTCTCGCGCTGCTTTTCCTGCGCGGGCGAGATGCCCTGCGCGATGGCCTTGCGCGCCTCCATGCAGCGCTCGCGAGCCATCAGCAGGGAGATCCCGTCCTTCGTGCCGTAGCGACCGATGGTGAGCGTCTCGCGCCGCCCGTTCAGGCGGTAGTCCATCCGGAAGCTGATGGTGCCGCGCGGGGTTACGACCACGTAGAGCCCGTCACGGTCCGCGACCTTGTAGAGCGAAGCTTGGGGCTTCAGCCCTCGTAGCGTGCCATCTGACAGCATCGACGATCCCTCCTTGGCGGAGAATTCTACCGTCAGCCGAAAGAAGCGGCTACACAGACGCTAAGTGATTGTGCCGAATGATATTTTTTCTTTTTTCTATACCGTCACGACTTGATCCGGTGTGACGGTAGAAATTTCGGGGACCCTAGCCATTCAGGATCTACCGCCAGAACTACCGTCAATCCGAGCCTCATCCCCCCGATAGTCCTCGATAGATCTCGACAGACATATACCCATACATATCAACAACTTACGACCGTTTCTCGACTGTCCTCGATAGTCCCCGAAAGACGTCGAATCATTCCCACTCGATCGTCGCCGGCGGCTTCCCGGAGATGTCGTAGACCACCCGGTTGATCCCCCGCACCTCGTTGATGATGCGGTTAGACACCCGCCCGAGAAGCTCATGCGGCAGGTGCGCCCAGTGTGCCGTCATGAAGTCCTGCGTCTGCACCGCGCGCAGCGCCACCACATAGTCGTAGGTCCGCCCGTCGCCCATCACGCCCACCGACTTCACCGGCAGGAACACGGCAAAGGCCTGCGAGGTCAGGTCGTACCAGCTCTTGCCGTCCGCATCCCTGGTGTTGCGCAGTTCCTCGATGAAGATCGCATCCGCGCGGCGCAGCAGGTCGGCATATTCGCGCCTGACCTCGCCCAGGATGCGCACCCCCAGCCCGGGGCCGGGGAACGGATGTCGATACACCATTTCGGGCGGCAGGCCGAGCGCGATGCCCAGCCTGCGCACTTCGTCCTTGAACAGCTCGCGCAGCGGCTCCAGCAGCTTCAGGTGCAGGGTATCCGGCAGGCCGCCCACGTTGTGGTGGCTCTTGATGGTGGTGGCCTTCTTGGTCTTGGCGCCGGCGGATTCGATCACGTCCGGATAGATGGTGCCCTGGGCCAGCCACTTGGCGTTGGCGATCCTGGCGGATTCGCGCTGGAATACATTCACGAATTCGCGGCCGATGATCTTGCGCTTGGCTTCCGGATCGGTCACCCCCGCCAGTTGACCCATGAACTCGGCGCTGGCGTCCACATGGATGATCTTCACGCCCATGTTGCGGGCGAAGGTCTGCATCACCTGCTCGCCCTCGTTCAGGCGCAGCAGGCCGTGGTCGACGAACACGCAGGTGAGCCTGTCGCCGATGGCCTTGTGGATCAGGGCGGCCGCCACGCTGGAGTCCACCCCGCCCGAGAGGCCCAGGATCACCTCTTCGTCCCCCACCTGGGCGCGGATCTTCCCGACCGCCTCGGCCACATAGTCGGGCATGTTCCAGTCGGCCTTGGCGCCGCAGATGTCGATCACGAAGCGGGTCAGGATGTCCGCGCCGCGCGGCGTGTGCGTGACTTCCGGGTGGAACTGCACACCGTAGAAACGCCGTTCCTCGTCGGCCATGCCGGCGATCGGGCAGGCGTCGGTCGAGGCCATCAGCTTGAAGCCGGGCGGCATGGCGGTGACCTTGTCACCATGGCTCATCCATACCCGCAGCATGCCGTGGTCTTCCGGGGTGGTGAAGTCGGCGATGTCCTTGAGCAGCCGGGTGTGCCCGCGCGCGCGCACCTCCGCATAGCCGAACTCCCGCTTGGCCCCCGGCTCGACCCGGCCGCCGAGTTGCTGCGCCATGGTCTGCATGCCGTAGCAGATGCCCAGCACCGGCACGCCCGCCTCGAACACCGCCGCCGGGGCGCGGTCGGTCGCTTCCTCGTAGGCCGACATGTGGCTGCCGCCGAGGATGATGCCCTTGGCGCCGAAGTTGCGGATGAATTCGTCCGACACGTCGCAGGGATGCACTTCCGAGTACACCCCGGCGTCGCGCACGCGGCGGGCGATGAGTTGCGTGACCTGCGAGCCGAAGTCGAGGATGAGGATCTTGTTGTGCATGGATGCGCGTCGCGGCGGAATGGAAGGGCGGCAAGCAAAAAGCGCGGCCTGGGCCGCGCTCGGTACATCACTCGATGCGGTAGTTGGGCGGTTCCTTGACGATGGTCACGTCGTGCACGTGCGACTCGCGCATGCCGGCCGAGGTGATCTCGACGAACTGCGTGCGGGTGCGCATGGCCTCGATGTCGGCGCAGCCGCAGTAGCCCATCGAGGAACGCAGCCCGCCCACCATCTGGTAGATGATCGACAGCACGCTGCCCTTGTAGGGCACGCGCCCTTCGATGCCCTCGGGCACCAGCTTGTCGGCATTGTTTTCCGCGTCCTGGAAGTAGCGGTCGGCGGCGCCTTCCTTCATGGCGCCCACCGAGCCCATGCCGCGGTAGAGCTTGTAGGAGCGGCCCTGGTAGAGGATGGTCTCGCCGGGCGCCTCCTCGGTGCCGGCGAACATCGAGCCCATCATCACGCTGTGCGCGCCGGCGGCGATGGCCTTGGAAATGTCGCCGGAAAAGCGGATGCCGCCGTCGGCGATGAGCGGCACGTCGGTATCCTTGAGCGCCTCGTAGACGTTCGAGATGGCGGTGATCTGCGGCACGCCAACGCCGGCGACGATGCGCGTGGTGCAGATCGACCCCGGCCCGATGCCCACCTTCACACCGTCGGCGCCGTGGTCCACCAGGGCGCGCGCGGCGTCGGCGGTGGCGATGTTGCCGCCGACCACCTCGACCTGCGGGAAACTGCGCTTGACCCAGCGCACCCGGTCAAGCACGCCCTGCGCGTGGCCGTGGGCGGTGTCGACGACGATCGCATCGACGCCGGCGGCCACCAGCAGTTCGACGCGCTCTTCCGTGCCTTCGCCCACGCCGACGGCGGCGCCGACGCGCAGCTTGCCCTGCTCGTCCTTGGAGGCGTTGGGATGCTCGGTGGATTTCAGGATGTCCTTGACCGTGATCAGGCCGCGCAGCTGGAACAGGTCGTTGACCAGCAGGATGCGCTCCAGGCGGTGCTTGTGCAGAAGCGCCTTGGCTTCCTCCGGCGATGCGCCTTCCTTCAGGTAGATGAGGCGCTCGCGCGGCGTCATGATGGCGGCGACCGGCGCCTCGAGGTTGGTCTCGAACCGGTAATCGCGGTTGGTGACCATGCCGACCACGACGCCTTTTTCCACCACCGGAAAGCCGGAGACCTTGTGCTGGTGCGTCAGCGCAAGCAGTTCGCGAACCGTGATGGAGGGTGTCACCGTCATCGGGTCGCGCAGGATGCCGGACTCGAATCGCTTGACCTTGGAGACCTCGGCCGCCTGCATCTTCGGCGGCAGGTTCTTGTGGACCACGCCGATACCGCCCTCCTGGGCGATCGCGATCGCCAGCCGGGATTCGGTCACCGTATCCATGGCGGCTGAGATCAGCGGGATGTTGAGGCGGATCTTGCGGGTCAGGCGCGTCGCCAGATCGGTATCGCGCGGCAGGATGGCCGAGTGGGCCGGGACGAGCAGGACGTCGTCAAACGTGAGGGCCTTGCCGATGAGACGCATCGGGTGATTCCTTGGGAGTCACAAAGCACGATTGTACGGGAGACTGCGCCCGCGTGCCATCATGCCGATGGCGTACACTTGCACTGAAGGCTCGAAGAAGCGCAACCAAGCGCTTGTAATCAAGACCTTTTTCTGGAGAAACCGAATGCAACGCGGATCATGGCTGGTTGTCGGGCTGCTGCTGGGGTGCCTGATGCACGCCGACTTCGCGGGCGCCCAGGTGTATCAATGGCGCGACAGCAACGGCCGCGTGGTCTTTTCCGACACGCCGCCCCCGCCTGGCACGCCACCCGGCAACATCATCAAGACCCCCAGGGGGCGCACCCCGCCGCCCGCGGCGCCCGCTGCGGCTGCCGACGCTGCCCCCAAGGATGGCCAGGGCAACGTCGCCGCGCCGGCCGGCGCGGCCGCACCGGCCGGAGCCTCAGCCAGCGGTCCGAAGTCGCTGGCCGAACGGGACGCGGAATACAAGAAACGCCAGGCCGACGCTGCGGAAAAGGCCAAGAAGGACCAGGAAGCCGCCGCCGAAGCCCAGCGCCGCGAAGGCATTTGCCGCGGCCTGCGCAACAACCTCGCCTCCCTCGAAGGCGGGCAACGCGTACGCAAGGTGGACGACAAGGGCGAACCCTACTTCATCGATGACGCCGAGCGCAGCAAGGAAATCACGCGCATCCGCCAGGAACTCGCCGCCTCGAAGTGCGGCTGATGCCGGTCGACATCCCGGCCGGTGGGGTCATCGCTTCGCCGCGGCGCGTTTCTTCGCCACCCGATGCTGGCGCGCGGTATTCGGGTCCGCCCGGAGCGGGCGGTAGATTTCCACCCGGTCGCCGTCGCGCAGCACGGTGGTCACGGGCTTGATCTTTCCCCACAGCCCGGTCTTGAGGGCCACCAGGTCAACCCCGGGCAGCACGGCCGCGATGCCGCTTTCCCGCACGGCCTCGGCGATGGTGGCACCGGCGGGCAGGCTGGCTGGCAGGCACAATTCAATCCCGGGCGCGACATAAGCCACCGACACGTCGATCCGCTCAGCCATACAGCGCCTCGGCGCGGCGCGCAAAAGCGTCGATGAAGGTCTTGGCGATGTTGTCGAACACCGGGGCCACCAGCTTGCCCAGCACGGTGCTGGCAAACTCGTAGTCGAGGCGGAACTCCACCTTGCAGGCGGCTTCGCCCAGCGCGGTGAAGCGCCACTCGCCGGTCAGCGATGCGAACGGCCCCTCGGCCAGCTGCATCGCGATCGATTGCGGGGCGAGATTGCGGTTGAGCGTGGTGAAGCTGGAGCGCACCCCGCGGTAGTCGATATCCACCATCGCGCGCACCCGTCCGTCCGCCTCGAGGGTCTCGCGGGCCCCGCCGCACCAGGGCATGAATTGCGGATAGTCGGGCACCGCGGCGACCAGGTCGAACATGCGGTCGGCGCTGTACGGCACCAGGACGGATTTGTTGATTTGAGGCACGCTGGGACGAAAGACTCGGGATATTCGGGAACCGCGCGACCTAAGCGGCGCCGGCACGATTGCTACAATCCCCATTTTAGCGGAGCACTCCGCGCAAAGCCGGCCCCATGAGCATCACGCAGAACAAGAAGGCGAGCTTCGACTACTTCATCGAGGAACGCTATGAAGCCGGGCTGGTCCTCGAAGGCTGGGAAGTCAAGGCCATCCGCGCCGGCCGTGCCGAGATCAAGGAAGGCTACGTCATCGTGCGCGACGGCGCCCTCTACCTGATCGGCGCGCACATCAGCCCGCTGCCGGAGGCCTCCACCCATGTGAAGCCGGACCCGCTGCGCACCCGCAAGCTGCTCCTCAAACAGGAGGAAATCAAGCGCCTGATCGGCAAGGTCGAACAGCGCGGCCACACGCTGGTGCCGCTGGACATGCACTACAAGAACGGCCGCATCAAGCTGGAAATCGGCCTCGGGCGCGGCAAGCAGAAAGCCGACAAGCGCGAGACCGAGAAAAAGCGCGAATGGTCGCGCGAGAAGCAGCGCCTGATGAAATCGGCCAACCGCTAAGGCGCAAGCCGCTGGAGCGCCCGCAGGTCAGGCGTCGATGAGCGCGCGCAGGGTATGGCGGCGGTTGTGCGTATGGGGCCGCACCTGCGTCGGCCAGCGCCCCAATTCGACCGCGGTCGCCCAGGCCGCGCTGGCCGGCACATCGGCGTTCTCGAGCTCATAGGTGGCGACATACTTGGGCTCCCCCTCGACGACCATGGTCTTGGTAACGCCCCCGATGCTCATGTTGAGCGGTACCAAGGCGTAGCGATGCACCGCCAGGACCCCGGGGACCTTGAGCAACTCGGGAATGTGCTCGGTGTCATAAACCTCGTTGAACAACGCCTCCTTGTCGGGGTCGACGTCCATTGCGACGGTGAGCAGGAATCGGGCTTTGGGATGCATTGCTTTCTCCTTTTGTGAGACTTCGAATTTGCGGGACTTCGCATGTGCCGACCTTGACTTCGGAACGGAACGACCGGCCGCAGCGCGGGCCCGATGAGCGTCGCTGATCGCGGGGAGCGCCGCCGCGCTACACATCGACACACCTGTCCGCATGCAAGGCCAGGCCGCCGGCGGCGTTCACGAAGCCATCCCCCTCGACCGCAAGCCGCCCCCCGTGGTTCAGGCCTTCGTGCCGCCGCCCTGCTTGACCACCGCCATGGCCGTGGCGATGAGGCCGGACACGTCGGCCAGGTTGGCCGGCAGGATCATGGTGTTGTTGGTGCGCGCCAGGTTGGCGAACGCGCCCACATACTGCTCCGCCACCTTCAGGTTGACCGCTGCCTCGCCACCGGGCGACTGGATCGCGGAGGCGGTCTGCCGGATCGCCGCGGCACTCGCTTCCGCGATCGCCAGGATTGCCGCCGCCTGGCCCTGGGCGCGATTGATCGCGGCCTGCTTGTCGCCCTCGGATTTCTGGATGGCGGCCTCGCGCTCGCCGGTGGCAATGTTGATCTGCTCCTGCTTGCGCCCCTCGGAGGCGGCGATCAGCGCGCGCTTCTCGCGCTCGGCGGTGATCTGCGCCTGCATCGCATGCAGGATCTCCTTGGGCGGCGTGAGGTCCTTGATCTCGTAGCGCAGCACCTTGACCCCCCAGTTGAGCGCCGCCTGGTCGAGCGCCGAGATGACGCTGTGGTTGATGTTCTCGCGTCCCTCGAAGGTCTTGTCGAGCTCCAGCTTGCCGATCACCGAACGCAGGGCCGTCTGCGCGAGCTGGCTGATGGCCGCCACGTAGTTGGAGGAGCCATAGGAGGCGGCCACCGGGTCGGTCACCTGGAAATAGAGCACGCCGTCGACCTGCAGCTGGGTGTTGTCGCGCGTGATGCAGATCTGGCTGGGCACGTCGAGCGGAATCTCCTTGAGCGAGTGCTTGTAGGCCACGCGTTCCATGAAGGGCATCACGAAAGCCAGCCCCGGCTCAAGGGTGCGCACGTACTTGCCCAGCCTTTCGACCACATAGGCATTCTGCTGCGGGACCTGATAGACCGACTTGATGACGAAGACGACGGCGGCGATGAAAAGAAAAACGCCGATGGAGATCAATTCCATGACCTGCCCTCCTGATGGTGGTTCAGCGGCGCGCCGCGAGGATCAACGTGTTGGCGCGGGTGGCCTTGATGGTGAGCCGGTCGCCCGGCGCGGCGCTGGCGCCGCCTTCGATCTCGGCATCCCACTGCGTGCCGCGATAGCTGACCCGCAGCGCGCCGCCCGGCAGCGCCTCGACCACCTCGACGCTCTGACCGGCATCGAGCGACACTCCGGCGCCGTCCGCCTGCCCTTTTGCGCCGCCCTTGAGACGCTGCAGCGCGAAGCTGCCGACCACGCTGACCACGGCCGCGCACGCAAGCTGGGCGGCAAACCCGGCACCGGCCAACGCCAGCGCGCCCGCGGCGGCGGCCCCGAGCCCGATGACCAGCAGGTAGAGCGTACCGCTCATCAGTTCCGCCACCACCAGCAGGGAGGCGGCGATGAACCACACCACGAATGGCTGCATGTTGATGCTCCGACACGAATCGCGCGGCGCAAAAGCCAACGCGCATGAAACCGTGTCCGGATTTTACGCGCAAGGGCCGCGCGCCAAGTCACAATGACGCCATGGAACGGCTTCTTGAATTGGTGATCACCCCGCCCGTTGGCCTGGAGGCTGGCGCGCTGGATGCGCTCGACGACATCAGGCGCGCCTTCGCCCGCGGGCCCGCCGAGGTCACGCGGGCCACTCAGGGGCAATGGTGGTACCGGCGCGCCGGCCTGGTGGCGGAGGATGAGGCGCCGGCCGCCGCGCTGCGCGCGGCGGGCCGCTTCGGCGCGCAGCTTTACTGCGCGGATCCGGTGCGCCTGCAGGTCAGCGGCGACGCGGTGGTGCTCGACGCGGGGGCCGCGGCCGACCTGTCGCCGCAGGATGCGGCCGGCCTGACCGACCTGCTCAACCGCCATTTCGCCCCTGACGGCATCGCGTTCCACGCCCTCGCGCACGACCAGTGGCTCATGGAGTCGGCTGCGCCGATCGAGGCGCGCACCTGCGCGCCCGAACGGGCGCATGCGCGCTCCATCGAGGCGTGCCTACCGCAAGGCGCGCAGGCCCGGCGCCTCAAGCAGATCGGCAACGAAGCGCAGATGCTGTTGCACGATTGCCCGGTCAACCAGGCCCGGGAGGCGCGCGGCCAGGCGCCGATCAACGGCTTGTGGCTGTGGGGCGGCGCCCGCCGGCCGGTGGTCGCGCCGGGGCTCGCGGGGGCGACGATCTTCTCGAACCGCCTGCATGTGCGCGGCCTTGCCGCGCCGGCCGCCGGGCGCGCGTGGCCCCTGCCGGACGGCGCCGCCGCCCTGCCGTCAGTCGACGGCCCGGCGCTTGTCGACCTGTTCGCCGCATTCGCGGACCCGCACGGCTGGCCCGCCTGGCTGGCCGGGCAGTGGCTGGCGCCACTGCGCGAGCGCGGCATGCAGGTCCGGTGCGTTGTCGATCTGCCCGCCGCCTGCGCGAGCGCCCGTCTGTTTCGCGGCGACATGTGGCGGCGCCTGCGGCGCGGCAGCCTCGTCTCACGCCTGCGCGCCGCCGGCGTCGACGCGTCAGGCGAGACGCCGACCGTAGAATCCGCCGATGTCCAGTAAACGCCCGCATATCCGCACCCGCCCCTACCCAGAGCGCGTGAGCCTCATGCTCGAGCAGCAGGGTGTGCACCCGGTGCTCTCGCGCATCTACGCCGCACGCGGCATCACCGGTGGTCCGCAGCTCGACCTCTCGGTCGGCGGGCTGCTCGACCCTGCCCTGCTGCGCAACAGCGGCCATGCCGCGCGCCTGCTGGCCGACACGCTCGCCGCCGGAGCCCGCATCCTGATCGTGGCCGACTACGACTGCGACGGCGCGACGGCCTGCGCGGCGGGCCTGCGCGGCCTGCGCGCCCTGGCCCAGGCCACCGGCTCGACAGCCGCCGTCGATTACTTCGTGCCCGACCGTTTCAAGCTGGGCTATGGCCTGACGCCGGAGGTGGTGGCGATGGCGCGGACGCATCCGCGCATCGGCCGCCCGGACCTGATCATCACCGTGGACAACGGCATCGCCAGCATCGAAGGCGTGGCGGCGGCCAACGCGCTCGGCATCAAGGTGCTGGTCACCGACCATCACCTGCCCGGAGCGACCCTGCCGGCCGCCGACTGCATCGTCAACCCCAACCAGCCCGGCTGCGATTTTCCGAGCAAACATCTGGCAGGGGTCGGCGTGATGTTCTACGTGCTTCTGGCGCTGCGCGCGGAATTGCGCCGTCGCCAGGCCTTTGGCGCGGCGGAACCCAACCTCGGCGCCTTGCTGGACCTGGTGGCGCTGGGCACGGTGGCCGACGTGGTGAAGCTGGACCACAACAACCGCGTGCTGGTGGCGCAGGGCCTGAAGCGCATCCGTGCCGGCCGCGCCAGCCCGGGCGTGGCGGCCCTGCTCGCGGTGGCCGGACGCGGCGCCGCCCGCGCCAGCGCCTTCGATCTCGGCTTCGCCGCCGGCCCGCGCCTGAACGCCGCGGGGCGGCTCGCCGACATGGCCCAGGGCATCGAATGCCTGCTGGCCGAAGAGGCGCCGCGCGCGCTGGCGCTGGCGCAGCGCCTCGACGAACTCAACCGCGAGCGCCGCGAGATCGAGGCGCGCATGAAGGACGAGGCGATGGCCTCGCTGGATCTCGACGACCCCGGCGCGCGCTACACGGTCAGCCTGTTCAACCCGGCCTGGCACCAGGGCGTGGTGGGCATCGTCGCATCGCGGGTCAAGGACCGCTTCCACCGGCCGGCGGTGGTGTTCGCGCCCGGAGAGGGGGACGACATCAAGGGATCCGGCCGCTCGATCAGCCCGCTGCACCTGCGCGACTGCCTCGACCTGGTCAGCAAGGCGGAGCCGGGCCTGCTGCGGCGCTTCGGCGGCCATGCCATGGCGGCCGGGCTGACCATCGCCGCCACCGATTTCGAGCGCTTTGCCGCGGCCTTCGAGAGCGCGGCGCAACGCATGCTCGATCCCGCCGACCTGGCGTCAGAGGTGCTCACCGATGGCGCCATCGAACCGGCCTACATGAACCTCGCTTTCGTGCGCGCACTGGAAGACGACGTGTGGGGCCAGGGCTTCCCGGCGCCGACCTTCGCCGACACCTTCCAGGTGACCGGCCAGCGCCTCGTCAAGGACCGCCACCTCAAGCTGAACTTGAAGCGCGGCAGCCACGCCTTCGAGGCGATTCAGTTCAACGCCACCGAACGCCTGCCGGAAGCCGTCCGGGTGGCATTCCGCCTCGGCGTGGATGAATTCAACGGCCTGGCCCGCGCCGGGGTCTTCGTGGAAGCCTGGGAGCCGGCCTGAGGTACGCGCCCGGCGCCGCGCACCGGGTTAACCCCCGCGAACCTGCGCTGGACAGCCCGCCGCCCGGCCTGTAGCATCCGCGCACGTTGACTACGGGGGTTCGCCCTACCCTGACCCGCATGCCGGCAACAAGCTGCCCATATCGACCCACGATCGGGCCGGGCCCGACACGGTGGCGTTTGCGCGCCTGCATGGCTGCGGCCATGCTCAGCGCCGCGACGATGACAGGCGCCCAGGTCGATGAAGCACTGGAGAAAGCCCGCGTCCTGCTCGAAAAGCGGCAACCGGCGGCCGCGTTCGCGCTTCTCGAATCGCTTGAGACCGGCCGCGCCGGCCAACCGCCATTCGATTATCTTCTGGGCATCGCGGCCCTCGATGCGGGCCAGGTAACGCGCGCGATCTTCGCCCTCGAACGGGTGCTGGAAGCCGAGCCGTCCAACGCCCTGGCCCGCGCAGAACTGGCGCGCGCCTACCTGGCGGCCGGCGAATCGGAGTCCGCCCGCCAAGAGCTCGAGCGGGCGCGCGTGGGCGGCGGCATCCCCGAGGCGGCCCAGGCCGGCATCGACCGGATGCTGAGCACCATCGGCCAGCTGCACGCCCTGCAGCGCACCCAGTGGCGGGCCTACGCGGAGTTGGGCCTCGGCTACGACACCAACGTCAACAACGCGACGGGCCAGGGCAACATCGCGCTGCCCGCCTTTCCCGGCATCACGTTCACGCTGGACCCCGCGAACCTGCGCCGCCACGACCGCTACTCGATGGTCGGCGCCGGCGGGAGCGTCCGCGCGCCCCTCGCGCCCGACCTCGTGTTCTCCGCGAACCTCGCGGCCAGCAAGGCGTTCAACGCCTCGCACGCCGAGTTCGAGGTCGGCACGCTCGACGCCCAGGCCGGCCTGGCCAAGACGGTCGGCGCCAACGTCTTCTCCGCCGCCTTGCAGGTCAACGGCAGCTGGCAGGGCCAGGACCGCTTCCGCGTCGCCACCGGCGCGCTCGGCCAGTGGCAGCACAACCTCTCCTCGCGCGACCAGATGACGGTGTTCGTGCAGGCCGCGCGGCTCGAATACCCGTCGAACCGGGTGCGCGACGCCGATCGCTGGGTGGTCGGGGCCGGGTACGCGCGCGCCTTCGACAATGCCCTCATCGGCTTCGCCTCCGGCTACGCGGGCGCCGAATCGGTGCGCGCGGCGGGGGTGCCGCACCTCGGGCACGAACTCGCCGGGGTGCGCGCCGGCCTCCAGTACGAGGCCGCCCCGCGCGTGGCGCTGTTCGCCAACGGTTCGCACGAGGAGCGCCGCTACGGAGGCGACGAGCCGGCGTTCGGGGTCCCGCGCCGCGACCGGCAATCGAGCGCCGCTTTCGGCCTTCACTACACCCCGGCGCCAGGCTGGCGCCTGACGCCGCAACTCAGCGTCACCGACAACCGGTCCAACGTGTCCCTCTACGCGTTTCGCAAGGTCGTCGCCAGCCTGATGCTGCGCCACGACTTCTGAGCGGGAGCCGCCCGATGTCAGCATCACCCACGCCCGTCCGCTTCATCCGCCGCCTGCCCGCCGCCCTCGCGATCCTGCTGGCCGCGGCTTCCGCGCACGCGACGGTGGGCACCGTCGAGTTCGCCTCCGGCGACGCCTCGGTCCGCGCCGCGAACGGTGACCGGCGCAGTGCCGTGCGCGGCGCCGTCCTCAATGCGGGAGACACCGTCGAGACCGCGCTCGGCCGCCTGCAGTTGCGCATGGCGGATGGCGCCTTCATCGCGCTGCAACCGCAATCTCTGTTGCGCATCGACGAGTACGTCGTCGCAGGCCAGGGCGCGGGCGAGGAACGCGGGCTGCTCGGTCTGCTGCGCGGCGGGTTGCGCACCATCACCGGCTCGATCGGCCGCGTGAACCGCTCGGCCTACCGCCTCACCACGCCCACGGCCACCGTGGGCATCCGCGGCACCGAGTTCGCCGCCAGTGCCGACGGCGGCACCCGCGTCAGCGTCACCGAAGGCGCCGTGGCGCTGTGCAACGACGGCGGCTGCGTCGACATCGCGGCCGGCCAGACCGGCTTCACCCCCGACCGCCAGGCGCGTCCCACCCTGGTGTTCCAGGCGCCACGCACCCAGAATGCCACCGGCGCCTCGCCGGGCGCGGCCCTGGTCGCCGAGCGTCGCAACGACAGCGGGCAGTCGAGCGCCATCGTCACGCCGGCAGCACCCGCGGCGCCGGTCGTCATCCCGCTCGCCAACGGGGCCGGCCAGTTCCCCATCATCGTCCATACGAACGGCGGCGGATTCGCGGCCGGCGTCATCGGCGGCACCCAGACCTTCAATGCCGCCGGCGCCCTGACGACCTATACGGACTGTTGCGGTGCGCAGGGACTCAGCGGCGGCGTGTCCACCGACTTCGGGGCCGACGGCATCATCGCTTGGGGGCGCTGGTCGGCCGGCAACAGCACCTTCTCGGGCGCGGTCGGCGCGGTCACCTCGGCGCTGTACATCGGATCCCTCAGCGCCAACGCGCCGGCCATGCCGGTCGTGCGCGCCTATGCGGCGTTCGCCTCCACGGCACCGACGATCGTCAACGCGGCCGGTACCGTGGTGGCAGTCGGCGCCTCCAACACCGTGACCGGCAGCCTAAGCGTCAATTTCCCGTCAGTCGCCTCCGGCACGGTCTCCTACAACCTTTCCATCCCCGTGGCGAACCAGACCTTCACCGTCAACGGGTCCGCGGTCCAGTTCTCCACTACGGCCTTCCTCGGCTCATCGTCGACCATCACCAGCAGCGGCGGACTGTGCGGCGGCGGATGCGTCGGCACCATTCCGTTCGGGGATGCCTTCAGCGGCGTGATCACCGGCAGCGGCGGCAGCCGGGCCGGCGGGGTCTACGGATTCACGTCCTCGGCGGGCAAGGTCAGCGGGGCGGTGGTATTCCGCTGATGCCGGCGGCGCGGTCGCGCGCATCGCTATAATCGAGGATTTTCCGAGATCCCTGTCCCATGGAAGCCGAATTTCTCAACGCCCTCGAAGCCAAGCTCGCAGACCTGAAGGCCCGCAGCGAAGACTTGCGGAGGTATCTTTGACTTCGACGCCAAGTTCGCGCGTCTGACGGAAGTCACCGCTGCCCTCGAGGACCCCGCGCTCTGGAACGACCCCAAGCGCGCGCAGGACCTGGGGCGCGAGAAGAAGGCCCTCGACGGCACCGTCGGCAGCCTCAACAACATCGGCCAGGGGCTCAAGGACGCCGCGGAGCTGTTCGAACTCGGCCGCGCGGAGGACGACCAAGACACCGTCACGGCCGTCAAGGCCGATGTCGAGGGCATCGAAGCGGCGGTTGCCGACCTGGAATTCAAACGCATGTTCGCCAACCCGGCGGACCCGAACAACTGCTTCATCGACATCCAGGCCGGCGCCGGCGGCACCGAGGCGCAGGACTGGGCCTCCATGCTGCTGCGCCAGTACCTGCGTTATTGCGAGCGCAAGGGCTTCAAGCCGGAGATCCTCGAAGAGTCCCCGGGCGAGGTCGCCGGCCTCAAGTCGGCCTCGATCAAGGTGCAGGGCGACTACGCCTACGGCTACCTGCGCACCGAGACCGGCGTGCACCGCCTGGTGCGCAAGTCCCCGTTCGATTCCGCCGGCGGGCGCCACACCTCGTTCGCCAGCGTGTTCGTCTACCCGGAAGTCGACGATTCCATCGAGGTCGACATCAACCCGGCCGACCTGCGGGTGGACACCTTCCGCGCCTCCGGCGCGGGCGGCCAGCACATCAACAAGACCGACTCGGCCATCCGCATCACGCACCTGCCCACCGGCATCGTGGTGCAGTGCCAGAACGACCGCTCGCAGCATCGCAACCGCGCCGAAGCGATGGCCCAGCTGAAGTCGCGCCTCTATGAACTGGAGTTGCGCAAGCGCCAGGTCGAGCAGGACAACCTGGAGGCCTCCAAGACCGATGTCGGCTGGGGCCACCAGATCCGCTCCTACGTGCTCGACCAGTCGCGCATCAAGGACCTGCGCACCAACGTCGAGATCAGCAACACCAAGTCGGTGCTCGACGGCGACCTCGACGATTTCATCTCCGCATCCCTGAAGCAGGGCGTGTAGCGCGCGCCGCGCGGCATCCGCCCCCGATAGGTCCCACCATGTCCGAACCCAACGCCCCCGACTCCGCCGCCCCCGTTGCCGACGAAAACCAGGTCATCACGGAGCGCCGCGCCAAGCTCGCCGCTATCCGCCAGCGCGGCGGCCCGGCCTTCCCGAACGACTTCCGGCGCGACGCGCATGCGGGCGAACTGCACACCGCCTACGACGCGGAGGATGGCGAGGCGCTCGCCGCGAAGAACATCGTGGTCGCGGTGGCCGGGCGCATGATGCTCAAGCGGGTCATGGGCAAGGCCTCGTTCGCCACCCTGCAGGACGGCAGCGGGCAGATCCAGCTGTTCATCAACGACCAGGGCATCGGCCCCGAGGCGCACGGCGAGTTCAAGCACTGGGACATGGGCGACATCCTCGGCGCGCGCGGCACGGTGTTCAAGACCAAGCGCGGCGAACTGTCGGTGAACGTGACCGAACTGCGCCTGTTGACCAAGGCATTGCGCCCCCTGCCGGAAAAATTCCACGGCTTGACCGACATGGAGGCGCGCTATCGCCAGCGCTACCTCGACCTCATCGTGAGCGAGCAGTCGCGCAAGACCTTCATCATCCGCTCGCAGGTGGTCACCGCCATCCGCGCCTTCATGGTCGGCAAACAGTACCTCGAGGTCGAGACCCCGATGATGCACCCCATCCCGGGCGGCGCGGCGGCCAAGCCCTTCAAGACGCACCACAACGCGCTGGACATGGAGCTCTACCTGCGCATCGCGCCCGAGCTGTATCTCAAGCGGCTGTTGGTCGGCGGCTTCGAGCGGGTGTTCGAGATCAACCGCAATTTCCGCAACGAGGGCATCTCGACCCGGCACAATCCCGAGTTCACGATGATGGAGTTCTACGAGGCCTATCGCGACTACCGCTACCTCATGGACCTCACCGAGGACATGTTCCGCACCGTCGCCACCCAGGTGCTCGACCGGACCTGCTTCACCTACCAGGGCCGCGAGATCGATTTCGGCAAGCCGTTCGACCGCCTCACCATCACCGGCGCGGTGCGGAAGTATGCCCCGCAGTACACCGAAGAGCAGCTGCAGGACGCCGGCTTTCTCACCGGCTGGCTGGAAAAGCACGGCGCCCTGCCGCGGGCTAAGCCGGGGCTGGGCGCGCTGCAGCTGGCGTTTTTCGAGGAAACCGCCGAGGCGCAGTTGTGGGACCCGACCTTCATCATCGACTACCCCGCCGAGGTGTCGCCGCTGGCGCGGCGCAACGACGCCGATCCGGAGGCCACCGATCGCTTCGAGCTCTTCATCGCCGGGCGCGAGATCGCCAACGGCTTTTCCGAACTCAACGATCCGGAAGACCAGGAGGCGCGCTTCGACGCCCAGGTGGCGGCCAAGGAAGCCGGCGACGAGGAGGCCATGTTCAAGGACCGCGACTACATCCGGGCCCTCGAGCACGGCCTGCCGCCCGCCGCCGGCGAAGGGATCGGCATCGACCGGTTGGTGATGCTGCTGGCCGACGCGCCCTCGATCCGCGACGTGATCCTGTTTCCGCAGCTGCGGCGGGAAGACTGACGCGCGCGGGGGTCTCCCTCTCCCCGATGAACCACCTCGCGCATTTCCTGCTGGCGCCGGCGGACGACGCCGGCCGTGCCGGCACGCTCCTGGGCGACTTCGTGCGCGGCAGCGACCTTTCGGCATGGCCGGCCGGGGTGGAGTTCGGCATACGCCTGCATCGACGCATCGACGCGTTCACCGACATGCATCCCGTCCTTAGCGAGGCGCGCGGCGCGTTGCCGGCACCCCTGCGGCGCTACGCCGGCATCCTGATGGATGTCTACTTCGATCACCTGCTGATCGCCCAGTGGGACGAGTGGCATACGCAACCCCTGGGCGATTTCGCCGACGAGGTGCATGGCGCCCTCGCGCGTTTGGCGCCCACCCTGCCCGCACCGGCCGATCGGGTGGCCAGTGGGATGGCTGCCCACAAGGGCTTGCTGGCCTGCGCCACCGACACCGGCATGGCGCGCATCCTCGCGCGCATCGGCGGGCGCCTGTCGCGCCCGCTGGCACTCGAGGAGGCCCTGCCGTCCGTCATGGCCGCCCATGCGCCGCTCGAGGCGGCGTTCAGGCGCTTCTTCCCGGCGCTCAAGGCCCAGGCAGCCGCCTATCGCGCGGGTTCCACCCTGAGCACGCGGCCGTCGGAATTGTCGGTCAGCAGGTAGACCAGGCCATCGGGGCCGACGCGCACATCGCGCACCCGGTCGTTCAACCCCTGCAGCAGGCGTTCCTCGCGCACCACCCTGCCGCTTTCGAGTTGCAGACGCGCCAGGAGGCCGAACTTGAGCGAACCCACCAGCAGGCTGCCCTTCCAGCCGGGCATGGCGCCGGCGTCGTAGTAGGCCATGCCGGAGGGCGCGATCGACGGATCCCAGTAGTGCACCGGCTGCTCCATGCCGGCCTTGGCCGTGCCCTCACCGATGGACAGGCCCGAATAGTCGCGCCCGTAGGTGATGACCGGCCAGCCGTGGTTGCGCCCGGCCTCCGGCTGGTTGATCTCGTCGCCGCCGCGCGCACCGTGCTCCACGGTCCACAGGGCGCCGCTGGCCGGATGCAGGATCGCGCCCTGGATGTTGCGATGGCCATAGGACCAGATCTCCGGCAGCGCCCCGGCACGGCCGATGAAAGGATTGTCAGGCGGTGCCCCGCCCTCCGGGCGGATGCGCACCACCTTGCCCAGATGGACGCCGAGGTCCTGGGCGCGTTCGCGCTGCCCGCGCTCGCCCAGGCCCACCCAGAGATTGCCGTCGCGCCCCTGCACGATGCGCGACCCGAAATGCAGGCCGCCGCGCACCTTGGGCATCTGGCGAAAGATGATCCGCACCTCCTCCAGGCTGCCGGCGCCGAGGCGGGCGCGCGCAACCGCCGTGCCGGCGCCGCCCTCGCCGGGCTCGGAAAAACTGAAGTAGATCACCCGGTTGACGGCGAAGTCGCGGTCCAGAACAACGTCGAGCAGCCCGCCCTGCCCTTGCGCGAATACCGCCGGCAGGTTGGCCAGCGGCGACCCCAGGGAACCGTCGCGCGCGACCACGCGCATGCGGCCCGGTCGTTCGGTGACGAGCAGGCGGCCGTCCGGCAGAAAGGCCAGCGCCCACGGATTTTCCAGCCCGCGCGCCACCGTGCTCACGCGCAGCATGCCATGCTCGCCGCGAAACTCCTGGGCCGGTGCCGCGACGGCGAGAACACCGGCACACAGGGCGGCGAGGCGGCGAAAAACGTTTCGAATGCGGTTCATGGTGCGGGCGCTCGCGTCTTGCCAACAAAGCGCCGAGGGTAACACCTCCTTACAAAGCACTGCGGGACGCGGGTCGGCGTCGCCGCCTGGCTGTGCGTTCGTAACCACAGGCATTCCGCCCGAAGGAGGAAAACCATGGACAACATCATTCGCACCACGCCGCGACTGCACCCGCTGTTGGCTGCCGCCGCCGTCTCGGTAATCGCCGTATGCGTGGCCGGCATCGGCGTCATGACCGGCGTGATCCCGGGCAGCCATGCCGGCGCCGCCGCCCCGGTTGCCGCGGCCGATACCACCCGGGCTGGCGCCGCCGCCGCGCCGGCGCCGGCACAGGGAGCGCCAGCCCAGCAGGCGGCGCCCGGGCCCGCCGCGGTTCCACGGGCGGAGGTCACGCCGCATGCTGCGCCGCGCCCGGCGCACAAGCCGCGCAGCGCCAGCCTCGCCGCCACGGAGGCGCCGCCCGCCGCCACGGAGGCGCGCACCACCCAGGCCCTGCCGGCGGCGACCGCCACGCCGGCACGCCTGCAAGACGCCATCGTGCCCGCCGGCAACAGCGGCGGCGCCGCACAGGCGGACGCCCGCGGTGCAGAACCTGTGCCGCCGGCACAGGCCGCGGTGGTACCGCCGGCACAGGCCGCGGTGGTGCGGCCGGCATGCGCGACATGCGGCGTGGTCGAATCCATCGTCGAAATCGAGAAGCCCGGCGAAGGCACCGGCCTCGGCGCGGCCGGCGGCGCCTTGGGCGGCGCGGTGATCGGCAAGCAGTTCGGCAACGGCAACGGCCGGACTGCGCTGACCCTGCTGGGCGCCATCGGCGGCGCGCTTGCCGGACACCAGATCGAAAAGCAGGTGCGCGCGAGCAAGGTCTATGAAGTGCGGATACGCATGGAGGACGGCAGCCTGCGCACGCTGACCCAGGCCGGCGCGCCGACCTGGCGCAGCGGCGACCGCGTGCGGGTGGAAGGCGGCGCCCTCAGCCTGGATTCGTAAATCGCCGGCATGCCACAATCCGGAGCGGCCGGGGAGGCCGCTCCCTTCGTTTCCGGCGCCCGCGATGCGCCGCCGCCATGCCCTTATCCGCCCTGCTGCTCATCCTGGTGGCCGCCTGGTGCCATGCCACCTGGAACCTCTTCCTCAAGAAAAGCCGCGGCGGCGGCATCGCCTTCTTCTGGCTGGTGGCATGGTTCGAAACCCTGGTCTATGCGCCGCTCGCCGTGGGCCAGATCGTCCAGTCGGGGTGGCGCCCCGACGCCGTGGCGCTGGGCATGATGCTCGGTTCGGCGCTCATCCATGTGGCCTACTTCGCGTTCCTCGACCGCGGCTACCGCACCGGAGACCTGTCGGTGGTGTATCCGCTCGCCCGCGCCAGCGGCCCGCTGATGACCATCGCGGCCGCCATCCTGTTCCTCGGCGAACGACCGGCGCCGGTCGCCCTGGCCGGCGCGCTGCTGATCGGCGCAGGCGCGGTGTTGCTGTCGGGCAATCCGCTGGCCATGTTCAGGCGCGGCGGCCAGGGCGTGGGCTTCGCACTGGCCACCGGCCTGACGATCGCGATCTATACGGTATGGGACCGCCAGGCGGTCGCCTCGCTGATGATCCCGCCCATCATCTTCTACTGGGGCTCCATCGTCATGCGCCTGCTGGCCACCACACCGGCCAGCCTGAAGCGCCTGCCCGAGGTGCGCGCCATCTGGCGGTGCGACAAGCAAGCGGTTCTGGCCGTCGCGGTGCTGTCGCCGCTTTCATACTGCCTGGTGCTCTACGCCATGCAGATGGCGCCGCTCTCGTATGTCGCCCCGGCGCGCGAAACCAGCATCCTGGTGGCCGCGCTGTATGGCGCCCACCTGCTCCGCGAAGGCGACGTGGCGCGGCGCATGAGCGCGGCGGGAATGATGGTGGCGGGCCTTTGCGCGATCGCGCTGGCTTGAAGCCGGGCACGGCGGCATCGGCAGGCCGCGTCCCGGTCGGATGGCGCGTCGGCCGCTCGGTCGGCCGCTCGGTCGGCCGCTCAGTCGGCCTCGTCGATCCACATCATCTGGATCGCCTCGAGAATCTTCTCGCCCGAGCGGTTCGGATCGTCATTGAAGCCCGGCAGCGCGCATACCCAGGCATGCAGGTCGGTGAAGCGCACCTGCAGCGGATCAACGTCGGGATGCGCCTCGCACAGCGCGATGGCGATGTCACGGGTATCGGTCCATTTCATGTGGTCAGTCTCCGGGCGGCTAGTGCTTGCCTTCCTTCGCCATGTTGATGGTGTATTTAGGGATCTCGATCACCAGGTCGGCGTTCTCCAGCCGCACCTGGCAGGACAGCCGCGAGTTCGGTTCCAGGCCCCAGGCGCGGTCGAGGAGGTCGTCCTCCTTTTCTTCCGAGGGTTCGAGTGCGTCGAACCCTTCGCGCACGATCACATGGCAGGTGGTGCAGGCGCATGATTTCTCGCAGGCGTGCTCGATCTCGACGCCGTTGGCGAGCAGCGCGTCGCACAGCGAGACACCCGCGGCGGCTTCGATGACGGTGCCCTCCGGGCACAGTTCGACATGGGGCAGAACGACGATCTGGGGCATGCTGGTGTCCGTCTCCGTGCCGGCTAGGCGCCGACTTCGTCAAGTGTGCGGCCGGCCAGCGCGCTGCGCACCGAGCGGTCCATGCGTCTTCCGGCGAACGCTTCGGTGCCGTGGTTGAGCGCCTCGACGGCGGCCTTGATGGCGAGGTGGTCGTCGCCCAGGGCGACGCTGCTCACCCGGTCGATCAGGGACTCGATATCCGCGCGCTCCTCGGGCGAAAGCAGATCGGCGTCCAGGGCCAGGGCGGCGCGCGTGGCCGCGACAATCTGCTCGGCCTCCACCTGCTGCTCCTTGAGCGCACGCGCCTTGACGTCGTCGCCGGCCCGCTCGAACGACTCGCGCAGCATGCGCGCGATCTCGTCGTCGGCCAGGCCGTAGGAAGGCTTGACCCTGACCTC
>Ga0068877_10001274_pt1 | contig 20911 bp, 30 predicted proteins | sample NOAtaG_FD_66437 | JGI IMG/M metagenome (GOLD analysis project Ga0068877, IMG submission 66437) | Freshwater lake microbial communities from Lake Erie, under a cyanobacterial bloom - NOAA_Erie_Diel6S_1000h metaG | ecosystem: Environmental > Aquatic > Freshwater > Lake | place: USA: Ohio, Lake... | reverse complement strand
TTTTGGAAGTTGAAAAAATTGATTTAGAAGCAAAACTTTTAGCAAATTTGGTAGCGGAACAATTAGAAAAACGGATTGCTTTTCGAAGAGCCATTCGAACAGCCTTGCAAAGGGCTCAAAAGGAAAATGTCAATGGAATTAAAATTCAAGTTTCAGGTCGTTTAAATGGGGCAGAAATTGCCCGTAGTGAATGGATTCGAGAAGGACGAGTACCATTACAAACGTTACGGGCCGACATTGATTATGCAACTACCGAAGCTAATACTATTTATGGTGTGTTAGGAATTAAAGTTTGGCTTTTTAAAAGTGAAATTTTATCAAAATAAATCCAATTTCATAAAACAGTTTATATTTTTATTACAGTCATTTGTTATGTTAAGTCCAAAAAGAACAAAATATAGAAAATATCATCGGGGACGTATGCGAGGTCAAGCAACTCGTGGAAATGAACTTTGCTTTGGTAGCTTTGGGTTACAAGCTTTGGAACCAACTTGGATTACTTCCCGTCAAATCGAAGCAGCGCGAAGAACGATTACCCGTTATACAAAACGGGGAGCTAAACTATGGATTCGAATTTTTCCAGATAAAACTGTGACAGCTCGAGCGGCAGAATCTCGAATGGGATCTGGAAAAGGGGCTGTAGATTATTGGGTAGCAGTCGTGAAACCTGGAACAATTATTTTTGAAATTAATTCCGTTCCCGAAGAAGTTGCGAAAGCTGCCTTAAATTTAGCGGCTTATAAGTTACCATTAAAAACAAAATTTATTAATCAAGACAGTATTAAATAAGTTATGAGTTTACCACAATTTGCTGATAGTATTGTACTTTCCAATGGAGAAATCTCAGACGCGATTATTGAAACGGAAAACAAATTATTTCAGTTACGGTTCAAAAAAGCGACCCGCCAAAATTTAAAATCACATGAAATAAAGCATACCAAACGTAAGTTAGCTCAATTAAAAACTCTTTTAACAGTAAGGTTAGAAAGTTTAGAGCCAACCGAACAAATTAATAAATAATTGGGAAGTAAGGAGTTTAAAATGCCAGTTAAACAACAAGTTGGTATTGTCATTAGTAATAAAATGCAGAAAACCATTGTAGTCAAAATTGAAAATCGATACCCTCATCCAATGTATTCCAAAACATTAATCAAAACTAAAAAATATTTAGCTCATGATGAATTGGAAGAATGCCAAATTGGAGATCAAGTAGTAGTTCAAGAATGTAGACCTTTGAGTAAACGAAAACGCTGGAAATTAGTGGAAATCCTGTCAAAATCATCGTTAATTAATTAAATAGTATTTTATGATTTATCCTCAAACAATTTTAACCGTAGCTGATAATACAGGTGCAAAAAAAGTAATGTGTATTCGAATTCTAGGTGGAAATAAAAAATATGCCGAAATTGGTGATACTATTATTGCTGTTGTGAAAGAAGCCATTCCAAATATGCCGATTAAACGTTCCAATGTGGTAAAAGCAATTGTGGTACGAACAAAAAAAACCATTCGTCGGCAAGATGGAATGTATATTCGATTCGATGATAATGCTGCAGTAATCGTAAATGCTGAAAATAATCCACGTGGAACCCGCGTGTTTGGTCCGGTAGCTCGAGAAATTCGGGATCGAAATTTTTCAAAAATTGTATCCTTAGCTCCGGAGGTTTTATAAATGGTAAAAAACCAAAAATTACACGTCAAAGTTGGTGACCAGGTAACGATTATTTCGGGGTTTTATAAAAATGAAACTGGAGAAATTCTTCAGGTGAATCGACGAACAGGCAAAGTTATTGTCCAAGGAATTAATTTGAAATTTAAACATACGAAACCAACGACAGAAAATGAAATAGGTCAAATTAAACAAGTAGAAGCTCCTATTCATCATTCCAATGTGAAAGTAAATTAAACAGAACTATCCAACTATGCTAAATCAACACTCATTCGAAGAAATCGGTGATATTTATAATTTATTAGAAGATATCAAAAAAGAGTATGAAGAAGGAATCAAACCGATTTTAATTCAAAATAGTCCTTCACGATTTAAAAATCCTCACACTGTTCCAAAATTGAAAAAAATTCAAATCAATCGTGGGCTTGGATTGGCAGCTCAAAATACCAATTTATTAAAAAAAAATATTGAAGAATTTGAGAAGATTACTGGACAAAAACCGATGATTACCAGAGCCAAAAAAGCAATTGCAGGATTTAAAATTCGACAAAATATGGAATTGGGGTTAAGTGTAACCTTACGAGGGGAAAAAATGTATGCCTTTTTGACAAAATTATTATTTTTCACTTTTGCTCAAATTCGAGATTTTCGTGGATTATCCTTACGAAGTTTCGATAAAGCCGGAAACTATACCTTTGGTTTCAAAGAACAGCTAATTTTTCCGGAAATCAATTATGAGGATGTCGATCAAACTCAAGGAATTACAATTACGATTATTTTAGAACAATCTTCTCCAAAATATCAATCCAAATCGCTGGATAAAATTTTAAACGGAATGATTCTTTTTAAATTCTTAAGATTCCCACTAAATGACTGTGGATATTATGATAAATATTCCTCGTTTTCAGAAGTAAATCAAGTTTGGGACCGAAAAAAACATCTAAAACGAAAACGATGGTCTCAAGAGTAAATAAAACTATATATTGGATAAGGAGAAAATTGTGGTAACAGATACTATTTCAGATATGTTAACAAGAATCCGGAATGCTACGATGGTAAAACATCAAATTGTTCAAATTCCAGTTACCAAAATGTCGGTAGCAATTGCAACTATTTTAAAACAAGAAGGATTTATTCAAGATTTTGAAAACTACCAAGAAGGTAAAAACGAGTATTTGTTACTTTCGTTAAAATATCTTGGAAAATCGAGAAAATCTGTCATCAGTGAGATTCAACGAGTAAGTAAACCTGGCTTACGAGTTTATAAAAATTCCAAAGAATTACCCAAAATTTTAGATAATTTAGGAATTGCAATTATCTCCACATCCAAAGGAGTGATGACAAACTTAAAAGCCAAAGAGATTGGGATTGGCGGTGAAGTATTATGTTATATTTGGTAAATAAGGAGTTTCAACAATGTCACGTATAGGAAAATTACCCATTGTTCTACCGGATAATGTGAATGTGGATTGGACTGGTTCCGAAATTACTGTAAAAGGAAAATTTGGAACGTTGCAGACCCAAATTCCGGAAACAATTGGAATTCAACAAGACAATAGCATTCTAAAAGTTAGTCTAAAAAGTGAAGCTCGAAATTTACGCTCTCTACATGGCTTATATCGAACATTAATCCAAAATATGGTGATTGGAGTTTCGGAGCAATTTCAAGTAACATTAATTTTAAAAGGTGTTGGATATCGTGCCGCAATCCAAGGAACTGAAATGACTCTAAGTTTAGGGTATAGTCATCCAGTCAAGATAGCGATTCCAGACTTGATTTCGGTGGAAGTTGTCCAAAACACAACGATTCATTTAAAATCATGTGATAAAGAATTATTAGGGTTATTTGCATCCAATATCCGAGCTTGGAGACGCCCAGAACCTTATAAAGGAAAAGGAATTTTATATAAAGACGAACAAATTCTTCGGAAAGCTGGAAAAGCTGGAAAATAAATTCGACATTCGAGTCGATTGGTTAGCTCTCGAATGCGCAGATTCAATTCTAACAATTTTATATTTAAAAAAAGTAAAACTATGAAACTTTCACGACGTACTTTGTTAAAATTAAAAAATAAAAACAAAAAATTAAAACCGAACAAATATAAAAAATTAAAACGTGAAGCGTTGCGTGGAACGATCAAAGGAACTGTAGAACGTCCGCGTTTATCGGTCTATAGATCCAATGACCATATTTATGCACAGATTATTGACGATACAACCTCTCAAACTTTACTAGCATGTTCTACTTTAGATCGCTCTATTAAAATGAATCTATCCACTGGTCGAACATGTGAGGCATCACGCCGAATGGGCGAAAAATTAGCCGAACTGAGTTTAGAAAAAAATATTACCAAAATTGTATTTGATCGTGGTCCCTATTTATATCATGGTCGTATTAAAGCTTTAGCGGATGGGGCAAGAGCGGGTGGTTTAAAATTCTAGTTTACAAATTCGGAAAAATTATAGAGAAATGAAATATATAGTATGAATAGTGATTTAAAAAAAATAAACAAAGTAAAAAAAAGTTCGCGATCGAATCCGAATGTCAATCAACCAAGATTTGTCGAACGATTAATCAAAATTAATCGTGTTTCCAAAGTAACCAAAGGTGGGAAAAAATTAAGTTTTCGTGCAATCGTTGTCATTGGTGATGAAAATGGAAAAGTTGGGGTCGGAGTTGCGAAAGCTGACGATGTAGTGAATGCTTTTAAAAAAGCAAAAGCCGATGGTCATAAAAACTTAATTGAATTACCGATTACAAAATCCTTTACTATTCCACATAATGTCACAGGTCAATTTGGTGCCTGTCAAGTTATTATGAGACCTTCGATTGAAGGTTCTGGGGTAATTGCCGGTGGAGCTGTTCGTATTGTTTTAGAAGTTGCTGGAGTTAAAAATGTGATTGCCAAACAATTGGGTTCTAACAATTTATTAAATAATGCACGAGCTTCTATTTGTGCTTTACAAAACTTAACGACAAAATCAGAAGTTGCTAAGAAACGTGACTTACCTGTAACTTAATCTATAATAAATTTTATTGTGAAAATTCAACGTAATTACAAGCGTCCCAATATTTTATTACCACGTATCTTGCTGACTATTGGAATTCTTATGTTAATTCGAACAGGTACATTTCTTCCCGTTCCTGGAATTGATCCAATTGATTTAGCTTGTTATATCCAACGAACTCCAGTGGCGAAAAATTTAATAAGTACATTTGCAGGGGATAATGCCTTTGTAATTGGTTTATTTACGTTAAACATTTTTCCTTTTGTAAATGCCACAATTGTTGTTCAATTATTGATTGCTTTTTCGCCTCGATTAGCACAATTACAGAAAGAAGGTGATTTTGAAGGAAAACGGACCATTAGTCGCTTAACACGTATTATTGCTTTCTTTGTATCGATTTTACAAAGTGTTGGAGTGGCCTTGTATCTTCGACCAGCTTTATTTGAGTGGAATATTCTGTTAGCCAGTCAAATTGTTCTTTGGCTAACCAGTGGTGCAATGATCGTTTTATGGTTAAGTGAATTGATTACCGATTATGGATTGGGGAATGGAAGTTCATTACTTATTTATAGTAATATTGTTTCGAATTTGCCAAATCTTTCTAAAAAATTACTACTTGAAACTAGTGAAACGTCAGTCGGTCTTTCGTGGACATCGACTCTACTTCTAATTGGGTTAGGGTTAGCGTCATTTTATGGAATTGTTTTTCTTCAAAATGGAGCCTTACGAATTCCATTAATTTCGGCACGGCAATTGAATCAATCATCCTTCCAAGATCGAAATCGGGCTACGAACTATCTTCCATTGCGATTTAATCAAGCGGGTGTGATGCCTGTTATTTTAACAACTAGTTTTTTAGTTGTTCCAAAATATCTAATTAGTTTAGGTCTATTTCCATGGTTAAATTTTTTGACATCTATGGAATCTAACTGGGTAATCCAACTGATTTATTGGTTCGGTTATCTGCTTCTAATTTTAGCATTTAGTTCTTTTTATTCCTCTATTGTTTTGAATCCGAAAGATCTTTCTGATCAACTTCAAAAAAATGCTGTCAAAATAACCGGTGTTCGGCCGGGTGTTCCCACTGTATTTTATTTAAAGCGAGAAATTCAACGAATGACACGACTTGGCGCAATCTTGCTGGCAATTTTAACGATTATTCCTAATTTTATTGAATCAACGTTTCATCTGACAGGTCTAAATGGATTAAGTACAACGTCTTTTTTAATTTTAGGAGGTGTTATTATAGATTTAAAACGAGAAATTAGTGATATTTATTTATCCAATATTTATCGTGATCTTTATCAATAAATTAAAAATTATTATTTAACAATTAAACAATGAAAGTTCGTCCATCCGTAAAAAAAATGTGTGACAAATGTCGAGTAATTAAACGACATGGTAGAATTATGGTAATTTGTTCTAATCCAAAACATAAACAACGTCAAGGATAATATTATAAAGGAGTTTCGACAATGGTACGATTAGTTGGTGTTGATTTACCACGAAATAAAAAAATTGTATATGCATTAACCTACATTCATGGAATTGGTTTGACATCTGCAAAACAGATTATTGAAATAGCAAAGATTGATCCCGAAACAAGAGTCTATGATTTAACAACAGAGCAAACAGTTGCTATCCGTCAAACACTCGAAACTAGTGAGTTAAAATTTGAAGGTGATCTACGAAGATTTAATGGCTTAAATATCAAACGATTGAATGAAATCAATTGTCATCGTGGCAAACGTCATCGAACTAGTTTGCCAGTTCGAGGCCAACGAACTCGAACAAATGCCCGTAGCCGACGTGGAGCAAAGAAAACCGTTACTGGTAAAAAGAAATAAGTTTACATAAGAATTATTTGAAACTTTTTATATGGCACAAACAATTAGAAAATCAACTACAAAAAAAGACAAAACCAATTTTAGAACGGGTGTTGTTCATATTCAGTCAACCTTTAACAATACAATTGTAACGATTACCAATGCAAATGGTGATACAGTTTCATGGGCATCGGCAGGAAGTTCAGGGTTTAAAGGAGCCCGAAAAAGTACACCTTTTGCCGCTCAAACGGCGGCGGAAAAAGCAGCATTAGAAGCAATCAGTGCTGGAATGAAAAGTGTCGATGTTTTAGTGAAGGGTCAAGGATCGGGCCGGGAAACAGCCATTCGAGCTATTGAAGGTGCGGGGTTTGACATAACATCTATTCAAGATATCACAGCTGTTCCACATAATGGATGTCGTCCTCCTAAGCGTCGTCGCGTTTAGAGCTTATTTTATAAAAATCAAATGAAATGACAGATAAGATTTCTATCAAATGCCTTAGTTCAGATACTATTGAATCAGGTGCTTGTCATGGACAATTTTTGATCAATGGGTTAAAAACAGGTCAAGGAATTACAATTGGCAATCAATTACGTCGAGTCCTTTTAAGTGATTTAGGGGGAGTTGCAATTACAGCCGTTCGAATTGCAGGAATCAGTCATGAATTTGCCACGATTCCAGGTGTTCGAGAAGATATTCTGGAAATTCTATTAAATTTAAAAGGAGTTGTTCTTCGCAGTGATACTCAATTACCCCAATTTGGTCGTCTCACAATTCAGGGTCCAGCCGTTGTTACAGCGGATTTGATTCAATTGCCTTCCAATTTAGAGCTTATTAATCCTAATCATTATATCATGACGATTTCTACGGCGAATATAATTGAAATTGAATTTAAATTTGAGTATGGTGTTGGATATAAATTGACGACACAAACTCTAGTTGAAGAAGATGAAAATTATTTACAATTGGATAGCATTTTTATGCCAGTTCAGAAAGTCGATTTTAAAATTGAGAATGTCTATGATACTACTAATATTGTTCGGGAACGTTTATTCTTCGATATTTGGACAAACGGTAGCATGTCACCGATGGAAGCACTCAAATCGGCAGCGCAAATGACAATTGATTTATTTACTAGTTTACTGGAAACTAAAGATACAAATTCTCAGACTTCTTTCCCAGTTAAAACGAAATCAATCAATATTGAACCGTATACTAATATTGCGATTGAAGAATTACAATTGTCAGTTCGCGCCTATAACTGCTTAAAAAAAGCTCAAATTAATACGGTTGGCGATCTATTGCAATATTCACCGGAAAAACTTCAAGAACTTAAAAATTTTGGTCGAAAATCAGCTGCGGAAGTTTTTTCGACCTTGAAAGATAAATTAGGCATTATTTTAAAGTAATGCTACTATTTAGTTAATTCCAATTATTCAATAAAAAATTATGGATTCACCAAATAAAACATTTTTACCCACTAAAAATTATAAGAACCGAAATTGGTATCTTATTGATTGTAAAGGACAAACACTAGGGCGTTTAGCCACTACTATTGCCAGTCTATTAAAAGGTAAAACGAAATCGCACTATTATCCGTCGATCGACACTGGAGATTATATAATATTAATTAATGCCGATTCGATTATCGTAAATGAAAAGAGTAAACATTATCTTGTTTCCAATCCAGGCCGACCTGGTTACGCGTTAAAAATTCGGAATGTGACAGACTGCCTTCCAAAATTAACGATTCAAAAAGCTGTGAAACGAATGTTATCTGAAACCGAAAGCAAACGCTTAATGAGAAGATTAAAAATTTACAATGATGAAACTCATACTCATCAAGCACAAAATCCGATAAAAATGGATGTTCAAAATGTATATTCCAGCTTGAACTAAAAGTTTCAAGTGAATCCGCCTTGGATAATTTTATCGGTAAATTCATTCAATCACTGACGATCAACTATTTATGACAAAATTAATTTTTCAAAAAAAGAATATTGGGCTGGGGAAACGAAAAGAAGCTGTTGCACGTGTTTTTTTAGTTCCTGGGGAAGGAAACTTAATCATTAATAAAGTTTCTGGAAATAAGTATTTTCAATACAATGACACCTATCTGACTACGATTTGGGCTCCTTTAAAAACATTAAAACTTGAGAAGCAATTCGATATTCTCACAGTTGTCAAAGGAGGGGGGTTAACAGGACAAGCGGAAGCCATCCAGCTAGGAGTGGCCCGACAATTATGTAAAATAAATGAGGAAAATCGAGCAAGTTTAAAACCATTTGGATTTTTAACTCGTGATTCACGAATTAAAGAACGCAAAAAATATGGGTTACGAAAAGCACGAAAAGCTCCTCAATATTCAAAACGTTAAAATTTTATTGGAGAAACAGTATGCCAAAATCTGAAATACATCCTCAATGGTTTCCAACAACGACGGTTTTATGTGATGGAAAACCATTATGTTTCGTCGGTTCTACAAAACCACAACTTCAAATTGATATGTGGTTAGCGAATCATCCTTTTTATACACAATCTCAAGTTATGATTGATAGTGAAGGACGAGTAGAAAGATTTATGAAAAAATATGGATTAGATTCGACGGATCAATAATATATTTAAAAGTAATTGAAAATTATGCCAACTATTCAGCAATTAGTTCGTTCCAGACGTAGTAATATTAAAAAGAAAACAAAGTCTCCCGCTCTTGTCAATTGTCCACAAAGACGTGGAGTTTGTACGCGAGTGTATACAACGACACCCAAAAAACCGAATTCAGCAATTCGAAAAGTAGCTCGGGTCCGATTAACTTCCGGCTTTGAAGTGACTGCTTATATTCCAGGAATTGGACATAATCTACAAGAACATTCGGTTGTTTTAATTCGTGGAGGTCGAGTAAAAGATTTACCTGGTGTCCGGTATCATATTATTCGAGGAGCATTAGATACGGGTGGAGTGAAAGATAGAACGCAAGGTCGTTCGAAATATGGTGTGAAAAAACCGAAATCCTAATTCATGAGAACTTATTTAATGAAATAAAAATATTTAGTAATTATAGTCTATGTCACGTCGAAATATTTCCAAAAAACGTTTTCCACAAACTGATTCGATTTATGATAGTTATTTAGTAAGTTTGTTGATTAATCGAATTTTAAAATCCGGAAAAAAAACCATTGCCAAATCTATTGTTTATGAAGCGTTTGAAATTATTAAACAAAAAACGAATGAAGATCCGTTAAAAATATTTGAAACAGCAATTCGAAAAGCTAGTCCAGTTGTGGAGGTAAAAGCAAGACGAGTTGGAGGGTCCACGTATCAAGTTCCTGTCGAAGTCAGTGGATTTAGGGCCACAAATCTTTCGTTACGATGGATTCTTCGATATTCCAAACAAAGAGTTGGAAGAAGTATGTCCATTAAATTAGCCAATGAAATCATTGACACCGCCAATGAAATTGGGAATACTATTAAGAAAAAGGAAGAAACTCATAAAATGGCGGAAGCAAACAAAGCATTTGCACATTTTAGATATTAATTTCAACTTCTAAACTCTCTCGCTACAAGCTAAAAATTAAATTGTAATTTTTGAAAACTGAAAGGAATTTTATAATGGCACGTGAGAAATTTGAACGTACAAAACCACACGTTAATATTGGAACAATTGGTCATGTAGATCATGGAAAAACGACGTTAACTGCGGCAATTACAGCTACTTTAGCATTAGAAGGAAATGCCGAAGTAAAAGCTTACTCCGATATTGATGGAGCACCGGAAGAACGTGCCCGTGGTATTACCATTAATACTGCTCACGTGGAATATGAAACGGAGAATCGTCATTATGCCCATGTGGATTGTCCAGGTCACGCAGATTATGTTAAAAATATGATTACTGGGGCTGCCCAAATGGATGGAGCCATTTTAGTAGTTTCAGCTGCGGATGGACCAATGCCCCAAACTCGTGAACACATTTTATTATCGAAACAAGTAGGTGTTCCAGATATTGTTGTATTTTTAAATAAACAGGATCAAGTGGATGACGATGAATTATTAGAATTAGTGGAATTAGAAGTTCGTGAGCTATTATCAGCGTACGATTTTCCAGGTGATGATATTCCAATTTGTCCTGGTTCAGCCTTACAAGCTATTGAAGCTATTTCCGCAAATCCGGATTTAAAACGTGGTGACAATAACTGGGTTGATAAAATTTTTGCATTAATGGATGCGGTCGATGAATATATCCCAACACCGGAACGTGATACGGAAAAAACATTTTTAATGGCAATTGAAGATGTTTTCTCCATTACTGGTCGTGGAACAGTAGCAACTGGTCGTATTGAACGAGGAATTGTAAAAGTTGGTGATAACGTTGAGATTGTTGGAATTGGTGACACACAAACAACCACAATTACTGGGATTGAAATGTTCCAAAAAACGTTAGATGAAGGTTTTGCAGGAGATAATGTAGGAATTTTATTACGTGGTATTACTCGTGAAAATATTGAACGGGGAATGGTACTAGCAAAACCGGGAACAATTACTCCCCATACAACGTTTGAATCGGAAGTATATGTCTTAACAAATGATGAAGGAGGACGTAAAACACCATTCTTTACAGGTTATCGACCACAATTTTATGTTCGAACAACCGATGTAACCGGAGCTATTACGGATTTCACAGCCGATGATGGATCAGCGGTTGAGATGGTTTTACCAGGGGATCGAATTAAAATGACCGCGGAATTGATTTACCCAGTTGCAATTGAAGAAGGTATGAGATTTGCAATTCGTGAAGGTGGGCGTACTATTGGGGCTGGTGTAGTTTCTAAAATTGTTAAATAATTACAAAATTTTATGGAAATAAAGACGAATGCAAAAATTCGGATCCGATTAGAATCTTTTAACCATGAACTTTTAGTCTCTTCTTGTCGAAAAATAAGTGAAACTTTACAAACAGCATCGTTACAGTCACTTGGAATGGTTACATTACCAAGTTCCAAACGAATTTATTGTGTGTTACGTTCACCACATGTCGATAAAGATTCAAGAGAGCATTTTGAGATTCGAATTCATAAACGAATATTAGAAATTTATTATGACCCTGAACTACCAATCGTAGATTTATTAACAAAGATTGATTTAGCGGCTGGAGTATTTTATCGCATCTGTTTATCTTAGGTAATTTGATTGTTACTTGAAATAAATAAAAAAATAGCGGCTGGAAATTTTCAAAGTGCAATAGATAGTGGAAATTTCCAGTCGATGCAAACATTTCGTTTGACCTGTTTTAGACTCTTTCGACTGACAACCTAGTAGTCAGTCGAAAGAGTTCACCAAAAATTTTTCTCTATCGAATCGAAAACGATTGATTGGAATTCGATAATTTTCAATTGTTATCGCAATATTCACATAGACGAAAAAAGTTTTCTGGGTTTCCAATACTTTCCAAATCTATCCACAAGTTCCAGTAGCCTTTTTTCGATTTTCAATCCAAATTCTCAGTGTTAAACCCTGAAACCTTTTGAACTGTTTTACTGTAGTAAACGATATTGGATTCGTACTGCCGTCAAAAAAAATTCAAAAATGGAGCCCACTAGTTCTTTTCACCAAATGGATACCTTTTTCCCTTGAAAAACTAGACTTCCTTTCCAAACATCAAAGTTTTGCCAAAGGATTAAGTAATCTAACGAAATCTAGATAATTCTTCTAAGATCGTAGTAAAAGAAACAACTTTCGAGACGAGGATAGTCAAAACGGAGACCATCGTTTCTCAAAAATTTTATTTCGGATACGAAAAAATAGTCAGAAGACTGTTAACCATTCAAAATTTTAGTGGATGATAATGCTAGAATCTAGTTTTCATCGTTAACAATTATTCTTAATACTGGGAACGGAGGGACTTGAACCCTCACGCCTATCACTAGGCAACGGATTTTAAGTCCGTCGTGTCTACCAATTTCACCACATTCCCAACTTCTATGATGTTACACTATACGATAACAAAAACATCGAATGAAAACAAGAGTCTAGTAGTAGATTAAAAGGCGGCACCCAGATTCGAACTGGGGGTAGAGGATTTGCAATCCACTGCCTTACCACTTGGCCATACCGCCAATTTTACCAACTGAACTCTGCCTTGGATCTTTGATTTGTACTTCAAATGATACGAAAAAATCCAAAATTTTAAATCGTTATTGCCGTACTAGTCAATGATACAAAAGGTTAATTTGAATGTCAAGCAGTTAATTTTTCAAAGTAAATTACTTTCACTCAAACCAATGAAATACGTTTTGAGAAACTGGACTATGAATCTTGATGTGAAACATTTAAAAACTACTCCATCCGATGAATTCTTTTTCCACGAAAGTAAACTTCCTTGATTTTTCAAATCTGATGGAATGAATCATTTTGGAATAATGAACCATAACCCTACGGTTATAGTTCATTATTCCATAGTATTGTTTCGAGTGAAATTTCGTTCCTGAAAAGTTTCCAAAAATTATTTTAAATTTTCTTCCATGGACTGGCTTTCTTAGAGTCTTACTCCCTATTTTGGAATCGTTTCTTTCTAACCAAAGAATCATCCACTATCGATTTTTAAAACGGACGGTGCTGCGTTTAGGAATTTGCAATCCAACCACGCTAACTTCCTAGGATTATGAAATTGGAAGAATTCAGTATGCTACTCGTTTGACTCAACTTTTGAATTAGTTTCAAGGAAAAACGGAACTGACTTAGGCTCTTCGCAACAGCCATTTCAATTGGGACTATCCTCTTTCAACTACTATTTTTAGTTTTTGGAAACTCTTTTCATTGACCCTTGTATGGTTTCCAGTACTTTTCGAAAAACGATTACTGATTTTAGGAAATCCAACCATAACTGTGCAATCCTTTTCCTAAGAAATTGACCCCTAAATAACAAATCCAAATTACAAAAAAACCTAAACCACCAAGAATAGCAGTTTTTTTTCCTTCCCATCCTTTTGTAATCCGAGCATGAAGATAAGTTGCAAAAACTAACCAAGTAATTAATGCCCAGGTTTCTTTTGGATCCCAACTCCAATACGAACCCCAAGCTTCATTCGCCCAAACTCCACCGGAAATAATTCCAATGGTTAAAAATGGAAAGCCTAAGCCAATGATTCGATAACTCCAATTATCGAGACTTTGTAATAATTTAAGTTTTCCAAATTCTGAAACTTCCGGTGAAGGTGATAGTACATTGGTTTCATAGTATTCTAACATCACATTATAAAACGGTAGTGCACCACTTACTTTTGATTTTAAATCAATATCTTTGTAACCCGAAATCACTAAAAATAAAATACACATTAAAGAACCCATAATTAAAGTTCCATAACTCAATAGCATCATACTAACATGCATCATCAACCAATTGGATTGTAATGCAGGGACCAATGGACTTGATTTCTGCATTTCCGGAGACAGTGTTAAATTTGCAAACCCACTAATTAATAACGCCACTGGAACTGCAATCGCTCCAATCAATCGACTGTTTGTTTTTGTTTCAATATATAAATACGCAGTCAATAAAATCCACGTTAAAAAAAGTAAGGATTCGTATAAATTACTAAGTGGAAAATACCCAGCAACGATCCAACGTGAACAAAGAATAAAAAATAACAATAGATTTGCAATACTCGTACTAATTCGACCAATTTGAGATACCCATGATTTATCTTTAAAGAAGACTAAATTAATCCAATAAATCACCATCGCAAAAAGCAAAATTCCAAACACAATATTTGATAAAAAATTTTGAATTTCATTCCAATCCATGAAATTTCTCCAATAAAAGTTTTCTATGTAAATTATAATATACTATAGTATTGTACCAAAAATAGTAGGATTATGAATATCTATTCGTTTTTCGAAGGTCAATAGGTTTAGTTTGTTCGTTTTCAAGGAAACGAAAATATTCATTGACATTCATTTCTATCTCTAGGTATTATAATTCTACTTTTAATACAATTCGTACCTTATGTCAGTACAACGAAAATATGAAATAATGATTCTTTTAACAGAAGAGTTTAATGATAGTGAATTAAAAACTTGGGTATTTAATTATGCAAAAAATTTAAGAAAATTTAACGTTTCGGATATTTCAGTAATTTCTCGTGGAAAACATAATTTAGCCTATTCCATTTTCAATAAAAATAAAGGAAATTATATACAATTAAACTTTTCAAGCATGCCGAAATATTTAACCAACTTTTCCAATATTTTAAAACTAGATTCGCATGTTTTACGATTTTTAGTTTTTAATAAGGAAAAATAATTGATAAACAAAACCTTTATCAATTATTTCTTTTCCATCCAAAGGAACGAAATAGGAATTATTTCAAAATGTTGTCGATCGAATTGATTTATGATATGATATGGGTTGTATACTATATCCTCAGTAGCTCAGTGGTAGAGCAATCGGCTGTTAACCGATTGGCCGTAGGTTCAAGTCCTACCTGGGGAGTAATTTAACAACAGAATAAACTATGAAAACTAACACAGATACACTAAAGATTGGAAATAAAGTATTTACTTCTCGGTTAATGTTAGGGACTGGGAAATATAGAACAACCCAAGATGGACTCGATAGTATTACTAGTAGCGAATGTGAAATTGTAACTGTAGCTATTCGGCGTTTACCAACCAACTTTAAGTATGATAGAAGTAATTTTTTAAATACATTAGATTGGAAGAAACTTTGGTTATTACCAAATACCGCAGGATCACAAACAGCTGAAGAAGCCATCCGAATGGCATTTTTGGGCCATGAATTAGCTTGTCAAATTGGTCAGGAAGACAATTTTTTTGTCAAGCTAGAAGTAATTTCCGATCCAAAATACTTACTACCGGATCCTGTTGGAACATTAAAAGCGGCGGAATTTTTAATTAAAAAAGGTTTTACGGTGTTACCCTATATAAATGCAGATCCTATGTTAGCTTTACACCTAGAAGATTTAGGATGTGCCACAGTGATGCCATTAGGATCACCAATTGGTTCTGGGCAAGGCTTAAATAATCTAGCCAATATTCAAATTATCGTTGAAAATGCTCAAGTTCCAGTCATTGTGGATGCCGGAATTGGAACCCCAAGTGAAGCTACCAAAGCTATGGAACTGGGAGTGGATGGAGTTTTATTAAATACAGCTGTGGCACAATCCAAAAATCCAGCCCAAATGGCTTATGCCATGAATCTAGGAGTTCAAGCTGGACGATTAGCCTATTTAGCTGGTCGAATGGAAAAAAAATATTATGCCAATGCTAGCTCACCGTTAACAAATATTAGTACATTTTGACAAAACGAATCAAAATCGAGTCTCCATTCTTCCTAGAAATCCTTTCAGCATCTTAGAAAAAAAATAGAATGAATCTAAGAAACTTACGTTGGCAATTGTCAACAAACTTCTCTTGGAATACTAGTCGAAAAATTGTAAAAACGCTTCATCTCTATACCTAATGAATAGACAAAAAATAGGGAACAAATTAAAACTAGTCACACGTTTCTAGGTTTCCCGATGGTAGTCCCACAATTCTGTTTAGAGTTTCACGAAGAAAGTCATCACTGGCGGTATATCTGAATCGTATTCGATAAAATTGAAAAAGCTAAAAAATTTGGAAGCAAAAACAATCCAAACGAATGGTTACTTTTACTCCAAAATAGGAAATAGTATTGTATAATAGATCTATAAAGTGAATAGAAACTATTAAAACCGTTGAAAAACTAACAATTTAAAAATTATTATGTTTGAAAAATTTACGGAAGGGGCAATTAAGGTTATTATGTTGTCACAAGAGGAAGCTCGACGAATGGGTCATAATTTTGTTGGAACAGAACAACTCTTATTAGGTGTCATTGGCCAAAGACATGGAATTGGGGCACGCGCCTTAAAAAAAATGAAAGTTACTTTAAAAAAAGCGCGAAAAGAAATTGAGTTATATATTGGTCGGGGAACTGGTTTTGTAGCATCTGAAATTCCATTTACGCCACGAGCAAAACGGGTTTTAGAAATGGCTGTTCATGAAGGGAAAGATCTCGGTCAAAACTTTGTGGGTACAGAACACATTTTACTAGCCTTAATTGCGGAATCAGATGGCGTGGCTATGAGAACTCTAGATAAATTAGGGGTCAATATTCCACAATTAAGAAATCTAGTCTTAGCTTATATTGAAGAGACTCAAGAAGAAATTTTACGTCCATTGACACAAGCTGAGAAATTTTTGTTAGAGCGTGAGAAAAAAGGTAGTCCAACACCAACATTAGACGAATATGCCGAAAATATTACCAAAGAAGCCATTGATGGAAATTTGGATCCTGTGATTGGTCGGGAAAAAGAAATTGATGATGTTATTGCAGTCTTAGCCCGTCGAACAAAAAATAACCCAGTTTTAATTGGTGAACCAGGGGTTGGTAAAACAGCAGTAGCCGAAGGTTTGGCACAATTAATTTTAACTGAAAAAGTTCCTGACTTTTTAGATGGAAGTTTAATTATGGCTTTAGATCTTGGTTCGATTTTAGCCGGCACGAAATATCGTGGAGAATTTGAAGAACGATTAAAACGAATTGTCGAAGAAGCTCAAAATGATACTGCGGTAATTGTAGTGATCGATGAAATTCATACATTGGTCGGAGCTGGTGCCGCCGAAGGTGCGGTCGATGCCGCGAATATCTTAAAACCAGCTTTAGCACGTGGTAAATTCCGGTGTATTGGAGCAACAACCAATGATGAATATCGCAAATATATTGAACGTGATCCTGCATTAGAAAGACGTTTCCAACCAGTTCATGTAGAAGAACCAAGTGTTGGAACAACTATTGAAATTTTACGTGGGTTACGATCAAAATTTGAGCAGCATCATACCTTAAGTTATCATGACAAAGCATTAGAGCAAGCTGCCATTCTTTCGGATAAATATGTGGCAGATCGCTATTTACCGGATAAAGCGATTGATGTTTTAGATGAAGCTGGGGCGCGAGTTCGATTAGAAAATCGTCGTTTACCATTAGGTTTACGAAGCTTAATGAAAGAATTACAAGAAACTATTAAAGATAAAGAAGAATGTATTAAAGAACATGATTTTGAAGCAGCAAAACAGTTGTTAGATCATGAAATGGAAGTTCGAACGCATATTCGTATTATGAAGCAATCTGCATTAACAAATCAAAAACGCGGATTTACTCGTCATGAAGTGGATATGGTTACTGAAACAGATGTTTCCGATGTAATTTCTAACTGGACAGGTATTCCAGTGACAAAAATTACAGGTTCTGAATCGGAACGATTATTGAAAATGGAAGAAACAATTCATGAGCGAATTATTGGTCAAAAACATGCTGTTGTCGCTGTTTCGAAAGCAATTCGACGTGCTCGAGTAGGATTGCGAAATCCAAACCGTCCGATTGCAAGTTTTATCTTTGCCGGTCCAACGGGTGTTGGAAAAACTGAATTAACGAAAGCATTATCGGACTATATGTTTAGTAGTGAAGATAGTATGATTCGTTTGGATATGTCGGAATATATGGAGAAACATACCGTAGCGAAATTAATTGGCTCACCTCCCGGATATGTTGGGTATAATGAGGGTGGACAATTGACAGAAGCAGTTCGATCAAAACCTTATTCCGTAGTTTTATTGGATGAGGTAGAAAAAGCTCACCCAGATGTCTTTAATTTATTATTACAAATATTAGATGATGGTCGGTTAACAGATTCCAAAGGTCGACTAATTGATTTCACTAATACCTTAATTATTATGACAACGAATTTAGGGGCAAAAATTATTGAGCGAGAAAGTGGGATCAAACCTAAATCGGAACAAGGTGAACGAGGGTTTAAAATTACACCAGATGCTGTTTTAGGATGGGAACCTGTTTCGGAACCAATCAAAGATCCAGAATTATTTGAACGAGTAACCAAACTGGTAAATGATGAACTTAAAAACTTCTTCCGTCCAGAGTTCTTAAATCGTATTGATGAAATCATTGTCTTTAATCATTTAACACGAATTGATATTTGGCAAATTTGTGGATTAATGGTTAAACAAGTTCAAAATCGATTACGAGACAAAGGAATTAATTTAATTGTCGAATTATCTGTTCAAGCATTTTTAACGGATGAAGGATATGATCCGATTTATGGTGCACGTCCTTTACGCCGAGCAATTATGAGATATTTAGAAGATACGTTAGCGGAACAATGTTTGTCAAAAACGTTATATCCAAATACGAAGATTATTGTTCGACGTAAAAAAGTGGAAGGAACGTTATTAACCTATACCAATGAATTAGAAGTTGAGATTGATTTTAGTGATGTGGATCCACAATTAGTTCAAAATTCAAATGAATTGGTAAGTAAATCGGTTCCCGTATTAGTGGATTCTACTGCAAATTCAACTGAGAACAGTAATTCACCAATTTCATCGAATGAATCCAAACCGAAACTGGGCGGAAAAACTTCACGATTTTTCAATCGATCAAAAGATGATGAAAAATAAACAGTTTTGACAAAACACTAAACGAACGTCCAAAATGATTTGGAGTCTCTACCTTTCAAATAAGTCAATTAACTGATCGATTGTATCAGTCAGTTGACTTATTTTCAAAACATTCAAAGGTTACGTTACTAAGCAACTTTCTAAAATTTTTTGTGGATATTCGAAACAATCCGTATCTAGTAATTTAACAATCGGAACAACTAGAACAAAGGGATGGATTGCCACAGTTAGAAATAGACTCAAACCTTATCTGGTTAAACTAACCGGGCAAATTTTTTTAAATTCAATAAAAAAAAAATGTACGATTCATATCGTTGAATGTACCGTATTTAACGGATATGGTCGTTAACAAATGGATTGCCACTACTCTTGCCACCCTTACCACTTTCGACAATGAACGACGAAAAGAAAGATAACAAGAAGGTATAAATACTGCTAGAGCAGCCAAAAACTATCTCGGACGAAAAACGGTGATTGACAAAAAATGAATTGCACAAGTTCAATATTTGAAAGAAACGAAAAACTTTTCCATAACTAAAATAGCTGAAATCACTGGTAGAGTTAGAAGTACCATTCCTACCATTTTCAAACACGCACTAAAGTGTATTCCTTCGAATCAATCCATAAAACAAGATAAAAAAAAATGAACCAAGATAGATCCACTGGTAACATTTAGTAATGGATTAGAGAGGATTCAAGGTTCTGCAGACATAAAACGAATGGCAAATTATTTCTTTCAAAATTTTAGATTTAATCTCATTTTGGTTTCTGGACTCGACGGAAGTACAACTCAATAACCAAAGTTATTGTCTGATTCAATTTTTGTACAAAGAGTCTATCGAATGTTTAACATTAAAAACTAGAAACAACTATCAACAAAATAAATTTGTTATTTTATGGTCCAATTGTTAAGAAATAAAATCATGGATCCGTTGCTTTCCTGACACACACTTCCAGAGTCTATTGATTTTTTCCTTATGCCAATAGTCAAAAGCAAAGAAATTCTTTGGTTGGTAAAGTAGCAATCTCAAAATTAGTCGACCGTTAGTATTCTTCTTTTTCCTTTCTCAATACATTTTTAACCTATCCAAATCGTTAGGATGTACAAATGGAATGCAAAGTTATGGAAACAATCATTCCAAAGTCTTGTATTCCAATGGAGTTCTTCTATTAATTTTTTAGTAATTAATAGAAGAATCTCAAAATTAATACGCCAATCCTAAACTTCGCGTTGTTTCGGCACCTAAATAGACACGAACACTTAAAAAGTCTGTCGGGCAAGCCGTTTCACATCTTTTACAACCAACACAATCTTCCACCCGAGGAGAAGAAGCAATTTGGCCAGATTTACACCCATCCCAAGGTACCATTTCTAATACATCCGTTGGACATGCGCGTACACATTGGGTACAACCAATGCAAGTATCATAAATTTTTACAGTATGCGACATAAAAAATTATCCTTTATTTTTTAAAAAAATTTGGGCAAGAAAATTCTAGAAAAGACTAATAAACTTCGAGTTTATTTTCTCAATTATAAGCCTAAACCTAGGCAATCTAGAGTATTGTCAGTTTATCGTGACAAACGTTGAACTTGTTGAATAGCTAAACGACCAATATTGTATAATGCCCATGATGCTGCCACTAATAATGGTAGAGCAATTACAAATAAACGAGTATCCATAAATCAGAATCCTTTCTATATAATTTTAAAAATGTATAAAATAATACTTTATCATTGTATTATTATAATACCCTATTATAATATAAAATTTAAAAAATTACTAAGTCAAACATTTCCAAAAAGGGGGCTCCGGAAAACCCCTCCTAGGATTTGGAAGCCTAGCGACTACTCAGCCTCGTTTCTAACCCTTTTCTTCTCGGAATCCGAAGAAA
>Ga0068877_10001272_pt1 | contig 20932 bp, 15 predicted proteins | sample NOAtaG_FD_66437 | JGI IMG/M metagenome (GOLD analysis project Ga0068877, IMG submission 66437) | Freshwater lake microbial communities from Lake Erie, under a cyanobacterial bloom - NOAA_Erie_Diel6S_1000h metaG | ecosystem: Environmental > Aquatic > Freshwater > Lake | place: USA: Ohio, Lake... | reverse complement strand
GAGTTCGGTGCGCGGCACACCGGCAATCCAGCGCAGGCGGACACTCGCTCCGGGGGCCTCACCGGCGCCGCTCACCCGCAGACCCGGGAGAGTGGCGGTGGCCGCGCTGATCGCGAGAGCATCGGTCTCGGAGGCGATGCGAAAGGCCCAGCTACCCATGTCGCGCGGGCCGTTGCGCAACGCGGCGATGCTGACATCAATGGGCGGAACACGCGCCTCTGCCAGTGCGTTCCAAGGATCAGCGCCAGGGTCAACCGATGGCTCGGGAGCTTCGCTCTCGGTTTTCGCGACCGCTTCCTCCGGGGGCTTGGGAGGCAGAAAGGGTGCGAGTTCAAGGCGGTCGAACCTGAGCCCGTAAGGCTCTGCGCGGTCGGAGGGAATGCGGAATTCACCCGCCAGCAGATCAGACCCGAAGCCGATCACGAATGCGTTTTCCTCCCGCCGCGACCGCAGCTCGAGTCCGGAGAGGTCGGGGCGGAGCAGACGCGCGGACACTGCACGCAGGCCATCCAGCCGGAAGCCACCACCCTCGCCCCCCATGCCCGGGTTGAGCGACACCAGACGGCTCACGGCGACCACCCAGGCGCCCGCATCTGCATGCTCGACCTCACCGCGCAGGGACAGCCCCGCCGCCCCGATCGCGGGAGGCGCACCCTTGCCGAGCAATATCTCACCCTCAGGCGCAACGCCCGGCGCGCGCAACAGCGCAAGTGAGCCGAGCCCCTCGAGCGTGGCACCGATCCGGGCACCCCCGGAGCCCGGCTCCCAGTCGAGACTGAATGGCAGCACCGCCGCCGCTTCCTTGGCGAGGGGCTCGGGCAAGGCGCTGGAAATCCCGGCCAGATGGCTTCGGACACGAGTGGTGAAGCCCGCATCCCCTTGCTCGAGGCGCAGTGAAAAAGGCGCCTCACCGGCCAGCATCCCGCCGGTGGAAACGCCCAGCCAGCGCTCTACCTCCGGTGCACCGGCAACACCCTCCGCCTCGATCAACATCTTGCCGGGGGCGTTTTCGAGCGGCCCGATCTTCCCCGTCACCGGTCGCTCCCAGAGCGTGCCCGAGAGCCCCGCGCTGCGCAGGCCCGCATCCAGCGAGTAGTCGAGCGGGCCGGCAAGTTGCGCGAGCTCCAGACCGAGGCCTCCGAGTTGCAAAGTGCCACCGCTGAGCAATGCATGCACACCGATGCGGGCGTTGGCAGCAGTCATGCGCTGCCCCAGAGGCAAGTCGAGATCGAGGTCTACGGAGGTGGGGCCGCTGCCGCGCCACTCCCGGAGAGCCCCCTTGGTGATGGCGGCAAGCGGAGAGCCGTTTACCAACGCCAGCACCTGCCCCAGGTCCGCCTCCACGCGCCCGCCCACCCGGAGCCGGCGCGCGGTCGCAGCCATGTCGACGTCAACCAGCGCCTCGTGCAGGCGCGCACCCAGGACCTCGCCTTGATCGGCCTGCACGCGCGCGCGGGATCCATCCACTGCGACGCGCGCGCGCAGCCCGCTGGCGGGCGGCCAATCAGGGTGGTAATCCACCGCAGCCTCACTCACCTCCAATGCAAGCTGGACGGAGCTGCTCCTGCTGCCATCGGGCCGGCCGAACGCGCCACGGTAGGCAAAGCTGCCTGCGTCTACCCGACCTGCCTTCACCGCATTCGCCAACCAGTTGCGCAGGCCCTTGTTCACGCCATAGGGCACGAGTTTTTCGTGTAGAGAGACATCAGCGTTGCGCACACTGGCCGCCAGGTTGAACTCGTCTTCCACCGCTGGGTCACGGTTCAGCTGCAACCCGAAACGTGCGTTGAAGCTGCTCTGCTCCTGCGACAGCGCCACATGCTCACTGTCGACCACAAGGCCCTCTTCGTTGCGGGTCCAGCGCACCCGCCCTCGCAGGGCGCTGAAATCGAGGTCTTCCTCGTAGAGTCTGGGGAATTCCAGAGTGACCGCCTGCGTGTCGAGGTCAACGAAGCCGCCACTTCGGTCGAGCTCCACATAGCCCCGCGCATTGCGTACGCCCGGCGCACTGCGCCAGGGCGAAACCGACAGATCTTCCAGCCTCCCGCGCAGGCCGAACTGCAGGGGTTGCCCGTCGCGACGACGGATGTCGACATGTGCATTGGCAAGCCCGCCGTAAGGCGACAGATCCGAGAGCGCCTCCTCCCACTGCCCCGTGACCAGCTCCGAACCGGTCGCGATGCCAGCAAGGGCACCCACCTCGAGGTACTCGGCCGCGAGCGCATCGTCAGTGCCACCCGGCACGTTACGACGTTCAAACATGAGACGGCGGATATCGAGATCCTGCGCATACCAGCTGGCGGCAAGGTGATCGATACTCAGCGTGGTACTGCCCTCTGCATGGCGCAGGGCAAAGCGGGTATCGAGCCCCCGCACAGGTTCCAGGCTGCGCCCCGAGGCAAGCGGCGCGAGTTCGATCAATGGCGTGCGCACATCACCGCGGACAGACCATGCACCATCGGCATCAAGCGAGGCCCACACCTCACCGCTCAGCGCAGTACGTGGCAGACGCAGTGCAGCCCCCGCCAGCGGCTGCAGGCGCGCAAGGCGGGCGTCCTGCAGGCGCACCCACGCGCTGGCATCAAACTCACCGCTCTGGCGCGGATCACCATGTGTCTCGACGATGAGATCCAGCCTGCCGCCACCGCTGTCATCGCGCAGTCGCGCATCCAGGCGGCGCAGGCGACGGTAGTTCTGCATCCGCACGGTGGCGTTCTGCGTCTCGATCTGCCCGCCGTTGGCAGGGCTCAGCACGATCCGCGCCCGCTCCAGCCCGATCTCCTCGATGGCAAGGAAGAAGTCGAGGATGGCGTCACGGTTGGCGGGCGTACGCGAGACACCGATCCCGGCAAGGTGCCAGTGGCCCTCGGCGTCCTCGCGGAAACCCAGCTGCACGTCATCGGCGGTGATGCTGCGGATGCGCGGCGCGCGCGCGAGCAGCGAGCGCACGATATCGATGCGCAGATCCGAGCGACTCGAGGAGAGAATGGTGATGGCGGGCTCTTCGCGCGCGTAGAGCCGCAGACCCTGAACGCGAAAGGTCGGAGCGAGCCCCGTCCATTCCGCATGCAGACCCGCCACCTCGATGCCGAAAGGCAAGCGCTCGGCGGCACGCGCCACGAGTTCGGTGCGGTACTGGTCCAGGTAGGGGAAGTAATACTGCCCGAGGCTCACGAGCACGGCACACAGCACCACCGCTGCCGCGGCGAGATACCACAGCCAGCGCGCGAGACTGCCGAACAAGCGCTTCATGCCTTCGATGCCTTACAACAGCACGACGTCGTACTGCTCCTGGGTGTAGATGCTTTCGACCTGGAAGCGGATCGTCTTGCCGATCTGTTCCTCGAGGTCCGCGACGTTGCCGGACTCCTCATCGAGCAGCCGATCGACCACCGACTGCGAGGCGAGCACCAGCAGGGTGTCGTTGTCGTAGGAGCGTGCCTCGCGGAGGATCTCGCGGAAGATCTCGTAGCACACCGTCTCGGCCGATTTCACCGTGCCGCGCCCCTGGCAGGTAGCACAGGGCTCGCAGAGCGTGCGCTCGAGGCTCTCGCGGGTGCGCTTGCGGGTCATCTGCACGAGGCCGAGATCCGAGAGCGGGCTGATCGCCGTGCGGGCATGGTCGCGCTCCAGCGCTCGCTCGAGGTTGCGCAGCACCTGGCGGCGGTGCTCCGGGTCCTTCATGTCGATGAAGTCGATGATGATGATGCCGCCCAGGTTGCGCACGCGCAGTTGTCGCGCGAGCGCGCCCGCGGCCTCGAGATTGGTCTTGAGGATGGTTTCCTCGAGGTTGCGGCTGCCGACATAAGCGCCCGTATTGACGTCGACAGTGGTCATCGCCTCCGTCTGGTCGATGATCAGGTAGCCGCCGGATTTCAGCTGCACGCGCTTGCCAAGTGCTTTTTCGATTTCGTCCTCGACACCATAGAGATCGAAGATCGGACGATCACCCGCATAGTGCTCGATGCGGCCGGCGACCTCGGGCACGAACTGCTCGGCGAAGCGCGCAAGGCGCTCTGCCACGTCGGCCGAGTCGACACGCACCTTCTCGATGTTGCCGCGCACCTCGTCACGCAGCGTCCGCATCGCGAGCGGGAGATCCTCGTGGACAAGCGCGGGCGCACTCGCGTGTCGCGCGGCCTCCGTCACCGACGCCCAGAGCTTCAGAAGGATGCGTACATCGCCCTCGATGCCTTCGCGCGATACGCCTTCGGCAGCGGTGCGGACGATGAACCCCCCCGCTTCCGGCCGCCCCGTATCCGTCAGCACCTGCTGTACGAGACCGCGCAGCCGTTCACGCTCTTCTTCCGCCTCGATGCGCTGCGAGATGCCGATGTGGCGCGTGTGAGGCATGTACACCAGGTAGCGCGAGGAGAGCGACAGATGCGTGGTGAGCCGTGCACCCTTGCTGCCCAACGGATCCTTCACCACCTGCACCACGACCGTCTGGCCTTCGCTCACCACGGCGCGGATCTCGCGCTCGGCTTCGCTGCGCAGCTCGACACCGTTCTCGTCGAGACTGACCAGATCGCTCGCGTGGAGAAAGCTCGCGCGCTCAAGGCCGATGTCGACGAACGCAGCCTGCATCCCGGGCAGCACGCGCATCACCTTGCCGAGATAGATATTGCCCACCAGCCCCTTGTGGGAGCGGCGCTCGACCCACACTTCCTGCAATATGCCGCTCTCGACGAGTGCGACGCGTGTCTGCACGGGTGTGGCGTTGATCAGGATCTCGTCGCTCATGCGCCCCCCTGGCATTCGCGCTGCCAGCCCTCGATGCCAAAATCCCGCAAGAGCGCTGCGGTCTCGAACAGCGGCAAGCCCACGACGCCCGTGTAGCTGCCCTCGATACGTTCCACGAACACCGCGGCAAGACCCTGGATGGCATAGGCACCCGCCTTGTCGCAAGGCTCGCCGCTCTCCCAGTACGAGGCGATCTCGGCGTGCGTGAGCGTGCGAAGGGTCACCCGGGTGCGTGAAAGAGCAACGCGCTCGCGGCGACCATCGTTGACAGCCACAGCGCTCAGCACCTGATGGCTGCAGCCGGAGAGCCGCGCCAGCATCGCAAGACCGTCTTCCCGGGAGAGCGGCTTGCCCAGAACCCGCTCACCGAAGAGCACCTCCGTATCGGCGCCGAGCACCGGTCGCGTATCGCCTGCAGGACGTGCTGCCAGTCCTGCGGCTGCTTTCTCCCGCGCGACCCGCAAGACGTAGTCCTCGCCGGATTCAGCTGCGCCCTGCAACTCCTCTATGCCCGCCGGCAGAACCGCGAAGCGATAGCCCAGTTGCAGCAACAACTCGCGTCGCCGCGGCGAGGCGGACGCGAGGTAGAAGTCAGGTTCAGGCGCTGGCATGCCAGTTCTCCATACGCCCCCGCGTCCCCAGCCACATGCCGATAAGAGGCCAGCAGAACGCCGCTGTGAGACTGCCCATGAGGAGCTCGACACCCATGGCGGCGTGACCGGTGAATCCCTGGGCCCAACGCAACAGCACCTGCGCCAGGGCGCTCAACACGAAAACCGTAACCATCTGCTGCGGCAGTGAGTGATGAAGGATCTGTGCACGAAGGACCCACACGACATACGCCATCACCGACAGTGCCAGCGCTCTGGGCCCGAGCATGCCGCCGCACAGGGCATCCGCCGCGAGACCCGCCAGCCAGGCGAAGCCCATGCCGGCATTCACCGGATCACGCAACAGCCAATAGAACACCAGCAGGCTGAGCCAATCGGGGCGCGCTGGCGCCATCCAACCCGGCAGAGGCATGAGGAGCAGCAAGAGGGCGACTGCGGTCGACGTCCAGAGCATGAGGGAGGAGCCGGGCCTCATGGCGCAGGTTCCTTCGCCATCGGGGTGACTGGCGCCGGCGTCGACGCGGTCGGCGCCAACACGCCGGGATCGGGCCCTGGCGCGGGATCTGTGAGCACCAGCACGTGGCGACTGCGATCGAGCTGCGCACTGGGCCGTGCCACCACCACGGAAAACGGCTGACCCGGGTCATTGGTAACGGATTCGACCACGGCCACCGGATAACCGCCCGGAAACCGCTGTCCCAGGCCTGAACTGACGAGCAGGTCCCCGTGGCGCACATCCATGGTGGGCGCGACGTAGTCGACGTCGAGGCTGTCGATCCGACCGTTGCCCTCGACCACCACGCGCACCCCGTTCCGGAGAACCTGCGCAGGGACGGCATGGGTGGAGTCGCTCAGCAACAGGACGCGGCTGCTCGCAATGCCCGCTTCGATGACCTGCCCGAAGAGCCCGGAGGCATCGATCACCGCCTGACCGGGCATGACACCGCTGGAGCTGCCTTTGTCGATCACAGCGACCTGAAGCCCGGGATCCGGCGAGATGCCGATGATCTCCGAGACCAGAACGTTTTCTTCGAGCAGGGCGGTGGAATTCAGAAGCTCACGCAACCGGAGGTTTTCTGCGGACAGGGCCGCCAGCCGTTGCGCGCGGGCGCGCAACACCAATGCCTCGGCGCGCAACGCACGGTTCTCGGCCACCAACGCATCGCGGGAGGCGAATGCCTCACCCAGCCAACCCGCCATGCGACCGGGCAGAGAGCTCAGCCAGTAGAACGGGACCGAGGCGTCGGACATCACGGCACGACCGGACCCGAACAGACCTGCACGGCTGTCGGCGAACATGATGAGGGCTGCGGCAAGCACCAGAGCCGCGAGCCCCAGGCTGACAGAGGCTTCGCTGCGGAAAATCGGCTTGATGACGCGCCCTCCCCTGTGCGGCCTCCGGCCCGAGCACTCACTCGGTGGAGAGGAGATCCAGGCTGTTGCGGTCCATCATCTCGAGGGCCTTGCCGCCGCCGCGCGCCACACAGGTGAGCGGGTCTTCGGCAACGATCACCGGGAGGCCGGTCTCGCGCTGTATCAGGCGGTCGATGTCGCGCAGCAGCGCGCCGCCGCCGGTCAGCACGATGCCGCTCTCGGCGATGTCGGAGGCGAGTTCAGGCGGGGACTGCTCGAGCGCGCTCTTTACCGCGTGGACGATCAGGTTCAGCGGCTCCTGCAGGGCCTCGAGGATCTCGTCGCTGTTCAGCGTGAAGGAACGGGGCACGCCCTCTGCCAGGTTGCGACCGCGGACGTCGATCTCGCGCAGTTCGCTGCCCGAAAGCGCGCAGCCGATCTCCATCTTGATGCGCTCGGCGGTGGAGTCGCCGATCAGGCTGCCGTAGGTGCGGCGCACATAGGTGACGATGGACTCGTCGAAGCGGTCACCGCCCACCCGCACGCCTTCGGAATAAACCACCCCGTTCAACGAGATGATCGCAATCTCGGTGGTCCCGCCACCGATGTCGACCACCATGGAGCCGCTCGCCTCCTCCACCGAAAGCCCGGCGCCGATGGCGGCAGCCATGGGTTCCTCGATCAGGCGGACATCGCGGGCGCCGGCGCCGAAGGCCGATTCGCGGATGGCGCGGCGCTCGACCTGCGTCGACTTGCAGGGCACGCAGACCAGCACGCGGGGGCTGGGGCGGATGAAACTGTGCTGGTGCACCTTCGAGATGAAGTGCTGGAGCATCTTCTCGGTGACCTGGAAGTCGGCGATCACGCCGTCTTTCAGGGGGCGGATGGCGGTGATGTTGCCGGGGGTGCGGCCGAGCATGCGCTTGGCGTCCGTCCCGACGGCCTCGATAGTTTTCTGGCCGTTGTGCATGCGGATCGCGACGACGGAAGGCTCGTCGAGGACAATGCCCTGATCGCGCACGTAGATGAGCGTGTTGGCCGTGCCGAGATCGATCGAGAGGTCGCTGGAAAACAGGCCGCGGATTCGCTTGAACATGTTGGCCTCGGGCCTCCGGAATGAGCGGTAGGGCCGCTCGATAAAAGCGGGGCAATTTAACAATGCCCCGTATTCGGGGCAATAAGCGCTTGTGCTAAGTTTACGCTCTCCTGCGCCTGCGAAGGCGCGTTTTTCAGCACGATCAGTACACGCCCATGACGATCAGCGAACAGGACCTCGCGCGGGTCGCGGAACTCGCCCGCCTCCGCCTCGACCCCGCCACCGTGACCGAGGTCACGGCCCGTATCGGTAACATCCTCGGCATGATCGATCGGATGCAGGCCGTCGACACCCGCGCCGTGAGCCCCATGGCCCACCCTCTGGATACCGTCCAGCGCCTGCGCCCCGACGAGGTCACCGAGCCCGACCGGCGCGCGGACTTCCTCGCCATCGCACCGGTTTCCGAGGACGGCCTGTACCTCGTTCCCCGCGTCATCGAGTAGGGCCACGCGCCCGGCACCCAGCAGGAAGTCCCGCATGCACGACATCGCACTCGAGGCCATCGCCGGCGCATTGGAGCGCCGCGAGTTCTCCTCCGTCGAGATCACCACCCACCTGCTCGACCGCATCGAACGCGCCAACCCCACGCTGAACGCCTTCGTCACCCTCGACCGCGAGGGCGCCTTGCGCACTGCAGCCGCCGCGGACGCCGCCCGGGCCGGTGGCGCCACGGGGCCGCTGCTCGGCGTGCCCATCGCGCACAAGGATCTCTTCTGCACCGCGGGCCTGCGCACCACCTGCGGCTCGCGGATGCTCGGTGAGTTCGTGCCTCCCTACGACGCCACCGTGGTCGAGCGCCTCGCCGCGGCGGGCTGCGTGACGCTCGGCAAAACCAACATGGACGAGTTCGCCATGGGCTCGTCGAACGAAACGAGCTGGTTCGGCCCCGTGCGCAACCCCTGGGACACTGCGCGCGTGCCGGGCGGTTCCTCGGGCGGCTCGGCCGCAGCAGTGGCAGCGCGCCTCGCGCCCGGCGCCACCGCCACCGACACCGGCGGCTCCATCCGCCAGCCGGCCTCGCTCTGCGGCCTCACGGGGCTGAAAGCCACCTACGGCCGCGTCTCGCGGCACGGCATGATCGCCTTCGCCTCCAGCCTTGATCAGGCGGGCCCCATCGCCCGCTCGGCGGCGGATTGCGCGCTGATGCTCTCGGCCATGGCGGGTTTCGACACGCGCGACTCCACCTCGATAGACACGCCGGTGCCCGATTACGTTTCCCTGCTCGACCGCCCCCTCGCCGGGCTCCGGGTGGGTGTGCCGAAGGAATACTTCGACCCCGGCCTGCACCCCGGCACCGAGGCCGCGGTACGTGCGGGGCTGGCAGAACTCGAGGCGCAGGGCGCGCGACTCATCGACGTGAGCCTGCCGCACTCTCCCTTGTCGGTGCCTGCCTATTACGTGATCGCGCCAGCAGAGTGCTCCGCGAACCTCTCGCGCTACGACGGCGTGCGCTACGGCTATCGCTGCAAGGACCCGGCGGACCTGCGCGATCTCTACGAGCGCAGCCGCTCCGAGGGCTTCGGCGAGGAGGTCAAGCGGCGCATCATCGTCGGCACCTATGCGCTCTCGGCCGGTTACTACGACGCCTACTACCGCAAGGCACAGCAAATCCGGCGGCTGATTGCCGAGGACTTCCGGCAGGCCTTCGAGCAAGTCGACGTGATCGCGGGCCCCGCAGCGCCCGCCACCGCTTTCCGCTTCGGCGAGAAGAGCAACGACCCGATCACGATGTACCTCGAAGACATCTACACCATCGCCGCGAACCTCGCCGGCTTGCCCGCGATGTCGATGCCGGGCGGCCTGGTCGATGGCCTGCCCGTGGGCATACAGCTGATCGGCAACCACCTGCAGGAGGGGCTGCTGCTGAACGTGGCGCACCGCTTCCAGCAGGCCACCGACTGGCACACCCGCGCGCCGGCCTTCGCGGCCTGATCCAGGAGACGCCACGCCATGCTCTCGCAATGGGAAACCGTGATCGGGCTCGAGGTGCACGTGCAACTCGCCACCCGCAGCAAGATCTTCTCGGGCGCCGCCACGCGCTTCGGGGCTGCACCCAACACGCAGGCCTGCGCCGTGGACCTCGCCATGCCGGGCACGCTGCCGGTGCTGAACCGCGAGGCCGTGCACATGGCCGTGAAATTCGGCCTCGCCATCGGCGCCGACATCGCGCGAGTCTCGGTCTTCGACCGGAAGAACTACTTCTACCCCGACCTCCCCAAGGGCTACCAGATCAGCCAGCTCGACCACCCTATCGTCGGGCGCGGCTCGGTGACAGTGGAGTTGCCCGACGGCAGCTCGAAGTGCATCGGAGTTACCCGCGCGCACCTCGAAGAAGACGCGGGCAAGTCGCTGCACGAGGACTTCCACGGCCTCACCGGCATCGATCTGAACCGTGCCGGTACGCCGCTCCTCGAGATCGTCTCCGAACCCGAGATACGCAGCGCCCAGGAGGCCGTGGCGTATCTCCGCCAGATCCACTCGATCATCCGTTACCTCGGGATTTCCGACGGCAACATGGCCGAGGGCTCGATGCGCTGCGACGTCAACCTCTCGTTGCGCCGTCATGGTGAGAGCGAGTTCGGCACGCGCTGCGAGATCAAGAACGTCAACTCCTTCCGCTTCGTCGAGAAGGCCATCGAGTGCGAGCGGGAGCGCCAGGCAGACATCCTGGAAGGCGGCGGCACGATCAAACAGGAGACGCGCCTCTACGACGCCGAGCGCAACGAAACCCGCTCCATGCGCAGCAAGGAAGTGGCGCACGACTACCGGTACTTCCCGGAGCCCGACCTGCTGCCGGTGCATGTGAGCGAGGAATTCATCGCCTCCGTCCGCGCCGAACTGCCCGAACTCCCTGCGCAGAAGGTGCAGCGCTTCCGCACGCAGTTCGGGCTGGGCGCCTACGACGCCGCGCAACTTGCTGCGAGCCGTGAACTGGCGGACTACTTCGAGGAGGCCGCGGGCGTGGCGGGCGATGCCAAGACCGCTGCCAACTGGGTGCTCTCGGAACTGCTGGCGCGGCTGAACCGCGACGGTCTGGAAGTGACCGCATCGCCGGTGCCTGCCGCATCGCTCGGCGCGCTGATCGCACGCATCCACGACAACACCATCTCGGGCAAGATCGCCAAGACCGTCTTCGAGGCCATGTGGGCCGGTGAAGGCGAGCCCGACGCCATCATCGACGCCCGCGGCCTGCGCCAGGTCGCCGATTCCGGCGCCATCGCGCAACTGGTGGATGCCGCACTGGCCGCGAACGCCGGCCAGGTGGAGCAGTACCGCGCCACGCCAGCCGACAAGCGCCAGCGCATGTTCGGCTTCTTCGTGGGGCAGGTGATGAAAGCGAGTCAGGGCAAAGCCAACCCGCAGCAGGTGAACGATCTGCTGCGTGAGCGTCTGGACGGGGAGTGAAACGATGTTGCCTGCACGCAAGGACAAGAAAAAAGTCGTCGATGAAGTCTGGACCCCGGAGCGGGTGCGCAGCTTCCTCGAGCTCGAAGCGCCGGCCGGTGCCGACGCCGACTTCCACCGCCTGCGCCGCGCCTACCAGAGCATGCGCGTGGAGGATTTCGAGGACTTCGTGGAGCTGTTCGTCGGCGCGGGCGGCAAGCTCGATACACGCGGGCCCGAGGGCCGCACGCTGCTCGAAGAGCTTGCACACCACGCCCACGGCGCGCCTTTCGCCGAAGCGATCCAGCGCCACGCGTGATCCACCCTGCGGGCAAGGGGCAGGGGCAGGGGCAGGTCGAAGCGGAACTCAGCCATGCCCGCGACGGTCTTGGCCTTCATTAATTTGCCGCGCCCACCCCGCAGCAGATAAGCTGCGGCGCTTATCACGTGACGGACGCACGCTTTGATGCAGGATATTCCCTCCGATACCGCCCCGGTCATCGAGCCCCCCCGCATGGGCTTTCGCGAACTGGGCCTTCCCGAGCCGCTGCTCCGCGCCATTGACGACCTCGGTTTCACCCATTGCACGCCCATCCAGCAAGAGGTCCTTCCCCACACACTGGTGGGTAACGACTGCATCGGCAAGGCACAGACGGGCACAGGCAAGACCGCGGCCTTCCTGCTGACCATCCTCACAGACCTGCTGAACAACCCCGCTGACGAGCCGCGCTACGCCGGCGAGCCGCGGGCGCTGGTAATCGCACCGACGCGCGAACTGGTGCTGCAGATCGCCAAAGACGCCGAAGCGCTGGCCAAGTACACCGGTTTCCACGTCGTGACGCTCATCGGCGGCATGGACTACGACCGCCAGCGCAAAGAACTCGCCAGCCGCTTTGTCGACATCCTGGTCGCCACGCCAGGCCGCCTGATGGACTTCCACAGCCAGCGCGAGATCCACCTTGACCGCATTGAGCTGCTGGTGATCGACGAAGCCGACCGCATGCTCGACATGGGCTTCATTCCGCAGGTGCGCCGCATCATCCGGCAAACGCCACCCAAATCGCACCGCCAGACGATGTTCTTCAGCGCCACCTTCACCGAAGAGGTCGTGCGGCTCTCGGATCAGTGGACGCACGAACCCGTGCGCGTCGAGATCGAACCACAGAGCGTGGCCGCCAAGGACGTGGACCAGATCGTCTACATCGTCGAGGCGCGCAAGAAACTCGACCTGCTGCTGAACGTGCTGCGCAGCCCCGAAGCGCAGAGCGTGATGATTTTCGCCAACCGCCGCGACCAGGTGCGGCGCCTGCACGAGCGCCTGGAGCGCGCCGGCATGAGCTGCGGCATCCTCTCGGGCGAAGTGCCGCAACAGAAGCGTCTGAAAACGCTCGAAGCCTTCCGCAGCGGCGCCTACCGCGTACTCGTGGCCACCGATGTGGCCGGGCGCGGCATCCACGTCGATGGCGTCACGCACGTCATCAACTTCACGCTGCCGGAAGACCCGGATGACTACGTGCACCGCATCGGGCGCACCGGTCGCGCCGGTGCCTCGGGCACGTCCATCAGCTTCGCCTGCGAGGACGACGCCTTCCTGCTCGGCCCGATCGAGCAGTTGCTCGGCCAGAAGCTGCCCTGCACCCAGCCCGAACCGGCGTTGCTCGAGCACCGACGCTGACAGCGGCCGCTAGTGCCCATGTGTGGCCAAGCGCCCTTCGATCCCCCTAGAATCCTGCGCTGAAGGCGGGTAGAGCCACCCATACGGCTCACGCCCACAGGGATGCCATGGCCGCTCCAACCCCAAGACCGCGCAGCCGCGTGCTGCTGCTCTGCGAAGACCCGGTGCTGGTCCAGCTGCTGCGAGGTCTGCTGCGCGCCTTGCCCGAGCCTTGGCCCGAAGCCGTGGTGCCCGAGCACATCCCCGACGACATTCCCCTCGCCGCGCCCGGTTGTACTGTTTGTTTTCTCGAGCCCGGCGCGGGTGGGGTGGGCGTCCAACGGCTGCTGGCACGTCTTCGCGCAGTAGCGCCCGGCCTGCGTGTGGTGGGCATACTGGGAGAATCCAGCCGGCACGGTGACCGTGCAGAGGTCATGCAGTGGCTGAAGGACGGTCTTGGGGACCTGCTGATCGCCCGTGATCTCTCGGCAAACACGCTGGCCGCCCTGCTCGACGCCCCGTCCCAAGCGCCTCTCGCTGCGCTGCCACAGGGCGATGCAAGCACCGGCCCTGCCAGCTCCCGCAGGCCAGGCTCGTGGCGCATCGCACTGGTGGAGCAACGTGCAAGTTTCGACGCTGCCACGCTGGAGCGTCTCGGCTTCGGACCTGGCGATATCGGCAACACCATAGGCGACTGGAAATCCCTGCTGCACCCCGCCGACCTCGACGTGCTCGTCAGCGCGGTGCAGTCCGCGCTCGACGGCATACCGATGGCAGGGCTCAGCTACCGTCTGCGCCGACGCACCGGAGGCTGGATCGAGGCACGCAGCACCGGCATTACGGTCGCAGCGGACACGAGTGGCGCACCGGTCACGGTAACGGGGCATTTCGTCGATGCAGATGCGGGCGCAGACGCCAGCGCCGAGCCGAGGCAAGCCCGCGTGACGCCCGAGCCAGAGGCGGTGCAGCCCTCGCTGCAGACACCACGCGCTGCACATGAGCCCCCCCCGATAGACGCCGCCATGCAGGCTGCCAGCACACATACAGATCCCGCGACGCTTGCGCCTGCGACCACGGACGCGTCTGCGCTCGCGAGCCATGCACAGACGGCGATGCTGCTCTGCAGCCCCGATGCAAGCGGCGTCTTCCGCGTGCTCTGGCGCAACGACGCCGCCTCAGCACAGTCGGACAGCACCGGGCACGGGAGCTCGGGCAAGGCGGCGGATGTGCTTCCCGCCTGCGACAACTTCCGCCTCGAGGACGCGCTCGCGAGGGTCCACGGTACGGGCATCCCGGAGCAGCACGATGCCCTGTTGCTCGCGCGTGCAGATCCGCCTGCGTGGCGGCGCTTCCAGCTGTGCCGCCTTCCCGACGGGGACGTGCTGGTCGAGGTCCAGGACATCAGCGAACTCGTGCGCAGCCAGTCCGCCCGCCGCAGCCAGGACGAACTCACCGGCGCCATCGTGCGCTCCCTGCCCGTCACCACCCTGCTGGTCGATGAGAGCGGCATCATCGAGCACTGCATCTCCTCGGCGGGCGGGGTGCTCGCCGAAGCCGCGCCCGGCATCGAGGGGCGAGCGCTCGCCGCCCTGCTGGGCGTGCGCGCGGGAGATGACTGCCTGCACCAGGTGACGCGCACGCTGAACACCAGTCGGCCGGGCCTGGTCACGGTAGAGCTGGACACATCGAACGGGCACCACTGGATCGAATGCCGCAGCACCTTGCTGCGCGGGCGCCCGGGTGCGCTGCCTCGCGTGGTGCTCGCGCTGATCGATGTGACCGCGCGCGTTCAGGAAAGCCGCGAAGCGCGGGCCTCGAGCAGCCAGTTCCGGGCCGCATTGCGCAGCCTCCCCGTGCCGCTGTACCTGAAAGACATCGAGGGTCGTTATGCCGCCCTGAACGGTGCCTTCGAGCGGCTGCTGGGCGTTGAAGAGACGATGCTGCTCGGCAAGACCGACGTCGAGGTCTTCCCGGATGACGTCGCCACCGAACTGCACGACAACGAGCGCCGCCTGCAGGCGAGCGTCCAGGGATTCGCCGAGATACGCACGGTGGGCGTGGGTGCGGCGCGCACGCAACGCTGGTGCTTCGAATTCCCGGTCCGGGCCAATGACGGCACATTACAGGGCTGGGGCGGGCTGTGGCTCTCTGCAAGCGAGCTTCCCTCCGGTGCGGTTGTACCGGCACCGACGCCCGAACCCGAGACAGCGCGATCCCAGCGGCACAGGGACCTCGAATCCGCCGCCGCGTCCGTGATCAACCGTGTCGAGGATGCTCTCACCGACTCCGGTGACTATGCAGACGTGCTCCGCCAACTGGAGCAGCTCGTCGAAACCACCATGCAAGCCCAGGCACTGATCCACCAGGTGGCAGGCCACGGCGAGGCCGCCAGCACGCGGCCGTTGGTGGCACTGGCACCGCTCGCGCAGGACATCATGGAGCTCGAGCGGATCCTCCTGCCCGCCTCCGCGCACTTCCAGAACGAGATCGAGCCCGGGCTGCCACCCGCGCATTGCGAGCCGGTGGCGTTCCACCAGATCCTGCTGCGCGGCATACGCCACGCGCGCCGTGCGTTGGGGCCCGAGGGCACGCTCTGCATCCGCCTGCGCCGCGCAACTGGGGCAAGACGCGCCTGCCTCTCTTGCCGGGAGGGATTCGAGGGCGCTTTCGTCGAACTCGTGATCGAGGACTCGGACAGCCGCCTTGGCGACGAGGACCTTGCACTTCTCACCACGCCGGGTGTGCCGCGGCCCGTAGGCAGTGGCATCGACGATCTCGCAGAGGTGCTCGCACTCTGCCATACACAAGGTGGCCACCTGCAGGTACACCGACTCGTGCCCGGGGGGCTCAGTCTGCATGTGTTCTTCCGGGCGGGCGATGCTGCAAGCCTCGACGGGGCGGGCGTACGGGCGCGGTCCACCGTCACGCCCTTCCCGTTCGGCCGCAGCCAGCAACGGGGCGGGCAGACTGACTGAGCCCTAGCCGAAAAGCTCCCGCAGGCGAGCACCCGGATCCGGCGAGCGCATCAGGCTCTCGCCCACCAGAAAAGCATCTACACCGTGCGCACGCATCAACGCCACGTCCTCGGCCGTACCGATACCGCTCTCGGTGATCACCACACGCCCGGCGGGAATGCGCGGGAGCAGCGAAAAGGTAGTGTCCAGCGTGGTGGCGAAGCTGCGCAGATCCCGGTTGTTGATGCCAAGCAGTGCTCCCGGCACTTCGAGCGCGCTGTCGAGTTCCGCCGCATCATGCACTTCGACCAGTACGTCCATGCCCAGCCCTTGCGCCAACACCGAGAGCTCACGCATCAGGGCTTGCTGGCCGGTGAACGCGGCAACGATCAGCAGAATGCAATCGGCCCCCAGCGCACGCGCTTCGACCACCTGATAGGCGTCGATCGTGAAGTCCTTGCGCAGCACCGGCAGCGTGACAGCGGCGCGGGCGGTCTGAAGGTAGCTGTCAGCTCCCTGGAAAAAATCGACATCGGTCAGCACCGAGAGGCAGGCCGCCCCGCCGGCGGCATAGCTCCTTGCCAGTGCGGGAGGATCGAAATCAGCCCGGATCAAGCCCTTGCTGGGAGACGCCTTCTTGATTTCCGCAATCACGGCGCTGCGACCCGCCGCAAGACGGTCCGTGAGCGCACGAGCGAATCCGCGCGGCGTGGGCGCCCCGGCGCAGGCGACGTGCAGCTCAGACAGGCTGCGAACCGCGCTGCGAGCGCTGATTTCTTCACGCTTGCGCGCAAGGATGCGGTCCAGGATGGTGCTGCTCATGCGGTGGGTTCCAGGCAGGCGGTGAAGCTCGCGAGCGCCTCGATGCGCTCGCCCGCAAGCCCCGCATGGATGATGTCGGAGGCCATCGCAACGCCATCCCGAGGGCTCGCAGCGATACCGGCGAGGTAGATCGCAGGGCCCGCGTTCAGCGCGATCATGTCGGCGGCCTTGGCAGCCTGCGGGCCGCGGCGCTTGCCGAGCGCGTCCCGGATCAACTCGGCCGATGCCGCCGCAGACGCCACCTCGAGCCCGATCAGGCTCTGGCTCGTGATACCGAGATCCTCGGGCGACAGCATGTACTCATGGACTTCGCCGTCACGCAGCTCCGCAACATGGGTACGGGTGGCGAGGCTGATTTCGTCCAGGCCATCCTCGGCGTGCACCACCATCACGCGCTCAGCGCCCAGCCTGCCGAGCACCTCGGCCATGGGGCGGCACAACCGGGCGGTGAAAACGCCGACCAGCAGACGCTTCGCCCCCGCAGGATTGGTGAGCGGACCGAGAATATTGAACAGTGTTCGGAGCCCGAGTTCGCGACGCACGCCCACCGCATGGCGCATCGCCCCATGGTGCGCAGGCGCAAACATGAAACCGATGCCCAGCTCCTGCACGCCACGCGCCACGGCATCGGCCGGAATGCCGATCCGCACACCGAGCTGCTCCAGGACATCGGCACTGCCACTCGCACTGGAGACACCGCGATTGCCGTGCTTGGCCACGTACCCGCCCGCGGCCGACACCACGAAGGCTGCCGCGGTAGAGACATTGAACAGGTTGGCGCCGTCGCCACCGGTGCCCACCACATCGACGAGCGGCGCGACGTCGAGCGCCACCGGCGTGGCAAGTTCACGCATAACCTCTGCAGCAGCCGTGATTTCGTCGATGGACTCGCCCTTCATGCGCAACCCCACCAAGAACCCGCCGATCTGCGCCGGCGTACATTGGCCGGACATGATCGCGTGCATCACGTCACGCATCTCGACGCGCTCCAGATCGATGCGCACCACCACTCTCTCGAGCGCCTCTCGGATGTCCATGGCCATGGTTTCAGGTCTCCGGTTTTACCCGGCGCCGCACGCCGAGGAAGTTGGCGAGCAGATCATGGCCGTGCTCGGTCAGTATGGATTCGGGATGGAACTGCACACCCTGGATGTCGAACTCGCGGTGGCGCACGCCCATGATCTCATCGATGCTGCCGTCAGCGTTCTCGGTCCAGGCCGTGACCTCGAGGCAGTCAGGGCAGGAGGCCCGCTCGATCACCAGTGAGTGATATCGGGTCGCGGTAAACGGGTTGGCAAGTCCGCTGAACACCCCTGCACCGTTGTGGTGGATGGGAGAGGTCTTGCCGTGCATCACATGCCGGGCCCGCAGTACGCGTCCGCCGAAGGCCTGCCCTATGCACTGATGGCCGAGGCAGACTCCGAGCAGAGGCACCCGGCCCGCAAGCCGCTTGATGAGATCGAGCGATATGCCTGCCTCATTGGGCGTGCAGGGGCCCGGAGAAATCACCACCCTGGACGGTGACAGCCGCAACACTTCCTCGACAGAGATCTCATCGTTGCGGAATACGCGGACGTCCTCACCCAGCTCTCCCAGGTATTGCACCAGGTTCCAGGTGAAGGAGTCGTAGTTGTCGAGCATCAGGACCATGGCAATACCGAAACGGCCTGCAACAGGCACGGCATTATGCCCGCCCCCATCCCGATTTGGCGCCGCTGCCGTGCGATCTTTCCCGGGGTGTTTATACTCGGCCCGACCAAACCGCTGAACACGGGTCCCCGGATGGACTTCTTCCGCCAGTTCCGCTCGCACTTCCTCTACGCGGGGCTGTTCAGTTTCGTCATCAACCTGATCCTGCTGGTGCCGCCGCTCTACATGATCCAGGTCTTCGACCGGGTACTGGTGAGCCGCAGCGCAGAAACCCTGCTCATGCTCACACTGGCTGCGATGGGTACGCTGGTAATGCTGTTTTTGCTCGACGCACTCCGGTCGGCACTGCTGCTCAGTGCGGGCGGTCTGATCGACCGCTTGCTCGGGGAAAGGGTCATCTCGGCCCTGATCAGCAACGCGAGCAAGGTGAACCGGGCGGAGTCCGTGCATGGCCTGCGGGATGTGTCGCTGATGCGCAACTTCCTCGGCGGAGCAAGCATCATCGCGCTCTTCGATCTGCCCTGGGGCGTCTTCTTCGTGCTGTTCACGTTTTTCTTCCATCCGCTGCTGGGCATGATCGCGCTGCTCAGCGTGGCCGCGCTCTTCGCCCTCGCCTGGAGCAACGAGAAACTCAACCGTGCCGACCTGGAGAAAGTGCAGGTTGACGGGCGCCGAGCCGGACAATTCATCGACCAGGGGCTGCGCAATGCCGACGTGGTGAACGCGCTGGGAATGCGTCGCGGCTTCGTGCAGCGCTGGGAGCGCATGAACGCACCCGTGCTCGAGGGGCAGGAAGAAACCGGCCAGCGCATGGGGCGCATCAACAGCCTGAGCAAGGCACTGCGCCAACTGGTGCAGATCATCATGATGGCCGCCGGCGCCTGGCTGGTGGTGGCCGACAATATGACCGCAGGCGTCATGCTCGCCTCCACCATCATCCTGGGGCGCGCACTGGCACCCTTCGAGAGCCTGCTCGCCAACTGGAACAATCTGGTAGGCGCGCGCGCCGCCTACACCCGCCTCAAACCGCACCTCGAGCAGAAAATCCTGCCACCGGAGGTGCGTCTGCCTGCGCCCGAAGGGCGTGTCGCGGTGGAACGGGTCACGCTGGCGGGGGCAACGCCTGACCGGCCGATCATCCGCGGCGTGGCGTTCGAGCTGGCACCCGGCGAATCGGTGGCCATCATCGGCCCCAGTGCCTCGGGCAAGTCGAGCCTTGCGAGATTGATCATTGGCGTGTGGACACCTACCACCGGTGCGGTACGCCTGGACGGCGCCGAGATCGCCAAGCTCGACCGCGACCACATCGGACCGTATCTCGGCTATCTGCCGCAGGACGTGGAACTCTTCCCAGGCACCGTCGCAGAGAATATCGCCCGACTGGGCGAACTCGACAGCGAGGCCGTGGTGCAGGCCGCGCAATACGCGCAGGCGCACGAGCTCATCCTGCGCCTGCCCCAGGGCTATGAAACGCAGATCGGTGGTGGCAGCAATTCGCTCTCGGGCGGGCAGATGCAGCGCATCGGGCTCGCGCGAGCGCTGTACGGTCAGCCGCGGCTGGTGGTGCTTGATGAGCCCAACGCCAACCTCGATGCCGAAGGCGAGGCCAGCCTGCAGCAGGTCGTCCGCCGGCTTCGGCAGGACAAGGTGACGCTGGTTCTGGTGACACACAGGCCTGCGCTGCTCGACCAGATCGACAAGGTGCTGGTGATGCGCGAGGGATCGCAGGACGCCTTCGGTCCGCGCGAGGAAATCCTCGCCAAGGTGCTCCCCATGCGCCAGGCTCGCGGGAGCTGAGAGCAAGACCCATGGCCATCGACGTCAAGCGCATCACACGTACCGGACTTTTCATCATCGTCTTCGGCGTGGGCGGCGCGTTTCTCTGGGGTGCTACTGCGCCGTTGAACGGCGCGGTGGTCGTGATCGGAATGGTCAAGGTCGAAGGCAGCCGCAAGACCGTGCAGCACAACGAGGGCGGCATCGTGAAGTCCATCCTCGTGAAGGATGGCGACACGGTGGCACCCGGTCAGACCCTCATTCGGCTGGAAGACGCCAGTGTGTCTGCCCAGTACGGCATCGTGCGCAGCGCGCTTGATGCCGAACTCGCGCGACTGGCGCGGTTGAGCGCAGAGGCCACTCTGGGCGAGACACCGGTTTTCGGCACTGAACTGGCGGCGCGTGCAGGCGAAGCCAGCGTGCAGGAGCTGCAGGACCGCGAGCTCGCGCTGTTCAGCTCCCGCCGGCACGCGCTGCTCGAGCAGCAACGTCTCATCCGTGAGCAGATGGGCGAGATCCGCGAGGAAGTCAGAGCACTGCGGCAGCAGCGCAAGGCCGAGCTCGAGGCGCTGGCACTGGCAGACCAGGAACTCGACAGTTACGAGGCGCTGGAGGGCAAGGCGTACGTGGCGGAAGTACGGGTGCTCGCGCAGCGGCGGATGGTCTCGGAATACCAGTCCCGCGCCGAGGAGCGCTCTGCCGAGGCCGCCCGCGCATCACAGCGCATCACCGAACTCGAGCTCCGTATCGCCGCCGTGGGCAACGAGTACGCCAGCCGCGCCGCCGAGGAGTTGAAAGAGAACAGCTCGCGCATTCAGGAACTGCGTGAACGCCTGCAGCCGTCTGAAGATGCCCTGCGCCGGCAGTCTATCCGTGCGCCGGTGGCGGG